>OCVV012857599.1_pt1 | contig 176689 bp, 139 predicted proteins | sample 1539721 | NCBI WGS metagenome assembly OCVV01 (sample SAMN02144230, study PRJEB22623) | gut metagenome | biome: sheep rumen | host: Ovis aries | place: New Zealand | reverse complement strand
AGTAAAGGCCTCCTGTGATTAAGTGTATATCACAGGAGACCCTGAAGGAATTCCTTATTCCGTATTTACAGAAAAACTACCACACTCTCCAGCGGACTTCAACGCAGCATTAATATATTCACTTTTCCAACCGCATGCGTGATAGATTGTCTGGCCCATAGAATCAACGACAACCCATTGCTGATTTCTACTCACACGCCCCCTCACGGGGCGTGACATAGCGGCAGAATATATGCAGGACTGAACTAGCTCAATTTCTACTCACACGCCCCTCACGGGGCGTGACTGCATTAAATGTGCAGCAATACCCTTGATTTTAATTTCTACTCACACGCCCCTCGCGGGGCGTGACTTTCTGGGAGCCGGGCGTTAAGGATATCCAAAAATTTCTACTCACACGCCCCTCGCGGGGCGTGACTTCTTGGTTTCTACTAACCCTTCCGGACTGTCCCAATTTCTACTCACACGCCCCTCGCGGGGCGTGACACTTATACCGGCTCTCCATCTTCTCTCAATAGAATTTCTACTCACACGCCCCTCGCGGGGCGTGACTGTTGTAGTCGTTCTCGTTCATCGTATTCGTCAATTTCTACTCACACGCCCCTCGCGGGGCGTGACCTGCTGGATTGCCTTGGTGATCTTGGTCATATTATTTCTACTCACACGCCCCTCGCGGGGCGTGACCCCTGCCGCAATCAGTGCGTCGATCTGATAATCATTTCTACTCACACGCCCCTCGCGGGGCGTGACCTCCTTCGCGTCTCCATCCGCGGCCCGTGTGGACGATTTCTACTCACACGCCCCTCGCGGGGCGTGACTTGGTCAGTGCGTCGATGTCTGCTTCAGGCTTCTCATTTCTACTCACACGCCCCTCGCGGGGCGTGACAAATATCATTCATATCGCTAGAACAGATATTTTCATTTCTACTCACACGCCCCTCGCGGGGCGTGACGGCTCGGATGGTGGTCACCGGTCCTGACAGAAAAGATTTCTACTCACACGCCCCTCGCGGGGCGTGACCTTCTCCCGAATGCGGATGCGGATAGGATGCGCGATTTCTACTCACACGCCCCTCGCGGGGCGTGACGAAGACGTCTGAGCACTTACCGCATTTGCCTTGATTTCTACTCACACGCCCCTCGCGGGGCGTGACGCGGGAGCGCTCCGTCTTGGAAAGATCCGCCTCATTTCTACTCACACGCCCCTCGCGGGGCGTGACTGAAAAAGCTTGACTGCTATGCGATTAAGTCAATCATTTCTACTCACACGCCCCTCGCGGGGCGTGACCGTCTTCCGTTCCGGTCAGCTTTGAAGGCTATCATTTCTACTCACACGCCCCTCGCGGGGCGTGACCATACCGGTGATCAGATCACGGCATCAGCAAATGATTTCTACTCACACGCCCCTCGCGGGGCGTGACGCACCTCGGCTTCCTGCTCCAGTCCGTCGATCGTATTTCTACTCACACGCCCCTCGCGGGGCGTGACGAAGCTAACGCGCGGTACCTGGAAAAATTATCGATTTCTACTCACACGCCCCTCGCGGGGCGTGACCGAAGCCTGTTTCTGCTGCCCCTGAATCTCCTTATTTCTACTCACACGCCCCTCGCGGGGCGTGACGTAACTGTCTCGTATCCAGACCTTGGACTGACCGATTTCTACTCACACGCCCCTCGCGGGGCGTGACCTGTTTCTGCGGAGTTTTTAACTGCGCATTAAAGATTTCTACTCACACGCCCCTCGCGGGGCGCGACGCTAAGGAGGGGAGATGCAAACACAAATAATCAATTTCTACTCACACGCCCCTCGCGGGGCGCGACGGAACGTGTTCAAACTAACTATGCTGATGGCACATTTCTACTCACACGCCCCTCGCGGGGCGCGACGCGATACTGATTCTGATTGAGATTTCACCGGCAAATTTCTACTCACACGCCCCTCGCGGGGCGCGACCCGCACAGCAGCTTTTATGGGCGCAGGATGGCAAATTTCTACTCACACGCCCCTCGCGGGGCGCGACATATTCTGGATGAGGCTGCGAAAGAGCACAGGAATTTCTACTCACACGCCCCTCGCGGGGCGCGACTACTCAGCCCACAGCTTCATACCCATGATGGCAATTTCTACTCACACGCCCCTCGCGGGGCGCGACAGCGACATTCTTGATGAATCAAGGGTAAAGTGGCATTTCTACTCACACGCCCCTCGCGGGGCGCGACTATCGAGATACAGTAATGGAACACTGGTAAAATTATTTCTACTCACACGCCCCTCGCGGGGCGCGACTGGTAGCACCTCCTGCAATCTCTTTTGTATCCAATTTCTACTCACACGCCCCTCGCGGGGCGCGACCCTCTTCCGGTATAACGCTCTGGCGTTCTGTCAATTTCTACTCACACGCCCCTCGCGGGGCGCGACCGCAATATATTGAATATCTCTTGCGACCGCACCCAATTTATCGTGAGAAGCGGAATTTAAATCAAATTAGTTGTGCTTTTGGGGCACATTTTTTCTTCTTTATAATGGCGAACATAGCCGTTTTTATCGAACACCATAGGTTCGCCAGAAGGTCAGCTCCGTCAAATAATGATTGTCCCCTCCGGATCATATCCTTTCTTCACGCCGATATGCTCGATTTTCTGTTTCCAATGATTCCCCAGATAATAGAATCGCATGCTATCTGCATCTTTATCCATAATTTTCAGAAGTTCCTCTTTTAATTTAAGGAAAGCCGAATAATCCAGATTCGCCTCAAACACCGAGTTCTGAACTCTCTGTGCGTGCGCCTCGCAGGCCTTGGCCACCTTTCTTAAACGCCTTTTCCCTTCTGCCGTTTCTGTGGACACATCGTAGCTGATTATCACCATCATATGGAATTTCTTCTTTCAGACAAATTACTGCTTATTTTGTAAAACATTTTAACAGGATCGGGATGTATTCCTCCATTTCTCCACGTACATATTTTGCCAGAAGGTTACTCTGTACATATGGCAAAAGACCATATGGTATTTTTTCCCTGATGATGGGATGATAAACCATCGACCTTTTCTTCTCCTGCCACTTTTGAATGAATTTCTTTCTGCCTTCCTCGTTGAGCAATACAGCGCCGGTTATCTGATGGTCAAAATCTTTCTCGCCGATAACTTTCAGATTCAACAGCGTCAAAACAAACCTCTCCCCAATGCCCCGCAACTCTTCAACCATATCGCACGCCAAAGAAGGCCTGCCGCTCCGCAGCGTATGATAAAAGCCTATATAACTGTCAAGACCTACTGTCTCCAGCGCCGCAGAGCAATCCATCGTTTCCAGAGTATAGGCAAAAGAAAGCAGTGCATTGACCGGGTCAAGCGGCGGATGCATATTACGATATTGAAATGTATTGCCGAGATCATTTCCGATAATCAATTGCGGAAATACGCCGAAGTATGAACTCGCACAATTTCCCTCAATCCCAAGTAGGGATTCCATTGAACTGCACGCTTCGGCTTTTGTTATGCCCTCTTCCAATATCTGCAGGGTACGACTGATTTTTGCGTCTGCTTTTAATTCCGGGCGATCGTGTAGTGTGCGCTTGATCGTAGTGATACAATTGCTGAATTTCGCCTCTGTTTCGTTTTTTGCGAGCTGAAGTCCATGTTCCCGAAACCGATCAATCTGCTGGACTCGCAGAAACACATTGCCCTTTGTCTCCCCATATACTTTTGCGAGAAACTTACCGCTTGGTGCCACAAAATTTATCGGCACCCGTTTTTTGACACATTCTCCCATCAGCGACGGCGAACAGCCAAGATAGCTGAAACAGACAATGTTTTCAATATTGTCCAAAGGGACTTTCAGCTTCGTCTCATCTTTAACCGAACAGACGAGATTATTGTTTTCAAGAGATAAATAAGCCTGCTCATTTGTCACATAGATTGTATTCAATAGTTTCCGCATGATCAGCCTCTGCCTGATTGCATCATTAATCCTCCTGGTGCAGTAATTTACGAAAATCGTACGGTCTCTTCCTTTGCAGTACCTCAGGGATACATAAATCATGAAAGGAACATCCGCTGCATTTCTGCTGCCGTCGTACGGGCGGTATTTCTCCACGCGCAGTATAGTTCCGGATATCCGAAAGAATCTCCTCTACTTTTTCCAGATAGTCATCATATTTTTCTTTAAGCGGCAAGCGGATACGCTTCCTGACATCCGCATAATAAATAACGCCTTGGGAATCACAGTGAAAAATATTGTCCACGCACAGCTTCTGCGCAAATACCTGAAGAGCATCATCCTCATTAAATTCTTTGTCGTCAGGTTTCCGGGACTTATATTCCACAATCGTCAGCTGATAGCTGCCCTGATATCCGGGTATTCCAATTCCTCTTTTAGATTCTCTCAGCTCAATGCAGTCTGTCACCCCGTATATCCCTATATCATCTTTATAGACAGGAACCGAGGTAAGTACCTGCTTGTCTCTTCCATGATATGCTTTATCCGGATCATGCACGCATTCGTGTATCAGATTGCCTTTCGTCACAAAATAATTTTCCGCCCACGAACAATCGATGTTAATCAGCCCCCAGCGATGCGGACAATACATGAAATGCTGCAGATTCCGAATACTAACGCTTATATCTCCCATCATGATTTCCGTCTTTAATACGCAATCAGTGTTACTCCCGCCGGCAGATCTTTGTTCACCGTGACTTCGTAGTCCTCAAACCTGCGGGGTACAACAACGCCGTCCTTCAGGGTTACATTGATTTTGCTATCCAGTTCCGGGAATCTTACGTTGCCAAGTATATCGTCATGTTTGAAAACGTAAAGGCCGCGTACTTCCATATCGCCTCTGGCTGCGCTTCTGTCTTCATCAAACATATTCAGAAGAGCCTGCCAGAGCAGTTCCACATCTTCTTCCGAAAGCCCGGTTACTTTATTTGCAAGTGCCGCGGAGATATGCCCGCTCATACGGTACAAGGCATAAGGAACAATATTTTTCGTTCCCATCTCTGTATCGCCCTTGGCCGCGCGCGTCTCATCCGTCTTTGCCTGACGGGTAATCGTCACATTGTTGATAGCGATTGGAGAGATACTGTCCGCAAAGCTGAACTGGACCGGTCCGCGGACAATACCGCAGGAATTCTTTCCGGTTGACATAACCGCTCCAAATGTTCTGACATCATAGTAATTCCGGCACATAAACTTCTGTGCCTTAAGTTCGGCCGGCATATTGGTGCCTTTCTTTGTAACATCCGTCTCCATCCCTTCAGCCGCATAAGCTGCTTTGAACTTGTCGTTCAGCGGCTTATCATTTTTAATCAGGATGTTATATCCTTCCGCGCCGTCCTTAACAAGATCTACATAATTTCTGACCTTCCGCTTGAGGCAGACATCGGTGACGTATCCGGTCCCCGTTTCCGCATCTACTCTCGGCTCGTTACCGGCGTCCGGATCTCCGTTGGGATTGCCGTTTGTAACGTCAAACAGGTAGACAAAATCATACTTATTCTGTAACATCTTCGTTCTCCTTTCGATCAGTGTTGATCATGTTTTTGCTGTTTTTTCTAAAGAATGCGCTATACCTTTGGGAATACCCGAGAATAAACCTCCCCTGATCATACAAGTTCAAAGTTTTCGGGAACTCTCCGCCCAGTTTATCCAGCGTTTCCGTCAAAGCCTTCTCATCATTCACTGCCCAGTCCGGATGTTCCCGCTGCAGCTTTTTCATGTGATGCGTTGACAGTCGGATCAGTTTGGGCATCACCGCAGCAGGATTCGATGCCGCCATGCTGAAATAGGCGTCCTTAATTGTCCGGTTCAGCTGCTCCGGTTTTGCACTGTCTTCCTGAATCTTCTGCAGCACGGCAAACATTGATCCGCACACATATGCGGGATTGGTATTGTCGCAGTCATAAGCCATAGAAATCTCCTCCTTTGCATTTCGAATCAGGCAGGCTTTAATAAAGCCCGGCCTGATATATCTTGACCGGTACGACAGATCCTGTTCCGAATCTTTTTTAACCCGGGTTACCATGCGCTGCAGGCACCATACCGGATACGGAGTGCCTTCAATAACAGCACGGAACAAAGCGTCAAAGGGCGTATCATCATCCTCCGGATGTGTCGATGACGGTGAGACAAGTTCCTGCTTGATCGCGCGGAGCGTGACCGGCTTCTGCTTGTCAAATATCTGCAGCTCCTGCTGAAACCGGGCGACATGATAAAGCAGCTTCCCGAAATTCTTCCTTACAAGATACTTTACCTGAATTCTGGAGGCATTCGGTGCCAGACATAAAATATAAAAGTCCGTGTCAACCGTAATCCGGCTCAGGGTATCGGCAAGTTTTTCACCAGTAACTGTCCCGGCATCCGCATTCGTGATCAGCCCTTTCAGCGCCGAATCCAGCTCCTCCGCCGAATATTGATCCGAAGGCTGATCAAAGATGGTTTTCCATAAAGTTTCATTTTCTGTATTGCCGTCGGAGGACCAGTACACAATGGTCTGCCCGTCAATATAGCTGTGATTCGAAGGGCTGGTGAGCAGATAATTTAAAGCCTTCGTATAACGCTTCATGGCTTTGACCGAAATGCAGGCATTTTCTCCCTGCGCATGACCGTAGGAGAGGAACGATTCCGGTTTGAAATTCACGAGACTGGGGTTAATTCCGGCATCCTTTATGCCGATGCCCCGGCCTGAAATCATGGCATCATGAACCTCCGCGACAGGAAGTTCTTCTCCGGTAACCGCGCACTGGCAGATGACCTGATCTTCTGTGTCCCTGTCTCCTGCTTCCCGCATTTCCTGCCATTTCTCCCGAACCTGTTCTTCCTCCTGCAGGCACTTCTCCGGATGACCTTCCAGGCAGAAGGCAAACTTGCATTTATTCAAATCCGCCTTCAGTCCCATAAGATACGGATTCTGCGTTTCCTGTTCCGGCTGCCATGTTTGGGCAAAGCGGACATAGGCCATGGCGAGCAGCGAAGTCATATCCCCGAAGTCCTGCACGACTTCCTGACAGAAACTCTGATGCTGTAATTTCAGTTTTTCCTTCTGTTTTGCCGTCGTTCCGTTCGACTCGGTGGAAAGCATATCGCTGCTGCCGTTTTTTCCGGGATGATATTCCAGTCCGAAAATATAGCCCGGTCTTACTTCAACAAAGTTGGCACTTACGGTAGTCGAACGCGGTCTCTCCGGAATACGCATTTTTCCGGGAGAAACCTTAGTTACCGATTTTCCTCCGGGATTCGTTATTGTTTCCGATATCCGGCAATCCCGAAGTCCCACAAGTTTCCCCTCCGGCGACAGGATTATCTGATAGCTGACATCTGTTTCCGCATAGCCGGAATCCGTGATGATGTTCCTCGCGGTAAGGACATCATAATAATCATTCAGTGCGCTGATCAGCATGGCAACGCCCCCTTGTATCCGGCGACATCTATGACGCCGTCCCGCATCACCGGCCGGTAAAACCGGCTTTGCGCCTCATCAGAATAAATATTCTGTTCCCAGTCATCATTTAGCGGATGGCCGTCGTCCTTGAAGCACACCTTATAGATCATAAATCCGAGGTCGCGCGTTCCCATGTTCTCCGGGCTGATTTCTTCCTTTTCGAAACGGTCCGCCAAAACGATGTCCGCCGGATATTCGGCACACCCGAGGCACGGCTGTCGGAAATACTGCCCCTTCCTGCAGCGCCTGATAAATTCCGCTTCATGTTTTTTCAAAGGATCGCATTCTCTGCTCTCCCGTTCACAGCGAAGTCCTGTAAGCTCGATATGAAATTCAACGCCGTACCGGACATTCTTCAAAATCATCGAAGCCCGCTGTGTCCGTTCATCACCAATATTTGTGTAGATGCGCGGGTCGGCAGTGATCTCCTTTTTCCTGCCTTCCTTCACTTCCTGCGCTTCAGTCATCTGTGCTTTCATCTTGCTGAACTTGACCTTTGACTTCACTTCATTTCGCCGGACATTTGTGAATACAATCGGATGAAAAACAACAATTTTATCAATTTCGTACCGCATGGCCGGTTTCCAGTAAACGCTTTTCAGCAGTCCTTCCAGTGCTCCCGGCGTCGGAACATCATAGCTCACCCGTTCCGCTTTCATCTCCGGCCGCGTAAAACAAGCCCGCGGCCCGCTCACAATAACCTTAATCGACATAATAGTCCTCTCCCTCCATCAGAATTCCTTTCTCCCTGCTGTAGTAACTCATGTTGGAAAGACACAGAATCCGGTTTCCGCGCTTTTTTCCGCCGGGGGCTGCCTGTCCGATCCTGTCAGCCAGATTCTCGATTACGCCCTGACGGTAAAGCTCTTCCAGTTTGTCCCGTGGCACGCTGCAGGTATACTGCTGCAGCTCACGCATGACTTTCCGCGATATACCGCTGTAACGGATCTGTTCGACAAGCTGCTGCGCTTTCTCCGTTTCCGGAACAATCAGCGACTCGTCCGCACTGATGATCATTTGCCGCTCATACGATGCAAACTGAATGGATCCGATCGGGATGTTTCTCGCATTCACAGGTATCCCGTTTGCAATCATCTGGCGTGCCATCGACTTGCCGGTGATTTTGTCTTTATCGGCAAGGTAAACTCTCTGATAATACTCCCGGATACATGCTTCTTCGGAAACATCCGGATACTCCTTGAGGAGTGCGCGGGTTACAATAACTTTCGGATCTTTGTCCGCCTTTCTTGTGCCCGTTTGATCGCTCAATTCAAAAACATAAACATCCCCTGATTTTCTCTTTCCTTCACGATTGCACCGGCCGCCGGTCTGCAGAATGCTGTCCAGTCCGGTCAGTTCCCGATAGGCTGTGCAGAAATCAAGGTCAACGCCCGCCTCAATCAGCGACGTCGAAATAACAATTACAGGATCTGAATCTTCTGTTGCCTCTGTAAGTGCCTGCCGGATACTGTCAATTGCAGACTGGATATCCCGTTTCGTCATGTACGTGGATAAATGGTAGAGTCCCTTTCTGGTTTCCCCGCCCAAATTTTCATAAAGACGGCGCGCTGTTTTTCTGGAATTAACCACAACCAGTGTTGACGGCGAACTGCCAAGCCGGCCAAGGAGCTGTTCTTCCGTTATTCTCCCAAGGTTCTGGAACCTGCATTTACGAAATACAGCAAACCGGCTTTTATCCGGCACAAGTTCCCGGACCCGGAGTCCCGGGAGTGAATAACAGTCTAGAAGCGCCTTGTAATCCGGCATCGTAGCTGTCAGAAAAATAGCTTTACAACCAAGTTTTTTCGTCAGAACAGCAATCCCTTCCAGACAGGGCTGCATGAAATCCACCGGAATCAGGTGCGCTTCGTCGAAAATCAAAACACTGTCTGCCATATTGTGCATTTTTCGGAGCTTGCTCCGACGATTGGAAAAGAGTGTCTCAAAAAACTGCACTTCTGTCGTAATGATAAAATCCGCGTCCCAGTTCTCAACCGCCTGATTGACCTGCAGCTTATAAGAATCATCTGCGTTCTCGTCGTCTTCAACCGAATACGTTGACTGATGACGCAGGATGTTCGCCGTCTTCACGTTATCACCGTCTTGCCCGTTAAAAATCTGCTGAAACTGTTTTGCTGTCTGAGAAATGATACTGTTATACGGGATAACGTATATAATATGTTTCTTATGTTCTCCGAGTGCTTTCATCAGCGCGCACTTTGCGCTGCAAAGTGTTTTTCCGCTGCCGGTCGGCATGCTCATAAGATAAACATCCGCATCCTCTGCAGTATTCTTAAATGCCTGCTGCTGAATGTCCGTGCGCGTCTTTTGCAGAAGTGTCTGATTCGCATTTATGCCGAACGATTCCAGTTGTCTGTCCAGTTTTTCAAGACACGCTGCAAAATTGCTTTTCAGTGTCGATCTGTCGATATCACAGCAAAAATGCTCGGTATCCAGAGAATCCGCGTCAACAAGGCAGGAATAACAATAACGGATAAAATATGAGGTCTCATCGATAAAGAGTTCCGCCATCCTCTGCGGGTCAGACTTCTGCAGTTTCCCGGCTTCTTCCATCAGATACCTGCCTAATCTCTCCTGATCAATCGGGCAAAGCGACACTTCTCTCTTATACTCATCGTAAGATTCAAAATCTGACTGTTTGAGACGTGCGGAAAGGGTGACATGACCGCCGGAAATCTCACCGGGCTGATCCTCCTTCCGGCCTCCATCTGGAAGTCCCGCATGGTGCCCCGCTATGCAGTATTCCATAAATACGGCAGCTGGCATGCTGAATTTCTTCGCTGCCACGGCCGCGCCGCAAGTTGAATGATCGACGCGGATATTTTCTCCCCGGATTTTCTTCTGAAACGATGCCTGATATTTCCCTATGTCATGCAGAAGGCCCATGTCAAATGCGACGTCTTTCCAGGGATCCATCGCCATAGAAGCCGCCAGTTCCGCAGTCTTTTCCAGATGATCTTGCACCGATTGTTTCCGGCTGTCCGGAAGAGAATCTACTGGCTGTTCCGGTCCTGTGGCATCGCCTGCCTCATTCTCTTTTAAATGTGCGATATATTGAATCATTCTTAGACTCCTGCTGCATTTTCGTTTCAATTGTCTTACAATTATTATAAGCCAATCCCAGCATAATACAAGTATCACTTATTAATAATTAGAGTTTTTATAAAACAATCTAAAATGATGGCCGGCCGCAACGGCCGGCCATCGGATTACTGCATCGATCTTCACTAATAAAAAATTAATTTCTACTCACAATCGCTGTCTGCAGCGGCAGCGACGATACAGATGAAGATCCGTCATTATTATACTTTCCGCCGGATTTTCTGTAAACGGCGCTGATTGGGCTTGGATTCTTCATGCAATATCGCAGGATGAAGGTGTATTGCATGACGCGGATAGATTACCGGCAGATTGTAGGATATTTCCGGCCCGCGCCCGTTCACGATTCATGAACCAGTTTTCCCGTCATATGTTCCACCGAGAGCGCCAGCACGCTGAACCGCCCCTCGGTATCACGCAGCACTTTCTCCACGCTTCCTTCGGTCGGATAATACTTCAATCCGATTTTTCTGCACTGCTCCTTAATTCTTGCAGGGTCGCTCAGTATGCTGACGCGGCCGCGCACAATAACGGATGTCGGATAATATGCCCAGTCACCTTCTTTTTGGAAGCCCTGCGTATATACAAGGAAGCAGACTCTGTCATCGGCTTGCAGACAATCCATCTTTGCGCCTTCTTTTGCTCCGTGGAAATAAATTCTGCCATCTTCCTCGTCATAAAAGAAGTTTACCGGCAGAGCATACGGATATCCGTTTTCTCCGTTGAGGGCAAGAACCCCACGCTTTTCATTCCGTAGAACCTCCAGACACTCCTCTTGGGAGATCTGCTGCCGGAAGCGTCTCATTTCCCGCCATTCCAATGTGTTCTGCTCCTTCCATGTATTCAAGGTGCGGCTTGACCTGCGCCTTACAGCGCGGACCGGGCCACGCATCACAGCGTGCCCCGGTCCGCGTCTTACAAATTCAGGTCGTATTTTACCACATCCATCCTTGCCTCGCCAACTGCATGGAAAGAAATCCGGTCCGCTTCCTGCTCCGTGAAAAACGTAACCGTCATAACCTTCTCCCCGTCCTGCAGGAAAAGCTCCGCGCTGAAGCGGTCCAGAATGAGACGGAACTTCAGATGCCCGTTCCGCGTTCCCGGAACCAGACACTCCCTTACATGCACAAGGTCTCTTCTTGATCCGCAGAAAGAACGGTCCACCGTAACCGTTTCCTCAAATGGTCTGAAAACAAACTCCGTATAATGCCCGTTTCCTTCCGCGAAGCGGATCGAGAACTTATAGAAGGGGTTCTCCTCGTCAGCAGCGGTGATTTCCGCTTCCAGATCTATACATCTTCCACTGATGCCGTCAAGAGATACCGTGTCTTTTACAGAAAGATCTTTGTACTGCACTTTACCGATCCGGTACTGTGAGAGCTCCGCGATCGGATGCTGGTACAGCTTGTCATTTCTGATTTCTAGCTCGCGGGGCAGCGTCATCTGTCCCGCCCACGGTGCATCCGGTTCCCGCATGGCGCAGGCGTCCCAGTTCTGCATCCAGCCGATCATGATGCGTCTTCCGTCCGGCGTCTCCAGCGTCTGCGGCGCGTAGAAATCAATGCCGTAATCAATCGCCTGATCACAGACCTCGGTAAACTTTCCGGTCTTTTCGTCGTAATTCCCGATAAAACACGTGGTTCCGTTTCCCGGATGATACTCCGCGCCGGCCTGCTGCATATCCTGCGGGCTTGTTAAAAGGACCCATCTTCCATCCAGCTGGAAGAAATCAGGACACTCCCACATCTTTCCGAAACGGTTACGGTTCTGATCGAGAACCGCCTTGAAATTCCAGTGGAAGCCTTCTTCGCTGGTGTAGAAAAGGATCTGGCCGCTGCCATCCGACGGTCTGCTGCCTATTACGCAGGCCAGTGATCCATCTGAAAGCCGGAGCATCTTGGGATCCCGAAAATCTTCTTTGCTGCTTCCCTCCGGAAGGTCACGGGAATCCAGAACCGGATTCCCGCTGTATTTTTCGAAATTCAGGCCATCTCCAACTGCGAGGTTCTGCGTCTGATAGATGCGCTTCTCTCCGTTTTCGATCCGCTCTTCGACCGCCGTGTACATCAAAAGGAGTCTTCCGTCATCAAGAGGAACCGCACTCCCGGAAAAACACCCCGCGCCGTCATTCTCCCCATCCGGCGCAAGCGCCGCCGGCAAGTACTTCCAGTGCAGCAGATCCGGAGATACAGCATGCCCCCAGTGCATGCTGTCCCAGTGCGCCGCGTACGGATTGTACTGATAAAACAAATGATACTGACCTTGATACCGGCAAAAGCCATTGGGATCATTCATCCAGCCTGACCACGGCGTTAAATGGAAGACAGGCCGCTCATCAGAACCAATCTTATCTCCGTGTTCTTTTTCAAATGTTCTGGCTTTTTCCAGCATCGAACTCATTACTTTGCTGTCTCCTAGTTCGCGTAATATGCATCCAGATATTTCTGCAGAATAGAAAGCTGTTCATCAAGTCCATAATCCTTCAGAGACTTCTGGAAGCTGTCCCAGTCCGCATCTGTAAATCCGTTCATAACGGCATTTGCCTTGAAAGTGTTGATTGTTTTTGTAATATCCGCTGTCAGGTCGGAAAGCTTCTTGGTATCTTCGGTATCCATGAACACATTCGGATAAACGTACTTGCCGTGCATGTCGGGTGTATAGATATCTTTGATCCAGTTCAGACGGTACTGTGCGTCATCCGGGCATGTCACATACACATTGTAGTAATCATCCAGCACCGCGAGCGGTCCGCCTACGCACTGCGCTTCACGCACTTCCACAGGGGAAGCATCTCCGAGTGGTGCGTGCTTAAGCATGTCTCCGCCGTCTTTGTTTTTGCTCATTTCAAAGATGTTGAAGCCTTCATCACCGTATGTTCCCCAGTTGTTCTGCGGAGACTGCAGCGGATCATACATCTGATCCAGCCAGGAGCAGACAAGTGCGGGGTCTTTCGCGACTGCCGTCACAACGCATCTGCCGCGGTCAAAACCGCTTGTAAAGGAACCGTTCTGTGGTGTTATATTCGTTACATCCGCCTTGAGCGCCGGCAGCGGCTCCCAGTCTTCCAGATTGTCAACATTCGCCACATCCCAGGTAAAGCAGACGCCGTAGCGGCCGGATTTTCCTTTCGATACATAGGTTGACCATTCCTGCGTAAATGCTTCCGGGTCCAGCAGGTCCTCGGTATCCAGCTTATGAAGCCATGCAAGGCCTTTCTTGAAACCTTCCTGTGTAGCTGTGCTGACAACCTTGCGGTCATCCGTTACCGCGATGTGTCTGCCCGCATCCATATCGCCGATACCTTCGCCGAATCCGTTGATCAGAATCATGCAGTCCTGATCGCCGTTATTCATAATGAAAGACATCGGAATTACGGAGCCTTCGATGTGGAACTCATCCTGAAGCTTTTTCGCGTTGTCGCGGAACGCGATCAGCACTTTCTCAAGCTCATCGGTCGTTGTCGGCATTTCAAGGCCGAGGAAATCCAGCCATTTTTTATTGATGTAGCTCATGCCGCCGACCGTCTGAATGGCTTCCTTTCCGGAGCCCAGCTGCTCGATCCACGGAAGCGCCCAGATGTGTCCTTCGGTGTCGGTGCACATTGTTTTGTATTCCGGGTATTTGTCGAATACAGCCTTCAGGTTCGGCATACAGGAATCAATATAGTCTTCAAGCGGAATGATCGCGCCCTGTTTGCCATACTTTAACAGATCGCTGTCACTGAATCCCGCCGTAAAAACAAACTCGGACATCTTGGAAGGATCCGACATCGCAAGCCCGATCTTGTCGCTCCACTGATCCGCCTGAATGGCATTCCATTCGACATGAACATTTGTTTTTTCTTCCAGCCGTTTGAAGATCGTTCTCTTGTTCGGGTCCGACTCGGTCCCGGCGGGATAGCTGGTCATGCCGGTAATCGTCTTCTTCCCGGACAGCGGGAAGGATACCGCTTTTGCGTCGGCCGCGTCAGTTTGGCCAGCCTTACCGCCGTCCGGTGATCCGGAGCCGCAGGCTGCCAGCGGCAGAAGCATTGCCGCGGACAAAACAGCGGCCGCAACCTTACTCAGAAATCTTTTTTTCATGTTTTTCCCCTTTCCATTCAGGAAGCGGTCCCTGCCGCTTCCTTTTTATAACAATGCGGTCTGCAGAAGCCCCGCTTTTCAACCTTCTACGCCGCGGCGCTCCTGTGCGCCGCATAAGCATTTCTCTTTCGTCCGGCGTGTATCACCCTTTGACAGATCCGACCATGACGCCGCTGTCGAAATACTTCTGGAAGAACGGATACATAATCAGAAGCGGGATACTGGAGATAATGATCGTCGCGTATTTGAGCAGTTCCGCAAGCTGTGCTCTCGCTGCCGTGCTCTGAATATCCGATACCATGCCGGGCTGCGGCTGGGACTGAATCAGGATTGCTCTGAGCACCAGCTGAAGCGGCTGTCTGGATTCCGAGCTTAAATAAATCATCGCGTCGAAGTAACTGTTCCACATTCCGACGAACTGCCAGAGCACCAGCACCATGATGACAGGCTTGCAGACCGGCATCATGATTTTGAAGAAGTAAACAATATCGTTGGCTCCGTCCACAGAAGCAGCTTCCCGCAGTTCCTTCGGAATTCCCTGATAATATGTTCTCGCGATGATCATGTTCCAGACACTGAAGGCTCCCGGAAGGACGATCGCCCAGATCGTATCCAGCATACCGAGCCGGCTGATTAACAGGTAGGTCGGGATCAGACCGCCGCCGAAGAACATCGTAATGATGAAAATGACGTTGAAAAACTTCCTTCCGCGGAAATCCTCGCGGGACATCGGATAGGCGGCCATCAGCGTAACAATGACCGATATGGCTGTAAATACGACGGAATAGACGATCGAGTTGATAAAGCCCACCCAGATCATTTTATTTTCGATGACACGTTTGTAAGCAGTGATCGTCCACTTGCTGAGATCGAAGGTTACGCCCTTGTTCTGCAGGGTGACCGGATCCATGAAGGATGCGATTACGATGTAGACCATCGGAACAATAATGCACAAAACAAACAGGAACAGAAGAATGTCGCCGCAGACCGTAAACGTCTTGTCGAACTTGCTCATCTGGGAAAACTTTGCCTTACGGCCGCTGCTCTGCGCAGCTTCTTTGACTTTTGCTCTCATGACAGTCCCCCCTTTAAATTCCCTTGCCGTCATTCATCTTCTCGACAATCTTGTTGACCAGAATAAGAAGAATGACATTGATTACCGTATTGAACAGGCCGACCGCTGTAGAGAAGCTGTAGTCGCCGTCCAGAAGACCTTTCTTGTAAACGTAGGTGGCTATGATCTCGGAAGATCGAAGGTTCAGGTCTGTCTGCAGTGCATATGCCTTTTCAAAGCCGACACTCATGATGTTGCCTGCCTGCAGAATGAACTGAATGACGACGATGTCTTTAATTGCCGGCCAGTCAACAGCCTTGATCTGCTGCCAGATATTGGCGCCGTCGATGATGGCTGCCTCGCGCAGCTCCTGACTCGCGTTCGCAAGAGCCGCGGTGTACATGATCGATGCCCAGCCGGCTCCCTGCCAGATGCCGCTGATAATGTAGATCGGGCGGAAGGCTTCGGGGATGGTCATGAAGTTAATGCTGGTACCGAGAAGATTGTTCAATGGGCCCGTTACGGAAAGGAGAATTCTGACCATACCGCAGAGGACGATAACGGAAACGAAGTTTGGAAGATACAGAACAAGCTGAATGTTCTTCTTGAGTCTTACGCTCCGTACCCGGTTTAAAAGCAGTGCCAGAATAATCGGAACCGGGAAACCCCAGAGCAGCCCGTAAATACTGAGCTTGAGCGTATTCACCAGATACTGGAGAAAATCCGGTGACTTCAAAAAGCGTGTAAAATTGGCAAATCCGACCCACTCGCTTCCCATGATGCCCTTAAACGGATTGTAGTCGACAAAGGCGATCAGGATGCCTCCCATCGGGACGTACCTGAAAAGGATGGTCAGCACAAACGCCGGTCCCAGAAACAGGATGTAGAGTTGCCAGTGCCTGATGAAATACTGCCAAAAGCTTTCTTTGGGTTTAGCCGGTTTTACGGCCGTTTTACTCCTAGCTCCCATGATAAATCCCCCTTTGAACAAATTTGATGAAATTCAGTAATTTTACATTTGCATCATTTTGTTGCCTGTTTGTTTATCTCCTATGGCCTAAAGATATCATTGCATATACCATTTGTCAATTGCTTGTTTTTACATTTGCATCATTTATATTCCAAATATAGAAGAGCATTTTTGTGCAATTTTGCGGATGTATTGAATTTATAAAGGGAATACTTATAGGATATGGATATTATTGTAGAACTGTAATGTTGTTAAACTTCAACGTGCAATCCGTCATTTTACATTTGTAAAAATTGTGTCTTTACGATATAATAATTGCAAGTCTCTGACACTATTAAAACATCATATGCACATTCAGATCAGGAGGAAATATGTCCGAGCGTGTAACAATTCAGGATATCGCGGACGCACTGGGCGTCTCCAGAAATACAGTTTCCAAAGCCATTAACAATACAGGTGTTCTCGCGGAGAGCACAAGGCAGAAGGTCCTTTCAAAAGCCATCGAAATGGGATACAAGCAGTTCAGCTATCTGGACCCGGACAATCTTCCGGAAAAAGAGCGCCGCAATAAAGGTGAAATCGCGATTCTTTCGGCCAGCTTTTTAGGGGACTCGCATTTTGCGTCGACCATGCTCGATAAGTTCCAGCGGGAGTCTGCGCAGAACGGCTATTCGATGACCATGCACAGAATAACGAAGGAGAATCTGCGTGACAGAACGCTGCCTTCAACGCTCGATCTGAACCGCTGCGCCGCGATCCTGTGCGTCGAGGTTTTCGACTACGAATACAGCTGGATGCTTTGTGATCTGGATATTCCTCTTCTTCTGGTCGATCACGCGGTCAGTGTCGGGCATTCTCCTTTGAAGGCAGATAAACTGCTCATGAATAACAGCGACTGCATTCAGGAACTGATCGGCATCATGAAAGGCCGGGGTATTACAAAGATCGGCTTTATCGGGGATATTATGCACTGCCAGTCGTTCTTTGAAAGATATATGGCATGCCGGATCGGCATGCGCTTCTGCGGACTGCAGGCGCAGGAGCAGTACATGCTCACGGATTCGATCGAAGGCAAGGGTTTTGTTTCTTATTCCGATTATATAGAGAGCAGGCTGCGCAGTCTGGACAGCCTGCCGGAGCTGTTTCTGTGTTCGAACGATTTCTGCGCGATTGACCTTCTGCAGGCATTGAACCGGATGCAGCTGCGGGTGCCCGAAGATGTCATGATCTGCGGTTTCGATGACTCATCCATGGCAAAGGTCGTTTCCCCGCAGCTGACCAGCATTCATATCCACACGCAGGTCATGGGCTTCTCCGCCATGAATCTTCTGGAGACAAGAATCAAAGAGCCCGGCATGAACTACCGCACGGTATATTCGGAAACGAATCTGATTCTGCGCGGATCAACCGGCGATTGACGAAAATCATTCATCCTGCTTAACCACATATTTGCGCACATTTTCCGCGGTCACCTTCTCGTAGGGCAGATAGATATATTTGCCGTCCCGCAGTCCGAATCCATCCAGACTGTCCCCGTGAAAGAGCGCGTCGCAAAGCTTCGCCATCTGCATCGCCTGCCCGTTCTTGTCATTGTACACAGTGCCGGCAAGGCTCCCGTCGATCACAGCCGAAAGTCCTTCTTTCGTTCCGTCGATCCCCAGAAAAACAGGCCGGTTGCTCTCCGTAATCGTCAGTCTGTTATAGGCGTCGATCGCGCCAAGAGCCATCGCGTCGTTATTGGCAAGCACGAGCTCGATCTTATTGCCGAACTGACCGATTAACTGCGTCATCTTGTTTGCGGCCTGCGCGCGGGAAAAATTGGCAATCTGATAACTCAGCTTGTCCAGCGACACGCCTCTTTTGATCAGTGTTGCGACAGCCCTGTCCGTACGCATGATCGTATCCTGATGGCCGGGTTCCCCTTCCAGAACGACGTACTGGATTTTTCCGTCGCTGTTTTTATCAATCCGGGAATTTGAACGGATCTCAGTCGCCGCAAGCTCTCCCTGCATGCGCCCCGACTGTGCCGCGTCCGCGCCGATATAGTACAGCCGGCTCCAGAGATTCATATCTTCCCTGACCGGTTCACGATTGAAGAAAATGACAGGGACATCGGCCTCCTTTGCCATATTGATGATGTTGGAAGGGACGCCCCGGTCGACCAGATTCACGCACAGTACATTACAGCCGGTGTCCAGCAGCTCACGAACCTCGGCATCTTCCGTACGCTGCGATCCCGCCGCGTCCCGAATCAGTACCGCGGTCTCTTCTCCGTCTCTCCGAAGGCTGTCAACGTCCTTCCGGAAAAGCTGCAGAAGTTCCCCTAAAAAGGTGTCCGTCTGATTGTAGACAACAACGCCGATTTTCATGTTTTTTCCGCCGGAATTCTGCGCCGCACAGCCTTGCGCTGAAAATACAACTGCCGCAAGGACAAAGAGCGCGCAAACCATCGATATAACCCTGCTTCCTCTCCTGTCTTTTCGTTTCATTCGCATATGCCACACCTTGCCCGCCGGCTAACGGCTCATCAGATACATCAGGGCGTCGTTATCTTCCGCAAAAAGCGTCGACGGCCGCAATATTTTGTACGGAATGGTCTGCGGCGAAAGGCTGCGGCCGCGGCCGAGTCCCTGCACCGCCGTCTGCACACTTTCATATCCCATTGTGAATTCATCCGGAAAAACAACGGCGCGCAGCGCCTTCTTCTCAAGAAGATGCAGATTTTTCTCCGATTTCCCGATGCCGTAAACTACGGCGCCGTGCAGATTCCGTGAAAGGGACTGCTCACCCGCAATTCCGAGGTTGTTGTCATCGAGTGCCGCGACGATATCCACCCACTGCTGCCGCTGTATGACATCCGCGCCCCCGGTATCCGTAAGGGAATTTTTCACCTGATAAAGAATTTTCACGCCACTTCCGTCCAAAGCGTCCTGAAGGCCGGAGAGAGCCTGCTGCGCGTCCCCTGCCGATTCTTCTGGCAGCAGAATGCCGAGTGTCTTTCCGGAAAGGCCGGATTCATAATCCGCGCGGATTTCTTCCCCGACGCTGTGTCCCATCGCATAGTTGTCCGGTGTAACGCTGCAGACGGACACATCGGAAGCTCCGGCAAGAATAACCGGCATTCTGCCCGAAAGAGCCTGCATCAGTTCCAGCGCGGCACCACCTGTCACCGGCTTTGCGATGAGCGCCGCAGCACCGGAAGAGAGTGTATCCTGCACTGTTTTGTCGAAGTCGGAGGCTTTCATCAGGTTCACATTTTCCGCGACTGAAAGAACAACGCTTTCATCCTCTGCGGCTGCCCGCGCGCCGGACAGGAATCCCCGCCAGGACGCTTCCGAGGACTGGTGAATCACAACGCCGATCACCTTCTGCGGCTTCTGCCTGCGATCCAGCACCAGACCCAGGAGAAGAAAAGACAGCACTGCAGCAAGCAGCAGCTCAATGAGCAGAAATCTTCTTTTTTCAGTTGACATCGCCCTTTCCTTCCAGTTTCTTTCTGTTCTCTTCGGTATATGGGATCTTCGGAAGATGGACGGTAATTTTTGTACCCTTATCTTCCTCGCTTTCAACACTGAGTCCGTACTGCTCCCCCATCAGCAGCCGGATGCGGTTATGCACGTTGACGAGGCCGACGCCGGAGCCGTGCTTGTGCACCCGTTCTTCCTTCGTCAAAACAGCTTCAGCCGTTTCCTCCAGCATCCCGAAGCCGTTATCTTCAACGCGCAGATAGATGCCGTTTTCTTCTGTTCCGCCGGAGACGATAATTTTGCCGCCGTCGTCAACATCCATGTCGCCGACGCCGTAGTAAATCGCGTTCTCCAGAAGCGGCTGCAGAATCAGCTTCACTGTGCAGCAGTCCATAATGTCCTCCGGAAGGTTGAATTCGACGAGAAACCGGTCTTTATATCTGGCTTTCTGGATATTCATGTAACTTCTCGCGTGCTGGATTTCATCCCGGACCGGAATGATCGTCCTGCCTTTGGACAGGCTGATCCGGAAGAGCTTGGCAAGCTCGGAGATCATAAAGACCGCTTCGTCGTTTTTCCTGCCTTCGATCATCCAGGTAATGGAATCCAGCGTGTTATACAGAAAGTGCGGATTGATCTGGCTCTGCAAAGCGTCAATCTCGCTGATGCGCCGCAGGTTCTGTTCGTTCACAATCTGCTGCATCAAGCGGTCAATTCTTTCATACGACGTCTGGATGGAGCAGCCAAGATGCTGGATTTCCATGGACCCGCCGGGCTCTATCCGCGGCGCGCCGCCGGCTTCATATGCCTTTACGGAATCATTTAATTCCATAATCGGCCGGGAAATTCTGCCGGCGACGACGCGGTTTACCGCGAGGACAATCATGCCTGTCATTAAAAGGAGAATTTCAATGAAGAGCCGGACATTGAGCATGCCGAGCCGGAAAGAGCTGTTCGGAATGACACTGACCATTTTCCAGCCGGTGTAACTGATCGAATGGATGATCAGCGTTCTTTTCGTGCCGTTTACAGTTTCTTCGAGAATCCCGTCCGGATGCTTTGCGGCAACGGATGTATCTTCGGAAAGAAGCCCTTCCATGATCTGTGTCTTTTTGGGATGCGCGATCAGATTTCCGTCGCTGTCACACAGATAGTAGTACTGCCCCTCCAAAGGCCCCGAGAGCTGCTGTATCATCTGCTCGATATCCGTGCTCGAAAAATCAATGAGAAGTACACCGGTTTCCGGCTCGTCCCCCGCATTCAGATCAACCGACCGGGAAAGGCTGATCACCCGCCGGTACAAGTCCGCGTCAAACAGATTCTGTACATGCGGAAGAGAAAAATGCGGGTTCTCGATTCCCTCAAGGGCTGCCTGAAACCAGTTCTGTCTTGTTACATCCGGGTCTGTTTTCTGGTTGGCAACCGGCTCCGCCGCAAGCAGGCTCCCGGTGCTGCTGTAGACCGCGATCGTTACAATGGATTCCTTATCTGCCTCATACAGAAGGCTCAGTTCTTCAAGGAGTCTGCGGCTGCCGATGTCGTTCTCCCGGATCGAGCTGTAATATGCCGCGTCGGAAACATGCCGCATGCCGTTCAGATACTGTTCCAGCGTCTGGCTGCTCTGCGAGAGTGTTTTCTGCGTGGCTTCAAGCGCATTCTGTCTTGCAACACGGACAAAGCGCTCGTACAGGGTCAGACCGATGATCAGCATGATCGCGGCAAAGATCACCGTAAACGTGATATTAATCGTTGTCCGGATGCTGTGAAGTCTTCGTCCTGCGGCTTTCCGGATCGGATGGAGGCTGCTGCGCAGCGCGAGCAGTTTTCCGTGAATCCCCTCCGGCTTCTCCCGCCCTTCCATTTCCTTCGCGCTCATGCCTTCTGCTCCATATGTTCACTTCTGTATCTGGACGGAGACTGCCCGAAAGTCCTCTTAAAAACATAGCTGAAATAATTCGCGTCTTCATATCCGACGCGCCGGCCGATAATATAGCTTTTCTCCGAAGATTCGAGAAGAAGCCGGGCCGCCTGTTCCATGCGGTATCCGGTCAGGTACTGAACAAAAGACTTTCCCGTCTCTTTCTTAAACAGAGACGAAAAATACGAATTGGATAACCCGAGCGTCCGGCAGACCAGATCCAGCGAAAGTGCCGGATTGTCATAGTGATCGCGCACATAGTCCTGCGCGTCCTGCACCAGAGAATGTCCCTGCGTGCTGCGCGCGCTGCTGAGGCTGTTATGGAAGAAAACCGCCTTTTTGATCACGATGTCCCGCAGCTCGCCGCGGTCCATCTGCAGCAGTCGGTCGTACTTGTCGTCTCCCGCGCCCGGCTCTCCACTGGTATCAATCTCGTTCATCGCTGCAAAACGGTACATGGCGCCAAGCAGCTCCATAACCATCGCATGATACTGCTGGATACTCTTGGCGCCTGCCAGAGTTTCATCAAAATAGCTAGTCAGCGAACTCTGAATCTCCTCCGGCGTCCCTGTATGAATTTCTTTCAGAAGCTTATGAAGTCCGGAGTCTCCGACATCCTGATAGTTTTTCTCTTTCGGCGCAATCTCCATGATGCTGATCGCACGCCCCGTACCGTACAGCACCCTGTAGGAAACCGCTTCGCGCGCGCCGCTGTACGAGTCACGCAGGCCGCCTATATCTTCACAGACGTCGCCGATGCCGCAGGTGACTTTCGCTCCCGCGAGCCGCAGCATAGTTCTTGCAAAGCGGTCGCAGTCGTCTGTCAGCTCGGTCTGTTTTGCCCCGCTCTCCATCTGCGCGATCATAATGGTATCCGTAAGATAGGTGAAAAACCGCGCGCGCCAGGCCTTCCCGAGCCTTTCCTGCGCTTCCCGCTGCACGGACATGGAAAGAAGGAGCGGTGACATACCCTCCGGCACTTCCGAAGCCGAGGTATGGATATCCACGCAGCACAGCACCGGCCCCGTCAGATCAATCTGATAGTCATTTATATATTTGGGTATATCCGATTTCGAGATTCTGCCGTCAATCAGAGACGAATAAAAGTTTGCCTGCAGCAGCGGCAGCGATTCCATGTAGTAATTCTGCAGCTTGCGAACGTTCTGCTTCTCCGCGCGCTCCTCGTCGAGCGATTTGCGGAGTCTTTTGAAGCTCTCCGTCAGCTCCTGCGCGTTAACCGGCTTCAGCAGGTATTCCTCCACCTCCAGATGCACGGCTTCCTTCGCGTATTCAAATTCGTCAAAACCGGTGCAGAGCAGAATTCTGACCGCCGGAAACTCGTGCTTCAAACGTCGCGCCAGTTCCAGCCCGTCCATGTACGGCATCTTGATATCCGTCATCACGACGTCCGGTTGGCACTCTTCCGCCATTTCCAGCGCGAGCACCCCGTTGCCCGCGTGCCCGGCGATTGTAAATCCCAGACCCTCCCAGTCAATCTTATCCATAATGACGCGGATAGCTTCTTCTTCATCATCCACAAGCAGAACACTGTACGCCATGCCCTCATCCTCCCGGCAAAACATCATACGCCTATTGTACCTTTCCGCCGGATATTAGAAAACCCGAAAAAAGCAAAAGGAGCTGCGGTTCGTCCGCAGCTCCCGAAATCTTCCGGAATAATCGCCGTATTATTTCTTCTGCACATATTTGAGGCAGTCCAGCGTTACCGCTGCCAGAATAATGATACCTTCAAATACGAACTGGAGGTTCGTATCGATACCCAGAATCGTCAGGGAATAGGTCAGGGAGGTAAAGATCAGAACACCGACGACAACGCCTGAAATCTTACCGATACCACCTGTGAAAGATACGCCGCCGACTACGCAGGCCGCGATTGCGTCCATATCCCAGCCCTGGCCGTAAGCCGCGGAACCCGAGCCGACCATTCTTGCGCATTCAAGCCATGCGCCGAAGCCGTACAGGATACCCGCCATAATGAAGGCGCCCATCGTTACCGCAAAAACAGAAATACCCGAAACCGAAGCCGCCTCGGGATTTCCGCCGACAGCGTAGAGGTTCTTGCCGAAGGTTGTTTTGTTCCAGATGAACCAGACGATGCAGATCGCCGCAACCGCCCACAGAATGATTGTGGGGAAGCCGTTGATCTTCGGAATGATCATGCCGGGGATTTCGGACTCAATCGCGCCGAACGAAACGCCCTTTGTCGCGTAAGTAACAAGACCGAAGATGATCAGCATGTTCGCCATCGTCGAAATGAACGGATGCATCTTGAACTTCGCGGTGAAGAAGCCGGCAATCGATGTAAAGCAGGTCGTGAAGATGATGCACATAATAAGAGCCAGCAGCACGCGAAGCGGTGTCGGCACGCCGGTGAAATCAAAAATATGTCCGAACACGGCACCGGTGTTGATTCCCTTGTGCATGATAATTGTCGCTGTAACCATGCCCATGCCGACCATACGGCCGATCGAAAGGTCGGTACCTGTTAAAAGGATCAGTCCCGCAACGCCAAGAGCAAGGAACATGCGGGGCGATGCCTGCTGCAGAATGTTCAGGATGTTGTTCATCGTGAACAGGGAGGTATGCTTGACGATCGGGGTGATGATACCCAGCATGATGAAAATCAGGACGATGACAATGTAAAGTCCGTTCTTTAAAAAGAACTGTTTGACGTTGAAATTGTATTTATAGTTTTCCCATTTCTGCGCTCTGTTCTGCGCGAACGTAAAGCGGGAAAGCCGCAGCATATCGATATAATGATAGCGGATCGAAAACGCATCGTGCTGCCGGCTCTTGATATCCTGCAGCTCGCTGTCAAGCCGCATCTTCGCGTCAAAGAGCTTGTTCTTGTAGACGTAGTTCTCGTCCTTGATTTCCGCCTTGTCGGTAAGCCTGGTCAGTGCTTCCTGATGCTCCTTCGTGATCTGCCCGACAAGTGCCTGATTCTTCTTCTGTGCTTCGGCCTTTGCTGCCGCACAGCTGTCCTTGACTTTATTGAAGAAGTCCTTGTCGAAGTGTTCCCTGAGGTATGCCTCGCCTTCGGCAATCAGGCGGTCCACTTCGGGTTTGTTCTTCTTCTCGATCTCCGCCGCCTTTGCGATTGCGGCCTTGTCCTTTTCAATCAGCTTCGGACGTTCGTCTTTGGATATATTCTTGTCTTCGCGAACCAGCTGGATATGATTGCGGCGCGCGATGACTTCATCGGTGCCGGACACGCGAAGATCGTCAATCTTTTTCTGAATCTCATTTATATGGGCCTCAATGGGCTCCAGGAGCTTCTGCTCTTCCTCCGCTGTGAGGATCTTATTTGTATCAGCCATTTTACTCACTCTCTCCTTCCATCATCAAAGGTACTTCGCGCTAAGACGCAGGAGCTCTTCCTGATTCGTTTCCTTTGTGTTCACAATGCCGGCCAGGTGGCCGTTGCTCATGACGCCGATCCGGTTCGTGATGCCGAGAATTTCGGGCATTTCCGACGAAACGACGATAATAGTTTTGCCCCTTTTGGCCATCGCAATGATCAGCTCGTATATCTCGTATTTCGCTCCGACATCTATGCCTCTCGTCGGATCGTCCATCATGAAGATTTTCGGATCCCGTTCGAGCCATTTGCCGAAAATGACCTTCTGCTGATTGCCGCCGGAGAGTGAGGAAATCAGATCGTCCGGGCCCATGCACTTGGTGTGCATGACTTTGATTTCATCCGCGGTCGCGCGTACCATTTTCTGTTCCGAAAGCGCGATGCCGGATTTGTAATGGTTCATGTTGGCAATCGTCGTATTGAAGGTCAGATCGCCCTTGAGGAAAAGGCCATTTGCCTTGCGTTCCTCCGTGATCATTGCAAAGCCGTGTTCCATGGCTTCCTTCGCGCTGCCGAAGTTCATGAGTTTCCCGTCGTAGTAAACACGGCCGGCAGCTCTTGTCCGGACACCGAAGATGGTCTCCAGAAGTTCCGTACGGCCGGCGCCGACAAGGCCGTACAGGCCGAAGATTTCGCCTTTTCTAACGTCAAAACTGATATCCTGCAGATGCGGCGCAAACTTTGTAGAAAGATGCTGCACCGAGAAAATGACATCGCCGGGTGTATTGTCGACAACGGGGAATCTGTTTTCCAGAGAGCGTCCGACCATGGCGGCGATCAGCTCGTTCATGTTCGTGTCTTTCGTGCTCTTTGTCATGACAAGACTGCCGTCACGAAGAACCGAGACTTCATCACAGATTTCAAAGATTTCATCCATCTTGTGCGAGATATAAATCAGTGAAATACCCTGCGCTTTCAGCTTTCGCATCATATTGAAGAGCTTGCGCACTTCCGGAACGGTCAGTGAGGAGGTCGGTTCGTCGAGAACGATGATCTTCGAATTGTAGGAGATCGCCTTCGCAATTTCGCACATCTGCCGCTGGGAGACGGACATGTTCCTCATGGGCTGTGTCAGGTTGACAATCATGCCGAGCTTGCGGAACAGATCCGCCGCTTCCTTTTTCATCCGCATCTCATCGATTACGCCAAGAGAATTGACCGGATATCTGCCGAGGAAAAGGTTGTCGACGACGCTTCGCTCAAGGCACTGGTTCAGTTCCTGATGAACCATGGCAATCCCGTTCTCAAGCGCGTCCTTGGGCCCTGAAAAGCTGACTTCCTTTCCGTCCAGATAGATATGGCCTTCATCTTTCTGATAAGTACCGAACAGGCACTTCATCATGGTTGACTTTCCGGCGCCGTTCTCTCCCATAAGGCCCATGATGGTTCCTTCCTTCACATCCATATTGATGTGATCCAGAACCCTGTTACGGCCGAAGGATTTGCACATGCCGCGAATCGATAAGACAATTTTATCTTTCTTATCTTCTGCCATTTTCTTACCTCTGCATTTTCACTTTAAAAGAGGGATTGTCAGGAAGAGACCTTCCTGACAACCCCTCCTTTCGTTTCTGAATTACCAGATTGACTTACTTACCGCCGCACAGATCACTGATTCAGCAGGGATGTGTAAGCTGCCGCGTTATCTGTCTTAACCATGTTGATCGCGAATGCGTCATACTGGCTCGGATTTCCAAGGCGGTTCGTGATGTTGGACTCTGTCTGGCCGTCGCCGCCGATGTAGTCTACATCGAGGTTGAGAAGGTCATCATAGTTCTGCAGCAGAGGCTGATATGTAGCGCTCAGGAAGTTATCCGCTGCGTTGTAGATATCAAGCCATACCTTCTTGGTCGGGTGCTTGGAAGCATCCAGCTGGTTGGAAACCGGAGCGTAAGTCTTGGTAGCATCCGTGAAGTCCTGATAGTTGTCTGCTGTAACTGCTACGTTCAAAGCATAGTAGGAACGAGCGTCAGCATCATATCTGTAAACATCGTCTGTAAGTACGTTGCCAGCCTCATCTGCTGTGCCGATACCTGTATCAATATCAACACCGTCAAGAGCATTGCGCAGTGTGCGGAGTGTCAGATAAGCCTGTACGTCCGCATGCTGGGAAATAGTTCCGCCGTAGCCGTCCGCGATTGCCGCAACCGCGTCGCTGTTTGCGTCATAACCGAACGTAGGAACCTTCTTGTCCTTGCTCCATGCGTTGAACATCGACATGCCCATACCATCGTTGTTGGAAACAACGATATCGATCTGATCGCCGAACGAAGAAGACCATGTTCCGATCGCGTTACCTGCTGTAGCTGCATCCCATGTAGCGCCTGCGGAGTTCTTCATTTCCTGAGAAGCCAGCTCACGTACCTTGAAGGTCTTGTCGCCGGCTTTCAGCTCTGCATCCTGAACATCGGTTGCTGTTCCGTCTACGTTTGTGCCGACCGGCTGGGAATCGACTGCGCCGTCCTTCTCGACAGCAGTTCCAAGAGCCTTGCGGACGCCTCTTGTACGTGCGATGGAATCGTTATGTCCGATATCGCCGATAGCAAGTACGTAGCCGATGACGCCGTCGCCGTTGCGGTCGATGGTGTCCGCGTGCGCCGAAATATAATCAGCGACCATCTGTCCCTGCAGCTCGGCACCCTGATTCGCGTCGAACCCTACATAATAGGTGCTCGCGTTGTAGTTCAGAGCATCCTTGTCAAGCTCGCCTGTGGAGCTGTTGGAAGGCTGACGGTTGAACCATGTAAGAGGCTTGTCCTTGTTGGCTACATCGCCGGAAGGAGCCGCTGCCTCTGCCTGTGTGGAAGCCGATGCAGCTTCGGTTGCCGCGGTATCAGCCTTCGTCGATGCTGCGGGAGCGCTCGAATTGGAACCGCAGCCTACAGCGCCAAGGCCGAGAACTACTGCGGTTGCAATCGATAACATACCTTTTTTGTTCATAATAAGTAACCACCCTTCTATCATTTTCGGAAGCCCCGTTGCTTCCCTTCGTGATAGCTACATTGTACGTTGCTTCTCTTCATAGAAATATAGATAATTTTAGGGTGTTCATTGAATTTTTTATGCTTTTTGCACGTATGATGAGGAATTAGAAGTGCTTGTTCATACGAAATGACGATAATTTGTCGGATGCGTGCAATTTTACGCTTTCATTTTGTGCATGTTGTCAAAACAAAGCAATCATACCGCACCGCTTTCCCCCTGATGGAATAGGAGGGTGTTCTGCCGGCAAGATATGCGCCCTTGAGGGGGCGCTTTACCAGGATCTTCCGCGGCGCCGCGGCAAACGCGGCATCAAGCAGCTCCTCCTCTTCATCGCAGGGCTGCTCGATGCAATGAATCAGCTGGAACTTCTTGCGGACCTGACTGCTGCCGCTGCGCTCGGGAAACATCGGATCCAGCAGGACAATGTTCGGACGAAGCACAGGTCCCATTGCGGGCGCAGCAGTTTCGTGACCGGACACAGCGGTCCCCTGGCCGGGCACATCGGAGATTCCCGCTCTCCGCATGGCGGGTATGCTGTCCTCCTTGTGCAGATGCATTCTTGCCGTAATTCCGGCAAGCCCCGGAACACGCGCCGCCCTGCGAAGGCCGTCTTCTAAAAGTGCTGCAATGATCCTGTCCTTTTCGTACATTTCCACAGTAAAACCTGCGGCGGCAAGAAGGAGCGCATCTTCGCCAAAGCCGGCTGTAGCGTCAATCGCAAACGGACTATTCTGCATATCTTTATTTTTTGCAGCGCGGACGACGAGTTCATGCGTCAGATTGTTATAGCGGAGTCTCGGCAGAAGCTTTGTCAGATCGCACTGCAGCCGCATCCCGCCGCGGGCCATGGAAAGTCCGCGCTCATCAACGCGCAGCTGCAGAATCTCATCGCAGTCTTCTGAAAATGCATCCGCAGCCGCAAATGGGATATCCAGCCGCGAGGCAAGCTTCTTCGCTTCCTCCCGGTGTTCATCCTCCGCTGTACACACAATTTTCCCGGTTATCTGCATAAACTATGACCTCTATTCCGGTTCAGGCAAACAGAAGTACAACCGCATGCACGATAAACGCGACTACCCATGCCATCACGCACTGGAAAACAACAACAAAGGCTGCCCACTTCGCGCCGAGCTCGCGCTTGATCGAAGCGATTGCCGCAACGCACGGCGTATACAGCAGGCAGAAGACAAGCAGTGCCGCAGCTGATGCCGTCGAAAGTGTTGCGGTCAGCTCCTGCGTGCTGCCGTACATGACATTCAAAGTCGCGACAACGCTTTCCTTCGCAAGGAACCCGGTAATCAGAGCAGTCGTAACTTTCCATGTACCAAAACCAAGCGGAGCAAAAATAGGAGCTATAAAACCCGCGATAGCCGCAAGAATGCTCTTGCTGGAATCACTCACAAGACTGAAATTCAGGCCGAAGCTCTGCAGGAACCAGATCACGATCGAAGCCATGAAAATGATCGTGAAAGCGCGCTGGAGAAAGTCTCTCGACTTTTCCCAGAGAAGCTGCAGCACGTTCTTCGCACTCGGCATCCTGTAGTTCGGCAGCTCCATGACAAAAGGCACCGCCTCTCCTTTGAAATACGTGTTCTTGGAAACGAGCGCAGTCAGAATTCCGACGAGAATGCCGAGAAGGTACAGCCCGACCATGATGAGCGCGCCTTTTCCCGGGAAAAACGCCGCCGTGAAGAACGCGTAAATCGGAAGCTTTGCCGTACAGCTCATAAACGGAACCAGCATGATGGTCATCTTGCGGTCTCTGTCCGATGGCAGGGTTCTGGCGGACATAACTGCGGGAACCGAGCAGCCAAAGCCGACAAGCATCGGTACAATGCTGCGCCCCGAAAGGCCGATCTTGCGCAACAGCTTGTCCATGACAAAAGCCACCCTGGCCATATAGCCGGTGTCTTCCAGCAGGGAGAGGAAGAAAAACAGCACGACAATCAGAGGCAGGAAACTGATCACACTGCCGACGCCGCTGAATATGCCGTCGGTCACAAGCGAACGCAGTCCCTCATTTACGTTCGCCGCGCGCATTGCTGTGTCGGTAAGTGCCCCCAGCTTGTCAACGCCAAGCTCCATCAGGCCCTGCAGGTAAGTGCCGATCACGTTGAAGGTCAGCCAGAATACGAGCGCCATGATAATGATGAAAGCCGGTATTGCCGTATATTTACCGGTCAGAATGCGGTCGATTTTCCGGCTTCTTTCATGTTCTCTGCTCTCCTTCGGCTTGATCACCGTTTCGCGGACAAGCTTTTCAATGAAATCAAAGCGCATGTCGGCAATCGATGCCGCCCTGTCAAGACCGCGCTCTTTTTCCATCTGCAGGATGATGTGATCAATCATCTCCTTTTCATTCTGCTCGAGCTGCAGCGCTTCCAGGATCCTTTCGTCTCCCTCAACCACCTTGGTCGCGGCAAAACGGACCGGTATCTGCGCGCGCTCCGCATGGTCCTCAATCAGGTGCATGATTGCGTGCAACGCTCTGTGTACAGCGCCGCCGTCTTCCTCCGGATCACAGAAATCCTGCCGTCCGGGCCTCTCCTGATATTTCGCCACATGGATCGCATGCCGTACCAGCTCGTCGATGCCTTCGTTCTTGCTCGCCGAAATCGGAACAACCGGTACACCGAGCATTTCCTCCATCCGGTTGATCAGAATGGAGCCGCCGTTTCCCTGCACTTCATCCATCATATTCAAAGCGACAACCATCGGCACATCCAGCTCCATCAGCTGCATCGTGAGATAGAGGTTGCGCTCGATATTCGTCGCGTCCACGATATTGATAATGCCGGTCGGCTTTTCTTCGAGTATGAATTGTCTGGAAACCAGCTCTTCCTGCGAATAGGGAGACATCGAATAAATCCCCGGAAGGTCTGTCACTTCCGTGCCGGGATGTCCTTTGATGGCGCCGCTCTTCCGGTCTACCGTAACGCCCGGGAAATTTCCTACATGCTGGTTGGAGCCGGTCAGCTGATTGAACAGGGTTGTTTTGCCGGAATTCTGGTTTCCGGCAAGCGCGAAGGTCAGCTTGGTGCCGTCCGGAAGCGGGTGCTCGCCCTTCTTCACATGATACCGGCCGTCTTCGCCAAGGCCCGGATGTTCGCCGGCTCTTGTGTAGGGCAGCTGCGAAGCTGCGCGTTCCGAAACCTGCTGCCCTTCTGCCGTCCTGCTCTCGCCTGCCTTCGCTTTCCGGATCTGTATTTTTGCCGCGTCGTCCAGACGAAGCGTCAGCTCATAACCATGAATCAGAAGCTCCATGGGGTCTCCCATGGGAGCGTACTTGACGAGGGTCACACGGGCGCCGGGAATTACACCCATGTCCAGAAAGTGCTGCCGGAGTTCTCCTTCTCCACCTACTTTTTCGACAACCGCGCTCTCTCCGATTTCCAGTTCTCTCAGTGTCATTTTGGCCTCTTCCATTATGTCTTTCACTGTGCTTTTTATTGTTTGTTTGCGCAAACAAGTATAGCATACGTTGCCTATAGTGCAACCGGAGTCTATTCTTCCTGGTTCAAAAAGGCCGCGGCGGAAAATGCTCCGCCGCGGCTTCCAAGCCGGATTTATTTTTTTCTTAAATGCTGCACAAAATAATAGGTCCGCCTGGAAATGTAGCCCGCCAGCACAATAATCATACTGATCAGCACGGTCGCGTAAAAGGAAAAGCTTCTCGAAAGCAGTTCCAGCTGCAGCGCGGCTTCATGATCCGTGATAACGCGCAGCCCGTTGTACAAAAGGTAGTCCGCAACGCCCATACCGCCGGGAATTGGCACACAGATCGAACCGATCGTAGCAAAAACCTGCGTCGCAAAAACGCGGCCCATGTTGCGGAGAACGCCGCCTGTCGCCGCGTAGACGAGCGGCGCGATGATGGTCTGGCACAGCCTCTGCGCGATGTTCAGTCCGTAGACCTGCAGCATCGGCCGGATCTTTTCCCTGCAGAACATTTCCTTCACGCACTTGCTGTAATCAGCAAGCGTATCCGCAAGCTTTTCCTTCCAGTACTTGTCGCGCTTTACGATTTTCTTCCGGGTCAGCCAGTCAATGATGCGACAGCCGACACGGTAGATCTTCTTCTCCATCCGGAGCAGCATGACGAACAGCACCGCAAGTCCGGTGATTGTAATCGCGCCGAGCAGGATAAGGAGCTTTGCAAGAATGGAAAAGCCCGCAAAGACCGAAGGCCATATTACCGGGGTCAGAACCGCGATTGTCAGTGTGGAAAACGTATGGAGAACCAGATACATCATCAGGATCGCCGTGATATATCCGGTCGGTATTCCGTCCCTTCGCATGAACCATGCCGCGACCGGCTGTCCGCCGGTTGCGGAAGGCGTGATCGCGGAACAATAGATATCCGCCGCGGCATAAGTTGTCGACTGCCCCATCGTCTTGCGGAAGCCGGACGCGCGGAGCAGAATCCACAGCGCAATGCCTTCCATCAGAATATAGCTGATCATACTGAGCGCCGCGAGGAAGATCCAGCCGGGCTTCGCGTCAAGAATGAGCTTTCCGATCGCGGAGAACGTCAGTTCCTTGCTCTGGCCAACAACCGCGGAAATCGTCAGAAGCGCAATGAGGAAGGTCAGAATTGTCCATAATAATTCTTTGTTTTTCTTCATGGTTTATCAGTGTAACAGGTTCCGCGGCAAAGTTACAGCACTTCATGAAAATTTCAGATTCCGCTTTGTTCCGCCTGTCTTGTGATATCCTCGTTGATCTTTTCGGTTGCCGCCGCGGCAGCCCTGCCGCCGTTTCCCGTCTCATCGCTGATGCAAGGGTCCTTTTTAACAGGAGGCTGCGGCTTCGGTGTTTTGTCAACAGCGGTGGCATCGCCGATGCCAAGCGCTTCTCCCGCAACACCCAGCGCACCGATTACACCGGTCAGATCGGAAGGCATATAAATCTTGGTCGCGCGGCCGTCCGAAACCGTCTTGAGCGCTTCCAGTCCCTTGAGTCTGATAACTTTGTCCGAAGGGTTCGCCGCGGACAGTCTTGCAAGTCCGTCCGCCTCTGCCTTATAGACCAGCTCAATCGATCTGGCGCGGCCTTCCGCAAGCGCGATCTGCGCGTCTCTTTCGGCTTCCGCGGCAAGGATCTTCGCCCGCTTGTCGCCTTCCGCCCGCGAAACGACCGCCTCCTGATGTGCCTGTGCTTCCAGCACTGTCTGGCGGCGTTCGCGCTCGGCGCGCATCTGCTTGGTCATGACTTCCTCGATTTCGCGCGGCGGCTGGATATTTTTGATTTCGACGCGGGTCACCTTGATTCCCCAGGGGTCTGTCGCCTCGTCCAGTGTCGTCTGCATCTTGCTGTTGATGATTTCGCGCGAAGTCAGTGTCTCATCCAGCTCCATATCGCCGATGATGTTGCGCAGCGTCGTAGCCGAAAGATTCTGAAGGCCCGCGATCGGGTTATCCACACCGTACGTGTAGAGCTTCGGATCGAATATTTTCATAAAGACAACGGAGTCAATCTGCATCGTGACGTTGTCCTTTGTAATGACAGGCTGTGGCGGAAAATCCAGCACCTGTTCCTTCAGACTGATGTTTCGGATCACGCGCTCGATAAACGGCGTCTTCACATGAAGGCCCGCCTGCCAGGTAGTCTTATATTTTCCCAGGTGTTCAATAACAAAAGCATGTGCCTGCGGAACAATGCGGATATTGGCCGCAATCAGCACTAAAGCCACTACCAAAAGGATAATCAGAACTGCGATAAGCATACGTTTTACCTCACTTTCCGGTTATGCTGTGCGGCGCATTGCCGCTCCACCGGGCCGGCGCTGTCTTCCGCGGCTGCCCGTTACTGCCGTTAGAACAAACCTGTGATCAGTGCGTCTTTTGTGACATCAATTTTCTCGGCTGCCGGTACTCTGGGAAGGCCGGGCATCTGAATGATCTCTCCGGTAAGAGCAACGACAAAGCCCGCACCTGCGCTGACGTAAACGTCGCGGACCGTAATGTTGAAGCCTTCCGGCCGCCCGAGCTTCTTCTGATCATCCGAAAGCGAGTACTGCGTCTTCGCGACGCAGACAGGAAGGCTGCCGAAGCCAAGATCCGTCAGTGTGCGGATGGATTTCTCCGCTGCGGCGGTGTATTCGACACCGGCCGCGCCGTAAATGTCCCGCGCGATCGTCTGAATTTTTTCTTTCAGTCCAAGATCCAGAGAATAAAGAGGCTTATAGGCGGAAGGCTTGTTTTCCAGCGCAGACAGAACCTTCTGTGCCAGATCTCCCCCGCCTCTGCCGCCTTCCGCGAAAACTCTGGTGAGCGAGAAATCGCAGCCCCGCTCTCTGCAGTACGATTCAATAAACGCAATTTCTCCGTCCGTATCGGAAGCGAACTGATTGATCGCGACAACAATCGGTACACCGAACTTCTGCAGGTTCTCGATATGCTTGCCGAGATTGACAATGCCTTTTTTCAGAGCCTCCGGATTTTCTTCGCGCAGCTGTGTTCTGGGAACGCCGCCGTTGTATTTGAGTGCCTGCACAGTTGCGACAAGAACAGCCGCGTCCGGGTGAAGTCCTGCCATCCGGCACTTGATATCCATGAATTTCTCGGCGCCGAGATCCGCGCCGAAGCCGGCTTCCGTAACGACATAATCCGCAAGTCCGAGCGCTGTCTTCGTCGCGCGGACCGAATTGCAGCCGTGCGCGATGTTTGCAAAAGGCCCGCCGTGCACAAGTGCCGGCGTATGTTCCAGCGTCTGCAGAAGGTTCGGCTGCATCGCATCTTTTAACAGAGCCATCATCGAGCCGACGACCTTCAGTTCTCCGGCGGTTACCGGCTTGTTCTCATATGTGTAGGCAACAACGATTCTCGAAAGACGCGCGCGCAGATCCTCCAGATCTTCCGCAAGACAGAATACCGCCATGATTTCAGATGCTGCCGTAATCACAAAGTGATCTTCGCGCACCGGTCCGTTGATATGTCCGCCCAGTCCGACCGTAATGTTGCGCAGCGCCCTGTCATTCATATCCATGCAACGCTTCCACACGATTCTGGTAGGGTCAATGCCGAGCGCGTTGCCGAAGTGCAGATGGTTGTCAATCGCGGCAGCCAGCAGATTATTTGCGGCAGTGATTGCGTGAAAATCACCTGTAAAGTGCAGGTTCAGATCCTCCATCGGTACGATCTGCGCATACCCGCCGCCGGCCGCGCCACCCTTCACGCCAAAGCAAGGGCCGAGCGAAGGTTCTCTGAGCGCGAGGCAGACTTTTTTGCCAAGGCGGTGCAGCGCATCGGCAAGACCGATGCTGACCGTTGTTTTTCCCTCTCCCGCGGGCGTCGGATTGATCGCGGTCACCAGAATCAGTTTCCCGGACGGCGTCTGCATGGCTTTCTGCACGAAGCGTTCCGACAGCTTCGCCTTGTATTTTCCGTACAGCTCAAGGTCGTCGTCTCCAGCACCGATCTCTTTCGCGACCTCCGTGACCGGCTGCTTAACGGCTTCCTGCGCAATTTCAATGTCTGTCTTCATCCTGCCTCCCTGCATTTCTTTTATAAACGAGTATATTTTTAAAATCCCGGTATTTCCAGAGCGCCAGATACTGCAGATAAAAGCGAAGCGGCGACTTCTGCTGCATCGCCATATATTTCTTCTCTTCGGGGCTGGTCCTCTCCGTGTAATACGGGTTTTCCATAAATTCCGGAAACGTCTCCCGCATCTGTCTGGAAAGTGAAGTCACGAAATTATATCTGCCCTTTTCCCGCATCGCACGCATCGCCGAGAAGAGCGTGTTCTGATAAAACAAAACCGTGAACGAATACTCAATCTCCGGCTTGAAGCGCTCATAGTAGCCGTACCTTTTCGCTTCCGAGAGCATGATTCCCGCGCTATCCATGCGGTCCTGCAGCCGCTTCTTCGTTACGGTATGGACCGTGGAGGCCGCGTGCTGATAGTAGAAATACAGCGGCTCCGGTATATATTCGAAATGTTTGATCCTGCTGATCCATGTTTTGGCGAGGGCATTGTCCTCATAGAAAATGTCTTCCGGGAAGCGGGAGGGACAGTCAAGAATGATTTCGCGGCGGTAGATTTTCACGCATAACGAGCCGAAGTCAAGCATCAGAGAACGGTATTTCGGCTCGTCCAGAACGCCGGTTTGAGAAAGTTTATTATTGTGCACGACAGTTCCCGGCGTCATCGTATGGCTGTACACGAGGCTGTAGTCCGTTCCCACGCAGTCCGCTCCTGTTTCCTGCGCCTTTTTCAGCAGCCTTTCATAGAAGTCCGGTACAACCCAGTCATCAGCGTCAATAAAGCCGATCCAATCGCCAACCGCATGCGAAAGGCCAATGTTCTTCGCGCCTCCCTGATGGTGATTTACTTCGCTTTTAAAAGCGCGCACGCGGCCCGGAAAACGGCGTTCGTATTCCTTTAATATCGCATAGGATTCGTCAGTCGAGCAGTCGTCCACTGCGAGAATCTCAAGGTCCTTATGCGTCTGCCGCACAAGGGAGTCCATGCAGTACGAGAGCTTGTTCTGCGAAGCCATGTTGTAGACCGGAACAATGACACTCAGTTTCATAGGAAAAGTCCGTTTCCCGCGCGTTAAACAGCGTAATACCGCGCGATCTTCGTCACCGCGGCAATCACATCGTCCACGTCCTGATCGGACATCGCGTAGTAGAGCGGAATCGTCAGCATCTCGTCATAGAGCTTCTCCGCGTTTGGGCAAAGTCCTTTCTTATAGCCCAGTTTCTCATAATACGGGAAATAGTAGACAGGAATATAATGCACGTTGCAGAAAACATTCTCTGCGGCAAGCGCCTCGAAAAAGCGTCTCCGGTCAATCCGGATATGATCTTTGTTCAGGCGGAGTATATACAGATGCCGGACCGTGTCCGAGCCTTCTGTCTCCTGCTGCAGGACAAGTCCCGGAAGCTTTGCAAAAGCCTCATCATATTTTCTTACAATCGCTTTCTTCCTCGCCGCAAAAACAGGGAGCTTGTGCAGCTGGCTCTCGATCAGCGCCGCCTGCATATCCGTGATGCGGTAGTTCGGCGCGAGTGCCAGCATCTCGTAGTACCACGGCCCGTCCGGTTCGTGTATCATCTGCTGCGGATCTCTGGTGATGCCGTGGGTGCGATAAAGCAGAAGCTTTTTATAATAGTTCTCATCATTGGTAACGACTGCGCCGCCTTCTCCGCCGGTAATTGTTTTGACCGCATGGAACGAAAGCGTCGTCATATCCGCGAAGGAGCCGTTCGGTCTGCCCTTGTAAGTCGTTCCGATGACATGAGCGCCGTCCTCGATATAGACAAAACCGTACTTCCTCTTCAGGGAAAGGAACGCGTCCTCGTCCACCGACTGGCCGCCGAAATCAACCGCGACCACGGCTTTTGTCTTCGGCGTGATGTGCGCTTCGACCGAAGCCGGATCCAGATTGTAGGTCAGGGGATTAATGTCCGCAAAAACAGGTGTCGCCCCGACATACAGCGCACAGTTCGCGGAAGCGGCAAAAGTGATCGGTGTTGTGATCAGCTCGTCGCCTTTGCCAAGACCTGCCGCCATGCAGGCGATATGCAGCGCCGCAGTGCCGTTTGCGCAAAGAACCGCGTATTTCGCGCCGGTCACTTCGCAGAGCCTGCGCTCGCAAGAGTCGATGTCCGGCCCGGTTGTCAGATAATCGCTCTTTAAAACGCGGACAACCTCCGCGATATCGGCATCATCGATATACTGATGGGAATAATGAATCGGCTTCGTGCGGACAGGTGATCCGCCTTCAATCGCCGGCAGCTTTTCGTTTTGTCTTTCACTCATGAAATCAGTCTTCTTTCACAGTCTGAAGGAGCGTCCGGATCTCTTCGACACTCAGCCACCTCGTATTGGTTCCCGAAGAATATACAAAGCCGTCCGGAACCGGTTTGCCCGAAGGATCCTTCACCTGTTTGGAATTAAAGGTAATCTGCGGATAGATGATGAAATTCTTCTCAAACTCCAGCGTATTGGGCGCGTCTTCGGCTGTCACCATCACCTCATGCAGCTTTTCACCGGGGCGGATGCCGGTCTCCACGGTTTTGCAGCCGGGCAGCAGCGCCTCTGCAAGGTCTTTAACATAAAATGAAGGAATCTTCGAAATAAAGGTCTCTCCGCCTTTCGCCTCTCCAAGTGCCTTGATCACCAGCTCGACCGCCTCGTCGAGACTGATCCAGAATCTGGTCATCCGGTAGTCCGTAATCGGAAGTGTTGTCTCGCCCTTCTCAATGAGACTTCTGAAAAACGGGATCACCGAGCCTCTGGAGCCCGCTACATTGCCGTAGCGCACAACCGAGAAACTGATGTCCTTATTCCCCGCGTATGCATTCGCGGCAATGAACAGCTTGTCGGAAACCAGCTTGGTGCCGCCATAGAGGTTGACGGGGTTCACCGACTTGTCCGTGGACAGCGCGACAACCTTTTTTACGCCCTGATCGAGCGAAGCGTCAATGACATTCATAGCTCCATGCACGTTTGTCTTGATCGCTTCGGCAGGATTGTATTCGCAGGCGGGAACCTGTTTGAGCGCGGCCGCGTGGATGACATAATCCACGTCCTCCATTGCGCGCTCCAGTCTTTCCTTGTCGCGCACATCACCGATGAAGAAGCGCATGACTTTCGCGTTCTCCCTGTACGGAGACTCGTTGGACATCACGAACTGCTTGAACTCATCGCGGGAATACACAATGATCTTCTTCGGGCTGTAATGCTCCAGCACATGCCTGATAAAACAATGTCCGAAAGAGCCTGTGCCTCCGGTGATCAGAATAGTTTTGCCATCCAAAAGTCTTGAATCTGTCATACTGCCTGCTGTTTCCTTCCGTTAGTTCTTTTCCGTCATCCGGCTGGTATAAAACGCCTTCAGCTTGTCAAATGTATCATCGTCGATGATGTGTTCGATCCGGCACGCCTCGTCAGCTGCTTTCTTCTCTTCAACGCCGACCGCTTCCAGCATCGCGCGCAGAAGTTCATGGCGTCTGTAGATTCTCTCGGCGATTTCCCTGCCTTCTTCGCGGAGTGTGATATACCCGCTGGAATCCATCTCGATGTAACCGTTCTCCCGCAGCTTTTTCATCGCGATGCTGATGCTGGGCTTGGAATACTTCCTCTCATTTACGATGTCGATGGACCGGACAGAGCCGTTCCTCCTCTCGAGAATCAGTATCGTCTCGAGGTAATCCTCCGCGGATTCATGAATTTCCATAATGCCTCCTTCATGGCCGGCGGCTCTGCCTGAACGCGGTTTCAGCCGCGGGTCATGCCGGCCGCCCCGGTCAGAACTCGAAGATCAGGGCGCCGTATGCCGGAAGATCAAAGGCAATATACTGCGGCTTGTAATCACAGTCTCCGGCTTTGGAACGGATCGAAGCCGGAAGCTGACTGTGTACGATGCTTCCGTACTTTTCCTCCGCACTGTTCAGCAGCAGCTTATAAGTGCCCTTCTCCGGTACGCCGACGCGGTAGTCTTTGTACTCGACCGGTGTCATATTCAAAACAAACAGGAGCTTCTTCGCCTTCGGGTCCGAAGCCTTCCGGAAGAAGCTGTAAATACTCCTGTCCTTGTCGTCCGCGTTAATCCATTCAAAGCCTGCCCAGTCATTGTCGATCTCGTACAGGCACGGATGTTTGCGGTATATTTTCAGCAGCTCCGCCACATACTTCTGCATGCCGCTGTTGAGTCCTCTTTCGAGAAGGAACCAGTCGAGCTCTCTCGCCTCGCTCCACTCTCGTTCCTGACCGAATTCCTGCCCCATGAAAAGGAGTTTCTTGCCGGAATGGCCAAGCATGTATGTATATCCTACACGCAGATTTGCATATTTGTCCGCTTCATAGCCGGGCATCTTCTCAACCATCGAACATTTCAGATGCACGACCTCGTCGTGAGAAAGCGGCAGGATGTAATTCTCGGCGCTGTTATAGCTCATCGCGAACGTCAGCGAATAGTGCGAACCGCTGCGCATCACAGGATCGAGCTTCATATATTCGCAGAAGTCATGCATCCAGCCCATGTTCCACTTGAACGAGAAGCCCAGGCCGTCTTCTTCGACTGGTCCCGTAACCTTCGGCCACGCCGTGGATTCCTCCGCGATGGTGACAAAGCCGTGGTACATGCCGCGGACGACTGAATTCAGATGCTTGAAGAATTCGATAGCTTCCAGATTCTTGTTTCCGCCGTATTTGTTCGGCAGCCACTGGCCGTCCTTCTTGCCGTAATCCAGATACAGCATCGAAGCCACCGCGTCCACACGGATGCCGTCCACATGGAACTCGCGGATCCAGTAGAGCACGTTCGCGATCAGGAAATTCTTGACTTCGGGCTTTCCGAGATTGAAGATCTTCGTTCCCCAGTCCGGATGTTCACCGCGGCGCGGATCCGGATCTTCATAAATGCACTGCCCGTCAAAACAAGCCAGTCCATGCTCATCCGGGCAGAAATGCGCGGGTACCCAGTCGAGAATCACGCCGATGCCGTTCTTATGCAGCGTATCCACGAGATACCGGAAATCATCCGGCGTTCCATATCGCGATGTCGGCGCGTAATATCCGGTCACCTGATAACCCCAGGAGCCGTCGAACGGATGCTCGGAAATACCCATCAGCTCTACATGGGTAAACGGCACCTCTTTGAGGTACTGGACAATGCGGTCCGCGAATTCCCTGTAGTTGTAAAACCCGTCCGGTGTTCCGTCCGGATGTTTCATCCAGGAGCCGATGTGGCACTCGTAGATGGACATCGGCTGCTTGAAATAGTCCTTTCCGTCGCGCGCGTTCATCCAGCGGGCATCCCCCCATTTGTAGGACGAGCGGCCGACCAGCTTCGACGCGGTTCCGGGCCGCAGCTCCGCGCTGTTCGCGTACGGATCGGCCTTGTAGATTTTGCGGCCTTCCGGCGTGAAAATCAGGAACTTGTACAGTTCCCCGGCGGAAATATCCGGAATGAATGTCTCCCAGATGCCGCCTTCCCCGACCTTTTCCATCGGATACATGTCTTCATTCCATCCGTTAAAGGAACCGATGACATGTACCGCTGCCGCGTTCGGTGCCCAGACCGCGAAGTGGAAACCCTTTTTCCCGTCCTCGCAGGATTCATGCGCGCCCAGTTTCTTGTAAATATCGTAATGCGTTCCCTGCCCGAACAGATAGCAGTCGTCATTGGAAATGAAAACCCGCTCATCCTGTACCTTCAAAGTATCCGCAGCCGCAACTCCCTTTTTTGCTCTTGCCATAAGCTTACCTTCTTTTCCCCGGATTGATGAAATTCCTGCCTGCATACCCCGGCAGAATCAGCCTTCGTCCGAAGGATTCTTTTTCTTCCCTTCAATAAAATCCTTCTCGTGGAGAATAATTCTGTCATCTTTATCATAACGCTTTCTGGTGATAATTTCCCAGAGCGTATGAAGCGATTTTCTTGAAGCGTGTGCGATCGCCGCGTCGACAATCTCCTGTACTTCATTGATCGTAGGATGGTGCCGCGGCACATTCAGCGCGGCGATCCGGCTCGCGAGCTGAAGCTCCGCAAACGTGTCCAGCACATAGTCCTTTGAAAGAGCATATTCCTTGCCGTATGCCGTGAGCGCGCGGACGCCGAGCGGACGGATGTCGATTCTCGCATCAAAGCTCCGCATGGCATCGCTGTTCTTTGCAAGCAGCGTATCCATTGCCCTTCTTGTATCCATCAGAATCAGGATAATTCCATGGCTGGCGCTCAGGGACTTTTTCAGTCTTGCAATCGCCTCTTCCGTCAAAACAGACGCGTTCCCGATCACCAGAGCCCCGCCATCAATCTTGGCGAGGATCTTCTGCATCTGGCCTTCCGGCAGGGCGTTAATACTCTTGCCGTTGGCTTTTGCTGTTTTGCCGCTGAAATTCGGATCTGCCGCGTGCACAATTTCAAGAATGCTCTGCGCGGTCCGCTCACAGAAACTGCGCGGCCCGGTAATGATCAGATTTCCGGTGTCCGGTTCAAGGCTGATCTGATCCAGCGCATCAAAAATCTGCTTCTGGTTTTCCTTCTGGCGGAACAGCGGTCCGAACATATGCTTCTGCTCGTCGGTCAGTGCCCCGGCAAGACTTCCAAGTCCGGAAGGCGCGGCTTTGCGCTGCCTGACCTCCCTCGCGGCAGCCTGCATTTCCTGCCCGTCATCCAGCTTCACCGCCGCAGACATCTGCCGGTCTTCGTCCGCCTCTGCGGGCGCGGCGTTCTCCGGCTCTTCCTCCGTCACGTCTTCTTCCTCCGGCAGCGGTTCCTGTTCTTCTGCAGGCTCCTCCTCCGGTTCGTGTCCGGCATCTTCCTCCGGTGCTTCGTCCGGCTCCTCTGCAGAGCCTTCGGAATCCGCTTCCAGCTCTTCTTCCGGCGCTTCCTCCGGCTCCTCCGCATACTCTTCGGGATCCGCTTCCGGTTCTTCCTCCGGCGCTTCGGCCGGCTCCTCCGCATACTCTTCGGAACCTGCTTCCGGTTCTTCCTCCGGCTCCTCCGCATACTCTTCGGAATCCGCTTCCGGCTCTTCTTCCGGCGCTTCCTCCGGCTCCTCCGCATATTCTTCCGGAGCTGTGTCTCTGTATGCTTCTTCGCAGGAGTCCCCGGTGTCAAGGTCTTCACCTTGTGTGAATTGCTGTCCGCTTTCCGTGAGGTTCTCCTCCAGCGAAGTGCCGTATGCCTCGCGTTCCGCCTCCGCAGCCTGCCGCGCGGCCCTCTCCGCGTCCAGCCTCTTTCTGGCCGCCTCAAAGCGCGCCTGCTGCCGGCTCATCGCAAGACGCACCTCACTCGGATTCCAGCGTCTTGTGCTGAGGTCGTCTTCATCGGCGCCATCCTGCGGCGCGCTCTCACCTTCCACCGGCTGCGTTTCTACTGCATCAACGACTGCAGTCTTCCCGGCGTCCGGACCCACGGCATCGTACGCCGCATCGTCGTCTGCCGCTTCATGATCCGGCATATCGTCATACGCAGCGCCGGGCTGCGGTGCTGCCGCATGATCACCAAAATAAACTACTGTGCCGGTCCGGTCTCCCGCCGCTTCTGCCGGGACAGAAGCTTCCTGTTCTTCTTCCCGCGCATCTTCCTGCTGCAGCGTTTCCGGCGCCTCATCCTGCGCAGGATAAGCTTCCTGCACTTCGTCCATCGGATACGTCTCATCAGCGCGGTAGTCTGCGTCCGCTCCCGCGTAGGAATACGAATCCGGAGCAGTGTAACCGGCGTCTGTACCGGTGTACGTATCCGCGTTCAGGCCGCGGTCTGCATTCGTGTAAGAATCTGTATCCCCGTCGCGTTCCGTATCCGCGTACGAACCTGTTTCATCCGCGCGCGCATCCTGTTCCAGCGGCTGCAGATCATTAAAGCGGTTTCCTGCCGCAGCGGCCGCTCGTGCCCTCTCGCTTCCCGTCAGCCCGTCCGAAACCGGCACAGCCGCCGCGGCACTTCTTGCCGAGCGGATCGCCTGATTTGAATTTTTCTCGATATCTTCGAGAAGGCCATGTCTTGCGGTCTCGTCAAAATCTCTCATAATCGGACCGGTATCTTCAAGAATCCTCTGCGCCCGTTTCTCATCATTGGCGCTTCGGATCCCCCTGCGTACCTGATCCCATTCCTGCATGACCTGGCTGATGGAGCGCTGGCTGCTGTGCGTCTCTTGTTCCGGCTTTTCGCCGCTTTGCCCGTTCACGGTTTCCGCGGCGCGGCTTTGACCGCGCTGTTCCCTGCGCTCCGGAGCCTGTGTCCGCGCTTCTTCGCGGTTAAATCCCTGCTCCGGTGTATCATATGCGGAGAGGTTGTATCCCTGCTCCGGCGCAGCATATGCGTCAGCTTCCGGCTCCGGCGAAGGCTCCTGCAAAGGCTCCTGCGGCGTCCCGTTCCCGCCGCGGTAGATGTCCCGCATACCTTCCGCTACATTCTGCTGCAGATGGTCCTGCGTATCCGCAGAGGTTTCCGGAATACTCCCCTGAATTTCATCCAGAAGATCCGCAGCCTTGTTCGCGTATTTGCCCGAAAACTGCGCAGTGATATCGAGGCACTCCTTCACGGCGTCCTCGTCTCTGCCGGCCTGATGATACAAAAGCGCGAGTTCGTATCCCCAGCGCTGAGTATGTTTCTCCTGCCGGAGCTTTTCGAGAATCGCGATCTTTTCGTTCATGCTGACCGGTGAAACCTGATACATCTTATACTGCAAAACAAGACGTTTAGGATTTTCCGGCTGAATCTGCGAATATTCCTGCACAAGCGTCAGCGCCGAAGCCAGATCGCTCTGCAGATTGTTCCTGCCGTAAAGAAAGATCGTCAGCTCGCAGAGATTGTAAATCACCAGCGCCTGATTTCTCTCGAATTCTTCCTGCTGCTCCCGCGTGTCCGGCTGCGGCATGATCTGCAGGCGGCGCAGCGCCACCTTCATGACAGAGCGGGCTTTTTCATATTCACGGTTAATTTTATAGACGTCGCTGACCATACAGAGCGTTTTGATGGTCTTGACTTTATTCCAGTCAACGGTATCCGCAAGACGCGCGGCCTCATCAAAACGCCTTTCCCCGATCAGCGCATTCAGTTCCTGAAGAGTAATCTTGTACTCATACTTATCCAAAGTCTGGTTCCTCTAGTCTGTAATTCTGCTGCCGGCAGTCCGGTGCCCGATCAAAACATGATACTCCCGAGCATAATTCATGAAAATTTTAGCATACTTTGAGTGCTTTTGAAAGTGCGGCAAACTGGGCGAGCGAGAGTTTCTCTCCCCGCACGGCTTTGTCTAAAGACAGCCCGGAAAGGGCATTCTCCACAGCTTCTCTTGTGTACGTCCTGCCCTCATAGGAAAGGCCGTGGGACAGCGCGTTTGCGAGTGTTTTGCGCCTCTGATTGAAGGCAGCGCGGATAATGGCGAACATAAATTCCTCGTCCGCGTCTACCGGTGGTTCTGCGAAGGCATTCAGCCGCAGAACCTGCGAATCCACGCCGGGCCGCGGAATGAAACAGCGGGGCGGCACGGTCAGCACGGCTTCCGGGCGCGCGTAATACTGAACCGCAAGAGACAGCGCTCCGTATTCCCTGTTTTCCTGTGTTGCGCAAATGCGCTCCGCGACTTCTTTCTGAATCATCACAGTAATGTTGTCAAAACAATTCTTCTGCTTCAGCAGCTGCAGTAGAATCGGGGTAGTGATGTAGTACGGAAGGTTCGCGACGCACTTCATAGGACGGCCCTGATTAAAACGACTGCAAAGAGCGGAGAGATCTGTTTTCAGGATATCCTGAAACAGAACCGTTACATTCGGACATGCATCCAGCGTGACGGCAAGGACCGGTTCCAGCGACGTGTCGATTTCCACGGCGACAACATGCCCCGCAGCCGCGGACAGCGCCTGCGTCATCGTTCCGATGCCCGGACCGATTTCCAGAACGCAGTCCTCTTTCGTTACGCCGGCCGCCTCCACGATCCCGTTCACAATGCCCTCGTCAATCAGAAAGTTCTGCCCGTACTTTTTCTTCGCGCGGATGCCGAACTGATCCAGCACGCGCATTGTCGCGTATGGTTTTGTCAGAAGCTCACTCATCTCAAATGTTCTCCCATATCCTCATCCGTGGACGGTTCCCCGTTTTCCGCTGCCGGTTCTTTTCTTTCATCCAGCCGGTAAAGCCGTTTCGCGTTCTCATAAGTCACGCGGATGACTTCCTCTTCCTGTATCTGCAGGAGCTGTGCGATTTCCCGCGCGACAAGCGGCAGATACAGCGAGCTGTTGCGTTCTCCCCTGTGCGGCACGGGCGCCATATACGGGCAGTCCGTTTCCAGTACTATGCGCTCCAGCGGAATCCGCTGCACGGTTTCCTTCAGGCGTCTGCCATTTTTAAAGGTCACAACGCCTCCAACGCCGATGTAATAACCCATCCGTACAAACTGCTCCGCCATTTCCGGACTGTAGGAATAGCAGTGAATAACTCCGCCGCTGAAATGTCCCTGCTCCTCCAGGAGGATCTGCATCGTATCCTGCGCTGCGTCTCTGGAATGGATAATGACCGGCAGGTCCGCCTCCTGTGCCATGCGCAGCTGCCTGCGGAACCATTTCTTCTGCATTTCCCTGTCCGGTTCATCATAATGATAATCCAGACCGATCTCTCCGACCGCGACAACCTTCGGTTCATGAAGCTTTTCCTGTATCAGGAGAAGCCTGCTCTCCGTAAGCGGCGCGCAGTCGGAAGGGTGTATCCCCAGAGCCGCATAGAACTGGGGATAAGCCTTTGCGAGCGCCAGCACCTCATCAATGCTGGAAAGATCCGAAGCGACATTGACCGCGCCGCAGATGCCTGCCTCCGGAAACTGCCGTACAATAGCGGGAAGGTCATCCTGGAACGCTTCATCGTTATAATGACTGTGTGTATCGAATATCATATCCTGTCTCCATTCTACCATCATTTAATGCGCAGCCTCGCGGATTGTAAAGGATTTCGTCTCCGGCTTTCCGGACAAAGCCCATTTTCAGCGCCAAAATGGTAATTATCGCCAAAACAGGTCCGTCTGTACGCCAGAAACATGTGCAACATTTTTTCAAAAAAATACTTGATTATTTAATGTGGTTTTCATATAATAACATTCGTCGCGAGAAAACAGATTTAAAGAGCTGCTTCTCCGGCAGACAATTTACAGATATGCGCTTTTAGCTCAGCTGGTAGAGCACCTGACTCTTAATCAGGGTGTCCAGGGTTCGAGTCCCTGAAGGCGCACGCGGAGCACTGTTTTTGTGGTTTAGCCATGGGGACGGTGTTTCTTTTTGCGTTCAGGCGAACAACGCCGGCAGCTGCGCGTATTTTTGCCACTATGAACATAACGGCAGCAGAAAGCCGCGCGGGCAGAACCTTTTCTCTGCCCGCGCGGCTTTCTCTTTACCTGTTCTCTTTCCCCGCATTATCTTCCGTGCCCGCTCTCCGTCTGCCTCTGTTTCAGCGCAGTTTGAAAAGCGTACTCATGATCCCCCTGCCGAGACTCGCGCCGAGGTTCCCGCCGAGCGTCTTCCCGAATTTACCGAACATCGATTCACCGACATTCTTTCCGACTTCGCGTCCGAGCGTTCCCGCGACGCTGCTGCCGACAGATTTCGCGGCCTGTTTGTAGGACCTGCTCCGCGCCTTCTGTTCCTTTTCCTCTTCCTTCTCTCTGGCTCTGGCTGCAGCCTCTTCCTGCTTGGCCCGCTGCGCCTCTTCCTCTTCTTTCTGCCGAAGAGCAGCCTCTTTTCCGAGCTTTCTCTGCAGGAACTCATACGCAGAATCCGGATCGACCGCGTTCGCGTATTTCTGCGCAAGGCTGCTCCGGTTCATCGTCTGCTGTCTGGTCAGATCATCGATTGCGCCGATTCTGCTCTGCGGAGGGAGAACAAGGATCTTTTCGGCGATTCCCGGAACACCGTCCGGCCCGAGAAGAGAAACAAGTGCCTCTCCAATGCCGAGCGAAAGCATTGTTTCATAGGTATCAAACGCGGGATTCGTCCGGAAAGCGTCTGACGCAGCCCGTACCGCCTTCTGTTCGGAAGGCGTATATGCGCGGAGCGCGTGCTCGATCTTATTCCCCAGCTGCGCCAGTACGCCGTCCGGAATGTCTTTCGGATTCTGCGTGCAGAAGTAAACGCCGACGCCCTTGGAACGGATAAGCTTGACCACCTGTCCGATTTTATCAAGCAGTGCCTTCGGCGCGCCGTCAAACAGAAGATGCGCTTCGTCGAAGAAAAAGACAAGCTTTGGTTTTTCAAGATCCCCGGCTTCCGGCAGCACCTCAAAGAGCTCGGACAGAAGCCACAAAAGGAACGTGGAATACAGTGTGCCGTTTGCAATCAGGCTCGAAGAATCCAGAATGCTGATTATCCCCCGGCCGTCTTGATCTGTCCGCAGAAAATCCCGGATATCGAAAGCCGTTTCTCCGAAGAACCGGTTGCCGCCCGCCCCCTCAAGTGCCGCGAGGGAACGGATGATGACCGCGATCGAAGCCGAGCTGATCCTTCCATAGCTGCTCTCATAGACTTTCCGGTTATCATTTATAAAATTCAGCAGTGCCTTCAGATCCTTGATATCGATCAGCAGAAGGTTTTCGGCGTCCGCGATCTGAAACGCAATCGAAAGCAGTGCGGACTGCGTATCGTTCAGTCCGAGAATTCTGGAAAGCAGGAGCGGTCCCATCTCCGAAACCGTCGTGCGGAGCTGGATGCCGCGCTTTCCATAGATATCAAAGAATTCCGCGGGATATCCCTTGTATTCGAAGCCCGCCTGTGCAAGCCCGAACTTCTGTATGCGCCGCTGCATGTCTTCCGAGTCCGCTGCGGGACTGACCATCCCCGCGAGGTCACCCTTGACATCCGAAAGAAATACAGGTACGCCAAGATCGCTGAACGCCTCGGAAAGCACCTTCAGCGTAACTGTCTTGCCGGTGCCGGTCGCTCCCGCGATCAGACCGTGTCTTGCAGCCATTTCCGGCAGAAGATAAACCCTTGTTCCATCTTCTCTGCTGCCGATCCAGATTTTCCCTTCCTGTACCATAGTCCCCTCCGATTCGGAATATTCTATCCGGCAGCGATCACTGCCATGTAAAAAGTATACAGCAATCTTGGACAGTTCGGAAATTTTGTTGCGTTAAGAAAGTGCGGCGTGATGATATACTCAAGTGGTTACAATACGTGATTTTTCCGGAGGTCAAATGGACACTTATCTGATGAAAAAGGCCATGATCGAGGCTGCCGTCGCGCGCGGCATCCGCGAGATGGAGGAGGATCCCGAGCGAAGCATCCGCAGGCTTGCCGATCTCGGCAGACAGTTTTCCAAAAACCGTTTCCAGGATCAGGTTTTTTCAATCATCCAGGAACTGCTCGACAACGAAAACAGCGCCTACTACGATATGATGCATAACCTGCTCAAGAATTCCGACCATGAAGCGCTGCGTAAGTTCGGCGTCAACTTCGGCTACATGAGCTGGGCTTATGGCGCCGCGACAATCCGTGAGCTGGAGAAAAAAGAAGGCTTCTGCATTCCGTGGAGCATCCGTCTCCGCTATGACGCATCCGAAAATAATAATCCTGCTGCCTTTAATACAGAAAAGCTCGCATCCCTGATTGATCAGGGGCAAAAGCTCGGTATCTATGTCTATTTTATCCGGCAGAGTGGAAATGATACCGACTCCTACGCACTGCTGGAACTGCTCGGGCGCTACAACGACTGCGCTTTTGTCTGGTTCAAGGAAGACGGGCGGCTGACCGCCGCGCAGATCCAGATGCTCAAGGTCTGCAAGAACACTGTTGTCTCCCTCCCCGCAGGCGTCCATGAAGCGCTTCTGACATCTGAAATTCTGCGGGACCAGAAAGTGATCTTCGCGATGCACATGCTCTACGATGACAATATCTCCGACGACCAGTTCCGCAATGTCATGGAGCATGTCCTGACCAGTGAGACTGCTTTATTTTTCTCGATTTCCAAAGACGGCACGAAAAACGTCGCGCGCCAGTACTGCTATGATTCCAGACTCCGGCAGGAATATCCGTGCGTTGAGATGGACTATTACGGCGACGGAGAGAGCATCAGCGGTGTCCTGACCGAGCATCCCTATCTTCTGGAACTGGATGAATTCGGAAGGGTCGTTCGTCCGGACGGCTCGAAAGGAACCGCTTTCGCGTTTGATCTGCCGCTCTCCGAAGCGCTGCGGCAGGTCATGCCACCGTTTGAGGGTTAAAACAACCCTTTCGGTACACAGTCGGAAAAGCCGGCGTTTCCGGGCAATCTGCCTTGGAAACGCCGGCTTTTATCATGATTCTTCTAGCGGACAGGGGCCATGCTTCCAATCTGCATGCTGATGTCCTTGATCTTTGCGATATACTCTTCCGCTCCGATTTCACGGCCGTATCCATCGGACAGCCAGCGGACAAGCGAAGTTAAAAGTGCATCGGTGACAAACGCGACGACAAAACTGTCATCCTCGTTATGCGGCAGAATGTCTTTTAAGAAAAATTCCGCAAGCGGTGAAACCGTCTCAATCAGATAATCCTTGAAGGAATTCTGTCCTTCAATTTTCAAGGCTGCGTTGTAAAATTCCTTTTCCCTGTAAAAATACTTGCACATGTCGCTGTACATATCCCAGCCGCTGCCATACGAGTTCACATCCAGTTCGCCGATGAAGCCGACATAGAAAATCCAGTTTACCAGATCGTACTTGTCTCTGAAGTGGTAATAAAAGCTTTTCCGGTTGATCCCGCAGTCCTCGCAGATATCCGAGACGCTGATCTTTTCAAAAGGCTTCTTGCGCATGAGCTTTTTCATGGACGCCGCGAGAGCGTTCTTCGTCGCGTTGGAATCAGCCATACTGCATCCTTATTTCCGTTCACAGTCCGTTCTGGCGCATGCGCCGCAGACTTCCGAATTATTGGCGGATACCCTGCCATCAACTGTTCCGTTCTGCAGGAGAGACTCCACCATTTCCTTCATCGTGCGCCAGCCGAGCGTTGCACATTTTACTCTGGCAGGCATGTGGGAGACCGCCTCAAGAGAAGCCGACTCGTCCAGTGCCTCCTTCTGCTCCTGCGTCGCCGTTCCGCGGATCATGCCCATGAAATCAGCGCACAACGTCAGTGCTTCTTCCTGTGTCTTGCCGATAATAAGATCGCACATCATATCTGCGGAAGACTGGGAAACCGCGCAGCCGCTTCCGTTAAAGGCGGCATCCTCAATAATACCGTCTTTGATCTGAAGCTGCAGATTGATGTCGTCTCCGCAGCTGGGATTCACGCCGTTTAACACCATGGTCGGATGATCCAGATCATGTTTGTGCGACGGGTGAAGATTGTGCTCATTTACAATTTCACGGTATAAAGATTTAATATCCAAGCCAGCCCCTCACTTTCCCCGCGGCGGCAACGAAACGATCCACTTCTTCTTCCGTATTATAGAAATACAGGCTCGCGCGTGTCGTTGCGTTAACCTGCAGCCACTTCATCAGAGGCTGCGCGCAGTGGTGTCCTGCCCGTACCGCGATGTGTTCTGTATCCAGCACCGAAGCAACATCATGCGGATGGCACCCTTCAATATTGAAGGTAACAATCCCGCAGTGCTTTGCAGGATCGCTGCTGCCATAAACCGTAATTTCCGGAATTCGTGAAAGACCGTCCATAAGCCGCGCGGTCAGTTCCTCTTCCGTCTTTCTTATTGTATCAAATCCGACGCCCTGCAGGTAGTGAATTGCGGCGCCAAGTCCGACAGCGCCCATCGCGTTGACCGTACCTGCCTCGAATTTCTCGGGCACATCGGCAAAAGTAGCCGTCTGCCGCTCGACATACTCGATCATTTCGCCGCCTGTCAGGAACGGGGGCATGTCTTCCAGAAGTTCCTTTCTTCCGTAAAGAACACCGATTCCCATCGGCGCGCAGAGCTTATGTCCGGAGAACGCGTAGAAATCCGCACCGAGTTCCTTCACGTTCACGGGAATATGCGGTGTCGACTGCGCACCGTCAACAACAACGACCGCGCCGTGCGCGTGCGCCGTATCCGCGATTTTGCGGACCGGATTTGTGACACCAAGCACGTTGGATACGTGGGCGATCGAAACAATCTTCGTTCTGTCCGTAATTTTCGAGCGGATTTCCTGCTCTGTCAGTGTGCCGTCCTTTTCAGGTTCCATATAGATCAGCTTCGCACCGGTCTGCCGGCAGACCATCTGCCACGGCAGAATATTCGAATGATGCTCCATGATCGAGATGACGATCTCGTCACCCTCATGAACATGGCTCAGCCCGTAGCTGTATGCCACGAGGTTCAGTGATTCCGTTGTATTACGCGTGAAAACAATTTCGCAGTCCATATCCGCGCCGATAAACTGCGCCGCGGCGTGTCTTGCGTCCTCATAGGCTTCGGTCGCCCGGATACTCCAGTCATACAGACCGCGGAGGGGATTGGCATTGCAGGAATTATTGAACTGCCGCATCGCGTCCAATACCTGCACGGGTCTCTGGGTCGTCGCCGCGTTGTCAAAATAAATCACGTCATTTCCGCTGAAAATCGGAAAATCCTTGCGAAAACTGTTCATGCCTGAAATGCCTCCTCAATATAGTCCCGGACCTCTTCGCGCAGTTTCTCCTCCGGCAGCTCACGGGCAACTGCCCCGAGCCTTGCGCGGACCATCAGCTGCTGTGCAGCTTTTTCATCAATGCCTCTGCTCGCCAGATAAAACAGCATGTCCTGATCCAGCTGTCCGATCGTTGCTCCGTGACTGCCTTCCATATCTTCTTCTTCGCAGAGAATGACAGGAAGCGACTTGTTCACAATATTGTCCGCGAGGAGCAGTACGTTCTCTTTTTCATGGCCATACGAGCCCTTCGAGCCTCTGCGGAAATCGATGGTGTCCGACAGGCGCTTTACCGCGCCATGATCCAGCACGCCGTCAAAGCTCATCTCGCAGTTTGTCTTTCTGCCCCGCTGCACGACGTTGTAATTCATATCTGTCGTACCATCCTGGGCGATATATCCGACTTTCGCCTGAAAGGCAGAAGCGTTTCCCACAAGCTCTGCCTGCGCGCCCGTATAGGAATTTCCGGCTCCAAGCTCCAGACTGATAAACTGCATCGAAGCTTTATCCAGAAGTGCGGCGCCAAGATCGTCGAAGTGCGTATAGCCCTTCCCGAGAAGCTGAACTTTTGCAAGCGTCAGTTTTGCTCCTTTCTCAAGAAGCACTTTCGTCGAAACCGCCGCCGTCCCATGCGCCTTGCGGCTGCTGCGGCAGGTCATGGCCAGCGTAAGGGATGCGCCCTCTCCTACATGGATAATCTGGGCGGACGCAGCCTGATTGCCGCTGTAAAATGTCTGATCCCATAAGACCGGTGTCTCTATCTGCACACCGTCCTTCACTTCCAGAAGATGAACTTCCCGCAGGGAACCGCGCATATATGTGTCATATTCTTCCCCGAGGCCCGTCGCGAATGCCTGCGGATGATAAATCGGCTGCTTCGAGGCAACGACTTTCTCCGGCTCTTCTTCCGGAGCGTGCGCCTTCATCCATTTTGCGGCGTCGTCCGGCGACATGGTTTTTACGGACACGCCTTCCGGCAGCTTCTGAAATGTCGTGTCAACAGAAACGTCAAGAACCGGCGCCTTCTCGATAACCGCCGCGTTGGTTTTCAGGCGGTTCCATGTGATGGAAGGGATATGTCCTACCTGTATTCTGTCCATTACATTCCCTCCATTTCCAGTTTAATCAGGTTATTCATTTCCGCCGCATACTCGAGCGGAAGTTCCTTGGATACCGGGCTCGCGAAACCAGACACAATCATCGCGCGCGCCTCGGATTCGCTGATCCCGCGGCTCATCAGGTAGAAAACAGCTTCGTCGCTGATTCTGCCGATCTTCGCCTCATGTCCGACATCCGCGTCCGCGGTGCGCACATCCATCGCGGGGATCGTATCCGAACGGGAAATATCATCGAGCATCAGGGAAGCGCAGTCAACGGACGCCTTCGCGTGTTTTGCCGTCTTTTCAATCACGACCGAACTTCTGTAGGTGCTGATGCCGCCACCCTTGGAAATGGATTTCGTATTGATATACGAAGATGTATTCTTTCCGATGTGGATCATCTTCGCGCCCGTATCAAGATTCTGCCCGGCGCCCGCGAATGTAATGCCTGTAAACTCGCAGTGTGAATTGTCGCCCTTTAAAATTGTCGTCGGATACAGATAGGAAACATGGGAGCCGAAAGAGCCGGAAACCCATTCCATGCGTCCGCCCTCCTCAACAATCGCGCGTTTGGTGTTGAGGTTGTACATATTCTTCGACCAGTTCTCGATCGTCGAATAGCGGAGTCTTGCGTTTTTCTTGACATAAAGCTCCACGCAGCCCGCGTGCAGATTCGCGACATTGTACTTCGGTGCGGAACAGCCTTCAATGAAGTGCACATCCGCGCCCTCGTCGACGATGATGAGCGTGTGCTCGAACTGTCCGGCGCCTTTGGCGTTCAGACGGAAATAGGACTGCAGCGGGACTTCCACATGCACGCCCTTGGGGACATAGACAAACGAGCCGCCGCTCCATACCGCGCCGTGCAGAGCCGCAAACTTATGATCCGTAGGCGGCACAATCTTCATGAAGTACTCTTTTACCATGTCCTGATATTCGCCGGATACCGCGTCCTCGAAGCCGATATAGACAACGCCCTGATCCGCAACCTCCTTCTGCAGGTTGTGGTAAACAAGCTCGGAATCGTACTGCGCGCCGACGCCGGCAAGGGATTCTCTCTCCGCCTGCGGAATTCCCAGCTTGTCAAAGGTATTCTTGATTTCCTCCGGAACATCTTCCCAGTTTCCCTTCATGTCCGACTTGCTGCGGACATAGTTGGTAATGCGGTCCATATCGAGGCCGTCAATCGAAGGTCCCCAGTCCGGAACTTTCAGTGAATTGTAAATATCAAGGCATTTCAGACGGAACTGCCGCATCCAAAGGGGATCATGTTTCTCCTCCGAAAGCTGCTCGACAATTTCCCTCGTCAGGCCTTCCTTCATGCGATAGAAGCCCCTGGATTCGTCGTCCCTGAAATCGTAGAAGCTTCTGTCGACTTCCTGTATCTTCTGGTCTGCCATTTCGTTCACCCCGCTTTTACTGATCGCCTGCGCCTGTGAATTTTTCGAAACCGTGTTCATTGATTTCATCCACAAGCTCCGGGCCGCCCGTATGCACGAGTTTTCCCTTTACAAGGATATGGGTATAGTCGACTTTGAGCGCTTCCAGAATCTTCGTACTGTGTGTGATAATCAAAAGCGCGCCGTTTTTCTTCTTCTGATATTCCTCGATGCCGCGGGAAACGGTGCGGACAGCGTCAACATCCAGACCGGAGTCGGTTTCATCAAGAATCGCGAGCTTCGGGCTGAGCATCAGAAGCTGGAGAATCTCCGCCTTTTTCTTCTCGCCGCCCGAAAAGCCGACATTCAAGTCTCTGTCCGCGTAAGACGCGTCCATCTGCAGCAGCGACATCGTGTCTTCGAGCTGCTTCTTGAATGTAAAAATCTTAATCGGTTTGCCGGTCTGCTGCCGGATCGCGTTCCGCAGGAACTCTTCAAGAGAAAGTCCCGGAACTTCCAGCGGATTCTGAAACGAAAGAAACATTCCCTTCGCCGCGCGCTTGTCCGTCGTCAGCTTCGTAATATCCTCACCGTCAAAAACAATGGAACCCTTCGTAACCTTGTATCCCGGGTTTCCCATCAGAGTATAACCGAGTGTGGACTTTCCGGCGCCGTTGGGTCCCATGAGTACATGGGTCTCTCCGGCGCGGATATCCAGATCAATTCCGTGCAGTAATTCGCCTTCCTCAATCGAAGCGCACAGATCGCGTACCTGTAATAAAGGTGCTGCCATAATATCCTCCTGAAATCTTTCCTTGGCTGTCCTGTTAAATCACAAAATCATTGCCGATCATTGCCAGTGCCTGATCCTTGAGATCCTGTAAAGTTACGCTGTCAACATAGTTGTTGATGACCTTCGCGAAGTTCTTCCAGAACGGAAGTACCGCGCAGTCCGCGCTCATGTCGCACATGCCGGCTTCCGCTACACAGGCAACCGGGTTGAGGCTTCCCTCCATAACGCGCAGAATATCGCCGACCGTATATTCCTTCGGCTCACGCGTCAGCTTATAACCGCCGTTGTTTCCTCTCTGCGAACGCACAAACCCCGCTCTTGTAAGTACCGTGACGATCTGTTCCAGATATTTCACGGTAATGTTCTGCCTCTGCGAAATGTCTCTGAGACTGATGAACTCCCCTGTATCATGCAGAGAAAGATCCAGCATCATCCGCAGTGCGTACCGTCCTTTAGTTGAAATTTTCATACAGCGTACCTCATCGTTGTCCGGGGCGCGGCCTATCGCATAACATTAACACGTTCGCGAAAACACTGCAACGTGATGCCGGCCGGCTGTCCGTATCTTTCTGTTCCGGCAGGTAAGTGCCGCTTCTTGCTTCCGTCTTCCTTGCTATTGTATACTGGTGCCCGGAAGCGGCCCGTAACAGAAGTTACAGCCCGGAACATAATTACCTATTCCTATCGGATCTGGGTTATTTGCTAATCCCAGTATAACGGTAGATTTTGGAATTTCAAGTGTAAAATGAGAACTTCTCCTAAAATTCTGGTAAAATCCGCCATGCGTCCGGCAGCAGAGAATTCCGACGGCTCTATCCGGAAATCCGCAAGGGAACGCATGGATGAAAAATATATGCTGCAGGCGATTAAACAGGCCGAAAAGGCCATGGCGCTCGGGGAAGTTCCGATCGGCTGCGTGATCGTTCAGGACGGAAAAGTCATCGGCCGCGGCTATAACCGCAGAAATACCGACCACTCCACACTCTCGCACGCGGAAATAACCGCGATCCGCAAGGCCGGCAGAAAGACAGGCGACTGGCGGCTCGACGGTGCCGTGCTCTACTGCACGCTGGAGCCCTGTCCCATGTGCGCCGGTGCGATCGAACAGGCGCGTATAGACCGCGTCGTGATCGGAGCGCCCAGCGACAAGTCCGGGTGCTGCGGTTCTATACTGAACATTGTCGACAACCCGCTCCTCATGCATCAGTCCGAAGTGACACGCGGTGTTCTGATGCCGCAGTGCAGGGAACTGTTAAAGCGCTTTTTCCGGCAGATGCGCTCCCGCGCATCCGGGACTTGAAAAAACGCGCCGGATTGTATATAGTCTTACTGTCACGTTATTGTGACCGACGGATATTTCCGCAGCCCTGCCGGGTCTTGCGCAATGAATCCTGCGAACCGTGTCAGATCGGGAACGAAGCAGCACTAAGCAGATCCTTTCATGTGCCGTAAGGGTGCCTGGCAGGGCTCCGGAAGTGTCCGTCTTTTTGTATTGTTTTGCGAGGTTTTTACTGATGCCGAGAGAAGCTATTCCATCCGGTATATTGGATCTTTCCCACTGCGTTCTCTGCCCGCGGGAATGCGGCGCGGACCGTCTGCACGGAAAGACAGGAAGATGCGGGGAAGGTGCCTTCCTTCGCGCGGCGAGAGCAGCTCTTTTGTATTATGAAGAGCCCTGCATCAGCGGAAGGCAGGGGAGCGGTGCGGTCTTTTTCGACGGCTGTAACATGGGCTGCGTGTTCTGCCAGAACCATACGATTTCCGGAGGTTCTTCCGCTTCCCGACCCGCGTGGGGACTCACCTCGGAGGACCTTGTGCAGATCTTTCGGGATCTGCAGACACAGGGCGCCGCGAACATCAATCTGGTCACGCCATCCCATGTCGTGCCGTTTCTGCTCCCGGCGCTGAAAAAGGCGAGGCAAAACGGACTTTCCATTCCCGTCGTCTACAATACGGCATCTTATGAAAAGGCGGAAGCGCTTCGCGCGCTGGACGGGCTCGTGGATATCTATCTGCCGGATCTGAAATTTTATTCGGGTGAGCTTTCTGCGCGGTATGCAGGCACGGAAGACTATTTCCGGTTTGCGGCAGAAGCGATTGACGAGATGGTGCGCCAGCAGCCGCTGCCGGTTTTTGCGGACGGGACACACGCGCTGGACGAGGAAGATGACAGGAATGACCCTTTGATGACAAAAGGTGTCATTGTGCGGCATATGGTCATGCCGGGGCATACAGAGGATTCCAAAAAGGTGATCCGCTATCTGCATGAGCGCTACGGAAATCAGATTTTTATCAGCATCATGAATCAGTATACGCCCATGCCCGCGGTAAAAGATGATCCTCTTCTTTCGAGGACGGTTTCCGAAAAAGAATATGATGAAGTCGTGAACTTCGCGGTTTCGATCGGTGTAGAAAACGGTTTTCTCCAGGAAGGAGGAACCGTGTCCGAAAGCTTTATCCCTAAGTTTGACGGAACCGGTGTTTCCCGTTTCAGTAATCCTTCTTCTCGAGATATTTCAGGTAATTCATGACCATCAGTGCGATTTTGAAGGTCATCGCATCGTCAAAAATGCGGATATCCAGTCCTGTTGTCTTCTGGAGCTTCTCGATCCGGTAGACCAGCGTGTTCCTGTGGATAAAAAGCTTTCTGGACGTTTCTGAAACATTCAGGCTGTTCTCGAGAAAAGCGTTGATAGTCGAGAGCGCCTCGTTATCGAGATCATACGGCACATGGTCTCCGAAGACCTCGTGAATGAACGTCTCGCACAGGTTCGAAGGCAGCTGGTAAATCAGCCGTCCTATGCCGAGCTCCGCGTAAGAAGTAACCAGCCGCTCCGCGTAGAAAATCTTGCCGACATCGAGCGCCATTTTTGCTTCTTTGTATGATTTCGAGAGGTCATTCAGATCCAGAATTATGCTGCCGAACGCCGCGCGGGCCTTGACCATGGCCTCCGTATTCAGCATGTCCACGGCCGTCTGCGCCGCCGCGTTCAGACTTTCGTAATCGTCTTCACGGTCAAGCGACTTAATGACAATTACACTGTTCTCATCGACTTCGGTCAGATAGTCTCCGTTCTGCGTTGTGAAAATGCTGCCGAGCAGCTCTCCCGCAACCGAATCTCCTTCCGCCATCGTTTCGACGACAATGACGGCGCGGGGGCCGGTGCAGCTGATATGAAGCTTTTTCGCCCGGTTGTGTATGTCCACCTGCAGCAGATTGTCCAGCAGCAGGTTCTGGAAGAAGTTGTTCCGGTCATACTTCTCTTTGTAGGCAATCATCAGATTCTGAACTTCGCTGACCGCGATTTTGGCAACCATCAGCGTATGCTCGCCGCGGCCGATCGCCGTCAGAATGTAGGAGACTTCATCGTCCTCGAATACCTTCATCAGATAATGATCCCCGATGATCTGCGAGTCCACCGAAGAGCCCGCAAAGCCCGCAACCGTCTGCGTGGAAGGAATCACAGCGCCGGATGTCATTGCGAACAGCTGACCGTTCAGATCCTGCATGCAGAATTCCACTTTTGTAATCGCCGTTAGTTCTTCGAGACATTGTTTCACGATTTGTGCCGATAACATAAGCTGCCCCTTTCTGTCTGTAAGGTGAACAGATTTTCATGCCTGTTTTGTCTGTCTTTTGGTTCCATTTTACAATTTCATGTTCGTGAAAACAATACAAAAGGCATCCGCCCCGTACAGGACGAATGCCTTGCAACTGCGTATTTGTTTACGCCGCGGTATACACCGGGCTGAAAAAGCTTTTAGTTGGTGATGGTCTTCTCTGTTTCCTTGTCGAAGAGATGAATCTTTTCGATATCGAAAGCAAGCTTGATGGTATCGCCGACCTGTGCCTTGGTTCTGGGATTGACACGGGCTGTGAAAGGCGTGTTGTCGATATCAAAATACAGGAAGACTTCAGCGCCCAGAAGCTCACGGACATTGATCTTGCTCTGGAAAACAGGAGCGCCCTCTTCCGGAATGGTCTCCTCGTCCAGATCCGCGATATGCTCGGGACGGATGCCGACAGTAACGGTCTTGCCATTATAGCCGCCGTCAATGACCGCCTTTGCCTTTGCTGGTGTCAGCGGAATATCAATGCCTGCAACCGTAACGCATGCCTTGCTGCCGTTCACCTTGACAACGCCGTCAACAAAATTCATCTGCGGAGATCCCATGAAGCCCGCAACGAAGAGGTTGCCGGGATCATCATACAGGTGCTGCGGTGTGTCGACCTGCTGAACAACGCCGTCCTTCATTACGACGATTCTGGTGCCCAGTGTCATAGCCTCGGTCTGGTCATGTGTTACATAGATGATCGTTGTGCCGAGTCTCTGATGGAGCTTGGCGATTTCGGATCTCATCTGAACACGGAGCTTCGCGTCCAGGTTGGAGAGAGGCTCGTCCATCAGGAATACTTTCGGGTTACGGACAATAGCACGTCCCATCGCGACACGCTGTCTCTGGCCGCCGGAAAGAGCCTTGGGCTTACGGTCGAGGAGCTGTGTCAGATCCAGAATCTTCGCCGCGTTCTTAACCATCGTATCGATCTGATCCTTCGGAACCTTGCGGAGCTTGAGGCCGAATGCCATGTTGTCATACACGGTCATATGCGGATACAGCGCGTAGTTCTGGAAAACCATCGCGATATCACGGTCCTTGGGCTCTACATCATTCATGACCTTGCCGTCAATCTTGAGTGTGCCGCTCGAGATATCTTCAAGTCCTGCGATCATACGCAGTGTTGTAGACTTTCCGCAGCCGGAAGGTCCTACAAAGATGATGAATTCCTTGTCCTCAATATCCAGATTGAAATCCTTGACAGCTTCAAATCCATTGGGATACTTTTTGTAAATGTGCTCCAGATTCAGACTTGCCATTGATACCCTCCCCGAAATATACGGAATATTTCTGTTTCAAACTGATAACAGTATATCGGAAATCATACGTGTGGTATACGGCGCATTTGCCCAAACTTTTTCTGATTTTCATATGAAAAAATGCGGCATTCCTGCCGCATTTCCAATTTACATAGACAATTTTCACAATGCTTTGACTGATTTGCGTTCAGAATCACCAAATCACAGCTTCTGCTCTGTCTGATTCTCATCCTCCGCGCTTTCTTTGTCTTCCTCCATCTGTCTTCGCAGTTCCGTATAAGCCTTCTCTTTTTCCTCTTCCGAGGAGACATCATCCACGCCGTCTTCCCCTCTGTCTTCCGGCTCGAACTTTTTGAATACCGGGCTGTACATCCATGCACATACATAGGCCGGCAGCGAAATGCCGAACATTAAAAGCACCGGGAACGCGTACACAAAAAGGGCAAAAACAGCCGCCGGTACCGCCCAGATCACTGTCATAAGAAGCGTTCTCGGAAGCTGCGCGACCATCAGCAGAATCGCGTTCTTGACGTTAACACTGACCGGGTTCTCAAAACGCATGATCAGCGGAAAAATCCACTGTACGGTCATGAACAGCACCATCGCAGCCGCGGACAGGATATAAATCATAAAATGCGGCAGCACATCCGGATTCTGCCGGATCAGCATGATATCCACGATAAAGAACGCAAAGAGTACAAGATAAAACAGCCAGACTGCTGTTGCCTGTTTGAAATTATCCTTGAATGCCCTGAAATATGTTTTGACAATGTAGCCGTCCTCATCTCTGACCATCCGCAGCAGAACATAATGCATTGCCGTAATCGCGGCCCCGGCCGTAAATACCGGAACGCAGCAGACAAGTGTCAGCACATTGAGTATCATCAGGTTCGCTGCTTTGGTCAGAAACCTTGTCAGAGGACTGTCCAGTCCGAAAATTTTATCCATACCGATTCCCTCTCCGCTCTTTCGCGGTTTCCCTATAACTTGTCGATCATGGAACTGATCAAGTCCTTCAGGCGGTCCTTCAGAGATTTCTTTGCGTCGTCAACGATTTTCTGTGTCTGTTCCTGTACTGCTCCGCCTGCCTGTTCGATCATCTGACTTCCCGCGATGCCGGCCTGCTCGACAAGCTTTTCGCTGGCGTCTCCTGCCTTTCTGGCAATGCTGCTGCCGGCGTCTCCCACTTTCTCTGAAATGCTGCTGCCGGCGTCTCCCGCCTTCCCGAAAAAGCCGCTTTCCTGCCCGCCGGCGGCGTCCGGAATCTCACCCCTCGCCGCATTATCCTGCCCGCCGGTTTCCCTGGAACTGCTTGTCTCCGCTTCTGCGGCGTCCGGCTTCTGCCCGCGGGCAGTCAGCGTATGCACAATGGCAGACGGAGAAAGTCCGATATCATCCAGCCGCTCCATTGCTTCGAGGAACTTCCGCCGCTCTCCCTCAAGGAAATTGTCGGTATTCTTCGTCGAAACGTTCTGCGAGCCGGAAGGCGCGTGGATTTCCGCGGATACTGTAACAGGCGGAAAAGCCGCAGCGACCGCAAGGGCCACTGCAGCAGTCACAATCCGCCTTTTGTATTGTCCGTGCTGTTTTTTCATAAACAATCAGCTGATCAGCGATCCCGAAGAAATGTTCCGGTTTTCGTCAGGCGTCATAAGAGCCAGCGTACCGTCTTCATCCTCCGCGCAAAGCAGCATGCCTTCCGAAAGAACGCCGGCAAGCTTTGCAGGCTTTAAATTACAAAGAACCATGACTTTCTTTCCGACCATCTCTTCGGGAGAATAACTGCCGCGGATGCCGGATACGATCTGTTTTGTCTCACTGCCGATTCTTACTTTAGAGCAGAGAAGCTTTTTCGATTTCGGCACTGCCTCACAGGCAATGATTTCACCGACACGGAGCTCGAGCTTTGCGAAATCTTCGATCTGCGTCTCCGGTTTATGCGCTTGTTCGCTTTCCTTCAGGGCGCCGCCTTCCTTCTTCGCGTCGCCTGTCTCGCCTCTGGCGGCTGCAGCAGCTGCCTCCGCCTTCTGCTTCTCCACAATGACGCCGACCTTTTTCATGACTTCTTTTTCATCGAGCCTTGCAAAAAGCGTCCCGGGATTCTCCGTCACTTTTGTTCCCGAGGGATACAGACCGAAGGTATCCAGTGTGTCAAAATCACGCAGCTTTGTATTCAGCTGCAGCGCGATCTTCTCTGCCGTCTCCGGCATGAAAGGAGCAAGCAGTGAAGCACCCATGACGATTCCTTCGGTCAGATTGTACATCACAGTCGAAAGCCGCTCCGCCTTCGCGGGATCCTTTGCCAGAATCCACGGCTCCGTCTCGTCAATATATTTATTGAGGCGCTTGAATACCGCAAAGATGTCCTTTAACGCGTCCGAGACGCGAAGGCCGTCCATATCTTTCGAGACATTCCCGTACGCCGATGTGCAGACCGCTTTGAGGTCATCGTCAACCGGTTCGTCCGCGCCCTTATTGCATGTGACACCGCCGAAATACTTGTTGCTCATCGACACGGTTCTCTTGACAAGGTTGCCGAGCGTATTCGCGAGGTCGCTGTTGAAACGCTCCGTAACAAGCTCCCATGTAATCACGCCGTCCTGTTCAAACGGCATATCATGCAAAACAAAATAGCGCACACCGTCAACCCCGAAGAGATCCGCCATATCGTCCGCGTAAATGACGTTTCCCTTGGACTTGGACATCTTCTCTCCGCCCTGTAAGAGCCACGGGTGGCCGAATACCTGTTTCGGAAGCGGCAGATCCAGTGCCATCAGGAAGATCGGCCAGTAAATTGTATGGAAGCGTACAATATCCTTGCCGATCAGGTGAAGATCTGCCGGCCAGTATTTATTAAATTCATCCGAAGAATGACCGTCCGCGTCATAGCCGATGCCCGTGATGTAGTTGGTCAGGGCGTCCAGCCAGACATAAACGACATGCTTCGGGTCAAAGTCTACGGGAATTCCCCACTTGAACGAGGTTCTTGAAACGCACAGATCCTGCAGCCCGGGCTTCAGGAAGTTGTTGATCATCTCGTTCTTTCTGGATTCGGGTTCGATGAAATGCGGATGCGACTCGATATAGTCCATGAGTCTGTCCGCGTATTTGCTCATCCGGAAGAAGTACGCCTCTTCCTTTTCTTCATGCACCGTGCTGCCGCAGACCGGGCATTTGTCCCCGTCAACCAGCTGTGACTTCGTATAGAACGCCTCGCACTCGGTACAGTACATGCCGTTGTAAGAGCCGAGATAAATATCGCCCTGATCATAGAGCCTGCGGAAAATCTTCTGCACCTGCTTCTCATGGTCTTCATCTGTCGTGCGGATAAAGCGGTCATAGGAAGTGTTCATCAGATCCCAGATTTTTTTGATCTCGCCCGCCTTTTCATCGACGAAGGCCTTCGGTGTCATATGCGCCTGCGCCGCACGCTCCTCGATTTTCTGGCCGTGTTCATCCGAACCTGTCTGGAAGTGCACGTCATAGCCGTCCGCTCTCTTCCATCTGGCAATACTGTCCGCCATGATGATTTCGTACGTATTGCCGATATGCGGCTTTCCGGACGTGTAGGCGATCGCTGTCGTAATATAATATTTTCCCTTATTCTGCATATTTACCCTTTCTCCTGCCGGGCTTTCGTACTCAATACGTAATCAGTTCATATCCGTCGTCCGTGACAAGGACCTGCACTTCCCACTGCGCCGACGGCTTGCCGTCATCCGTATAAATAGACCAGCCGTTGCTGTCGTCCTCATAGATGCGGTCCGTGCCCATGTTGACCATGGGTTCAATGGTAAAACACATGCCGGGCACCATCAGCATCTCGGTACCGGGCTTTGAGACATAACTTACGTACGGATCTTCATGGAACTCGCAGCCGCAGCCGTGGCCGCCGATTTCCCTGACAACCGAATATCCGTTGTCCAGCGCGTGCTGATGAACCGCATTACCCATGTCACCCAGAAATGTCCAGGGTTTTACATGCTCCATGCCGATCTGCACACATTCCTTTGTGACATCGACAAGCTTTTTCCACGAAGGGTCTACATTTCCGATGCAGAACATGCGGGAAGAATCCGAGAAATAGCCGTTTAGAATTGTGGAACAGTCGACATTGACAATATCTCCGTCCTTTAAAATGACCTTATCCGAGGGAATTCCATGGCATACCTGATCATTGACCGACGTACATACGCTCTTGGGATAGCCTTCGTAGTGAAGGTCTGCCGGAATGCCGCCCATCTTCACGGTTGTGTTGTAAACAATATCATCAATTTCCTGCGTGGACATGCCCGCATGGATTTTGTCCGCGACTTCATCCAGAACAGCGATGTTAATCACCGCGCTCTTCCTGATCCCTTCAACATCTTTCGGTGTCTTGATAATGCTTCTGTCCGGTACAACAGCGCCTTTTACCTCAAACTCCCGGATTTTCTCGTCAAATGCCTCATGGCAGTGCTTGTATTTCTTTCCGCTGCCGCACCAGCACGGTGCGTTGCGGTCATATTTTGTCATCTTCATAATTTTCTTTCTTCCGCCTCTTTCCTGCGCAGGATATCCATGTAGTATTCCGCGTTTGCCTGTGTGTCTCCGCGAAAAACAGCAGAGCCCGCGACAATCACATTCGCGCCGGCACGGAGCGCCTGCCCGATGGTTTCCTTACAGATTCCGCCGTCGACCATCAGATCCGCGTGCGAGCCTGCGCCGCGAAGAAGCTGCGCCGCTTTTCCGATCCGTTCGTCAGAGGACGGCAGATATTTCTGCCCTCCGAAGCCCGGTTCCACGGTCATGATCAGAAGTATATCGATTTTATCGAGGTACGTGATGACAGCTTCCACCGGCGTCCCGGGTTTGATCGAAAGTCCGGCTTTCTTCCCCTCCGCATGGATCGCATCAATCACCGCCGACGGATCCTGCGCGGCTTCCAGATGAAATGTGATGCCGTCCGCTCCGCAGGAAGCAAATTCATGAATATAGCGGATCGGATCGACAATCATCAGATGCACGTCAAAGAAAAGGTCAGAATCCTTTCTGATGCTCCTGATCACCGGCATACCGAAACTGATCTGCGGCACGAAAACGCCGTCCATGACATCGATGTGAACGTACTGCGCGCCCGCGCTTTTGATGGCATCCAGTTCGCTTCGCAGATGTCCGAAGTCCGCGGACAGTATTGAGGGAGACAGTATATACATGGAGTTCCTTTCCAAAAAAATCAAGTCTGCAGTCCGCGGCAAAAGCCACAGATTGCAGACTATTATACCATAACCGTATGGATTTTACAGCTCTTCCGGCAGCTCCCGTTTATGCTCCGACAAACGCATCCGCTTATGCTCTGACAAACGCGGCTGTTTTGGCTGCAACGCCCTCGCCGTCGAGACCGAACAGATGAATCAGCTCTTCCATGGTTCCGGACTCGCCGAAGCGGTCGCCGACGCCGATGCGGCAGAGTCTTGTCGGAAGTTTTTCCGAAAGCAGCTCCGCTACAGCACTGCCAAGGCCGCCGGTAATCCAGCCCTCTTCAGCGGTTACGACATGTTTTGTCTTGGCGGCGGAAGCAAGAAGAAGCTCTTCATCGAGCGGCTTAATCGTGCAGATGTCGATGACTTCCGCGCTGATTCCCTGCTGCTCCAGAATCCCGGCTGCCTCCATCGCGCTGTTCACGCAAAGACCGGTTGCCACGATGGTCACATCTTTGCCTTCCCGCAGGAGTGTCCCTTTTCCGATCTTGAAATCCATGTCCGGATCATTAATGACAGGAACCGCCGCGCGGCCGAAACGCATATAAACCGGACCGTCATGCAGGACCGCCGCCCTAACGCACTTTCTGGCTTCCACATCATCGGAAGGGCACATGACAACCATGCCGGGCAGACCGCGCATGAGGGCAATGTCCTCAAGGCACTGATGGCTTGCGCCGTCTTCTCCGACGCTGATGCCGGCATGTGTCGCTCCGATCTTGACGTTCAGGTGCGGATATGCGATCGAGTTGCGGACGATTTCATACGCGCGGCCGGTTGCGAACATCGCGAAAGAGCTTGCGAACGGAATCTTTCCGCAGGTCGCAAGGCCGGCGGCAATGCCCATCATATCCGCCTCCGCGATACCGCAGTCAAAATGTCTGTCCGGAAACGCCTTCTGGAAAACGGCTGTCTTCGTTGACCCGGCAAGATCCGCATCCAGAACAACGATCTGCGGATACTCCGCCCCAAGTTCTTTCAGCGCGTTGCCGTAGCTTTCTCTGGTTGCAATCTTCTTTACCTGCGGCATAACTCTTCACCAATCCTTTCCAGATCCTGCATCGCGGTCTCAAACTGCTCGTCATTCGGAGCCTTTCCGTGCCAGCCCGCCTGATCTTCCATGAAGGAAACACCCTTTCCCTTTAATGTCTTCGCGATAATGGCAGTCGGCATGCCCTTCGTACTGCGTGCTTCTTCAAACGCGGCGCGGAGCTCGTCAAAGTTATTCCCGTCGTTCACATTGATCACATGGAAATTGAATGCCTCGAACTTTTTATCCAGAGGATACGGATTATTGACATCTGTAATCTTACCGTCAATCTGCAGGTTGTTGTTATCTACGATCACACAGAGATTGTCCAGCTTCTTCGCGCCCGCAAACATGGACGCCTCCCAGACCTGTCCTTCCTCGCACTCGCCGTCGCCAAGCAGCGTATAGACACGGTAATCCCTGTGATCGATCTTGCCTGCCAGAGCGATGCCGCACGCCGCGGAAATTCCCTGCCCCAGCGAACCGCTGCTCATATCAATGCCCGGCAGATACTGCATGCAGGGATGCCCCTGCAGTCTTGATCCTAAATGCCGGAGCGTTGCAAGCTCTTCCTTCGGGAAGTATCCCCTTTCGGCCATCACGGAATACAAACCGGGGGCCGCATGTCCCTTCGAGAGAACAAAGCGGTCTCTGTCCGGGTTCTTCGGGTTCTCCGGATCAATGTTCATTTCTTCAAAATACAAATATGTGAAAATCTCAGCCGCGGAGAGAGATCCGCCCGGATGGCCGGATTTTGCCGCGTGCACAGCGATGACAATGCCTTTGCGGACTTCATTCGCCGTCTTCTGCAATTCCAGTGTATTCACGTAAAACCTCCTGTCTGCTGCGGTATGTCCTGATTAACAGCTTATATAGTAGCATATTCAAAACGCGCGGAACAGTTCAAGATCGGCCTTCCTGCGAATTTGTAAGAGAAATGCAGCTTTGCATTATCTGCCGCCGCCAAGAACCTGTTCCAGATATTCCCGGTCCCAGAGCAGAACATTAAGCTTCCTGGCGATCGTAACTGCCGGAGCGGTAAAAAAGGTATTGGTCATAACCACGCCGACCATCCTGTCGTAGAAGGCCGCGCCCGCGTAAACTTCCTGAACCGCCGGAACGCCGACAGGGCCGTTGTAGCATTTACACTGAACCGCGTAGGTTACGCCTTCCTTTTCGGCAAGAATGTCCGCGCCGAAATCCCCGCTGCCTCTCGTTACGCGGACGCCCGAAAACCCTGCCCCGCGCAGCAGTTCCGCGCAATAGTATTCAAAATCATGTCCTTCCATGCCGTCGGGCGTATTCCGCTTCCGCGCATTCCTTCGCAGAAAAAGGAGAAGAACGATAAATGCCGCGAGAATGCAGGCGCCCGTGAGCAGATAAATCATCTGTGCTGTCATAAGTATTTGTTCAGAAAATTCATGTCCGGAAGATGTACATCCGGCAGATGCATGTCCGGCAGATGCATGTCCATGCCGCCGGCAACGGTCTCCGCGGCAGTTCTGTGCACGTAAAACTCTTCCTGATCATCAAGGCGGTAGGCGGCAAGCTGGGCGCGCATCGCCGCGGCGTGAATGACTTCCCCCTCGCCCGGCTTTTCATCCATACATTTCGCGCCGCAGTCGATGTCGACAAACCGGTTCCCGTGAAAGATACGGTTTCTCTGGGGCACGGACGGGGTTATCGTTGTTTTGCCGCCGTCTGTTCTTGCCTGCTGGTAATAGTAGTCTGAAATCGTATGCCCGCAGATCAGTGTTTCATATGGCTGTTGTCCTTTGTACTGCTCGAACGGGTCCTCGGAAATCAGCATTCTGTGCCAGATCGCGTCTTTGCGTCTTCGCTGCGCCTCCTGCTCCGGGTATTCGACGTCATAATGGTAAGGAAACGCGTGGGCAAGCATGTACAGATGTCCTTCCACCGAAACGGAATAGGAAAGCGGGAGTCTGCTCATCCATGCGACCAGTTTTCTGCGGTCCTGCTGCCGCATGTCCGCGAACGCGTCCCAGGTGACCTGCCCGTGATTGTTTACAATCCAGTTCCGCGCGATCTGGTTGTCCGGTTCCGAACCACGATAACCGGAAGCGATCGTGTCCAGAAACATCTGCTCGTGATTTCCGAGAAGGCAATGGACATTTTCATAATTATCATCCAGCTCCTGCACAAAGCGCAGCGTCTCCATCGACTTCGCTCCCCAGTCGCCGTAGTCCCCGAGAAGATACAAAGTGTCGGGTCCGCTGCCTTGAAAACCTATCTTTTTCAGAAGTCTTTCGAACTCATCCAGTGCTCCGTGGATGTCGCTGACTGCGTATACTGCCATACAATTCCCCGCCGCAAAACAACCCGAAAGAGCGCCACCCGGCTTAACACCGGATGACGCTCAGTGACTTTATTATTATGTACTGCTCTTTCAATCAGAGCTGAGGACCTGCCGCTACAAGAGCCTTTCCTGCCTCGTTGAATGTATACTTCACAAAGTTCTTCTGGAATCTTGCTGCCAGATCCTTTGCCTTCTCATCCCACTCCGCAGCGTCCTTGTATGTGTCGCGGGGGTCCAGAATTGCGGGATCAACGCCCGGCAGGGATGTCGGAACTTCAAAATTGAAGTAAGGAATCTTCTTGGTCTGCGCCTTTGCTACATCGCCGTTCTGGATTGCCGTGATGATTCCACGGGTATCCTTGATGGAGATACGCTTGCCTGTGCCGTTCCATCCTGTATTTACAAGATAAGCCTTTGCGCCGACCTTGTCCATCTTCTTGACAAGCTCTTCCGCGTACTTTGTCGGATGCAGTTCGAGGAATGCCTGGCCGAAGCATGCGGAGAACGTAGGCGTAGGCTCTGTGATGCCGCGCTCCGTACCTGCAAGCTTTGCTGTGAAGCCGGACAGGAAGTAATACTTGGTCTGCTCGGGAGTCAGGATGGAAACCGGAGGAAGAACGCCGAATGCATCTGCGGAAAGGAAGATGACGTTCTCGGCATCCGGTCCTGCGGACTTGCCGTTAACCTTCTTGACGATCTTTTCAATGTGATCGATCGGGTAAGATACACGGGTGTTCTCGGTTACGCTCTTGTCAGCGAAATCAAGCTTGCCGTTATCGTCAATCGTTACGTTCTCAAGAAGAGCGTCTCTCCTGATTGCGCCGTAAATATCCGGCTCTGCCTCTGCGTCAAGGTTAATAACCTTCGCGTAGCAGCCGCCTTCGTAGTTGAAGACGCCGTTGTCGTCCCAGCCGTGCTCGTCATCGCCGATCAGCAGTCTCTTGGGATCTGTGGACAGCGTTGTCTTGCCGGTGCCGGACAGACCGAAGAAGATCGATGTGTGCTTGCCTTCGTAATCGGTGTTTGCGGAGCAGTGCATCGAAGCGATGCCCTTTAAAGGCATGTAGTAGTTCATCATCGAGAACATGCCCTTCTTCATCTCGCCGCCGTACCATGTGTTGATGATAACCTGCTCACGGGATGTGATGTTGAAGACAACCGCTGTCTCGGAATTAAGGCCGAGTTCCTTATAGTTCTCAACCTTCGCCTTGGAAGCGTTGTAAACTACGAAATCAGGCTTGAAGTTTGCAAGCTCCTCTTCCGTAGGTCTGATGAACATGTTTGTTACAAAGTGTGCCTGCCATGCAACTTCAACGATGAAGCGTACAGCCATGCGGGTGTCTTCGTTCGCGCCGCAGAAAGCATCGACAACATAGAGCTTCTTGTTTGACAGCTCCTTCTGCGCGATCTTCTTGACAGCGTCCCATGCTTCCTTGCTTGCCGGATGGTTGTCGTTCTTATATTCGTCGGAAGTCCACCATACCGTGTCCTTGGAGTTCTCATCCATAACGATGAACTTATCCTTAGGAGAACGTCCTGTGTATACGCCGGTAAAAACATCAACTGCACCGAGCTCGCTCACCTTGCCGACTTCATAGCCTGTAAGGCCGGGCTTGGTCTCTTCTTCAAACAGGGTCTCGTACGACGGATTGTAGACAACCTCTGTCGTGCCGGTGATACCATACTGGGTAAGATCAACTGCTGCCATTTGTATTTCCTCCTGTAAATCTATGCATAAAAGTTTGTTACTTTTTTAACGCCTATAAATTTATACCATACTTCCCCGAGTCAGACAATAACCCGTGCCGCAGAATTCACTTTCTTTTCACAATTTTAAGAAATCAGCGGGCCTGCACAGTACAGAAAATCGCTCTGCTGTCATCTATACAGGGTAGTCCGACTCTTCTTTCGATAGGAGAGCGTTGTAAATGTCTCTTTTGGAGACGCCCCGGTCAGCCGCGACTTTCTTCATGGCTTCCTTTCTGTCACAGCCCCGGTCCTCGTAGATCCTCATATGCTCTTCGAGAGAAAGGGTCTGCCAGTCCTGTTCTTTTCGCCTTCTGTTTTCTTCCGGGTCCGCGCCGGCGATCACCAGCACATATTCGCCCCGCGGCGTGTTTTCCTCGTAGTAATCCACAGCGCCCTGCAGCGTCGTTGGTACCGCTTCCTCGAATTTCTTGGTCAGCTCCCTGCAGATCGTCATTTTCCGGTCTCCCGCGGCGGAAAGCAGCTCCCGCAGCGTAGATTTCAAATGGTGCGGCGCTTCATAAAAGATCGTCGTCCGCTCCTCCATGGAGAGCCGGTCGAGGACATGTGCCCTTTCCTTTTTGTCCGGCGGAAGAAAGCCTTCAAAGCAAAAGCGTCTTGCGCTCATGCCCGACATCGTTAGCGCAGTAATCAGAGCGCAGGCGCCCGGCAGCGATGAGACGCGGATCCCCTGTTCCAGGCACTTTGCCGCAAGCACTTCTCCCGGATCGGAAATCGCGGGCGTGCCCGCGTCGGTTACGACGGCGATGTTTTTACCCAGAAGAAGCTGTCGGATCAGCTCGTCAGCCTTTTCGAATTTATTATGTTCGTGATAGCTGGTCAGCGGTTTCTTAATTCCGTAATGATTCAGAAGCCCCAGTGTATTCCGTGTGTCCTCTGCTGCGATCAGATCGACTTCTTTTAATGTATCCAGAACGCGCAGCGTAATGTCCCCGAGATTTCCGATCGGCGTCGCGCAAAGATATAATGTTCCTGCCATAGCTTTCCTTCCGGCTCTCAGTAGCCGTAAATCGTGCGGATTTCTTCCGTATAAACGCCGGGCGAGCGGTAAACAATGAGCGGCGGATCGATCTGCATCCGCTCCTTTCCGCCGCGCACGCACGCAAGAAGGACCATATTGGGCTCTCTGTCAATATACGGATAGACGAGACGCATCCGCTTTGGCTCGAGATGATGATTTTTCAGTACATACAGGATTTCGGCAAGGCGGAACGGTCTGTGTACAAGGTAGAAACTCCCGCCCGGACGCAGGAGCTTTTCCACCGAGCACGCAAGATCCTCGAACGTGCACATAATCTCATGGCGCGCGATTGCCTTCGCGCTGTCCGGATTCAGCAGCCCGTGCCCGCCTGTCATATAAGGCGGGTTGGAAGTGATCACATCAAAAGAAGCAGCCGGAAAAATTTCGCCTGCTTCCCTGATATCGCCTGTGATAATGTCGATTTTATCATCCAGATGATTGAGCGTGACGCTTCTTCTCGCAAGGTCCGCGCTCTCCTCCTGAATTTCAAGCGCGCAGAAGTGTGCGGCCTTCGTCTTCGCGCTCAAAAGAAGCGGTATGATGCCGGTACCTGTGCCCAGGTCCAGAACCTGCGCCCCCTCCGCTGCTTTCGCGAAGCCCGAAAGCAGCACCGCGTCCATGCCAAAACAAAACCGCTCCGTATCCTGATAAATCCGGAGGTTCGAACACTGCAGATCATCCAGCTTGATGCTCATTGATTGTCTCCCGGTTCCTGCGGTTTTCTGACGGGTCTTCGTCTTCCGCGGCTTCTTCGGCGGCTGCCCTGCGCACCCCCGGGATTGCCGTCCGGCGCGTTCCCTTCCTCGCGCTCCGGCTTCTGTACTGCAGCGGCGGCGCGGCCGGTTCCCGCGTCCCGCTCTTCCCTTCTGGGTCCACGGTTTCTTCTTCCGCGGGCTTTCTCATCGCCCCGGCTCTCTTCCCGGCTGCCGCGTCTGTCTTTATCTCTGCCTGCCGCTGCTCCCGGCTGTACCTTTTCCTGCCTGGAGCCGGAGTGTGCCACACTGCCCTGCTCCTTCTGTTGCTCCGCATCCCCGCCGGCCTCGGAAGTTATGCTTGCCGCGGTTCCCCGTACGGCAGAGGACGCGCCTGCTCTGCGGCCGTCCGGTCTCTCCTCGTTTCTTTTGAACTTCGGCCGTGCCTGTCCTCTTTTTCTGCGGCGCAGAATCGTGACATCTTCCGCCGCGTACTCGTGCAGCTCCTTCTCATCTTCCACTTCGACCAGGATGCGGACTCTCTGCCGGAGTACGTTTACACTTTCCACTTCACCGGTAAGTCCGTCGCTGCCCTGCACTTCATCTCCGATTCTGGGCAGTTTTCTATTGAGCTCCTCGTAGGTCTCCTCTTCGTTTTTCAGGCAGCACATCAACCGCCCGCAGACGCCCGAAATTTTTGAAGGGTTCAGCGAAAGATTCTGCTCCTTGGCCATCTTGATCGAAACCGGTATAAAATCAGACAGATATGTATGACAGCAAAGCGGTCTTCCGCAGATGCCGTACCCGCCGAGAATCTTGGTCTCGTCGCGCACACCGATCTGCCGAAGCTCGATTCTGGTATGGAAAATTCCGGCCAGATCTTTTACAAGATCACGGAAATCAACCCGTCCATCTGCCGTGAAGTAAAACAGGATCTTGCTGTTGTCGAACGTATATTCCGCGTCGATCAGCTTCATATCCAGCCTGTGCTGGCGGATCTTGCTCTGGCAGGTTCTGAATGCTTCCCTTTCATGTTCTCTGTTCGACTGTTCCCGCGCATCATCGTCCGGCGTCGCCATCCGGATAATCGGTCTGACAGGTGCCTTGCATTTCTTTCTTTCAATTTCCATTGGACTGCAGACTACAGTTCCGTACTCGATTCCTCTCGCGGTTTCCACAATCACGTGGCTGCCGCGCCGGACAGGAAGCTCCGCGGGATCAAAGTAATACGCTTTTCCGGCAATGCGGAAACGGACTCCGACAACCCGGATACTTCCGCTCTTTTCGGTTTCTCCGGGCGCCTGCGCATCCTCTCCCAGGATATCGTCGTCCAGCCCCGCGGGGGTCTGCGATTCCTCTGATATCTCTTCAAGGAGCTCCTGCTCCTTCTCTTCTTCTATCTGCTCTTCAAACGCCATATACGGCTCCTTTAGCTTGCAGGTCAGTTTTTGGTCTGTTACCTGCTCTTTAATACGCTGCGGATATCCAGCAGCATCATCTCCAGTATCAGCGCGTCATTTCCGGCGTTTGAGCGCCTCCTTCGCGCTGTTTCCGCGGCCTCCAGGATCTGCTGTATCTGCTGCATGGACAGCTGTTCCGCCGTTTCCGCAATATACGGTATCTCACCTTTAAATATCAGACTTTCCTGCCGCATGCCGGCCTTCTGCAGGAGAATATCCCGGTAATAGCTTTCCGTAATGTCCAGAAAGTCATCGGCGCGAGAGATCTCCAGCTTCTTATCGGCAATCTTCTGTGTAAAATCAATGATCTCCGCAGCATTTCTCCCCTGCAGAGTTCGAAGCAGTGCCAGCGCTTCTCCAAGAAACGCCGCGAAGTCTTCATCCCGCGAGAGCTCTGCCGCCCGCTGCAGATTTCCATGGGAAAGTCCCGCAAGCAGCGCCGCGCGCTCCTTTGAAGCGAGTTCCTTCTTCTCCAGATAAGCTGCAATCAGTTTTTCCGCTACAGGATGCAGCTGCAGCGTCACGCACCGGGACAGGACTGTCGGCAGAAATGTCGACAAATTCTCCGACAGAAGGAAAATCACGGCGTATTCCGGCGGCTCTTCGAGCGTCTTCAAGAGCGCGTTCTGCGCGGACGCGTTCATGCTCTCCGCGTGTTCGACGATATAAATCTTATAGTCGCTGCTGTACGGCTTGATCTGCACATCGTTTCGCAGAGCACGTACCTCGTCCACGTTCAAGGCCACCGATTTTTCGGAAGGTGTCTTTTTCCTGTGCGTAAAAACACGGATATCCGGATGGTCCCCCGCCAGCACCTGCAGACACGAGCGGCACTTGCCGCACGGCTCCACGATGCCGTTTCCGTTTTCCGGCTGCTCGCAAAGAAGCGCCGCCGCAAAAGCCATCGCCAGTTCCTTCTTGCTGCTGCCGCGGTCTCCGTGGATGATATAAGAGTGTGAAATTCTGTGTTCCTTCAGGGCGGTCTGCAGGTGCCTCACCGCTTCGTCCTGACCGATGATATCTTCAAAACGGTCCATTGCCATCACGCCCTTGTCTTCTTCCGTATAAAGTCCGCGATCTCGCGGATACAGGTGTCCAGATCCGTGTTGTCGAAGAAATTCGTAACGCCGCAAGACAAAAGCCGCTTCTTCGAAAAGTCCTCCTGATCCGCAAGGAAACGCCGGCACAGCTCGTCATAGCGCGGTTTCTCTTCCCTTCTTTCCCGCTGGACTGCCCGGAGAAGCCGCTCTCCGTCTTCGACCCTGACGCAGACCGGGATCACATTGTCTGCGTCAAAACATTCCCGGATCGATACAAACGCCTGCGGTGTCCCGATCATCAAAGAACTGTAAGACGAGAGGTCGATCTGACCGTCATCGGCTGTGAAATAATGCCACGGGCCGTACACGGTATCGTAGCAGCGCTGCTCAAGAATTTTCCCTTCCGTGCGGAAACGTTCAAACTGCTCCGGCGATACAAAATAATATTCCCGCCCGTTCTCTTCACCTTCCCGGATGGGTCTTGTTGTATAAGGGATTACCCTGTGCAGACCGAGGCTCTCATCAAGCAGGAGAGAGCGGAAAATGGTATCCTTGCCGGACGCGCTCTTGCCCATCAGGCAGAACAGTTTATGCATGGGAATCCTTTCACCATACTTCAATGACTCTGATCATGTTGGTGTTGCCGGATACGCCAAGCGGCACACCTGCCGTCAGGACTACACGGTCGCCCGAAGAAACAAGGTGCGCGCGCTTCGCGCTGTTAATCGCTGCTTCAAACAGAAGGTCCGCGGACGGTTCCTGACCGATGACAACAGGCGTCGTATCGAACAGCAGATTCATCTGGCAGGCCACCTGCTCACTCGGCGTGCAGGCAATAATCGGCGCCGTCGGCTTGAAGTTCGCAAGCGACGCAGCGGTGCGGCCGGACATTGTAACGGTAATGATCGCATCCGCGTGCACATCGTCAGCGATCGTGCAGGTTGCGTGGGAAATCGCTTTTGTCACATCAGAGTCTCCGGTCTCTCCCATGACGCGCTTCATCATTCTACTCTTGTAATCGATGTCCTGTTCCGTGCGCTCCGCGATTTTGGCCATCGTCGAGACAGCTTCCACCGGGTACGCGCCGTTCGCCGTTTCGCCGGAAAGCATAATCGCAGTTGTACCGTCATAAATCGCGTTCGCGACGTCTGTCGTCTCGGCTCTTGTCGGACGCGGATTGTGGATCATCGAATCGAGCATCTGTGTCGCCGTAACGCACATCTTTCCCTTGGACTCCGCAAGCTTGATAATCTTCTTCTGGATCGAAGGCACATCTTCCAGCGGGATTTCAACGCCCATATCACCTCTGGCGACCATGACGCCGTCCGCCTCGTCCAGAATGCTCTCAATGTTGCGGATTCCCTGTACACTCTCGATCTTCGCGATGATCTTCATATTCGAATTGTTATTGTGCAGGATATAGCGGATTTCACGAATATCGTCGGCGGTTCTTGTGAACGAAGCCGCGATCATGTCAAAACCGTTCGCGCAGCCGAACTCGATATCCGAACGGTCCTGCGGGCTGATGAAAGGCATGGTCAGATCCGCGCCGGGGACGTTCACGCCCTTGTGATTGGAAACAGGTCCGCCGTTGACAACCGTGCAGACAATATCGCTTCCGGCGACGCGGTCCACATGCAGCTCGATCAGGCCATCGTCAATCAGGATGCTGCCGCCTTCCCTTACATCGTGCGGAAGCCCCTTATACGTCACAGAAGCTTTCTCCTGTGTCCCCATGCACTCTTCGGTTGTCAGCGTAAACTGCTGCCCTTTCTCGAGTGTGATCTTTCCACCTTCAAAATCGCGCAGACGGATTTCGGGTCCCTTCGTGTCAAGCAGCGCTGCGACCGGCAGTCCCAGTTCTTTTCTGACTTTGCAGAGCGTTCTGTATTTTTCAAGCTGTTCTTCATGTGTCCCGTGCGAGAAATTGAAACGGGCAACATTCATCCCCGCGCTGATCAGTTTGCGGATCATCTCCTCGCTGTCACTGGCGGGTCCGAGAGTGCAGATAATTTTTGTTTTTCTCATATATTTCTCCATAAAGTGTATTATGAAAGGCTGTCAAAACAAGCCTGGCCTTAGTTCTTCACGAGCGCCGCAGACACTGCCGCATATGCCCATGATCCATCATATTATAACAAAACAGCCCCATCATGACTAGCATCGCATTTACCGATCTGCTATACTTGCCGTGGCGTTCATTATCAGTTCATGGAAGGAGTAGTTCATGATCAATATTCAGGAAGCGGCAAAGGATACGTTCTGGATCGGCGGCAGTGACCGGAGGCTTTCAAGGTTTGAAAACCTGTTCCCTCTTCCGCAGGGCGTTTCCTATAACAGTTATGTTGTAAAGGATGAAAAGGCCGTTGTTTTCGACACGGCAGACGTTTCAGTCGCGGGACAGTATCTGGAGAATCTGGAAACGGCTCTTGCAGGCGCCAGTCCTTCTTATCTCGTTATTCTGCATATGGAGCCGGACCACTGCGCTCTGCTGCAGACATTCGTATCCAGATACCCTGATGTCGTCCTTGTCGGCAGCGCGCAGACGTTCCGCTTTATCGGACAGTTCTTTCCGGAACTTGGCGGTCAGAAGAAACAGATTGTAAAGGACGGTGACACGCTGGTCACCGGCGCGCACACCTTCCGTTTCATGACAGCGCCGATGGTTCACTGGCCGGAAGTACTCTTTGCGTATGACGAGTATACGAAGGCACTGTTCTCGGCCGACGCTTTCGGCACGTTCGGGGCGCTGGACGGCAGCATTTTTGCGGATGACTATGATTTTGAAGCGAAGTTTCTTGACGAGGCAAGACGCTACTATGCCAATATCGTCGGCAAATACGGCACGAATGTGCAGACGGCGCTGCGCAAGGCGGGGAGTCTGGATATTCAGGAAATTCTGCCGCTGCACGGACCGGTATGGCGCAAAGATCTTTCTTATATCCTGGATAAATATCAGAAGTGGAGTGCGGATGAGCCGGAGACAGACGATGTTCTTGTGGTTTACGGCAGTCTTTACGGCCATACGGCCAGCGCTGCACAGGAATTTGCGGCAAAGCTGCAGGCAAAAACCGGCCGGGGTGTTTCTCTGTATGACGCGAGCGAAACCGATGTTTCTTACCTGATCAGCGAAGTATGGCGCTGCTCCAGGGTTGTCCTGTTCTGCCCGACCTACAATATGGGGATCTATCCTCCGGTGAACGATTTCATTGAGGACATGGCAGCGCTTTGTGTATCGAACCGCACCTTCGCGCTTGCGGAGAACGGCACCTGGGCGCCGGCAGCAGCGAAACTTATGCGCGCGAAGCTGGAAAGCCTCAAGAACTGCAATGTTCTGGACGATACACTGACCATCCGCTCCGCCCTGCATGCCTGCGACGAGGCGGCGCTCGACGCGTTTGTAGATGCGGTGGCAAATGCTTAAAGTTCTAATCGTGCGCCGGGGCGCATTTGTTCTAAAAAGCCGGGGCGGCAACGCCCCGGCTTTTTGTTATGACGGGCAGCTGCCCGCAGCAATTATACGTCTTTGATCATGATGAAGCCGCCGAAATTGCCCCGCCGGCCGCGGCTGGCTCTGTGCGAAAACAAAAGCTCCGGATTGCAGCAGGTACAGATGTCGGTGACCGAAATGTTTTTATCCTGAACGCCGGCCTCCAGAAGCGTTATCCGGCAGACTTCCCATAAGTTCAGCAGCGCGTGTCCGTCTTCCTTGTCAATCAGGATCTGCTCTTCATATCCCGGAAATTCCTTCCGGAAACATTCCGCTACATCCGAACTAACCTCATAATGCTCCTGGCAGATCGACGGCCCGACCGCGCAAAGAACATCTGCCGGTCTTGTTCCGAATTCTTCGCGCATTCGTCGCAGTGTGACGGCACCCATGCGGGAGACGCTTCCACGCCAGCCCGAATGACTCGCGCCGACCGCGCGGTGTACGGGATCGGCGAACAGGAGCGGAACACAGTCCGCGAAGAACGTCCCCAGAATAATGCCCGGCTCGTCCGTGATAAGTCCGTCAACGTCCGTCCAGGGGAGCGGTTTTATGACACCCGCGCCAGCGTCTTCTCTGCCGACCCGCCGCACATTCGTATGGTGTTCCTGACATGACAAAACAAAGCTGTCCTCTCCCTTGCCGAACACCGCAGCGACTCTTCTGAAGTTTTCGTGCACGTTCGCGGGATCGTCGCCTCTTGTAAAGGACAAATTCAGTGTGCCCAGATATCCGCCACTCACGCCGCCGAGCCTCGTTGTAAAGCAGTGCTGTGCAAACCCGGCTGCATTGAGCGCCGGAAAAACAAGGACGGGAAGCCTGCTCCCGTCCTCATTCCTGTAAATTTGTTCCTGTAAAATTGGTTGATGTCCTTTTCTTTTGTAATTCATGCCCTCATTGTAACCTTGCGGGGCGCCGCGTGCAATCGGTTTTCGGGCAGGCGCGGCTTCCGGCGGATTCATACGTAATCTTCCTGAATGCCGCCGATCCCATGGACGACTTCCCTCCGGCACTGCTCTCGCAAATGCGCTTTGATTTTTCCGACACAAATTTGTAACAAAAGCGTATAATATAGGCACTGCTGATAACGAAAGAATGAGAAGGAAAGATATGTCCAAGAAGATTGTTCTGACCGGCGGAGGCACTGCCGGGCACGTTACACCGAATCTCGCGCTGATTCCGTGTCTGAAAGATGCGGGCTACGACATTTACTATATAGGTTCTATCAACGGCATTGAAAAATCGCTGATTGAAGACTACGGCATCCCGTATCTGGCGATTGAGACAGGAAAGTTCCGCCGCTACTTTGATCCGAAAAATTTTACAGATCCTTTCCGTGTCGCCAAAGGCTTCTCTCAGGCACACCATTTTATTCACCAGTGGAAGCCGGATATTGTCTTTTCCAAAGGCGGCTATGTCAGTGTTCCTGTTGTACAGGCTGCTGCCGCCTGCCATGTCCCGTCGATTTGCCATGAATCCGATATGACACCGGGCCTTGCGAACAAACTCTGCACGCCGTTTGCCGTCAAAGTCTGCTGCAACTTCCCTGAAACAATGCAGGATCTGCCCGCAGAAAAGGCTGTTCTGACCGGCACGCCGATCCGCGCCGAGCTTTTTCACGGAGACGCGGAAAAAGGCAGGCAGATCTGCGGCTTCACCAAAGATAAACCGGTGCTCATGGTCATCGGCGGCAGTCTTGGCGCGGCATCCGTCAATAAAACCGTCCGGGACAACCTCGGCGCCCTGCTGCAGGATTTTCAGGTTGTTCATCTGTGCGGTAAGGAAAAAATGGATAATCTGCTTCTGACAACTCCGGGATACAAGCAGTTCGAATATGTGCAGGAAGACCTCTGCCATCTGTACGCCATGGCAGACATTGTGATTTCCCGTGCGGGGGCGAATGCGATCTGCGAGCTGCTGGCACTGAAAAAGCCGAACATTCTGGTTCCGCTTCCGACCGGACGCGGCGACCAGAAGCTCAACGCAGGCTCGTTCGCACAGCAGGGATACAGTATTTGCGTCAGTGACGATGATCTTCCGGATGTGATCCTTGAAAAGGTTCATGAATTGTATGAAAACCGTCAGAAATATATCGACAGGATGGCGGAAAGCTCCCAGATCAATTCCACGAAAATTATCATGGGACTGATTGAAGAGTATTCGAAGAAATGAAAAAGGCAGGCATTGTTTTCACGCATCTTCGTGAAAACAATGCCTGCCGATTTTTTATGACTGTGCCGGTTTTGAAAGATCAATGCTGCGGATCTTTTTCCGCAAAGGGAGCACACTTTTGGCATTTACAGACAGCTCATCGACGCCCATCCGAAGGAACGTCTCTGTCAGCGTAGGATCCGCTCCCAGTTCACCGCAGATGCCGGCCCATATGCCGTGTCTGTGCGCCGCGTCAATCGTCATCTTGATTTCCTTCATCACCGCGGGATGATGCGTATCGGCGAACGGCTCCAGCTTGGCGTTCTGCCGGTCAATCGCGCAGGTATACTGCGTCAGATCATTCGTTCCAAGAGAGAAGAAATCCACTTCGGAAGCAAGCTCATCGGCGCAGAGTGCCGCCGCCGGTGTCTCGATCATAATGCCGACCTGAATTTTATCGCTGTATTTCTGTCCCTCGTTCTCAAGCTCTCTCTTGCATTCCGCTAGAATCTCCTTGCACTCACGGACCTCCCGGACACTGATGATCATCGGGAACATGATTCCCAGATTGCCATAGGCCGATGCCCGCAGAAGCGCCCGCAACTGCCTCTTGAAAAAGTCCTTTCTGGTCAGACAGATGCGGATTGCCCGGTATCCGAGCGCCGGATTGACCTCTTTATCGAGGTTCATATAGTCAATCGTCTTGTCGGCGCCGATATCGCAGGTGCGGATGACAACCAGCTTCGGCGCAAGTGTCTCGAGCACCCTCTTATACGCAAGGAACTGTGTCTCCTCCGAAGGATCTTCCGGGCTGTTCAGATAAACAAACTCCGATCGGAACAACCCGACGCCTTCCGCGTCATTCTGCTGTACCGCTCCGACATCGGACGGACCACCGATATTGGCAAATACCTTGATCGTTTTTCCGTCGATCGTTGTATTTGTTTTGCCTTTCAATTCCTGCAGCAGTGCTTCCTTGCGCAGGTCCTCATTGTGCTTGGCAGTCAGTGAATCGATCAGATCCTGCGTCGGATCAATATAAACGCAGGAATTATATCCGTCGAGAATCGCGAACTTTCCATCCCAGTCATCACTGATCTGCTTGCACTGGATCAGAGCCGGCAGATTCATGCTGCGCGCAAGAATCGCTGTATGGCTGTTGGAACTGCCCTCTCTTGTAATCATTCCGAGAAGCAGCGACTTGTCCAGCTTGACGGTTTCAGAAGGTGCAAGGTCTTCCGCGACAAGAATCGTGGGTTCCGTTCCCTGCAGACTCGTCGTATCTATACCAAGAAGATATTCGATCACCGCATTGCCTACATCGATGACGTCTGCGCTTCTTGCCTGGAAATACGGATCATCCATCTCCTTGAACATTTCCGCGACGTTCGCGAATCCCTGTTTGGCAGCGTACTCGGCAGTATGATGCTGATCAACAATAATGGTCTTGACCGCGTCGAGAAGATCGTCGTCATCCAGCATGTCCGCGTGGAACTGGAAAATAGCGGCACTGTCCTCACCGGCGCTGTCCACCGCCTTCTCATACAGAACGTTCTGCTGATCCTGTGCCTTCACACGGGCATCTTCAAAACGCTTGAGTTCCGGAATCGGATCATTTACCAGGGAATCATCAATCTTGTAGACCGGAGCCTTGTAAATCTTGATTTTACCGATGGCAATGCCGTTCAGAATACTGGTACCTGTTGCAACTTGCATACTCTGTTCCCCCTTGAGCGCAAAGTCCGCTTACAGATTTTCGCTCATGAATCTGGAAATTGCCTCGAATGTATCGTCTTCATCCTCGCCGTCAACAGAAACCGTAACGGTGTCTCCCTGCTTGATGCCGAGGTTCATCAGCGCCAGAAGCTTCTTCGTGTCCGCGCTCTTTTCCGTTCCGTCCGGATTCTTCTTCGTGATGGTTACCTTGCTCGCGTGCTCCTTGACAGCCTTGACAAGAAGTCCTGCGGGACGTGCGTGGATACCTACAGGGTCTGTGATCGTATACTCGAATGTTTTCATGATGTTTATCCTTTCTGCTATATATTGCAGGGCGGCGCCTTCCGGCGTCCCCTTCTACCTGCTGCCGGAAATTCCGGCAGCAGCGGCTGTACGAAATAATCTGTTATTTGTTCAAGTCGGAACCGTAACGGACATCGTCAAAATCATCGCTGTTCGTAAGAAGGACAACAACGGTTGCAGGGTGTCCTGCCGCCTTGATCTTCTCGCGGTCAAAGCGCAGGATCGGCTGGCCGGTCTTTACAGTATCTCCTTCCTTGACATACGGCGTAAAGCCATCGCCGTTCATTTCAACCGTATCAATGCCGACATGAATCAGAAGCTCCTGATCATTCGGGCCTGTAATACCGATCGCATGCTTGCTTTCCGCAACCGAAGAAATGGTTCCGTCGAAAGGCGCGTAGACGATCTCGCTGTCTCCGGGCTCAATTCCCACGCCCTGTCCGAGCGCGCCCGAAGCAAAAGTCTCATCCTGAATCTTGGTGTAAGGAATCACCGTGCCGTTGATCGGCTGTGCGACATCGCCGCCGGAACTCTTGATGCAGACCTTGCCCAGCTCCACCGGAACATCGGCGATGGACTGTCCGATAGATTTGTTCTCCACCGCCTTCTTATTGTCGTCATCATCCGGATCCTCCTTCCAGCTCGTAAATGTGATGCCGAAAGCAATGCCGCCCGCGATCAGAAGCATGATCGTGTAGATAAGAGGATGGTTGATCGTCAGATAGCCGGGAATACCGGTAACGCCGTACGCCGTTGCGCCAAGACCCATGACAGAGCCGAACCACGCACCGACTGCGCCGCCGATTACGCCGCCCACGAACGGACGCAGAAGCCGCAGGTTGACACCGAAGATAGCGGGCTCGGTAATGCCCAGGGATGCTGAAAGCGATGACGGAACCGCAACAGATCTTCTCTTCGCGTTCTTCGTTTTAATACCGACGGCAAGGCAGGCGCCGAACTGCGCGAAGTTTGCCGCGGACGCGATCGGCATCCAGATATTCAGGTTATTGAATTCGGCACTGGAAAGCATGCCGGCCTCAATCACGTTGTACATATGATGCAGGCCCATGACAACCGTAAACGGATACAGGGCACCCATTGCCGCAGCGCCGACACCGAAACCTACTGTAACCAGCCACTCCGCGAACTTCAGAATATAAGTCTCTGCTGTCGAGAAAACCGGTCCGATAAACATGAACGTCACAAGTCCTGTCAGAAGCACGGTAACCAGCGGAACGATAAACAGATCGAGAATTTCCGGAATATGCTTGTGCAGCCATTTTTCAATCTGACTCATCAGCCAGACAGCCATGATAACCGGAATGACGTGTCCCTGATATCCCAGCTGATTAATCTGGCCGAAGGTATAATTACCGATTTTCAAGGCATGCCCGAACATATACCAAACATCATATCCCTGCGCGGCATTCCAGCCGTTGGTCAGGTTCGGGTGAACCATCATAAGACCGATGACCGCACCGAGGAAAATATTGCCGCCGAAAACTCTGGCGGAAGATATTGCCACGATAACCGGAAGAAACGCAAACGCCGTATTGGCTGCCATATCAAGGAAGCCGTACCAGGCTGTTCCGGAGAAGCCGGGAATCGCTTTGCCGAGCGCCTCTACCAGTCCCATCATCAGACCGGACGCAACGATCGCAGGCAGAATCGGCACAAAAACATCACCGACCGTCTTGAGCATTCTCCTCCATACCGGCGCCTTGGCCGCCGCTGCCGCCTTCACGTCGTCTTTCGTTGCTGCGGACATTCCCGTAATATCCAGAAATTCGTCATAAACTTTGTTGACTGTCCCTGTTCCGATGATGATCTGGAACTGGCCGTTCGAATTGAATGTTCCCTTTACACCGTCCGTGTTCTCAATTGCCTTGACATCGATCTTGCTGTTGTCCACAACAACAAGCCGGAGCCTCGTCGCGCAGTGCGCCGCGCTTACAAGGTTCTCCCTTCCTCCGACATACTTCGCGATGTCTTCAGCACATTTCCGGTAATCCAGTGCCATAAGAGCCTCCCTTCCTACTCTTTCCGCTGCCCCTCATTAAGAAAAATCTATATTTGAAAACGTTTTCATACTGTTTTCAATATATATTGTATTGTGTTGATACTGTTTTGTAAATTGTCCTATTTTGTCAATAATATTTCTGTTATTTTGTGCATATCGACGTAATCACGCAAGCCCGAGTTTTCGGAAGGCCTTTGCGAGGCCGTCGTCTGTAACGGAAGGTGCTACCATGGTGCTGATTTCCTTCAACGCCTTCGCACCGTTTTCCATGCAGACACTCGTGCCGACGGTGCGGATCATTTCAAGGTCATTCATGCTGTCGCCGAAACCGACCGTATCCTCTACGGGGACACCGTAATAATCGCACAGTCGCAGAATTCCGCGTCCCTTGTCAAAGCTGCGGTTGATCAGTTCTCCGTTCAGGCACCCGTGCGCCGGAACTTCCTGCAGGACGAAGTCGAAGTCCTTTTCCAGAAGGCTCCTTGCCTCATCCAGCTGGGAAAGCTCCCTGCACATGATCACGACTTTGTAAACCGGTGCGCCGTCGTACTGCTCCATCGGCCTGATATTGAGATTCTCGGCAAGTGCTTTTCTCCATCGTTCGATCTCGCTGTTGCCTTCTGGCTGATCTTTCAGGAAGTCCTTCAGATCCGCGTCTCCGTAGGAACCATCCGCGGCTTCAATTGTGCAGAACACGCCGTGCCTGTGCAGCGAATCCAGCGCTGTATCCCGCTGCACGTCCGTCATCGGACAGTCGAAGATCAGTTTGTCCCCTGCCATTACGTAACCGCCGGAGCTGGCGACCATACCGTCAAAGCCGTACTTCAAAAGAGGAGACAGCATGTCATAATTTCTTCCGGTACACAGGAACACCTTGTGGCCGTTTGCCTGCGCGCTGCGGATTACCTCCAGAGCGCTCTCCGGCGGCACATTGGAGCCGGGCTCTGTCAGCGTTCCGTCAATATCGATAAAAATCAGCTTCTTTCTCATATGGATCCTCTCTCGACGATGGTATATTCCAGCATGATCTGCTGGATCGGGCTGGTCGTATAGACCTGATCTTCCGCGGCGTTAATTTTCTGCAGCAGCATGTCCACAGCAGCCGCGCCGCACTGGCGGAAATACAGGTGTGCCGTCGTAAGCGGCGGTGCGGAAAGCCTGCCTGCCCAGCTGTCCCCTACGCCGGCAACGCTTACATCCTCCGGGACTTTTCGTCCTGCGCTCTGCAGATACTGCATGGCACCCAGAGCGATCCGGTCCGTCGCGCAGACAACGCCGTCGAGATCGGGATGTTTTTTCAGGAGGTTTTCCATGCAGCGGACGCCTCCGTCCGTATCAAACGTTGCGATCTCGCAGGGAAGAGACTGCGTGAAACCGGCGTCCTTCCATGCGGCAACAGCTCCGTTATGCCTTGCGGCACCGGCTGCGAGATCCTCCTCCAGAACGCCGATATACACGATTTTCCTTCTTCCTCTTGCAATCATGCGGTTCATCAGCTCTTTCACCGCATTGAAGTCATCATGAAAAACGCTCGGCACACCTTCAAAATTCTGTCCGGTTACAACCACCGGCTTTTCGCTGGCAGCAATCGCGTCTTTTAAAAACGGTGTCATAACGGTTCCCATCAGGATGATGCCGGCAACATTACTGCTCTGCATCGCGGAAAGATAACGGATCTCCTCTTCTCTCACGCCGGCAGTGCTGCCGAGCACAACCATATAGTTCTTATCCTTCAGGCCTTCTGAAATTCCCGCGACAATCGCTGAAACAGAATCCGAATCAATCTTTGGAACAATAACACCGATTTCGTCACACCGGCCGGTACGCATCGTCTGCGCGGCCGGATTCGGACGGTAGCCTGTCCTTTCGATTACAGCACGGATACGTTCCCTTTTCTCCTCGCTGATCGATCCGCCGTTCATGTAACGGCTGACCGCGGCCGGGGATACTCCGGCGAGCGCGGCAACTTCTTTGATGGTCATAGTGAAATCACCCTTCCTGCACTCATTTCCTGCCGGCAGAATTCCTCCGCACGGACGTTTTTTTCGCATGTGACTGCGCAGCCGCTCCGGCTTTCTTCGAAGAAGCTTTCTGCGCATCCGGCAAAGCGGATTGTTTTGCCGGCGTTTCTTTCAGGACTTCCTTCCCGGGATCCCGCATTTTATCCTCATCCTTCAGCGGGCTTCCCGCCTTCGTAAAATCCGTAAGAAGCCATGCGAAGCCGTATCCCGGAACGCCTACTGCCCTGGCAGGGCGCCTCTGGCCGGTCAGCATGTCATAATAGTCTTCCTGCTCATCAATCCAGGCGGTCTGGTTGAACTCGGAGAAATTGAACAGCGCAATCAGTTTCTCTCCCTTGTAATAGCGGCCGATACCGAGGACATGGTCATTCCAGGTTTCGACGATCCACGCGTCGGCTTCGGTCTCGAACACCTCATAGCGCTGCCGCATCATTGCCAGGCGGCGGATCGCCTGAAAGAGAATTCCCTGCCGCGTAGAGGTGTCGTTTCGAAGCGCCGCCTCATCCCAGTTGAAATTTCCGCGATGCAGATATCTCGAATCATCTGCCTTCAAGGGATCCTTGTGGTAGCTGTAATCATTGAGCTGTCCGATCTCATCACCACTGTACAGCACCGGAATGCCGCTCTGCGTAAACAGAAATGCGTGCAGCATGATATCCAGACTGATTGCCTTCGCCAGTTTGTCTTTATTCTGCTCATACTCAGCGGCTTCGATCCCGCACAGGGACGCCGTCGTACCGCAAAGACGCGCGTCACCAAGGCGCGGATCGTCATTATAGAGCTCGCCTCTGGAATCACTGCCGTACCATGCACCACGCAGATAGTCATTCAGATATTTCTTGTGCGCGACTTCCTCGATGCCGAACTGTTTCAGGAAATCATAGTCAAGGCCCCAGCCGATATCATCGTGGCAGCGCAGATAATTGAGGAACATATACTGTTTGGGCAGCGCAAAAACGATCCCCAGCTGATGCTTCAGCAGCCTTACATCCCTCGTCGCAACGGTATGCCACGTGCTCGCCATCGTCGTTACGTTATACAGCATATGACATTCCGGCTTCTCTACCGTTCCAAAGTACGGGACAACCTTGGAAGGCTCCATAACCACTTCTCCGAGAAGCAGTGTTCCGGGGCAGACAACTTCGCAGGCCATTCTCATAATGCGGACCAGCGTATGGACCTGCGGAAGATTGCGGCAGGTCGTTCCCAGTGTCTTCCAGATATAAGGCACCGCGTCAAGACGGATAATATCCACGCCGTGGTTGCACAGGTTCAGCATGTTCGCGGTCATGTCGTTGAAAACTGTAGGGTTCCTGTAGTTCAGGTCCCACTGATACGGATAAAACGTCGTCATAACCACCTTATGCGCTTCTTCGCACCAGGTGAAATTTCCGGGCGCCGTCTGAGGAAATACCTGCGGAACCGTCTTCTCGAACTGATTCGGAATATCCCAGTTGTCGAAGAAGAAATACCTGTCCTGAAACTCCTTCTCTCCGGCTCTGGCTCTTCTGGCCCACTCATGATCTTCGCTGGTATGGTTCATGACGAAATCCAGGCAGACACTCATGCCTTTTTCATGGCATTCATCCGCAAGATCCGCAAGATCCTGCATCGTCCCCAGCTCCGGCTGCACCTTCCGGAAATCCGAAACGGCGTAGCCGCCGTCGCTTCTGCCGGCCGGGCTCTGCAGGAGGGGCATCAGGTGAATATAGTTCAGGCCGCATTCCTTGATATAATCCAGATGTGAGCGTACACCTTTCAGGTTTCCGGCAAAACAGTTCGTGTACATCAGAATGCCGTACATGTCGTTTCCGGCATACCATTCCGTGACAACTTCCCGCGCCTCATCCCATTCCCTGAGCACCTGCCTTCTTTCGGAATAGTAGTGATGCAGCATCGTAATGAAGTAGTCAAACGCGTGCTCATCGCCGTAGAGTTCCTGATAGAGCCATTTCATTTCCTCGTAGTGTGTCTCGAGGCGTTTCGTAAATTGCGCTTCCCAGTTTCTTTCTTCGAACATGTCAGCCCCTCCGCAAGAAAACTCTGTGCCCCGGATCCCGGGACGCCGCAAGATGTACAGGCTACCCGCGGCACCTCCGTTTCTCCGCTTACATACCGCCCGCCTGCCATGAAAACAAGTTGAAATCGTTATCACAATTGAAATTATAGAATAAAAAAGCAACCGTGTGATATAGATGGAAAAGAGAAAAAGATGCCGGATTTTTGTTGATAATTTCTAAATTTCCAATTTGATCCGGCGGCCGCTCCATAGAATATATAAAAAGCGTCCGCACCGGTAATTTTCATACCGGCGCGGACGCTCTTTATGATTACGTTACCGCGCATACCCGGAATTTCGGGGTACCGCATAATGTTTAAAGTCAGATCTTGTTGTCGGAACCAAGAACGTCTTTAATCTTGTGCTCGACAATAGCCTTGACATTCGCACGGCCATCGCCTAGATACTGACGGGGATCGAAATGATCCGGATGCTCCGCAAAATGCTTGCGGATGCCAGCCGTCATGCCAAGACGAAGGTCAGAATCGATATTGATCTTGCAGACCGCGCGTCTTGCCGCTTCACGAAGCTGATCTTCCGGAACGCCGATTGCGTCAATCAGCTTGCCGCCGTTCTCGTTGATGATCTTGACATATTCCTGCGGAACAGAAGAAGAGCCGTGAAGAACGATCGGGAAGCCCGGAAGTCTCTTCGCAACTTCATCAAGAATATCAAGACGAAGCTGCGGCTTTGTGCCGGGTTTGAACTTGTAAGCGCCGTGCGATGTTCCGATTGCAATTGCGAGAGAATCAACGCCGGTCTTCTCTACGAATTCCTCAACTTCCTCCGGATGTGTGTAGAAAGCCTTATCCGCCTCTACGGAAACAGCGTCTTCCTGTCCTGCCAGTGTACCGAGCTCAGCCTCTACAACGACGCCGTGCGCATGCGCATACTCCGCAACCTTTCTGGAAACCTCGATATTCTCGGCGAACGGATGGCCGGAATAATCGATCATGACAGAAGTAAACCCGTTGTCAACGCAGTCCTTGCAAGTCTCGAAATCCGCGCCGTGATCCAGATGAAGGACGATCGGAAGTTCCGGATGCAGTTCGGAAGCCGCCTCAACCAGCTTTACAAGATATACGGAATTCGCGTACTTTCTCGCGCCCTGGGAAGCCTGCAGAATAACAGGGCTCTTCAGCTCTGCCGCCGCGTCGGTGATTCCCTGAACGATTTCCATGTTGTTGATGTTGAAAGCACCGATAGCGTAGCCGCCGTCATAAGCTTTCTTGAAAAGTTCTGTACTTGTAACAATGGGCATAACGAATACCACCTTTCTTGAAATAACAGTATTGTTAACTAAATAACCAATAATGTTTCGATGAAATTATAACGCACCGGCATGGAAAAAGGAACACCACAAATACGGCAAAACGCTCCCGCGGGACAGGCGGTTGCGCGCCATGCATAAAAAAACAGGAATGTGTTGGGGGACACATTCCTGCAATGGGGTAGAAGTTTTCCTTACTGAAAACAGCACTTGGGGGGAACTGTTTCCGGAGCACTTCTTAATTGGGGTATAGCAAAAACTTATATAAATGTATTGGGGGGTTACGCTTAGTATAATAGCAAACTCCTCTTTTGCGAGCAAGATTGAAAATCTACGAATTTTACAAATTGCATAGCTCTATTTTATTCATTTTGTACAAACATCAGCAGGAGCCTTGTGCAAACAGCGCGTCGAATTCCTGTCCTGTGATCTTTTCTTTCTCCATCAGAAGCTTCGCGCTCGCGTGCAGCACGTCCTCGTGCTTCATGATGATCTCCCGCGCGTCCTGATAGCAGCTTTCAATGATTCTGCGGACTTCCTTGTCAATCTCGCCCGCGATATACTCGCTGTTGCGCTTTTCATGACCGAGGTCATAGCCGAGGAAGACATCCTCTTCCTGCGTCGAATAGTTGATCGTTCCGATTTCCGAAGACATACCGTATTTGGTTACCATCTGGTAAGCCATGGACGTTGCCTTCTGAATATCGTTTGAAGCGCCGGTTGTAATATCGTCAAGAACCAGTTCCTCTGCAATGCGGCCTCCGAAATCCACCATGATCTCATGCAGCATACGTCCTCTGGTCATGAACATTTCGTCCTTGCCGGGCAGCGGCATCGTATAGCCTGCTGCCCCTGCGCCGGTCGGAATGATCGATACCGTGTAGACCGGACCGATATCCTTCAGCTCGTGGAACAGAATCGCGTGCCCGCTTTCATGATAGGCGGTAATGCGCTTTTCCTCCTCGGAAATGATATGGCTTTTCTTCTCCGTACCGATGCCGACTTTGATAAACGCCTTCTGAATATCCGCCTGAATGATATATGCGCGGTTTTCCTTTGCAGCGTCGATCGCTGCCTCGTTCAGGAGGTTCTCGAGATCCGCACCGGAAAAGCCGGCTGTCGTTCTCGCAATTTCTTCCAGATTGACATCGTCTCCAAGCGGCTTGTTCCTCGCGTGTACCTTTAAGATCTCCTCCCTGCCTTTGACGTCCGGGCGGGAAACCGCAACTTTCCGGTCAAAACGGCCGGGCCGCAGAATCGCGGGATCCAGAATATCCGCACGGTTTGTTGCCGCCATGACAATGATGCCTTCATTCACACCGAAGCCGTCCATCTCAACCAGCAGCTGGTTGAGCGTCTGTTCCCGCTCGTCATGGCCGCCGCCGAGGCCGGTGCCTCTTCTTCTGGCGACAGCGTCGATCTCATCAATAAAAACAATGCACGGCGCGTTCTTCTTGGCTTCCTCGAACATGTCCCGCACGCGGGATGCGCCGACACCGACAAACATCTCAACAAAGTCCGAACCGGAAATCGAAAAGAACGGCACGCCGGCTTCACCGGCAACAGCTTTGGCAAGTAATGTCTTTCCGGTGCCGGGCGGCCCCTCCAGAAGGACGCCCTTGGGGATACGCGCACCGAGTTTTGTGTATTTACCGGGATCTTTCAGAAAATCAACGATCTCCTGCAGATCTTCCTTTTCTTCTTTAAGGCCTGCGACATCCGCGAACGTAACTCTGTCCTTGGAGGACGCACGCACGGCGCGGCTCTTGCCGAAATCCATCATTTTCGCGTTGGCGCCGCCTCCCATTGCCTGCGCGTTCATAATGTAGAAGAAAAAGAAGCAGATCACCGCCACAAGCAGCACCGGCAGAATACTGGTCATAAACCAGCTTTCCCGCGGCACATCCCTGACAACCGGTGAGATTCCGTCTTCTCGCACGGTCTTCTCCACCTTCGTGATGTCCGTCGCGTACAGTACCTTGACAGTTCCGTCCTTCAGTGTAATGTTCGCGGAGCCGGTCGGTGTTTCGCTGTTCGGCACAATTTCCACTTTATCAACGCGTCCCTTGGAAAGATCCTGTTCAAAGGTTTCCAGCGTGTAGGGCGTTTCCTGATTTGAGAATGAAGTTCGCGCGAACTGGAGCATAGCCAGAAACAGCACCAGAACGACGACACCGGCAACCAGGCGGCCGGTATTTCTAGTATCGTTATTCAATATCTTCTCCTTGCCGCGGAAGCTTTATTTTCCGTTGTCTAAATGTACGACACCTATATACGGAAGATTGCGGTATTTCTGATCATAATCCATGCCGTAGCCGACAACGAATTTATTCGGGATCTTAAATCCGACATAATCTACATGCAGGCTGACGACGCGTCTCTCCGGTTTGTCCAGAAGTGTGCAGTAGCGGATGCTCGAAGCTCCCTTGCTGCGCAGGAAATCACCAAGAAACGCCAGTGTTCTTCCGGAATCCACAATGTCCTCGACAATGATGACATCCTTGTTCTCAATCGAATCGTCCACGTCCTTCTTGATGCGCACGGTACCGCTCGATTCGGTTGCTCCGCCATAGCTGGACGCCTGCATGAAGTCAATGGTGACCGGCACCGAAATTCTCTTCGCGAGATCGCACATGAAAAAGCATGCTCCCTTGAGAATGCCGACCAGACACACTTCGCGTCCTTCATAGTCCGCAGAAATCTTCTCCGCGAGCTCTCTTACTCTCTTCTCGACTTCGTCTTCGCTGATCAGTATATCAATCGTCTCAGCCATCTTGTCCTCCATCCGCTGCAGATATCTCCAGTACTGTCTTTGTTGTATCACTCACCTTGTAACGGGCGCTCATCCGGCAGCCGGGAATCCAGAGAACTTCATCTCCGGAAGCCGGAAAAACAATCCTGCCACGCAGATCCGCCGGCACCTTGCAGTCAATGAAAAGGCGCGAAAGCGTCTTGCGGCTGCCGTCCTCCGTCACCGTGATTCTGTCTCCCGGTTTTCTGGTGCGAAACACGGGAAACGAGCCTATTTTATCATAATCGAACCATTTCGTATACTCATTTGCAGGCACGGGCCGCGGCACCTGCGCCGCGGCGATAATGCGCCACCGGTACCGACAGACGTCAGAAGGAAACCGCTCTGCGCCGGAAGAGCCTGTCCGTAGGTCCTTCTCCCACGGCAAAACATCCCCCGCCGGGCCAATGAACAGTTCCTTATAGACTTTCCTTGCCACAAGTCCATATGGAAGTGAAATTTCCGCGCTTCCGCCTGATACGCAGAGCTGCTGCAAAAGATCTATGTGTGCGGATGTAATGTCCTTTCGTTTTCCTGCGGCCTCTGCCACCATCCGGTAGAGCACCTGCCGCTGTAAAAAAGGGGCTTCCGCCGCAAGTGCGGAAAGATCCGCGCATCGGAAGGCGCCGCGGTTCGATACGCATTTTTCACAGCACTCCCTGACTTTGCCTTCGATATATTCCCGTGCCTCCAAAGCTTCTCCTGCTGCCCGCGCAATATTCGCCTGCGCGGCCGCGTTCACATTCTTCTGCAGCATCGGAATAATCTGCAGCCGCAGGAAGTTCCGGGTATAAGCCGTGTCCCCGTTGCTTTCGTCCGTGCGGAAAGGCTGTCCTTCGCGGGTAAGCTCCGCTTCAATTTCGCCGCGCGTCATTTCAATGAACGGACGGATAATCCTGCCGCTCACCGGGCGGATGCCGCAAAGGCCGGAAAGACCGCTCCCTCTGCAGAGGTTGAAAAGTACGGTTTCCGTAAGATCTTCCATATGGTGCGCCACCGCGATCAGGGCTCGCCCGTTTTGCCGGATGAGCGAGCCCTGCTCCTGCTCAGCCGGGCTTTCCGGCAAAGCGCCCGGGTGAGCAGGACTGCCTGCGCTCTGCTCTTCCCTGTCCCATGCGGCAGCTGCCCGGAAGAATGCCTGATAGCGGATTTCCCGCCCGGCTTCTTCAACGCCGGTTTTCCCCTGCTTCGCTGCCGCCTGTACATCCGCGTGCACAACGGTAAGCGGAACCGATAGCGCATCACAAAGCTTCCTGACAAACGCCTCATCTCCGTCCGCATTCGCGCGCAGGCCGTGGTGGACATGCACCGCGCGGATCCGGAATTTCCGCTGTCCGGACAGCCGGCACAGCGCCGTCAGAAGGCATACCGAATCAGCGCCGCCGGAGACGCCGGCAATAATTCGGCTCCCGTCTGGTGCCATGTGGCAGCGCTGCATTGTTTTGTCCATTTTCCGTAAAAATTCGTCCATAACCGAGCTCACTGCGAAACAAAGAAAGCCGTACAGCACATTTTCTGTCTGCACGGCTTCCCTGCCCGCGGGTATATTCTTATTCTTTACTGCTGTTCCGGAAAATGATCTCTCCCGGTTTCACCAGTCCCAGCTTGTCGCGGGCAACTTCCTCAATATATTCGTCCGTCTGCGTCTTCTTCCCGTACTCTTTGATTTCCTTTGCCCGCTGCTGTTCTTTCGTGATCTGGCTCGTCAGCTCTTCCTGCCTTGTTTGATAGACCGACAGGGATTTACGGATCTGATACCCCCGGACAAAGGTCACCGCCAGCAGCACAAGCATGACGACCGCTGCCAGAAGTATGCTCAGCCTGTTCTGCGATTTTCTTCTGCCTGTACTCCGCTTTCTTCCTCTGCTCATTTCCACCTGCCGTTTTTCCGGGGAGAATCACCCTTCCCTCATCCTGTCTGCCTGCGCCGTCTTCGCCGTTTACAGGTAGCGGAACATATCCGCCGCGTCTTCTTTTCTCACGGATTCCGTAACGGAGAGAACCTCAACCTGTACGGTCTTGTCGCCGAATGAGATGGCGATCCGGTCGCCCGGCTTTACTTCCTGACTCGCGCGTGCGATCCTGTCATTGACGCTTACGCGGCCGTTGTCGCAGGCCTCGTTGGCGACGGTTCTTCGTTTAATCAGCCTTGATACTTTCAGGTATTTATCTAATCTCATAGATTCATGCGAAAAGAGCAGCACCCTCCGCGGATGCTGCTCTGTCATTCTGTCGCTTTCCCTTGATGATTATGCGTTGATTGCATCCTTCAGGGCCTTGCCCGCCTTGAATCTGGGAGCCTTGGAAGCTTCAATCTCCATTGTCTCTCCGGTATGCGGATTGCGTCCTGTTCTCGCCTGTCTTTCGGAAACTTCAAAAGTGCCGAAGCCTACGATCTGAACCTTGTCGCCCTTCTTAAGTTCAGAAGCGATTGTATCCGTGAACGCCTTGAGAACTCTCTCCGCGTCCTTCTTGGAAAGCTCTGTCTCTTCAGCGACGGCTGCGATTAATTCGGTCTTGTTCATTGTATCCTCCTGATAATAACTCCTGCACCCGGCAGGCATAATCTAGTTATATTTATATGATCATTCCTTGCTTTTGTCAAGAAAACCCGTGTATTTCCGGCGTTTTCAGAGGTTTTCGCGCAGCACATATCTGTTCATCAGATATGTTTTTTCATTATGTGAAGGCTCCTGCAGAACATCCTGCAGCATGCGCTTGAGAACCGTTCCGATTTCCGGCCCCCGCGGCACGCCAGCCGCCATCAGATCCTTTCCTGTCACGGCAAGGTGTTTCAGATCAAGGCAGTCTCCGCGCCGGATGATTTCCCTGTAAAGCCGGATCCATGTATCCACCTGCCGGCGCTTCATCCCGATCCGGTAGCTGCTCTGTGCGGCGCCATCCGCGAGCTTGACTTCCATCAGAGGCAGAAAGAGTTCCGGTCCGACCCGCACCATGCCGAAGCGCACAGCGCTCTCGGTATTCTCCATGTACATATCATGGCAGCTGACCAGCCGGACAACTGTATCTGTCGTCGCGTTGTCGTAGCGGAGTCTTTTCAGGATTCTGCCGGCCATTTCCGCGCTCTTATTGACATGCCCGTGGAAGTGATCAATGCCCTCCGCATCCGTTGTCTTGCAGGAAGGCTTGCCGATATCATGCAACAGCATTGTAAGACGCAGCACTTTGTCCGCGCGGACTGCCTGCATGGCATGCAGGATATGCTCCCCCACCGTGTAGCGGTGATGCGGATTGTTCTGCGCGCAGCGCATGCAGACATCGAATTCCGGAAGGAAATACTTCGTAAGGCCGAGCATGTATGCGTCCCGCAGCCTCTCCGGATGATCCGAGCAGATCGTCTTCTCCAGCTCCGTGCGGATCCGTTCGGCGCTGACAAGAGAGAGCCTCGGTGCGAACCGTGTGATGGCTTCTTTTGTCTTCTCCTCAATCGAGTAATCCAGCTGCGCGGAAAACCGGAGAGCACGCATGATCCGCAGTGCGTCCTCTGAAAAACGCCGGTCAGCATTGCCAACGGCGCGGATCAGTTTTCTCCGGATGTCTCCGATTCCGTCAAATTCGTCGATCACACCGGTCTCTTCACTGTAGGCCATTGCGTTGATCGTAAAATCCCGGCGCTTCAGATCCTCGGTCAGGCTCGCGGTAAATGTCACTTCCTCCGGATGCCGGCCGTCCAGATATTCTCCGTCAACGCGGTACGTTGTCACTTCATACTGTCCGTCCGGCATCAGTACCGTAACGGTACCATGCTGAATACCCGTATCAACTGTTTTGCGGAAAAGCTGCTTCATCTTCTGTGGAGAAGCCGATGTCGTAATGTCCCAGTCTGTCGGTGTTCTTCCGAGAATGCAGTCGCGCACACAGCCGCCGACAATATAGGCCTCAAAGCCGGCTGCGTGCAGCGTATCCAGGATTCTGCCCGCTCCGGACGGAATATGGAATTTCCAGTTTCCGCATTCCCGCATCAATATGCCTTCGCCCAGTATACCATCTTCTTCGCGGGCTTCCCGCAGCAGACACAGGTCCCCGCGATTTCCTCCTGGCGGAAGGGAATGCACCTGCTGGTTACGCCGTACATCTCCTTGATTTTGTCCTCGCAGGCACGGTCTCCGCACCACATTGCCTTGACAAACCCGTTCTGATTCTCAAAGTGACGTGCGAATTCCTCCGGCGTCTTCGCCTCAAATGTTTCCTCTTCCAGGTGACGGCGTGCCCGTTCGAGCATATCGTTCTGCACCGTTTCAAGAAGCGAAGATACCGTCTCCGCCACCTTGTCAATCGGGCACTCCGTCTTCTCAAAGGTATCGCGGCGGACAATGACGCATACGTTGTTCTGTATGTCCCGCGGACCTATTTCAATGCGGAGCGGAATACCGCGCATTTCCTGCTCCGAGAATTTGTATCCCGGGCTCTTGTCGGAATCATCCACCTTGACTTTAAATCCGGAGAGCATATCCCGGATTTCGTATGCCTTCTGCAGGACGCCTTCCTTGCGCTGCTGGATCGGAATAATATCCACATGAACCGGAGCGATTCTGGGAGGTATCACCAGACCTCTGTTGTCTCCGTGTACCATGATCATGGCGCCGATCATTCTGGTCGTAACGCCCCAGGAAGTCTGCCATACGTATTTGAGCTGGTTGTCCTTGTCCGTGAAGGTAATATCGTACGCCTTCGAGAATTTCTGCCCGAAGAAGTGGCTGGTACCGGACTGCAGGGCACGGCCGTCATGCATGATTGCCTCGACCGTATACGTTGCCTCGGCTCCGGCGAACTTCTCCTTCTCGGTCTTCTGTCCTTTGATCGTCGGGATCGCCATGTCCTCTGCCAGGAAATCCGAATAGACATCCAGCATCATCTGCGTACGCTCCTCGGCTTCTTCCCTGGTCGCGTGAATCGTATGTCCCTCCTGCCAGAGGAACTCTCTGGAGCGCAGAAACGGCCTCGTCTCTTTCTCCCAGCGGACAACCGAGCACCACTGGTTATAAAGTCTTGGCAGATCACGGTAGGAATGTACATCATCCTTGTAGAAATCCGAGAAAACGGTTTCCGACGTCGGACGTACGCACAGTCTTTCGGTTAACGGCTCTGTACCTCCCTGCGTCACCCATGCCACTTCCGGCGCGAAGCCGTTCACAAGCTCGCCTTCCTTTTTCAGAAGGCTCTCGGGAATCAGCATCGGCATATAGACGTTCTGGACGCCTGTAGCCTTGAAGCGTTTGTCCAGAAGCTGCTGCATATTCTCCCAGATCGCATATCCGTATGGTTTGATCACCATGAATCCCTTGATCTGTGAGTAAGCGATGAGGTCTGCCTTAATACAGACATCCGTGTACCATTGGGTGAAGTCCTCGTCCATTGAGGTCACTTCAGCAACCAGTTTCTTTTGATCTGCCATAATCTCTCCTTGTCAGCCTGCCTCCGTCGTCGCCGCGCGCCATGCGCGGTCCCTTGACCTGCAGTGCTTTTCCATCTTAAAAGTGCCGCGGTGTTTTGTCAATCCGGGCTGCGGCGCTCCTCATCCCGGAACTGCAGGTCCCCGCCGGGGCAAAACATCGTCGTCACCGCACCCTGCATCGCATGACGGCTCCGTCCTTTGTGCCGCGCTCAGAAATTGTGGAAGCTTTCCCTCGATCCGAGTGAGAGCCTGTTCAGCGCCGAGAATATGCCGCGTACAGATGCCCTCGTGATATTCGAAGAAACGCCTACGCCGTACGTGGTCCTTCCGGTTTCCGCATCCATCAGATGAATATAGGCAGCCGCCTGCGCGTCCGCGCCGGATTTCAGCGCATGCTCCTCATAGTCCAGAATCCGGACATCGATTCCCAGATTCTGCAGCAGCCCTCTCTTCACCGCGTCCAGAGGTCCGTTGCCGACCGCCGTGAACTCATGCTCCGCTCCGTCATCCGTATAGCGCACGGTTACCTGCGTATCAAACTGCGTCTCGGTGTCATTGGACAGATCAACAACCTGCAGCCTTCTGAAATGCAGCGGCTCTTTTCTGTCGAGGTATTCGCTGCGGAATGCCTCCATGATCTTCTCGGGAGCGACTTCACCTTCCTTCTCCGACTCTGCCTGAATGACATCCGCAAATTCACGCTGCATTGCTTTCGGCAGTTTGAAGCCGAAGTACGTGTCCATGACAAAGGCTACGCCGCCCTTTCCGGACTGGGAATTGATGCGCACGATCGGCTCGTATTCCCTTCCGATATCGGCAGGATCGATCGGCAGATACGGCACCTGCCAGATGTTGTCCCCGCGCTCGCGCATCGCCTGCATGCCTTTGTTGATCGCATCCTGATGAGATCCGGAAAAAGCCGTAAAAACAAGTTTCCCGGCATACGGATGCCTCGGATCCACCTTCATCTTCGTAAGGCGTTCGCAGATTCTTATGATCTCCCGTATATTCTCGATATTCAGCTCCGGGTTGATGCCCTGTGAAAACATATTGTAGGCGACATTGAGGATGTCGACATTGCCGGTCCGCTCGCCGTTTCCAAGAAGTGTTCCCTCGACTCTCTGCGCGCCGGCAAGCAAAGCAAGCTCGGTCGCGGCCACGCCTTCTCCGCGGTCGTTATGCGGATGCACCGACAGAACCACGCTGTCTCTTTTGTCCAGCCTCTTCGAGCAGTATTCGATCTGGTCCGCGTAGACATTCGGGGTATTCATTTCAACGGTCGAAGGCAGATTGATAATCATCGGATTTTCCGGATCCGGCTGCCAGACATTGATGACCGCGTTGCAGACCTCTACCGCATAATCCGGCTCTGTCCCCGTAAAGCTTTCCGGAGAGTACTCGAGGATAATCTTCCCGGGGAATTTCTCCGCTCTCTCCTTGACCCACTTCGTTCCCTGTACCGCGATCTCTTTGATCTCTTCCCGGTTCATATGGAAAACAACATCTCTCTGCAGCGTTGAAGTCGAATTGTAGATATGCACAATCGCGCGGCTGCAACCCCGAATCGCCTCAAAAGTTCTCTCTATCTGCTCTTCTCTGCACTGTGAGAGGACCTGTACGGTTACATCTTCCGGAATCAGGTTGTCATCAATCAGCTTCCGCAGAAAATCGTACTCAATCTGGCTGGCGGCCGGAAAGCCTACCTCAACCTCCTTGAAGCCCAGTTTCATAAGCAGCTTCCACATTTCCAGCTTCTCGCTGACCACCATAGGATCAATGAGAGCCTGATTGCCGTCCCGCAGATCAACGCTGCACCATACCGGGGCTTGTGTGATCTCCTTCTCCGGCCACTCCCTCTCCGGGAAACGCATGACCGGATTCTTTCTGTAGCGCTGATAATTTAACATAATGTGCTCCTCCAGGTTTTGTGTCTTTGTAAAAAAGCCTGCCCGGCTGACTGCCGGGCAGGCTCTGCCTGCGCTGTCATACGGGCGTTTCACTCTCCGAGGCCGCTTTCGATCGCCTTGACGAGAAACGCCAGTGCTTCTTTCTCATCTTCTCCATCACAGACAAGCTCGATCTCATCGCCGGACTTTACGCAGGCTCCGAGAACCGACAGAACACTTTTCACATTCGCCGTAGTGTCCTTGAACCGGAATGTAATTGTAGATTTGAATTCCATTGCATCCTTGCACAGGATGCCCGCAGGCCGCAGATGCAGCCCGGTTGGATTTTTGATCGTTACTTTCTGACTTACCATAGAAGCTACCTGCACCTACCTTTCCTGCCGCCGCCTTCTTCGATGAAGAAGGCCATCCGGCGTACGGTTTAATAATGTTATCAGAGATTCATCTCATTTTCAATGAATCCGGCAAGCTCTTCGGCTTTTTTCTGAATAACAGCCTGATCTTCCCCCTCAATCATGACACGCACCAGAGGCTCCGTGCCGGACGGGCGGATCAGTACTCTCCCGTTCCCGGAGAACTCTTCTTCCAGGGCGTCAATCCGGGCTGCAATTTCAGGGAAATCCCTGTAATGATCTTTTTTGTCGTTCGGAACGGCCGCGTTGACAAGCGCCTGCGGATACTTTTTCATGACCTTTGCAAGCTCCGAAAGCGGCTTTCCCTCTTCCTTCACGACAGAAAGCAGGTGCAGCGCGGACAGAAGTCCGTCGCCCGTTGTATTGTCGTCAAGAAAAATAATATGTCCTGACTGCTCACCGCCGATATTGGAGCCGATTTCCTTCATATGCTCGAGAACGTAGCGGTCGCCGACCTTTGTCCTGTCGATGTTGATGCCATGCGCCTCTCCCATCTTGAAAAAGCCGAGATTCGACATTACAGTCACAACGATCGTGTTCTTCCGGAGCGTACCATGCTTTTTCATGCTGCAGCCGACAATCGCCATGATCTTGTCACCGTCAACTACGGCACCCGTTTCATCTACCGCGAGGAACCTGTCCGCGTCGCCGTCAAAAGCAAGTCCCATATCGGCATGCTCTTCCAGCACCGCCTTCTGCAGGCTTTCCATATGCGTTGATCCGCAGTCCTTATTGATATTGATGCCGTTCGGATCATTGTGAATCGGAATGACTTCCGCGCCGAGCTTCTGCAAAGCCGTAACATTCGAGAGGGACGCGGCGCCGTTCGCCGTGTCCACAACCAGCTTCATTCCGGAAAGCTTTACCGGCACGGTTTCAATCGCATGATCTGTATACTCTTTCCAGCCGTCCGTACGGTACTCTATGCTGCCAACGCCGGCTCCCGTCGGGAAAATGACGTCTCTCAGGCCGCTTTCAATCTGCGCCTGGATCTCGTCTTCGATCGCGTCGGGCAGCTTGAAGCCGTTCCCGTCAAAGAATTTGATTCCGTTGAATTCCATCGGATTGTGGGAGGCGGAGATGACAATGCCGGCGTCCGCGCCATGCTTTTTCGCCAGGTAAGCAACCGCGGGTGTCGGAAGGATCCCGAGATAAATGACGTTCGCGCCAACGCTGCAGGCGCCCGCCATGATCGCGTTCGCCAGCATATCGCCGGAGCGCCTTGTGTCGCAGCCAACCATAATCTTCGGCTGTTCGCCGCTTTTCTTCGAGAGCACATACGCTCCCGCCTGCCCGAGCTTCATGGCAAGCTCAACTGTCAGCTCCTTGTTTGCTAGTCCCCGGACACCGTCCGTACCAAAAATTCTTCCCATCGGAAAAATCCCTCCCGTATCAATATTCATACAGATCATAAAACATCTGTTATTCGTTTCCCGAAGAATCGCTGCTCTTTTTCTCAAGACGGATCTGCGCGACCACCGTATTCGTCTGCATTACGCTGTCCGGAAGTGTGACCGCTACCGCCGCAGTGTAATTTCCGGCAAGATTCTCTTCCTGTTTATCCGCTGTCAGTGCCCCGATATCCACGCCGGGCTGCAGTGTGTCCAGCCGGATCCCGTCAATATTCGCGGCAAGGCCGCGAAAGCGCAGGGTAAAAGCCCCGTCTTCGGACGCCGACACGGTTTTGCTCCCGTCGTTCACGGCGAGGATTTTCGCCTCGTACCCCTGCGGCACATTGTTGAGGCTTACGCTGCTGATTTTCACGTCCACATCCGCATCCTGCGCAGGTTCAATGCCAACCGTCACCTGCACCTTTCCGTCAAAACTGCTGTCCTCGAATGTTACTCCTTCCGGCAGGAAACCGGAAACATCGAGCGTGCGGGTAACATCACTGTCCGCGCCGGAAATGTCGACCGCGCTTCCGGGGATCTGCAGACTCTCAATTGTCTGCAGGACAGAACTCTTGCCCGCGATACTGACCGTCTCCGGGTCCGCAGTGATCTTTCCTGTTGCAAGATATCCGTCCGCCGGCGATCCGCTGGTTGTGACCTGGACCGGAATTGTTTTGACCGGAAGGACGACAACATTGACCTTGACGGAATTGATGTTCATCGTCAGCGTCTGTGTATCCACAGGGTTTCCGGAAGAATCCAGAAGCCGGATGTCCGAATATGTGCTGATCGAACCGGTCGCGCCGCTGATATCAACCGTCGCAGTCGCCTCGGAAATTGAAGAGACAACCGACTGCGGGCCGGACACGCGCACCTGATTCTGCTCCGGTGTTACGCTTCCCAGTTCGTACCCGGAAGCCAGTTTTCCGGCTGTTGCCGTCTTGAGCGTGAAGGTTGATGTCAGCTTCTTCTCGATACTCAGCTTCACATTCTCGGTGCTGCCTTCAATACTGTCGATTTCATTATTAAATTTATAAGACGAAAACCGGATTTCAACGGTATCAAGGCTCGAAAGATCATTGACATCCGCGGTAGCCACGATATCGTCCTTATCGAGCGCGTCTATGATCGAGCGTTTGGCTGTCACCGTAACGACGGGGACAATATCCGAGTCGTCGAGCACGCTGTAGACATCTCCCTGCTTCGTAATCAGGTCCGTATTGAGAAGCCGTACCTGCACATTGCTGATTGTCATGCGCGATACCGGATCGTTAATATTCGTGACTAGCAGCCATAGTACAATGGCAAAAGCCAGCGCAAACAGCTTCAGTCCGATGTTCTCGAAGATTTTAGGCCGTTTACTGCTCATTCTTTCTGCCCCTCCACGGCGGTATAATTCCGCGGCGGTCATCGGCGGCCTGCTTGTTCTGCAGTTCTACAAGCTTGGCGCGCAGCATGGACGCGTCCAGATTCCGGTCCAGCGTTCCGCGGTAAGCCGCGCTGATCTGTCCGGTTTCTTCCGATACAATAATAGTCAGCGAATCTGTCACTTCGGAGATTCCCACGCCCGCGCGGTGTCTCGTTCCAAGATTCTTGTCCAGCTTGTTATCCGAAAGAGGAAGATAACAGGTCGCTGATACGACTCTGTCCCTGCGGATCAGGACCGCGCCGTCATGGAGCGGCGTGTTCTTCTGAAAGATATTGACAAGAAGCTGACTGGAGACAACCGCGTCAATGTCGATACCTGTTTTCTCGTATTCATTCAGAGGAGTCTTCCGCTCGATCACGATCAGCGCACCGGTCTTTACCTTTGCCATATCCGTGCAGGCGCGCACGATCTCCGCGATCGTGTGGTCGGAATAAAGTCCGTCCGGCGTTCTGCTGTCAATCCGGAACAGGCTGGCAATCAGGTTCTTGCGGCCAAGCTCCTCCATCGCGTTCCGAAGCTCCGGCTGCAGGATGACCACGATCGCGATCACCGCGATGCTCATGACATTCTGGACGATCCACAGAATCGTTGTCATGTTGAAAACAGCGGCAAAGAAAATGAATACGATAATAACGACAAAACCGCGCAGAAGCGACCATGCTCTGGTATTCTTCACCCAGAGCATGATGTGATAGACAAGGAACGCGATGATCAGTATCTCGACGATATCTGTCCAGCGTACGCTTGGAATATGAACTTTTTTCAGATAACCGAACAGAATCGTCTGTAAAATCTGCATACGTTCTTCCTGTAAAATTGTCCTGAGGAGCACCGGCAGGCCTTTTTAGAAGCCGGCGTCATCCTCTTCATCCTGACCGTAATCGCCTTCCGGCGCATCCTGATCCGCGTAGAAATTTTCATCCTGCATTCCGTAAGCGTTTCTGGATGTACTGATCGTCTTCACGCTGCGGCTGGGTTCCGTATAGAGCACCTTCGGCACTGCCCTTACATAGTAATAATAATCGTCATCCTCAAACTGCGTGTTCTCAATCGCGGAGTAATCCAGATTGAACGCAAAGAAAGTAATGGCAGCTGAAATAAGCGCCGCGAGAACCACGCCGAGGAAAGAAGCGCCGACGGAAATGCCCGCGTCGTAAATCAGCTCTCCCGCCGTAATGATGATCAGCTGCAGTACGCAGCCCGCCGCCGACGCGACATACCACGCGTAGCGGACCTTTAGTCTGCGGATTACATATACACACACACAGGACGCGGAAAAAGCAATGATCGTGACCAGCATCGCCTTGTTCTGCAAAAGGCCGTCGAGAAGAAAACGGAACCTCGCAATCAGGTCCTCATCCCCCGCCTTAGCCGCGATCGCGGTTTCATTCGCCTTTACGAAAGTTATAAACGAATTGATGATGACGCCGGTGGAAACCGTCAGGGCGGAAGCAGGAGAATACAAAAGTCCGCCGGCAACAGGCAGTACATTCGGTGTCCCGGCGATGCTGCATAACGGATACAGAAGAAGCAGCAGTGTGTCTCCCGGAGTAAAACGGAAATACAGAAGCAGCAGCAGAAGGAGCAGGATGCCGCCGACAAGAGCCGCTTCGAGGGCCAGCGAGTACAGGTGAACAACAATCATCACCGCGAGAATGCCCGCCACCGCTCCAGCGGGAAGAAGCGTGCATAAAAGCGTGATGATCAGTGTCGGCAGTACGCCGGCAAGCGTTTTCTGATATCCGATCCTGCCGTTGATATAAAGAATCGCGGTCAGAACGACAAGAAACTTCAGCGCAATACTGACGAGATTCTCATACTGTCTGTAAAAGGAGATCAGTTTCTCCCGGAACTGTAGAAGGGATGTCATGCGGGTTATAACTCCTCTTCGCGCTCATAGTATTCGGACAGCCGGTCCAGCGCGTTATAATAGCGCTCGAGGCGCCGGTGTGTTCTTCTGTAACGGCCGGTGTAAACAATGACGGTCACCGCGATATAGGCAGCCAGAAAGAGCGCGTAGGCAATCGCGATCCTGCCGGCCAGACCGGACAGAGAAAAGTTGTATACAGACAGCATCAGATCCTCAAAGTTGTAAAGGGCGTACACTGCGGCAATCAGAAGAAAAGCCGCGCTTGCGCAGATCACTGAGAGCAGCACTTGTTTTGCCAGATAATCTCCCATGAAATAGGCGCTGATCCGTTCGTCCCTTCGGCCGTTATGCTTTCTGTATATTTCCATTCTCGTCATCAGGCTGACGCGCTGTTCATTGATCATGTGAGACTTTCTCCAATCGCAAGCGTGATAAAAAGCATGCCGCGCGCTCCCGCCGAAAGCAGCGCCCTGCTACAGGCGTCCATTGTAGCGCCGGTCGTGTAGATATCGTCGACGAGCACAATCAATTTTGATTTTACATCATTTGATGCGGCATGGAAAGTGCTTTCAAGGCAGCGCTGCCGCATCGAAAAGCTCATGCCGCGAAGAGGCGCCGTATGCCTGCTTCTTACAAGCGCATCTTCTCCGGACGCTATTCCTGTCCTTTTCGAGATTTCCCTCGCAAGAAGCGCGGCCTGATTGTACCCTCTCTGCGCCATGCGCTGCTTCGACACAGGCACCGGGACCAGCAGATCCGGGTGCGGCTTTCCGTACCTCTCCAGGAGTTTTCTTTCCGGGAACGCCTGCAGGAGCTTGTCCGCCATTACCTTACCGAACCATGCGGCATATTCCTGTCTGCCCTCATATTTAAACCTGTAGAGTGCTCCGGAAACAGAGCGGTAACGGAAAACAGCACAGCCCTCGTCAAACAGGTGCGGCAGCCGCGCGCAGTCCGGGCAATATACCTCCCCCGGATCCGCAAGCGGTTTCCCGCACTTTGCGCAAAGCGCGGTTTTCCCGTCTCTGCCTTCCACCTTCAGCGGCACATTCACGCAGTCTCCGCAGATCAAAGCGCCGGGCGGTTTCACCGGCCTGTCGCAGACGGGGCAGCGCCTCGGATAGATCATATCAGTCACAAGCTGAAGCGGCGTCATAAACCTCCCTGATTCTTTCCGCCAGTCCCGTGTAACGGGTATACTGACTCGTATTCGCGGCCATGTTCATCACACACTGCCTGCTGCCGAGAATCATGACGCAGCTGCGTGCGCGCGTAATGGCCGTATAAAGGAGATTGCGGCTGTACAGTCCCGGCGGCCCCGCAAGGAGCGGCAGGATAATTGCCGGATACTCCGAGCCCTGCGATTTGTGGACTGTAATCGCGTAGGCAAGATCGAGGTCGTCCAGTTCCGAAAACGGGTACTCGACCATTCGCTGCTCGTCAAAACAGATCCGCATCAGCTGCGCCGCCCTGTCAATCTCCAGAATTCTTCCGAAATCTCCATTAAAAATACCGGTGCCGGTCTCCAGTGCCATGCCGAAATTCCCCTGCACCTTCCATTCCATCTGGTAATTGTTCCGCGTCTGCATGACCTTGTCCCCTTCGCGGAAAACAACATCATGCGCAGTAAATTCCTGCTTTTCTTCCGATTTCGGGTTCAGAACGCTCTGCAGCACCTCGTTCATCCGCACCGCGCCAAGCGCTCCCTTGCGCATTGGTGTCAGAACCTGGATTTCCTCTTTGGTACAGCCGACATACTTGGGCAGATAATCCTGCAGCAGCTGCACGGTATGCTTGTAGATCACCATCGGATCCCTGCGTTCCAGAAAGAAAAAATCCTTTCCCTTGTTATCCAGAACAACCGGCTCCCCGTTTATGATACGGTGCGCGTTCATGATGATTTCGCTCTGCGACGCCTGCCGGAAGATTTTGCGAAGAACAATCGTGCGGAACGCGCCCGAGGCAATCATGTCGCCGAGCACGCGTCCGGGACCTACACTCGGCAGCTGATCGGCGTCGCCGACCAGAATCAGCCGTGTCCCCGGCTTCAGGGCTGAAAGAAGGGCCTCAAATAAAAAGATGTCCACCATGGACATTTCATCAATGATAACAGCATCCGCCTCCAGGGGATCGGAAGCGTCATGCTCAAAGCGGTACCCCTCCGCGTCGTTTTCCATCTGCGCGTTTCCTGTTACCTTGTAGCCTAAAAGCCGGTGGATTGTCATCGCCTCAAAGTCCGTGGCTTCGCTCATGCGTTTTGCCGCGCGCCCTGTCGGCGCGGCCAGGACTACCGCCTTGCCGCATGAAATCAGGAGCCGGATGATAGTGTTGATCGTCGTTGTCTTTCCGGTGCCGGGGCCGCCCGTAATCAGCAGAAGCGGCCGGAGCGCTGAAAGCCGCACTGCTTCTTTCTGCAGCTCATCCAGATGCAGGTTTTCCTTTTCCTCAAGTTCCCTGATGCGCAGGGACAGCTCATCATCGCTCAGTTCTCTGACCGGTGCCGCGTCCAGGTCAAAAAGGAGTCTCGCGATCCGCAGTTCCTTGTGATAGGCGTACGAGGAATAGACAAATTCCACCCCGTCCTTCTTTTTCATGTACAGTTCCCGCAGTACAATCATATTGTCAAGCTCTGCCGAGACGGCCTCCTGCGGCACCTGCAGCAGATCGCCCGCCCTCTGCAGCAGAAACTGTCTCGGAAGGCATGTGCTCCCTTCCGAAAGCGCTTCATTCTGAATATACAGAAGGCCGCTCCGGATTCGGTATTCCGAATCCGGAAGGATGCCCGCCTTCCGTGCGATCTCGTCGGCCCGCGCAAAGCCGATCCCGCCGATGTCTTCGGCAAGCCGGTACGGATTTTCCCGCAGAATTGCGTACATTTCCATGCCGTAGGTGTCCCAGATCCGGATCGCCTGCCGGGTGGAGATGCCGTAATCTCCAAGGAACATCATTGCCTCGCGGCTTTCTCTCTTGCCGGCAATCTGCAGGCCGATGGATCTTGCCATCTTCTCACTGATGCCCTTGACTTCCGAAAGGCGCTCCGGCTCCTCATCGAGGATGCGCATGGTATCGCCGCCGAATTTCTTCAGAATTCTCTTCGCGAGAGACTCTCCGATCCCCTTGACAGCACCCGAAGACAGATAACGGAAAACAGCGGCGTCATCCTCCGGCGCGCACGGCTCATACGAAGAAATTTTCAGCTGCTGACCGTACATCGGATGTTCGGTGTACTCTCCCGTCACTTTGCAGCTCTCCCCCTCTGAAATCTGCGCGGGGTAGCCTACACAGGTCACAGGGCCTTCCTCTCCCGTGACTTCGAACACCGTATAACCGTTTTCGTCATTTCGATATATGATTTGTGAAATATATCCCTGATAATTCTCCATGAAACGTAAAGACAGCCCTTTCCCTGTAAAGCTCCGGCGGCAGGGTCAGAAGAAATGAGGAAAAACCGGGACCCGGCCGCAGGAGAACTGCGCCGGCATCCCGGAAGAAATCAGTAAAGAAACGCGTGTGTCCGGATTTCCGGGCACCGCAGCATATATCAGTCTCAGGCGTCAATGCCGGCGGAACCGGAAATGAATTCCACGTACTTGCCGGTGCCGATTGCGACTGCCGTCATCGGATCCTCCGCTGTAACGGCACTGATGCCGGTCTTGCTGGTAATCAGCTCTTCGAGTCCGTTCAGGAGCGAGCCGCCGCCTGTAAGGACAATGCCGCGGTCCGCGATATCCGCCGCGAGTTCCGGCGGCGTCTTCTCCAGAACACTGTGTACGGCTTCCACGATCTGGTTGGTGGATTCCTTCAGCGCCTCTTCGGTCTCGGAGGAAGAAACCTTGATCGTTCTGGGAAGACCCGTGACGAGGTTTCTGCCGCGGACTTCCATGTACTCCTCCTCAGCCTGCGGATAGCAGCTTCCGATCTTGATCTTGATATCTTCTGCGGTGCGTTCGCCGACCAGAAGGTTATACTTCTTCCGCATATAACGCACGAGCGCGTCGTCAAAATCATCGCCGGCCACCTTGATGGATGTGCTGACCACCGTGCCGCCAAGGGAGATGACCGCAATATCCGTCGTGCCGCCGCCGATATCGACGACCATATTTCCGCAGGGCTTGGCTATATCAATGCCGGCGCCAATCGCCGCCGCGATCGGTTCCTCAATGATATAAACCTCCCGCGCGCCTGCCTGAAAGGTCGCGTCTTCCACGGCCTTCTTCTCGACCTCGGTTACCTGGCTGGGGACGCAGACGGCGATACGGGGTTTCCGGAACGTCCTCTTGCCGACCGCCTTCTGGATGAAATACTTCATCATCTTCTCGGTGACAGTATAGTCCGAGATAACGCCCTGCCGGAGCGGACGCACCGCCACAATATTCCCGGGCGTACGGCCGAGCATCAGTCTCGCGTCTTCTCCGATCGCCTTGATCCTGTTGGTATCGCGGTCAAACGCCACAACCGAAGGCTCTTTGAGCACAACGCCTCTTCCTCTTATATAAACCAGAACACTGGCTGTTCCCAAGTCAATTCCGATATCCGAATGCTGCATTCGCTTTCCTCATGATCTGACAAAATTTAAACCGAACGCGGACATGCCGCGCGCATGAAAATGCCATGCGTTAATAGTATAGACTACCGTTCCCCACTTTTCAAAGAGTTCTGCATAAAATTTAGATAACTTTCGCTTTATCCAGCATCTTGCGCACATAGTAGCCGGTGTAGGACTGATGGCACTGCGCGATCTCCTCGGGCGTTCCGCACGCGACAACGGTTCCGCCGCCGTCACCGCCTTCCGGTCCCATATCGATGATGTAATCCGCGGTTTTGATCACATCCAGATTGTGCTCGATCACGACCACGCTGTTGCCGCCTTCCACGAGCTTCTGCAGGATTTCGGTGAGCTTGCGCACATCCTCAAAATGAAGGCCTGTCGTCGGCTCATCCAGAATGTAGATTGTTTTGCCCGTACTTCTTCTGGAGAGCTCGGCCGCGAGCTTGATTCTCTGCGCCTCACCGCCCGAAAGCTCGGTCGAAGGCTGTCCCAGCTTGACATAGCCGAGGCCCACGTCATAGAGCGTCTGGATTTTATTTCTGATGGAAGGCACGTTCTCGAAAAACTTCACTGCCTCTTCGATCGTCATGTCCAGAACATCAAAAATGCTCTTACCCTTGTACTTAACCTCCAGTGTCTCCCGGTTATATCGTTTCCCGCCGCAGACCTCGCAGGGCACATAGACGTCCGGCAGGAAATGCATTTCGATCTTGATGATGCCGTCACCGCCGCATGCCTCGCACCGTCCGCCCTTCACATTGAAAGAAAAGCGTCCTTTGCTGTAACCTTTCGCCTTCGCGTCCGGCGTCCCCGCAAAGAGTGCCCGGATCAGGTCAAACACACCGGTGTAGGTTGCCGGATTGGAGCGCGGGGTACGCCCGATCGGTGACTGGTCGATGTCGATTACCTTGTCCAGCTGTGAGGTGCCTTCAATGCCGTCGTTCGGGCCTGCAGTAACCTGCGCGTGGTTCAGATCGCGCGCCAGCTGCTTGTACAGGATTTCGTTTACAAGAGAACTTTTGCCGGAGCCGGAAACGCCGGTCACGAGTGTCAGAACGCCAAGCGGCACATCTACATCGATGTGCTTTAAATTGTTCATCGCGGCGCCGTGGATCTTCAGCCAGCCGGTCGGTTTCCTGCGTACCTGCGGCACGGGAATAAAGCGCTTGCCGGACAGATACTGCCCTGTTACCGACGCCGGGTTTTTCATGATTTCCTCTGCTGTTCCGCAGGCAACAATCTCCCCTCCGTGTGAACCGGCGCCGGGCCCTACATCGACAATATAGTCGGCAGCACGCATGGTATCTTCGTCGTGTTCGACCACAATCACCGTGTTCCACAGATCACGCAGATTCTTGAGCGTCCGCAGAAGCTTGTCATTGTCTCTCTGGTGCAGACCGATGCTCGGCTCATCCAGAATATAGCAGACGCCGACAAGTCCGGAACCAATCTGTGTGGCAAGCCGGATTCTCTGCGCCTCGCCGCCCGAAAGCGTTGCCGTCGCCCGCGCGAGCGTCAGATAGTCCAGTCCCACATCGACGAGGAAGGAAACCCTCGCCCGGATCTCTTTTAAGATCTGGCTGCCGATCAGCATCTGCTGGGGCGAGAGCTGCAGCTCCTCTAGAAAATCAAGCAGTTTTCTGATGGAAAAACAAGTCAGATCATAAATATTCACCCCGCCGACCGTAACTGCCAGCGATTCCCTGCGGAGCCTTTTGCCGCCGCAGGTTTTGCAAGGGCTGATACTCATGAATTTTTCGTACTCTATTTTGACCCGGTCGCTTGCTTCCTTATACCGGCGGTACGAATTTTCGATCAGCCCTTCCCAGGTAATCCTGTACGTGACCTTTCTGACACTGCTTTGACTCTTGTACTGAATATCGAACTCCCCGGGCACGCCGTGCAGAATAATGTCCCGGATATTGGATGGCAGTTTTTCCCATGGCGTATCCATGCTGAAGCCGTATTTTTTCGACAGCCCGAGAAACATCGCGTTCGCCCAGCTGGTATCCTTCATGGCGCTCTGCCAGCCCGGCAGAGCAATCGCGCCCTCATTAATCGAAAGCGACGGATCGGGAATCAGCAGTTTTTCATCGAACTCCATCTTGTAGCCGATGCCGGCGCAGTCCGGGCAGGCGCCGAACGGATTGTTAAACGAAAAGCTTCGCGGCTCGATCTCCGGAATACTGATGCCGCAGACAGGGCAGGCAAAATTCTGGGAAAACTGCAGCAGTTCCCCGTCCACAATCTGCACCTGCGCAAGGCCGTCTGCCAGAGCAAGTGCGTTTTCCAGAGAGTCTGTCAGTCTCCTTGCAATTCCCTCTCTGACAATCAGGCGGTCGATGACAATTTCAATGTTGTGCTTGATATTTTTGTCGAGCGTGGTCTCTTCGTCCGAGAGATCATACTGGTTACCATCAATCCGCACACGGACATAGCCGGCCTTCCTGGCTCTGTCGAGTACTTTTTCGTGCCGGCCTTTCTTGCCGCGCACAACCGGCGCAAGAACCAGTATCTTTGCACCTTCCTTCAGGCTCATGATTTTGTCCACCATCTGGTCGACGGTCTGTTTCGCGATCTCACGGCCGCAGTTCGGGCAGTGCGGAATTCCGACGCGTGCGTAAAGAAGCCGGAAATAATCATAAATCTCCGTCACGGTTCCAACCGTTGATCTCGGATTGCGGTTCGTCGATTTCTGGTCGATTGAGATCGCCGGAGAAAGTCCTTCGATATTGTCGACATCCGGCTTTTCCATCTGGCCGAGGAACTGCCGCGCATAGGAAGACAAAGACTCCATATAGCGTCTCTGCCCTTCCGCGTAGATCGTATCAAATGCGAGAGAAGATTTTCCGGAGCCGGACAAGCCTGTCAGGACGACCAGCTCGTTGCGGGGAATATCCACACTGATGTTCTTTAAATTATGTTCTCTGGCGCCGCGGATGCGGATGCAGTCTTCTCTGCTGATCTTTTTTCTGCGCAGCTCATCCTTCTTTGTCTGCCCCTGCGCCGCTTCTTCTGCCTTCCGCAGCGCCGGCCAGTAGTCGGGCTTTTGAATTTTAACCGCCATAGTATCCTTTCACGTTATTTGGCGGCGGCTGCATTATCTGCGGCCGCCGCCTGTCTGTATCACTTGTGTGTGCCTTCGTTTTCAAGTTCCAGCGCGTGTTTTCGAAGCTCCACCATCTGGTCACGCAGCTGCGCGGCTGCCTCGAAGTTGAGGTCTGCTGCTGCCGCGCGCATTTGTTTTTCCACCTTCGCAATGAGCTTCTTCAGCTCGTCATACGACATCGACTCCGGATCCTTTTCAAAGCGCACCTGCTCCTGCGCAACTTCGCGGGTCACCGCAATCAGATCGCGGACCGCCTTGTGTATGGTCTGCGGCGTAATGTGGTGCTCTTCATTATATTTCTCCTGAATCGTACGACGACGCCTTGTCTCGTCGATCGCCTTGCGCATCGAATCCGTGATCGTGTCGGCGTACATTATAACATGGCCTTCGCTGTTGCGTGCAGCTCGTCCGATGGTCTGAATCAGCGACGTTTCCGAGCGGAGGAACCCTTCTTTATCCGCGTCCAGAATCGCGACGAGCGTAATCTCCGGAATATCCAGGCCTTCCCGCAGAAGGTTGATGCCGACCAGTACGTCAAAAACATCCAGCCGCATATCCCGGATAATCTGCGAACGCTCGAGCGTATCAATATCCGAGTGCAGATATTTGACGCGGATACCCGCTTCGGCGAGATAGTCCGTCAGATCCTCTGCCATCTTCTTGGTCAGTGTCGTGACAAGCACCTTGTGCTTTGCCGCTACTTCCCCCCGGATCTCCGAAATCAGATCGTCAATCTGACCGTCCGTCCCACGGACGTCAATTTCCGGATCCAGAAGTCCCGTCGGACGGATCACCTGCTCTGCGCGGAGCAGTTCATGTTCCTCTTCATATTTGCCGGGCGTAGCCGAGCAAAACAGCATCTGATCGATTTTGCTCTCGAACTCACCGAAATTCAGCGGCCGGTTATCGAGCGCCGACGGAAGACGGAAGCCGTAGTCCACGAGCGTCTGCTTGCGGTTCCTGTCTCCGTGATACATGGCACCGATCTGCGGTATCGTCATATGCGACTCATCGACAATAATCAGGTAGTCATCCGGGAAGAAATCCATCAGGGTAAGCGGTTCTGCTCCCGGCGGCATGAAATTCAGATGTCTCGAATAGTTTTCGATACCGGAGCAGAAGCCTGTCTCCCGCATCATCTCGATGTCAAAATTGGTTCTCTCCGAAATCCTCTGTGCCTCGAGAAGCTTGTCCTGACTTTTGAAATACCGGATTCTCTCTTTGAGCTCCGCTTCGATATTGTCACAGGCTTTGTTGATTTTCTCCTGCGGCACAACATAGTGCGAAGCCGGATAGATCATGACATGCTGCAGCTGCGCATGCACTCTCCCCGAGAGCGCTTCCACCTCGGTGATCCTGTCAATCTCGTCACCGAAGAACTCGACCCGGATCAGATACTCGCTGCCCTGCGCGGGATAAATTTCAACCGTGTCTCCATGAACCCGGAAATTGCAGCGCTGCAGATTCTGGTCATTTCTCTTATACTGAATCGCGATCAGCTCTTTGATAACCTCGTCGCGGTCCTTGTTCATGCCGGGCCGCAGCGATATGGACATTCCCTTGAATTCATCCGGGCTGCCAAGGCCGTAAATACAGGAAACGCTGGCGACGACAATCACGTCTCTGCGCTCCGAAAGCGAAGCTGTCGCCGAAAGACGCAGCTTGTCGATCTCGTCATTGATCGCCGAGTCCTTGGCAATATAGGTGTCCGACTGCGGCACGTAGGCTTCGGGCTGATAGTAGTCGTAATAGGAAACAAAGTATTCGACCGCGTTCTCGGGAAAGAACTCTTTCATCTCCCCGTAAAGCTGTCCGGCCAGTGTTTTATTGTGCGAGATGATCAGCGTCGGCTTGTTCAGTGCGGCGATAACATTGGCCATCGTAAATGTCTTGCCGGAGCCCGTAACCCCCAGCAGCGTCTCGAACTGATTCCCTGCGCGGAAGCCGTCCACAAGTTCCCGGATGGCCCGCGGCTGGTCGCCGGTCGGCTGATATTCAGAATGAAGAATGAACCTGTCCATCCGCCTCTTCTTTCTTTTTCTCGTTCATGATCTGTACGGCTCTGTCAACACTCGCAGAATCATCTACGACTGTAACAAGACCGGCTTTGCGGATTGTTTCGAGTGCCGCCTCTTTGTCGCTTTCGCGGACTTCGATAAAATAAATGTCGTGGTCGATCTTGCCGCCCCCGCCGAAATCCCTGGGGTCCAGCTTGGCCGCGCACCCGCCGGCCGCCACATAATCGTTGGAGTAATGGCTTGCCCGTACGCCCTTGAAACCGGCTCCCTTCAAAACATCTCTGATCTGTTTAAAAGTCGCGCTGTCCTTTTTCTTATAGATAGTAACCTTCTTTTCAAACAGTCCCATGTCCGCCTCCTGCAGTGCCTGACCTTCGCGCCAAATCGCCGTTCTTCTCCGGCAGTTTCACAATTTCCAGTTTGTTGTATGGTATCTCGATACCTTCTTCTGCGTACCGCCGGATGATTTCCATCAGACAGTCCGAGCAGGCTCCCGGGTTGTCCGCGAACGAGCCTGTGGATACGACACCGCGCAGAAGAATTCCGGATTCTCCGGCCTCTTTGCAAAGGACCGAAGGTTCGCCGTCTCCCTGATACTTCGGATGGTGAATGATCACATCCTTCATGATTCCGATGGCTTTACCGATATCGGACTCGTACGCGATCGAAACATCAATCGTATGGGAATACCCTTCCGCCTTTGTGAAATTGATGATCTTGGACGAAGCTGCCATGGCATTCGGTATATATATCCGTTCATTGAAATACGTCCTGATCTCCACGTGGCGGAGCGTAATGTCCTCGACATAACCGGGCTCCGAATCGCCGATCTGAATTCTGTCGCCGATGCTGAACGGTCTCGAAGAGCCGAGTGTCATCGATATTCCCGAAAAGACATTTCCCAGCGTATCCTGCGCCGCGAGACCAAAAACAACGCCGGCTACCGAAGTGGATGCCAGCACGGTTTCCCATGTCTTCGTGAAAGCATCGATCTGTCCCATCGAAGCAAAGATCCCGATTGCCCAGATCAAGGCAACAAGAACCGACCGCAGAAGCGTAAGCGCAAGATTCCCCTTGAGTCTTTCCCGGCTCATCGAACGCAGAACAACGCGTACAACTGCCCAGGAAATCACAAGAGGAATGACCATGCGGATGATCTGAAAGATAATCTCAATACCTGTTTTCGCTGTATTTTCCATGTCATCCATTATCCTACACAAATAAAAATACCGCAACTTCCATGCGAAATTGCACGGAAGCCGCGGTGTTACAGGAGAAAAACATATGAAATGTATTTGTAAACCTTTGCCCTTTATTCCTTGACGCCGCCCAGCGTAACGCCGCCGACAATCTGCTTGGAAAGAATCAGGTAAACGATGATAACCGGGAAAATCGAAAACGCGATGGTCATGTAAACGATACCCATATCGAACTTTAAAAAGTCAGCGCTTCGAAGCTCCGCAAGAAGTACCGGGAGGGTCTTCATTTTCTCCGTCTTTAAAATCAGAGACGGAGTGAAGTAATTGTTCCAGTTCGCGACAAACGTGAAAATTGCCTGTACGGCAATGGCCGGCTTCATCAGAGGAAGCACGATGACATTGAAAATCCGGAACTCGCCCGCGCCGTCGATACGCGCAGCCTCGACAAGCGACAGAGACAGGACGGAATCCATGTACTGCTTCATGTAGAAAAACGTAGCCGGCGCTGCGATCGAAGGAATGATAAGCGGAATGAAATTGTCCATCAGTCCCATCTTCAGCATCAGACGGATGAAGCCAAGCGCCGTAACCTGCGTCGGAATCATCATGACCGCGAGAATAAACGTGTACAGGAATTTTCTCATCCGGAAGCGGTACGCGTGGATCGCGTACGCCGTCATCGTCGAGAAATAGGTGCACAGAACTGCGCTCGTGGCTGCCACAATCAGAGAGTTCAGCATGCCGCGCATAATCGGCTGTGTGCTGTGCTGCATTCCCTGAAAGTTCTTGATAAAATATGTGCTGGGTATCGGCGTAAAGCCTCTGCTGAGTTCCGCGTGAGATCTTGTCGCGTTGATAAACAGTATGTAAAACCAGATCAGACACAGGAACGAGAGAAGTATCAGTACCACGTACGCAACAACGCGCCTTGCGCGGATGCCCGCGCCGTTTTCTTTCTTTATTTTCATGATCATCGCCTCCCCGTCACTTGTCCGTATCCGTGCCGGTGAACTTAAAGACCACAATGCTCAGGATACCGGTAATGATAAACAGCAGGACAGACAGGGCGCCGCCCATACCGAAGTTCTTGCTGTACAGATGCTTGTTCAGCCACATGATCATAGTCATGGTCGAACGCGCGGGATCGCCGGTCCCGTTTGTGAGTACCTGCGGCACATCGAACATCTGCAGGCCGCCGATCAGGGAAGTGATCAGAACGTATACGAGAATCGGACGAAGGAGCGGAAGGGTGATCTTGAAGAAGATCTGCCTCGCTGTTGCTCCGTCAACTTCGGCAGCTTCAAACAAAGACTGATCAATGCCCATCATGCCGGCCATCAGAAGGATCGTCGTATTGCCGAACCACATGATAAACAGCATGAATCCGACCAGAATTCTGCTTGCCGCCACACTTGCAAAGAAACGGTACGGCTGCGAGATGATATGCAGATTCATCAGAATCGAATTGACCGGGCCGCCATCGGAAAACAGTGTGAAAAACAGCATTGCGAACGCGGAAGCCATAATCAGGTTGGGCAGATAGATTACGGTTTTGAAGAATCTCTGCGCTTTCAGGCGAAGAGACGGATCCGTAAACCAGGCGCCGAGCAGGAGCGATACCACAATCTGCGGAACGAACCCGATTAACCACATGATCATCGTGTTGCCGGCATACTTCCAGAGATCTCCCTGTGAGAGAATCTTCGCGTAATTGGCAAGTCCGATGAAGTTCGGTCCGATCTGCTTGAGCCCGGACCGGTAGTTTTCAAAGAAGCTGTTCCAGATTGTATCTGCCAGCGGTACCAGCTGAAAAATGACATATGTTACAAGGAAGGGGATCAGGAAAATATATCCCCAGCGGTTGTACTGCACAACCTTGCTCTTCTTGTTGTTCATTGTGTTTTCCTCCGGTGTAAGCATACCGGTTTCTCTAAAAAAGTGCCTGTCCGCCTGCGCGGGCAGGCACTTCGCCTGTTGCATCTGCTATGCCGGTTGCTGTGCAGATGACAGCCTCCCGGTTTTCATTCATGGAATAAGATTACTTTCAGTCTGTTGTCAGATCAGGGTACTTCTCTGTGATGGCCTTGTTGAATGCTGCAAGAGCATCATCATAGGTCTTGTAGTTTCCGTCGAAATAGCCCTTCATAGCCTTCTGGAACTCTTCGTTGCAGCCCTGATCGTAATCGGAGATGTTGGACATATCAACCTTCTCAGCGCCGTCCGCGAGCATCTTGTAAGGGTTCTCGCCGCCGAGCAGTGCAAGGTTGCCGGAATCATCCGAAGCAAGATCCGTAAGGACAGTCTTGTTGTTGACGCAGTCGGAATCCTTCTGCGCGATTTCCTTCATGATCGTAGGATCTGTCGTCATCTTCAGCATGATGTCCTTGACAAGAGAAGGATTGTCGGTTCCATTCGCTGCAGCGATCCATGTGCCGCCCCAGTAGAAGGACTGCGGTCCTACAACATAGCCCCAGCCGCCGTTTGCAGCGATGGACTTCGCGTCATCCGCGGAGAGCGAGAAGTTGAAGAACCATGCGGGTCCGAAGTAGCAGAATACCTTGCCATCCGGATACTTGCCCTTCGCCCAGTCATCGCCCCAGAGATCGAAGGTGTTCTCTTCGCCGGCGTCTGCAAGTGCCTTGGAGTCATCTACCCAAGCCTTGATATTGTCATCTACAACAACCTTGCCGTCCTGAACCCACGGAGCGGAAACATTGTTGGAATATACACGATATGTGTCGTTTACAGAGCACATCGTGTAGCCGGCCTTCTTCATCTTCTCGGCTGTAGCCTTGAAAGCATCCCAGTCTTTAACTGCTTCCTGCACCTTCTCGGGATCGTCTGTGCCAAGCGCTGCCTTCGCGGCTTCTCTGTTATAGATCAGGCCCGCGGAGCAAGCCTGCCATGTCAGGCCCTTCAGATCGCCGTTGCTGTCCTTAACGATATCCTTCGTGTACTGATACTGATCCTTCAGATCGTCATCCGTAATGCCAAGATCTTTAATCGGCATCGTGACGTCTGCGTTGACATACTTCTTCGCGTAGTCGGCTTCCATCAGGAACAGGTCAACTTTCTTGTCCGCGTCCGCAGAAGCATTGTCCGGAAGAACCTGATCCAGATTGTTCTGGTAAGCATTGTTGTCGGAAGGTGTGATGTGCCAGTTGACAGTAACATCGCCGATCTTGCCGGTTGTGTCATCCACCTTCTCATATCCGGGATAGTGATCCGTGATACGGCTTTGGAATTCCGTGTTCCAGCACTCAATGTTCAGGACCTTGCCTTCGTCCGCTGCCGCAGTTTCCTCTGTTGCAGCTTCTGTGGCTGCCTCTGTCGCAGCCTGTGTAGCCGCAGGAGCTGCCTCATCCTTTGCTGTGGACGCTGCAGGGGCAGCGCTGTTAGAGGATCCGCAGCCGGCTGCAAGACCCGCAACGACTGTCGAAGCAAGTACCACACTCAGTAACTTTTTCTTCATAACATTTCCCTCCATTGTTTTACAGGAACCCCTCGTTCCTTAATCGTTTTCGTACTTTCTTTATAGTTCTTTTTGCCCAATAATGCAAGCCCTTTTTTATGTTTCTGTCGTTTATTACTAAGATTTGTTATGATTATTGAATTATTGTCCTATATTTTGTGCATATTACATATATTGTTAATCTCTAGGTCCGATTTATACAGCGTCTTTGTTTAAATCGTTTTCGTATTTACGTAAAAAGAAGCGGCTGCTCCGGGAGGCTTCCGGTAACAGCCGTTTCGTATTTTTCGTATTTTCGTTAATGGTTTCGCAGTTATTTCCGTTTTGTACTGACCACTTCCAGCGCCTTTTCCAGCTGTGTGTCCGTTCCATCTTTCTGATACGCGTCCGCATCCAGCTTGACTTCAATATCCGGTGTAATACCGACCTTATTGATGTTATGGCCGCCACGCGTATAGTAATTTGCGGTCGTAATCTTGACTGCCGTGCCATCGGTCAGCGAGTACACGGTCTGTACAATGCCCTTTCCGAACGTCTGCGTGCCGACGAGCGTGCCAATCTTCGAATCCTGCACGGCTCCGGAGAAAATTTCCGATGCGCTCGCGGAATTGCCGTTTACCAGAACAGCCAGCGGTATTTTCAGCTTGTTTTTGCCGTCGCACTTATATTCCGTCTTTTTGCCGCTGCTGTCGACCATGTAGAAAACAAGTCCTTTCGGAAGGATCTGTCTTGCCATATCGACGCAGACATCGACATCGCCGCCCGGGTTGTTCCGGAGGTCGATGATCAGGCCTCTGATGTTTTTACTCTGCAGATCGGAAAGTCCTTCCCGGAACTGATCGGCGGTTACGCTTTCAAAGCCGGCAACTTCGATATAACCGATATCATTATCAAGGACTTTGGTATCCACGGTCGGCGCGTCGATAATTTCCCGTTTCACCTTGATCTCCAGATAATCATCCTCGCCTTTGCGCGCGATCGTGAGGTTTACAGTCGTCCCTTCCTCGCCCTTCACAAGGCTGACAACATCGTCCAGTGACATGCCGTCGGTCAGCTTACCGTCGACTTTGTAAATCAGATCATCCGCCTTGAGGCCTGCCTTCTCCGCCGGAGAATCTTTCATGACACCCGCGATCTTCGCAATATTGTAGGTTTCATCCAGCGAGATATAAGCGCCGATGCCTCCGTAGGTTCCGGAGAGCATATCATTCAGCTTTGCGACTTCCTCTTTCGTGTAATAAACGGAGTACGGATCATCGAGAGACTCGAGAAGGCCTTTATAAAGGCCATCTTCCTTCTGCTCCTGCGTCACTTCATCCGCCTGATAATAGTGCTTCGAAATGGCCTGCTCCAGATTCTCCAGCTTCGCGATAGACTCCGCATTGACGGCAGAGTCTTTCGTTTCTCCGGAAGACAGCAAAGTGATGCTGCCGCTGCGAAGAAGCGCTGTCGCAAGGATCAGGCAGGCGAGGATACCGCTGAACAGCCCCAGAAAAAACCAGCGTTTTCCGCCGGAACGCTTTTTGTCTTCTTCCATGATCAGCCTCCAAGATAATTGTGCGGATTGACATACTGCCCGTTCAGACGTACTGAAAAGTGAAGATGCGGGCCCGTCGACGAGCCGGTGCTTCCGACTGCCGCAATCTGTGTTCCGGCGCTGACTTCCTGTCCGGTCGAGACGTACAAAGCGGACGCGTGCATATAGACAGTGTACAGTCCGTCTCCGTGATCGATCATCACATAATTTCCCATCGTAGCCTCATAGGAAGCAGCGACGACCTTTCCGTCCGCTGCGGCAAGTATCGGCGAACCGGAAGGCGCCGCCATGTCAAGGCCGCTATGGAAGCGCTGATAACCGTAAATCGGGTGAATTCTATAACCGAATTCAGAAGATATATACGAGTAACTCGGGCACGGCCACGTGAAAACACCGCCTGCAAAATGCCGTGCGTTCTGCTCGGCGAGTCTGGCCTTCTCATCTGCGACTGCTTTTTCGAGTGCCGCGATTGTGGAATCCTGCTCCGCCTTTTCGGCTTCATATTGCCGGATCGACTCCTCCTTCGTCGTGATCTCGGAGGAGAGGCTGTCGATCTGCGTCTTCTTGTCCGCGATCAGCGACTGCATGCTGCTCTGCTCCGAGCGCACGCTCTGTTCGGCAGCATCCAGCGTTTTCTTCTCTTCTTCAAGGTCCTGTTTGGCGAGGCTGACCTCCTTTGCCTTCTGTGCAAGCTCCTCCAGCTGCTTCTGGTCATAGTCAGACAGCATGGAGACATAGGTTGCCCTGTTGAGCATATCCGAGAAGCTTCCGGACTTGATCAGGATTTCCAGGTAATAGCCGTTCCCGCGTTCATAGATGAATTTGATGCGCTTTTTCATCACCTCGTACTGATCGTCACGCTGTTTCTCGGCCTGTGCAAGTTCCTTTTCCTTCTCGGAAATCTCCGTCTTCTTCGTACTGATCTTCTGATTGAGATCGTCTATCTTTCCCTGCATCGAAGTTACCTGCGCGTCCAGATTTGTCACATACTGCTGCAGGTTCTGCTTGGACGACTCCAGATCTTTCTTGATGGATTTCAGGTCACTGATGTTGCTCTCGATCTGCCTGCGTTCCTTTTTGCTCTGCTCGATCGAAGCTTCCTTCTGCCGGATGCTGTCATTTGTCAGTTCGGCGGCCCCTGCACCAAGCGGCGGCGAGGCAGCGCAGATGCCAAAAAGCAGTGCGCACACAAGTACGCACCGCCGGAATGGTTTTTCAGATGGTTTTTTAAATTTAAACATGCAGGTTTTTCCTTACGCTGAGCATACTCCCTAAGAAGCCGATGCCTGCGCCGAGAAACAGCAGTACCGGCGTAAGGTTTTTGAAGATTTCATGCACAGAGACAAAACTGAGCAGCTGTGTCAGAATCTGAAAACGTGTGTCAATAAAAACAATTGCACGCTTGTACAGCTCGTAAATGGCAGCAAGCGGAAGTACGGATCCGAGAAGACCGATGATCAGCCCCTCGAATACATACGGTCCGCGGACAAAGAAGTCCGACGCGCCGATATACTTCATAATCCGGATTTCGTCCTCGTGGTTGCGGATGCCTGTCGCGACTGTATTGCTGATCAGGAAAATCGCGACGACGAGCAGAATGACGATAATCGCGATCGAAGCATAGCCGATCAGGCTGTTCGCGCCGGAAACCGTGCTGGCTGCCACTTCCGAATAGTTGACTTCCCGGACTTCATCGAGGCCCTGCAGATAGCTGACCAGCTCCGGCTGCCTGGACACATCCGAGAGATAGATCTCCAGATTTGCGGAATCCGCGAGCGGATTTTCCTCAAAGCCTTCCGCGTATTCGCCAAGATTTTCCCTGCTGAACTCCGCCCACGCTTCATCCGCGGAAACATATTTGACGTCTGCCACCTCCGGCCGTTCCTTGACCGCAATCTGAATCTTCTTGATGTCATCTTCCGTTGTTCCCTGTTTAAAGAAAACCGTGACGGAAACATCCTGCTGCGCGTTATCCACGATATGCTGAATATTATAAATCACGGAATAAAACAGGCCGAAAAGAAACAGGCAGGCAGCGATCGTCGCAATGGACGCAAGTGTATACCCTTTGTTTCTCCACAGGTTCCGGATGCCCTGTCCCAGTGTGTAGAAAAATGTCCGCATAAATTAATACCCGTCGTCCTCTTCGTCATACCGATACGGATCACCGCCGGCATACACATCGTTATAATCGGCGTCAACATCCTGATAATTCTCTTCGGCATAGCCGTCGGAGAAATCCGCATCACTTCCGGTATCCGAAATGATCTCGCCCTTCTTCATCTCAATGACGCGGCGGCCCATTCTGGACACGATGCCGCGGTCATGCGTAACAATCAGGATCGTCGTTCCGAATTCTCTGTTAATCCTGTCGAAACATTGCATGACGTCCCATGCCGTATCAGCGTCAAGGTTTCCGGTCGGTTCATCGGCAATCAGAAGATAAGGCTTGTTGACAATTGCTCTCGCGATTGCCACCCGCTGCTGCTCTCCGCCCGAAAGCTCGTTCGTTCTCCTTCTGTACTTGTCGTTCAGGCCAACCAGATCGAGTGCGAACAGCACATTCTTTTGGATGTCCTTTCTGCCCGGCACCTGGATAATATGCTGCGCGAACGCGACATTGTCAAAAACATTCCGGTCCCACAGAAGTCTGAAATCCTGAAAGACCACGCCGATGTTGCGGCGGAACTGCGGAATCTTTCCGTGCCGGATTCTGTTCAGATCGTAGCCGAGGACATAGACTTCCCCGCTGCTGGGTTTGAGTTCGCGGATCAGCATCTTCATAAGGGTCGACTTGCCGGAGCCGGTTTCCCCGGTTACAAAGACAAACTCGCCTTCCCGGACTTCCAGATTCGCGTGGCTGACGGCAGGTGCTTCCTTGGAATATGTTTTGCTCACATCGCGCAGGGAAATGACGATCTTTTCATCCTGCGGTCCTGCGTAAATACTTTTCGTTTTTCTGGCCATAGTCGGTTACTGGTTCTCCCGTTCCATATAGTTCATGTATTTGACAACCATCAGCGCGATCTTGAATGTAATGGCGTCATCAAAGACACGAAGGTCCAGCCCGGTGCTCTTCTGCAGCTTGTCAAGCCGGTAGACAAGGGTATTGCGGTGAATGAACAGCTGGCGCGAGGTCTCGGATACATTCAGGTTGTTCTCGAAAAACTTGTTGATCGTGGTCAGCGTCTCCTCATCGAATTCGTCCGGGCGCTTGTCCTTGAAAACTTCCCTGATGAACATTCTGCAAAGAGGAATCGGCAGCTGGTATATAAGTCTTCCGATACCAAGCTGGTTATACGCAATGATCTTCTTGTCATCAAAGAAAATCTTGCTGACATCCAGCGCCATCTTGGCTTCCTTGTAGGAATGACTGAGTTCCTTGAGCTCGCCGACGACGGTGCCGTAGGAAATGCGGGCGCCGACAATGCCGCCTGCATCAAGAGCGTCCAGTGCGTCCGCGGCAAACTTGTCGATCTCTGCGGTTTTCTGCGGAGAGAGAACGTCCCTGATCACAACGACATCATTCTCGTCGACCGCCGTAACGAAGTCCGCAGCCGATGTTCCGATATACTCCTGCATGGTTGTCAGAACGTCTTTATCTCTGCTGCGGGTTCTGTCCGCTTCGATAAGCAGAACGACGCGGGGCATATTCGCCTTGATATGCAGCTTTTTCGCGCGTTCATAAATGTCAATGAGCAGCAGATTGTCCAGAAGCAGATTCTTCATGAACGAATCCTTGTCGTAGTGTTCCTTGAACGCGCCGACCAGCCCCTGCACCTGAAACGCCGCCATGCGCCCGATCATGAGCGTATTGTCCGTTTCCCCGCAGACAACGATGACATACTCGAGCTGCTTGTCATCAAAAACCTTGAAAAACTGATAAGGTCCTGCAGACTGCGAATCCGCCGCGGATGCAGCGAAATCAGGAATCGCCGGCGCCGCTTCCTTGAAAACATCGGCGGTCACGGCAACCTCTCTGCCGTCCGCGTCCATTATTCCAAGCTCCACGCGTGAGATTTCCTTAATACCTTCGATTGTCGACTGTAAAACCTGATTTGATATCATGCCGCACTCTTTTCGCTGATCTGTACTGTCTGCATTCGCCTTTCGCGCAGAAAGGCCCTAGTGAATTCATTCTAATTCAGATTCGCTAAAAAATCCACAAGAAATATGCTTTTATTTTGTGGATATTCACAGAAAAAGATTGCTCCCACCGTAAGGCGCAGTTCTCTACGCAGGATCATCTGCGGCGGATTTCTTCTGCGTCCACGGTGATCTTTCCTTCCTTGAGAAGATGTCCTGCCGCGCGTTTAAACTGTGCCTTGCTCATCTGCAGCTGACTGCGTATGAGCGAAGGATCCGACTTGTCCCCGACGGCGAGAATGCCGCCGCACAGATCCAGCTGCCGTTCGATGGCCTCCGCGTCCTTTTCGATCTGGACATAAGCCTTTTCCCGCAGGGACAGATCGAGCTTTCCGTCCTCACAGACCCTGGTGACGCGCGCGCTGACGCTTTCGCCGATTTCCGTCTGCCGTACCAGTTCCTTCTTCGGGATCAGGCCCGAATAAACGTCATCCACCGCAACGAAGGTTCCGAAATTGTCACTGGTTTCATAAACGGTTCCTGTTACAAGATCGTCTTTATGATACGGGGAATCCGTACGCAGATACGGATAGACGTTCATCGTCGCGCAGAGTCTGCCGCTCTTGTCAATATATACAGCGGCAAGCACGCGCTGCCCGGCCTTCACTCTTTTTTTCGGCTGCTCATGAAACGGCAGAAGCAGGTCCTTCTCGAGTCCCCAGTCGAGAAACGCGCCGATCCTGCCGACCTCGCGCACCGTCAGCCAGCCGACTTCATGCAGTTTCAGAAGCGGTTCCCGCACGGTCGCGATCAGGCGGTCGTCCGAATCCCTGTAAAGAAACACCTCCACAGGATCTCCCGGTCTGCAGCCTTCCGGCACCTGCTTTCTCGGAAGCAGGACATGCTCCCCTTCCGGCGCGTCCTTTTCTTTCAGAAATACGCCCATCGGGACGGGCTTTTCAACGAACAGGGTCTGTTTTCTGCCAAGTTCCAGCATATGCTTCCTCCGCTTCCGAACATCTTCGGTTTTTCTGTAAAACAAAACGAGTGCCCAGCATTCCTGCTGAACACTCGCGCATCTGCCTGGGATAGTAGGATTCGAACCTACGAAATGACGGAGTCAGAGTCCGTTGCCTTACCGCTTGGCTATATCCCAATATTCGCAGCGGCATCTTTCGTCGCTACGAGTTTGTATTATACGTTATTGTGAGCATGAATGCAAGTATAATTTTAATGTTTTTTCCATACAGAAGGAACGAACAGCATCAGCATCGGATACAGCTCCAGTCTGCCGGCAAGCATGTCAAACATCAGCGTATACTTCGACAGCACGCTCAGAGCATTGAAGTTCTTCGCGGGTCCGACGCCTGCAAGGCCGGGTCCGATATTATTAAAAGTTGCGGTCACTGCTGTAAAATCCGTCAGCAAATCCTGCCGGCCGTCGAGCATCAGAACAAACATGGAGCCCACAAACAGGAATGCGTACAGCGCAAAATAGACGAGAACGCCCGTCACAACGCTCTTTTCCTGCGTATGGCTGTCAACCTTGATAACACTGACAGACTTTGGATGCAGATACTGGCTGACCTGCTGCCGCACGCTCTTCCACAAAATGATGACGCGGGAGACCTTCAGACCGCCGCCCGTCGAGCCGGCGCAGGCGCCGATAAACATCAGGAGCACCAGAATTCCCTTGGAAAGCGTCGGCCATACGTCAAAATCGACCGTGCTGTAGCCCGTTGTCGTAATGATGGATCCTACCTGGAAAAACGCGTGGTGGAACGCCTCGAACGCCGACGAGAAATAGCTGCGGACATTGACCGCAATGAGCGTCGTCGATATCGCGATGATGATCAGATACCAGCGCACCTCTTCCATCTCGAACGCCTGCTTCTTGTCCTTGCCAAGGTACAGATAATAATAGGCGTTGAAGTTGACGCCGAACAGGATCATGAAAATTGTCAGGATTGCCTGCTGCAGCATTGTGTAGTCGGCTGCACTGGTATTACGCACGCCGAAGCCGCCGGTGCCGGCCGAGCCGAAAGTCATACAGAGCGCATCGAACAACGGCATCTTTGCGATCAGAAGCAGAACAATCTGCACCAGCGTCATGCCGAAATAGATCAGATACAGGATCTTCGCCGATTCCTTGACCTTGGGCACAAGCTTGCCGAACGTAGGTCCCGGGCTTTCCGCGCGCATGAGCTGCGCATTGTATCCTCCGGTCATCGGCACAATCGCGAGCATGAAGACAATGACGCCCATGCCGCCGATCCAGTGTGTGAAACTTCTCCAGAAAAGACTCGCGTGAGAAAGCGACTCCACATCTTCGAGGATACTCGCTCCGGTTGTTGTAAAACCGGAAATTGTCTCAAAAAGCGCGTTTGTGAACGAGGGGATATCTCCGTTTATGACAAACGGCAGCGCGCCGACAATGCTGATCAGAATCCAGCTTAAGGACACACTGACAATGGCTTCCCTCGGATAAAACACAAATTTGGCCGGTTTTTTGAATGTCATGGCAAAAGCGGCAGCAGCCGAAACAATGGCCATGATCAGGAAAGAGAAAGCCTGCGGCTCACGGTACACAAGCCCCGCAAGGAACGGAAGCAGCAGAAGCACTGCCTCCACCTTCATCACCATGCCGAGAATATAACGTACAATCTGATAATGCATTACCTAGTACCTTGCGAATCAGGCAAGAATGTCTTTGATATCGCCAAAACCTTTCTTCGTCGTTACAACGATAACCTTGTCGCCTTCCTGAATCCTGCTTTGTCCGTTCGGCTGGATGATTTTGCCGCTGCGGAAGATGCAGGCGATCAGCACATCGTCTCTGGTTTTCAGCTCGGAAAGCGGTATTCCGATCACCGGCGCGTCCGCCTGAATATTAAATTCCAGGGCCTCTGCCTTGTGCTCGACGATATTGTAGAGTGTTTCGACATTGCTGCCGATTGTATTCTGCATTGCGCGTACATAACGCAGAATATACTCCGCTGTAATATCCTTGGGGTGAATCATACTGCCGAGATTGAGCCGGCCGATGATGCTGTCTATAGCAATCTTGTTGGTTTTGGTAATGATTTTGGCATTCGGATTCTTCTGCTGCGCAAACAGCGAAAGAAAGATATTTTCCTCGTCTATGCCTGTCAGCGTGACAAAAGACTCGCAGCTGTCGAGTCCTTCTTCCATCAGCATATCCTGATCGGTCGCGTCTGCGTTAATCACAACAGCTTCCGGCAGCAGCTCCGCCAGCTCTTCACAGCGGTGCTCGTCCCGCTCGATGATCTTGACGTCAATATGCGCCGCGATTAATTCCTTCGCAAGATAATAGGCGATCGTTCCGCCGCCGATAATCAGGGTATTGCTGATTCTGTGATAATTGATGCCGATCTTCGTGAAGAAGTGCCGCTGCCGGGAAGGATCCGCGACAATACTGATCGTATCCCCCTGCCGGAGCACAAACTGTCCGTTCGGGATAATGACATCCCCTCCGCGCTCTACAGCGCAGACAAGCACATTTACACCGACCTTTGAGGAGATGTTCATCAGACTGCAGCCGTCCAGAACCGAGTTCTGCGGGATTACAACCTGCAGCATTTCAACGCGCCCGCGTGCGAATGTCTCGATCTTGATTGCCGAGGGTACACGGATCAGTCGCGCGATTTCCAGCGCCGCCGCGTACTCCGGATTGATCGTCATTGAAAGCCCAAGTTCCTCTTTGATGTAACGGATCTCGCTGCTGTAGAGAGGATTGCGGACACGCGCGATCGTATTGCATCCACCGGCCTTTCTCGCGAACAGACAGCACAGAAGGTTCAGTTCGTCGCTGTCCGTCACCGCGATCACAAGATTCGCGTCTTCAATGCCGGCTTCCTTCTGGACCGAGTAGCTGGCTCCGTTGCCTACAACGCCCATGACATCATAGTTGTCTGTAATATCCGTAATGACAGAGCTGTCCGTATCGATGACGGCTACGTCGTGCCCTTCCGTACTCAGGTGCCGGATAATGGTCTGACCGACCTTACCGCCGCCGATTACAATAACTCTCATACCTACCCCTGAAAAATAAAATCAAACCTGCCATGGTCCCGCTTAAACCTCGAACATCAGATCTTCGTAGGTCGGGAACGGCCATGATGCTTTGTCTACAATCTGTTCCAGTATATCACAAGGCGAGCGGAGCGCGGCCATCGCGGGAATAACTCTGTCCTTGTAGAAGAACGCCCGCTCTTTCTCCTGTTCGATCTTTCCCGCCTGCTCTTCCAGTGCCCGCAGCGCGTCGAGTGCCTCCTGTGCCTCGTCGATTTTATCCGCGATATGCTGCAGCTTTTCCGCCTCCGCACCGAAAACAGCGCCGGCCGTCTTCACCGCAATAATCGTATTCGCGAGATCCCGCTCGTATTTCATGCAGGCCGGAATGATCTGTTTTGCCGCCATATCGATCATTGTCAGTGCTTCGATATTGATCGTCTTCGCATAGGTCTCGTAAATGATCTCTTCGCGGGACAAGAGCTCGACTTTTGTGAAGATGCCGAACTTCTCGAAAAGGCGGACGGACTTGTCCGTCGTAAGCGCCGGCGCAGCCTCGATCATACTCGGAATGTTCGGAAGGCCCCGCCTTGCGGCCTCCTGCACCCACGCTTCGGAATAACCGTTGCCGTCGAAGATGATTCTCTGATGCTCCGTCAGATTCTCCTTGATAAGATCATGCACCGCGAGCTCGAAATTGTCTGCTTTCTCGAGCCTGTCCGCGGCATCGCAGAACGCTTCCGCGACAATCGTATTGAGCGTTGTCGTCGATCCCGCCATCGAATCCGAGGAGCCGACCATGCGGAACTCGAACTTGTTGCCTGTAAATGCGAACGGAGACGTGCGGTTGCGGTCCGTCGCATCCTTGTTGATATCAGGAAGTGTCGAAACGCCGGTCCGCAGGACGCCGCCCTCCGTGTGGCTGTCCGCACTGCCGGTTTCGACAAGCTGTTTAACGACGTCTTCGAGCTGCTCCCCGAGGAAAACAGACACAATTGCGGGCGGCGCCTCATTTGCGCCAAGCCGCAGGTCGTTTCCGACATCGGAAGCGCTCTGGCGCAGAAGATCCGCGTGTGTATCCACCGCCTTCAACACGCAGGAAAGCACGAGAAGAAACCGGATATTGCGCTCCGGCGAATCTCCGGGATCCAGAAGATTCTCGCCCGTGTCCGCGGTCAGTGACCAGTTGTTATGCTTGCCGGAACCGTTCACACCCGCAAACGGCTTTTCGTGGAGGAGACACCGCAGATTATGATGGTCCGCGACCCGCTTCATTGCCTCCATGACAAGCTGATTATGGTCGGTCGCGAGGTTCGCGTTTTCATAAATCGGCGCCAGCTCGTGCTGGGCGGGAGCGACTTCGTTGTGCTGTGTTTTGGCGGGAACACCCAGTTTCCAGAGCTCTACATTGAGATCCTTCATAAATTCTCCGACGCGCTCCCTGATGACGCCGAAATAATGATCCTCCATCTCCTGTCCTTTGGGCGCGGGCGCTCCGAACAGCGTCCTGCCCGTGAAGATGAGGTCTTCGCGCTTCAAGGCCTTGTCTTTATCGACGAGGAAATACTCCTGCTCGGCGCCGGTTGAAGTGGTGACGCGCCTGGCCTCCGTATCACCGAACAGGCGCAGAATCCGGAGGGCCTGCGTGTTGATCGCCTCCATCGAACGCAGAAGCGGTGTCTTTTTATCGAGTGCTTCCCCCTTATAAGAGCAGAAAGCCGTGGGAATGCACAGTGTCACGCCAGTGCCGGCCTCTTTTAGAAACGCCGGGGAAGTGATGTCCCACGCGGTATAACCTCTCGCCTCAAAAGTCGAGCGGAGGCCTCCGGACGGGAAAGAAGACGCATCCGGTTCTCCCTTGATCAGATCTTTGCCGGTAAAGGCCGTTACCATATGTCCGTCTTCATCCGGAGAAGCCACAAACGCGTCATGCTTTTCAGCTGTGATTCCGGTAAGAGGCTGAAACCAGTGCGTGTAATGCGTCGCGCCGTTTTCCATCGCCCAGTCTTTCATCGCCTTGGCGACAACGTCCGCGTCGGCTCTGGAAAGCTCCCCGCCGCCCCGCATTACTTCAAGGACATCGCGGTAAACGCTTTTGGGCAGGCGCTCCTTCATCTTGCTGAGCGTGAAAACATTCCTTCCATAGAGTTCCTCAAGTCTGATCCTGTCTTCCATTTTCACTCCTGTTCCTGATCTTTACACTTCCCGGGAAGCTACGACTGTCCGCAGAATATCGCCCGGCTGTGCCTCCTGTGAAAGCTGCACATATATGGTTTCCAACGGGTGCGGCGCGCTCTCAACCGCGTCTCCCTCTCCGTTCATCATAGAAAGGACTCTTGTTTTCACATCGCGGCCGTCCGGCTTCATGATCTCGATTTCATCTCCGACGCAGAATTTATTGCGCTGCGTAATCCGGACGATGCAGCCGCCCGCCTCTGCCTGCGCATCCCTGTCAAACGAAGAGAGGTCTCCGTTAAACACCTGCTCCGCGATGCCAAGCCACACAGCATCGCTGACATAGGTATTGTTGTCATAGACCATGGATTCTTCCGAAGGCTTTCCGAAATAGAATCCGGTTGTGAATCTTCTGTATGTGCACTTTTTGATCTCGTCCAGATACCAGGGCATGTTCGCGCGGTACTTCTCTTCACTTTCGAAGTAATCGTCAATTGCCTTCCTGTAGGTTCTCGCGACCGTCGCGACATATAGTGCCGTCTTCATGCGTCCCTCAATCTTGAGACTGTCAATGCCGGCTCCCACAAGCTCCGGAATGTGATCAATCATGCAAAGATCCCGGGAGTTGAAAATGAATGTTCCGCGCTCGTTTTCTTCGACCGGCAGATACTCTCCGGGCCTCGACTCCTCTGCGACCGCGTATTTCCAGCGGCAGGGATGCGTGCATTCGCCGTGGTTGGCGTCTCTTCCTGTAAAGTAATTCGAAAGAAGGCACCTGCCGGAATAGGAAATGCACATGGCACCATGCACAAACGCTTCGACTTCCAGACTCTCCGGTACCTTTTCCCTGATCTGCCGGATCTCTTCAATCGAAAGCTCCCTCGCGCAGACGACGCGTTTCGCGCCCTGCCGTGCCCAGAAGTTAAATGTTCCGTAGTTTGTATTGTTTGCCTGCGTTGAAATATGAATATCAATATCCGGGCAGTTTTCCTTTGCAAGAAGGAACATGCCGGGGTCCGCGACAAGGACCGCGTCGGGCTGCAGCTCTTCCAGTTCCCTGAAATAAGCGGCTGCGCCTTCCAGATCGCTGTTGTGCGCAAGGATATTCGCCGTGACATGTACGCGGGCTCCCTTTTTGTGCGCGTAGCGGATGCCCTCCGCCATGTCTTCCGGTGAGAAGTTTCTGGCCCTCGCACGAAGCCCGTAGGCCTCGCCGCCGATATACACCGCGTCCGCGCCGAAGTCGACCGCGGTCTTCAAAACCTCGAGGTCCTTCGCCGGACACAAAAGTTCCGGTTTCCGTTTTGCTTTCATTTCCATCAAAATCTATTCCGTCTTTCTGACCGACAGCGCCGCGCCGTCTCCTTCCTCGAGGAGCACGGTCACGAGCCGTTCGTCCCTTGTAATTGCCTCCAGATATTCCCGCATCCTTCTGTGAATTGTGCGGTCCCGCCGCGGCACGGCAAAGCGCGAGCGCAGGACTTCGCCGCCCTCAAAAATATTATCGGATAAAAGAATGCCGGACGGCGAAAGCAGCCGCAGGACATCCGGCAGAAAACGAATATACTGTCCTTTCGCGGCATCCATGAAGATAAAGTCATACGGCCCTTCCAGCTCTTTTAAGATCTGTGCCGCGTCGCCGGATAGAAGCCGTATTCTCTCTCCTGCGCCGATCTTTGCAAAGTTCTCCCTCGCCTTTTGTATTCTTTCCGGGTCCTTTTCGATCGTTGTAATCCGCGCGTTTTCCGGTGCGAAGGTATACATCAGTGACGCAGAAAAGCCCGTCGCCGTGCCTGCCTCCAGAATAGCAGCCGGCTTCCGGGCTTCCATCAGAAACCTGATCAGGCTCTGCGTCTGCGTTCGTATGATCGGAATCCCGTCCGCAAGCGCCTCCCTTTCCATTTCCTTCAGGAGATCTGTGTTGCCCGGATCCAGCGATTCCATGAATGTCAGAATATTTTCCTGCGTATCCATACGTTTCCTTACTATTTGCCGGCTCCGGCGTCTTTGCCCTCGTTCTCCGTGCTCTTTGCCATCTCCTTGATGATCTGCTGCGGCGTCATATCCGTAGAGAGCGTGTACGTGCCAGGCCTGATTTTGCCGTGATAGGAAGAGAGCCTTTCCTGATACGGAAAAACATCCCCGTCCCTGATAACTCCTTCCTTCTCCAGCAGCTGTCCGATCTGCGCCGTGTTCATGCCCTCTTTCACGGTAATCGTAACCGTCTTTGCGTTTTCGCGGGTATCCACCGCGCTCTCCGCAAAAACGCGGTAACCGGTGCTGTAGGCTTTTCTCGACAAACTGATGACAAAAAGTACCGTAACTGCCAGTATCACGTACTTCAAAACCGTCAGGATATAGTCAAAAATTCCCTGCCGGTCATTGTAGCGGCTCTTCCTGTGCCTTACAGGAGCTCTGTACGGTGTCATATTGCGTCCCCCGAAAAGGGCAGCATATCGCCGCCCTCATCAAACATCCAGAATAACCGGCAGAATCATCGGCCGTCTTTTCGTCTTCTTCCAGAAGAATTCGCCAAGCGAATCCCTGATCACAACGCCGAGCTTGTTCCGGTCTTTTTTACCGGAACACAGATACTTATCCATCGCGTCAGCCGTAACGACCGACGCTTCGTTCATCAGAACATCCGCTTCCTTCAAGTAAACAAAGCCGCGGGATGTGATCTCCGGTCCCGCCACAATCTGGGACTCGGCGTCCATCGCCGCCGACACAATGACAATGCCGTCTTCCGCAAGGTGCTGTCTGTCGCGCAGAACCGCGTTCCCGACGTCTCCGACGCCGAGGCCGTCCACAAGTATGGAGCCTGTCGGAACCGTACCTGTCACTTTCGCAGTATGTTCACCCAGTTCCAGCACATCACCGGTATGCAGGATAAAGATGTGGTCATTATCATAACCAAGGCTCTTTACAACACGCGACTGTGCGATCAGATGCCGGTATTCGCCGTGCACCGGAATTGCGTACTCCGGCTGTACCAGAGAATAAATCAGCTTCAGCTCCTCCTGACAGGGGTGGCCGGATACATGCACATCCTGGAAAATAACGTCCGCGCCCTTTACAAGCAGCTTGTTGATGACGTTGGTTACGGATTTCTCGTTTCCGGGAATCGGATGGGACGAGAAGATCACCGTGTCGCCGGGCTTTATCTTAATCTTCCGGTGCGTATCTTCCGCCATTCTGGTCAGGGCTGCCATGCTCTCACCCTGTGACCCGGTTGTGATAATGACAGTTTTGTCGTCGGCGTAGTTTTTCAGCTCATCTTCTTCAATCAGCGTGTTCTCGGGAATATTGAGGCACCCGAGTTTGGAGGCTGTCGCGATGATATTGACCATGCTTCGGCCTTCGACCGCAACCTTGCGCCCGTACTTATACGCGGAATTGATGATCTGCTGCACACGGTCTACGTTGGAGGCAAAAGTCGCGATGATAATTCTCGTATCCTTGTGCTCGGCGAACAGCCTGTCAATTGTAACGCCGACTGTCCGCTCGGACTGCGTGTAGCCCGGGCGCTCCGCGTTCGTAGAGTCGCACATCAGGGCTAAAACGCCGTTCTTGCCAAGCTCGGCGAAGCGCTGCAGATCGATTGCGTCGCCGTAAACCGGTGTGTAATCGACCTTGAAGTCGCCGGTATGCACAACTGTTCCAACCGGCGAATAAATCGCCAGTGCAGCGGCGTCCACGATACTGTGGTTTGTGCGGATGAATTCGACGCGGAACTTGCCGAGGTTAACCGTCTGACCGAACCGTACGACATGGCGCTCCGTCGTGTCCATCAGCCCGTGCTCGGTCAGCTTGTTCTCGATGATGCCCATTGTCAGGCGCGTCGCGTAGACCGGCACGTTGATTTTCCGAAGGACATACGGCAGCGCGCCGATATGGTCCTCATGGCCGTGCGTAATGACAAAGCCCTTGACTTTGTCCAGATTGTCCTCGAGATACGTGACATCCGGAATAACGCTGTCAATGCCGAACATGTCATCTTCCGGAAAGGCCATGCCGCAGTCCACGACGATGATGCTGTCCTCGTATTCGAACGCGGTGATATTCATGCCGATCAGCTCAAGGCCGCCGAGAGGAATGATCTTCAGTTTTGATTTCGCAGATTTAGCTGCGCCCCTGCTTCTTGTCGTCCTGCTCTTTACTGTCTTACTCTTTGTTTTCTCTTGATTTGTAGTCTCTGTCAATGTCTTCCAGTTCTTTCTTATGGTTCTCCATATACTCCTGCAGAATCACACTGGCTGCGACCTGATCCATATACTGCTTGCGCGAATGCGGCGGAATGCCCATCTGATCCAGCATTTCGTCCGCCTCAACCGTCGTCAGGCGTTCATCGGACATGACAACCGGGACAGACGTTCTTCTCTCCAGCCTGTCCTTGAATGCCAGTGCCGCCTCTGCCCTCTCTCCGACTGTATCGTTCATATTCAGAGGAAGGCCGAGTACAATCAGCCCGACGTCGTATTCATCAATCAGCTCCTCGATCCGAACCAGCGTCTTACGGATTTTACCCTCGCGGTCCCGCCAGATCGTCTCTTTGGGCTGCGCAGTCATAAGCAGCGCATCACTCAGCGCGACTCCTACTGTTTTGGAGCCATAATCAAGGCCCATCACTCTCATGGCATGCTCCTTACCGGGCATCGTTCCAGTGATTATTCCTGATATATGCCTCCAGGATCTCTTCTACAAGCTCGTCTCTTTCCACCTTCATGATCAGGCTTCTGGCTCCCTTGTAGTTTGTAATGTATGTGGGATCGCCGGACATGATATAGCCGACGATCTGATTAACCGGATCATAGCCTTTCTCGGAAAGCGCCTCGTAAACTACGGCAAGCACCTTCTTCGTCGCGGTGTCTTCATCCGGCTTTACTCTGAAATACTGTGTATGTCCAAGGTCTTCTTCGCTGTATTTTCTCATACTGCAATACTCCTTTCCGACAATCTTACCTTATTTAGGGTCACTCTTCAATGCTTTTGCGCTTCCAGGGTCCATCCGCAGGCACGCCGTGCCTTCTGCTCCGCGGAGCAGCGTCCCCTTCACGAGCATTCCACAGGGGCTTTGCAGGCCTGCGTCTCCTGCCACGCGTTCCGCGGCTTCCGCGGTGAGAATTCCCTCTACATACCGCTTCGTATGCCCCTTGTAGAAACGCTCGCCGTTTAACGTGACTTCTTCCTCAAGAAGCAGCTCTTCCTCCTGTCCGATGAAGCCTGCGCGGTATCTTTCGGCCTGCTCTTTTGTCAGAGCAAGCAGTACATCCGAGCGGGCAGCCTTCTGCGCGTTTGTCTTCTGATCCGGAAGTCCCGCGGCTACCGTTCCGTGGCGTACAGAATACTTGAATACATGAATCTCATAAAAGCCGACCTTTTCGCAGAACGCGCGGCTCTCCTCAAATTCATCTTCCGTTTCTCCGGGGAAGCCCACGATTACATCGGTGGTAATCGCCGGCCGGTCGAAGTATTTCCGCAGCAAAACAACACTGTCATAATATTCCTTCGCCGTATAATGCCGGTTCATGCGGCGCAGTGTCCTGTTGCATCCGCTCTGGAGTGAAAGGTGAAAGTGCGGACAGAGCTTGGAGAGCCCGCTGATCCCGCGTACAAAGTTCTCGGTCATGATCCGGGGTTCCAGCGATCCCAGGCGGATTCTTTCAATTCCCCGGATCATCTGGATTCTGGTAAGTAGCGATAAGAGCTCTTTGTCCGGCGAAAGTCCCTTCTCCTTGCCATAGGAACCGATATGAATGCCGGTCAGCACGACTTCCTTCACGCCTTCCTGTGCGAGCGCCGTAATCTCCTCCTGAATTTCGAGAGGATCTCTGGAGCGGATGCGCCCCCGCGCGTACGGAATAATGCAATAGGAGCAGAACTGATTGCAGCCGTCCTGAATCTTGATGTCCGCACGGGTACGGCCGGGTGTGCGCAGCTGCATGTCTTCGAACAAGGGCGTCTTTGAAATATCTTCGAGCGTCGCGCCTCCAAGGGTCTTTTCCGCAGGATTTCCTTCTCCCCGGCTCTTCAAATACGCTTCCAGAATCTGCGCGATCTCGCCTTTTCTGTTATTTCCGATTGCCAGATCAATCGCCGGATCCTGTTCGACGCCGGCTTCATCGGTTTCCACATAGCAGCCGACGGCGACGACAACCGCGTCCTTATTGAGAGCTTTTGCCCTGTGCAGCATCTGCCTTGACTTTCTGTCCGCGATATTGGTTACGGTACAGGTGTTGATGACATAGACGTCCGCCTTTTCGTCGAACGGAACAATTTCGTATCCGTCTTCCTTAAGCTTCTGCGTCATAACGTCAAGCTCATAGCTGTTTACTTTGCATCCGAGATTATGAACAGCGGCTTTTTTCACAAAAATTTTCTCCTGAAGGTTCTTGTTTTTGCATCTGCGCCTCATTGACTTTTGAACCGCGAAAACGTAGTATAAGAGCAAGTACAGGGGTTCCTGTGGAAGGTTTTGGTCAGGAGGGCAGCGTTGTTATGAAAACCGTAAAGATTTCTTTGAACTCAATTGATAAAGTGAAGGCATTCGTCAATGACATTACGAAATTCGATTATGATTTCGATCTTGTTTCCGGAAGATATGTCATCGACGCGAAGTCCATCATGGGTATCTTCTCGCTCGATCTGTCCAAGCCTATCGACCTGAACATCCATGCCGAGGAGAACATCGATCAGATTCTGGATACATTGAAGCCGTATATCATTGGATAGCAGATCACAGATTACTGATTCTCAGAAGTTAAGCGGGCGCTCCGGGTCACCGGGACGCCCGCTTTTTCTTATTGTCCTTCCTGCAGCATGTCTTCTCTTGCCTTGAGTCTGCGCACATGACCTCTGTCCACCACCAGAATTTCATCGGTATCCAGAGCTCTTTGTACCATCTCGTCAATCTTCTCGTTCAGGTTCTGCTCATGACGCCGGATGACTTCGGCTGTCGGCTTGGTTACGGGATGTTTTGCCACAAAAATCGTGCAGCAGTCCTCATACGGCAGTATTGAAGTGTCAAACGTGCCGATCTTTTTCGAAATTGTAATGATGTCTTCCTTATCGAACGCGATCAGAGGGCGGAAAACAGGCAGCGTGCAGACTTCGTTCGTAACCGCGAGCGACCTCGTCGTCTGGGAAGCAACCTGTCCGATGCTTTCTCCGGTGATCAGTGCTTCGCAGGCGGTCCGCTTCGCAATCATTTCCGCGATGCGCATCATGTATCTGCGCATGATAATGGTCAGCTCGTCGTGCGGACACTTTTCATAAATATACAGCTGAATCTCCGTAAAGTTGATATTATGCAGATAAATGGGTCCGGTATATCTTGAAACGATCGACGCGAGATCAATGACCTTCTGCAGCGCCCGCTCGCTTGTATACGGCGGCGCGTTAAAATATGTGGCGTCGAGCTTCATTCCCCGTTTCGCGACCATCCAGCCGGCGACCGGAGAATCAATGCCGCCGGATAAGAGCAGCATCGCCTTTCCGCTGCTTCCGATCGGAAGCCCGCCCGGTCCCGGAATGATGTGCGAGTACATATAAATTCTCTCGCGGATTTCCACATACAGCATAACCTCGGGGTGATGCACATCCACGTGCGTTTCCGGATATGCGGTCAGAATCGCTTCGCCCAGCTCCGCGTTGCATTCCATCGAATCAATCGGATAGTTCTTGACAAGTCTTCTTGTATGAATCTTGAACGAAAGATGCCGGTCCTTATACTCTTCACCGAAAAACGCCGCGGCTGCGCTTTTAAGCTCCGCAGGCGGCACAACATCCATGATGCGGACGGGGCAGATGCCGACAATACCGAAAACAAGCTGCAGACTCTCGACGACCTCGTCGTAATCGTACTCCTCGTCGCAGTAGACGAAAACACGCCCGGATGTTCTCGCAACGCGGAATTTCCCCTCGCAGCGCTTGAGCGCGAGCTTGATCTGGTCACAGAGCTTTTCCTCAAAGAGATAACGGTTTTTGCCTTTAATTCCGATCTCCGCGTATTTAATTAAGAATGCATGATATCGCATGTACTGTCTCCTGTCCGGTTTCGCGGACGATCTTTATGTAAAAACGGTTCTCCGGTCACTGTCTTGTATATTTTCGCAGGAACGGAATCAGTTCCTGCAGCGCATCTGCCGTGTACTGCAGCTCTTCCTTTGTCGTCAAAACAGACGTGCTGAAACGCAGCGTACTGTCCAGCAGCTCCTCTTTCGTATGGATTGCCAGCAGTGTATCCGAAATATGCGGATGGTTCGACGCGCAGGCGCTGCCCGCCGAAACATAGATGCCTTTTTCCTCCAGCGCGTGCAGAAGCACCTCCGCGCGCACGCCTTCAAATGAAAGGCTGATCACATGCGGTGCGCTGTTCGTTCCCTGCAGGCCGTTCACGTGAACGCCGTCCAGTTTCGTGACTTTCTCAATAAAAAACTGCTTGAGCGAATACAGCCTCTCCCGGTCTTCATCCAGCTGATCATACAGCTTCTTCGCCGAAAGCGCCATAGCTGCAATGCCCGCGACATTTTCGGTTCCGCTGCGCATGCCGTTCTGCTGGCCGCCGCCGTAGATGATATTCTGGATTTTAACGCCGTCCCCGATATACAAAAGTCCGACGCCTTTAGGCGAGTGAATCTTGTGCCCGCTCGCGGACAGGAGATCGATGTGCATTTTCTTCGGATGAATCAGCGCTTTTCCGAATCCCTGCACCGCGTCAACATGAAACAGCGTTCCCGGATTCTTTCGTTTTACGGCTTCGCCGATCTGCGCGACAGGCTCCAGTGCGCCGATTTCATTATTCGTATGCATAACAGAGACCAGAATCGTATCATCCCTGACCGCGTCGTACACTGCCGCGGGATCGACCCTTCCGTTCTCGTCCACATCCAGATAAGTAACTTCATAGCCTTCCGACTGCAGGAATTTCATGGTTTCCAGAATCGCCGGATGTTCGATCTTTGTTGTAATCAGATGTTTCCCCGCCCGGTGATTTGCTCTTGCCGCGCCAATGAGCGCGAGATTGTCGGACTCGGTTCCGCACGAGGTAAAATAAATATTCCGCGGGCTGCACTTCAAAATATCCGCAAATGTCTGCTTTGCGCCGCGGATATAGTTTTCCGCCACAACGCCTTTATGATGCATGCTGGACGGATTGCCGTAATCCGTGAGATAAATCCGGTTCATCAGCTCCGCGGCTTCCGGAAAGCATTTCGTCGTCGCGGAATTGTCCAGATAGACTTCCTTTTCCATTCGCTCCTTCTTTCAGGAAATTTCCAAGATATAAATCAGCCACGACAGCACGGTCATGCCCGCGGTTTCGGTCCGCAGAATCCGTCTTCCCAGTGACACCGGAAGAATACCGGCTTCTTTCGCCTCTGCAACCTCTTCCGTCGTAAAGCCGCCTTCGGGGCCGATGAAAACCGACACACTGCTGCCGGGACGGATACTCTCCAATAGCGCTTTCGTACTGCCGTCCTCTTTCATCAGTTCGTAGGGCAGAATCCGGACATCGGTGTTATCACGCGCGAACGCCACGGCTTCCTTCATGGTCATCGGCGGGGCGACTTTCGGAATCACACGCCGCTTTGACTGCATAGCAGCCGCTTCCGCGATTTTCTGCCAGCGCTGCATCTTTTTCTGTGCTTTCGCAGGTTCGATTTTCGCGACGCACCGCTCCATAGAGACCGGAATAACCGAAAAGACGCCAAGCTCCACACACTTCTGAACAATCAGATCCATCTTGTCCGATTTCGGGATTCCCTGAAACAGGTACACCTTCACCGGCAGTTCGACGTCGCTGTCCTTTACAAAACGAAGGCGGCAGACAATTTTCTCCGCGTCCATCATTTCAATGCCATAGCGGTATTCCTTCGCATCCGTTCCGTTGCTGACGTCCAGCTCGTCTCCCGGCTTCATACGGAGGACATTCCTGATATGATTCACTTCGCTGCCTGTAATTGTCAGCAGCCCGTCCTGCATATCTGCAGGATCCGCAAACAGATGCAGCATGTTTTACTCCTGATTAACGAAAGCCGTGGCCGGAGTTAAATCTCGGCCGCCGGCTTCCTGCCCGTCACACAGTGCCATTCTCCCTGATCGGTTACTGTAATATCCGTAAGGCCCGCCTTCTCCATCGCGCGCGAAACTTCCTGCTCCCTGCCGTCTACAATGCCGCTGGTAATGTAGTATCCGCCGGGCTTCAGCGCTTTGACCGCCGCAGGCGTCAAAGGGACAAGCACATCCGGAAGAATGTTGGCGGCGACAATATCATAGCACTGCTCTCCGACCTCTTCCTGCACTTTCGGATCGTTTACAAGATTGCCCAGAATAAAATGAAATTTTTCCGCGGGAACTTTGTTAACGGTGATGTTTTCCCGGATCGCAGGCTCCGCGCAGGGGTCCAGATCCGTTCCGACCGCGCGCTCCGCGCCAAGCATCAGAGCGAGAATCGCAAGGATCCCGCTGCCTGTACCGACATCCAGAATCCGTGTTCTGTCCGTCAGGTGCTTCCTGATCGCGCGGATGCACAGCTGCGTCGTCTCGTGCGCGCCTGTGCCGAACGCGGTCCCCGGATCAATATGAAAGACCAGCGCCGGTTTGATTTCCGCCACCGCAGGCTCCTCCCAGGACGGCAAAACAAGAATATCGTCGATCCAAAACTGATGAAAATACTGTTTCCAGCTGTTCGCCCAGTCCGTGTCCTGCGTTTCTTCGACAAGAACGGTTCCATCGCCCAGATCATCACAGTACTGCCGGAGCTCTTTGATCTTGTCCTCGATCCTGCGTTTCATTTCCTGCGGCGTCACATGCTCCTGTTCCGGACCCGGCTGTATGCTCTGCAGGGATCCTCCGGAATATACCGCGCTGTTGTCCGCTTCTCCGTGCTCGATCACAAGATTTCCGTCTTCATCTTCCTGCAGATAGAAGCTCAGGACCGCTCTTCCGTCGTCTGCCGGTCCTTCCGGCAGGATGTCAACGAACATCTGCTCTTTTTCGGCGGCCGTAAGCGGCACATGATCCTCGATCTGCGCCCCGTACAAGCCTACGTCTTCCATCGAGCTTACAAGAATATCTTCCGCAGCTGTCGTTGTGCGGATTCGAAATCGCATCCAGCGCATGCGGGAACCTCCTTCTATGTGCCGCGCCCGGTAAAGACGCGCATGTAAAAGCCTGCCCGGACGGTATTACTTGCCGAACCACTTCTTGCCCTTGCGGCCTTTCGTTTCCTTTTCTTTTTCCTTCTCGCTCTCCTGCTGGGCCATGGCCTCGCGGTCCGCCTCGCCGAGAGAATCTCCTGTCAGCGCGTCGAACTGCCGCAGAAGTTCCTTCGCCTCTTTGGAAAGCTTGACCGGCGTCTCGACAACCAGCGTTACGTAGTGATCACCGCGGACGTTTTTGTTTTGCAGCGTAGGAACACCCTTCCCTCTGAGACGCACACGCGTATCGGTCTGTGTGCCGGGCTTGATATCATAAACAACCTTACCGTCCACCGTATTGATCATAATGGAACCGCCCAGTGCAGCGAGCGCGTAGGAAATCTTAACTGTGGAATAGATATCGTAGTCCTGACGATAGAATTCCCTGTCCTGCTCGACGATCACTTCTACCAGAAGATCGCCTCTGGGGCCGCCGTTGATGCCCGGCTCGCCCTTCTCGCGGATGCGCACGCTCTGGCCGTTGTCAATACCGGCCGGGATCGACACGCGGATAGTCTTGCGGCTTGTCGTGTATCCGCTGCCGCCGCAGGTTGTGCACTTATCTTCAATAATTTTACCGCTGCCCTGGCACTGCGGGCAGGTCTGCACATTGCGGACCGTCCCGAAGAAGGATTGCTGTGTATAAATCACCTGACCTTTGCCCTGGCATCTCGGGCACATTTTCGGAGCCGTTCCCGGCTTCGCGCCCGTGCCTTTACAGGTGGGGCAGGGATCTTTCAGGTTCAGTGTAATATCTTTCTCTACGCCGAAAACAGCTTCCGCGAACGTAATCCGCACACTCGTACGGATATTGGGGCCCTTCATCGGGCCGCCGCCCGCGCCGCTTCTTGTTCTGCCTCCGAAAATATCTCCGAATATATCGCCGAACATATCGCCAAAATCAGCGCCGCTGAAGTCAAAACTGCCCGCGCCGAAGCCGCCGGTCCCGTCAAACGCGGAATGTCCGAACTGATCGTATTGCTTCCTCTTCTCTTTATCTCCCAGCACGGCGTAGGCTTCCGAAGCTTCCTTGAACTTCTGCTCCGCCTCTTTGTTACCGGGATTCACATCCGGATGATACTTCTTCGCGAGCTGCCGGTATGCCTTCTTGATTTCCTCTTCCGAGGCGTCACGTCCTACGCCGAGGACTTCATAATAGTCTCGTTTCTGTTCTGCCATAGTCTCGTCCGATCTTCCTGTATACTGCCGCCGCGCTTAACATCTGCTCTGTATCAAAAGAAACCCAGGGCACATACGCGCCCTGGGCATAACTTCATATCTCATGTGCTGCTGCCGCCGGCATGCCCAATTTTACATGTGAGCAGGGGTTTGGTCAATGCCAAGTTACGGATTGATTATACCTCTCTGTAATCGCCGTCGACAACGTCGTCATTCTTGCCGCTGCCGGACTGGCCGCCCTGAGGGCCGGCCTGCGGACCTGCCTGCGGGCCAGCGCCCGGATTCGGTCCGGCCTGTCCCTGATTATTCTGGTTGTAAAGCTGCGCGAAGAGCTGCTGGGAATCATTCATCAGCTTCTCTCTGCCTGCCTTGAGCGCATCGACATCCGTGTCGCTGATATCCGTCTGATCTTTTGTTCTGTCAAGAACGTCCTTCAGTTCCTTCAGGTCTGCCTCAACCGAAGACTTCGAAGCTTCCGGAATCTTGTCGCCGGCTTCCTTCAGTGCCTTCTCGACCTGGAACGATGCGGAGTCCGCGTCGTTTCTGGCATCAATGGCTTCCTTGCGCTTCTTGTCCTGCGCCTCATATTCCGCGGCATCCTTGACAGCCTTATTGATCTCATCATCGGACATCTTTGTGCCGCCTGTGATCGTGATGTGCTGTTCCTTGCCGGTTCCGAGATCCTTTGCGGAAACAGTTACAATACCGTTCGCGTCGATATCGAAGGTAACCTCGATCTGCGGAACACCTCTCATCGCCGGCGGGATGCCGTCCAGACGGAACTGGCCGAGAGACTTATTGTCCTTCGCGAACTGACGCTCGCCCTGCAGGACGTTGATATCTACGGCTGTCTGGTTATCCGCGGCAGTCGAGAAGATCTGGCTCTTTCTCGTAGGGATCGTCGTGTTTCTCTCGATCAGGTGGGTTGCGATGCCTCCCATGGTCTCGATCGAAAGCGTAAGCGGTGTTACATCCAGCAGAAGGACATCGCCTGCGCCGGAATCGCCGTTGAGCTTGCCGCCCTGAATAGCAGCGCCGATTGCAACGCACTCATCAGGGTTCAGGGTCTTGGAAGGTTCCTTGCCTGTCAGCTGTTTAACCTTTTCCTGTACAATCGGAACACGTGTTGAGCCGCCGACCAGAAGCACTTTTCCGATATCGGCATTGGTCAGTCCTGCGTCCCTCATCGCGTTCTGTACGGGAATAGCGGTTCTCTCAACGAGATCGCTGATCAGCTCTTCGAATTTCGCTCTGGTAAGATCCAGATTCATATGCTTCGGGCCGGTCGCGTCCGCTGTAATATAAGGCAGGTTGATGTTCGTTGTCGTGGATGCGGAAAGCTCCTTCTTTGCCTTCTCGGCAGCTTCCTTTACACGCTGCATCGCCATCTTGTCGCCGGAAATATCAACGCCTTCCTGGGCTTTGAACTCGCTGACCATCCACTGCATGATTCTGTTATCGAAATCATCACCGCCCAGGTGCGTATCACCGTTGGTAGCAAGGACTTCGATGACACCGTCGCCGATATCGATGATCGAAACATCGAATGTACCGCCGCCAAGGTCGTAAACCATGATCTTCTGTTCTTTATCGTTATCCAGACCATAGGCAAGCGCTGCTGCTGTAGGCTCGTTGATAATACGCTTTACATCAAGGCCGGCGATCTTGCCTGCATCCTTGGTTGCCTGACGCTGCGCGTCATTGAAGTACGCCGGAACGGTAATGACAGCCTCGGAAACCTTCTCGCCAAGATAGTCCTCGGCATCCGCTTTCAGCTTCTGCAGAATCATCGCGGAAATCTGCTGCGGCGAGTAATACTTGCCGTTCAGTGTACGGCCGTGATCCGTACCCATATCTCTTTTAATGGAAGAAACCGTGTTGTCCGCGTTAGTAACAGCCTGGCGCTTTGCAGGCTCGCCGACCAGACGGTCTCCGTTCTTTGTGAATGCCACGATCGAAGGTGTGGTTCTCGCGCCTTCCTTGTTTGCGATAACAGTAGGCTTGCCGCCTTCCATAACCGCTACGCAGCTGTTTGTCGTACCAAGATCAATACCAATAATCTTTCCCATATCTGCTCCGTTTCCGTACCCAAAGGGTACCTTCCGTAATTTACAAATCTATTATTTAACGACACTCACCATGCTGTGGCGAATGACCATGTCGTGAAACATGTAACCTTTCTGCAGTTCCTGCGCTACCGTGCCGGACGCAAGCTCATCGCTCTCAGCCTGCATGACCGCGTTGTGAAACTCCGGATCAAAGGGCTTACCCTGCGCTTCAATCGGTTTAACGCCCAGATCTTCAAGCTGTTTGGTCAGCTGTTTATAGACCATACGCATGCCCTTGACGAACGAGTCTTCCTCATCGTCCTTTTCGACCGTCGCGAATGCCCGTTCAAAGTTATCCACAACAGGAAGAAGCTTTTCAATGACATCCCGTTCGCCGAGAGAAAACTGCTGCTGCTTCTCCTTCTCGGTTCTCTTTCTGTAATTGTCGAACTCGGCCATCTGCCGTTTCACTTTATCGTTCAGGCCATCGATCTGCTCCTGCAGTGCTTTTTCCTTCGAGCTCTTCTTCCCGAAAAAGCCACGGCCGGAATCCTTCGCAGCTGCCGCGTCCTCTTTCGAAGCAGCTTTCACGCTGTCTTCGGTTTCCTTCTTGTCTGCGGCTTCCACCGCACCGGAAGGATCTTTCACAGTGTCTTTCTTCTCTTCCGCGGCCTTCTCCGCTTCCTGTCCGGCAGCCGCAGACGTTTCCGGCTGACCGGTATCCGTGCAGGCCTCACCTGCCGCGCCGTTTTGATTCATCTTCTCTTCTGCCATCATATCCTCCGATTATTTCTTATACAGATCATCCAACTGAGACATAATCTGTTTCAGCACGTCAATGACTCTGTCATAGTCCATCCGTTTGGGTCCGATCACGCCGACCGTCCCCTTCATTCCTTTGCCCAGATCGTATGTGGCTGTCACCACACTGCAGTCCTGCATGCCCTCCATCGGCATTTCGTTTCCGATATATACCTGAATGCCTGTCTGCGACTTGTCTGAAAGACTTTCCTGCACGATACTGCCGAGCGTCTTCTTCTCTTCAAAGTCGCTGATAAACCGGCTGGCCTTCTCCGTATCTCCTGAAAGTTCGGGATAGCGGAAAATATTCTTCGCGCCGCTCGTATAGATCTTCGGCTTGTCGTCCGTCGTGATTGCCTGTGCCGCCGCGTCGATGACGTGCTCCACAATCTCTCTGCGCTCGCCCGCCTGCTGCTTGATCTCCGTAATCAGTCCGAGATTGATCTCGTCAACCGCCAGTCCGCAAAGCGCGCTGTTCAACAGCATGTTCAGCCGCAGCATTTCCCTGGAATCCAGCCTCTCATCCACATGAATCATCGTGTTCCGGATCAGGTTCCCCTCGATCACAATAACCGCAAGAATATTCTGCGGATCAATCTGAGAAAGCTGTATGAACTTGATCTTGTTGCGCTGAATGGCCGGCGCTGAAATCATCGAAGCATAGTTGGTGTTCGCGGCGAGAAGCTTCGCAACCTGCTGCAGAAGGGACTCCAGTCTGTCCTGCTTCTCCACAAGAACCTTCTTCATGTCCGTGACTTCCTGCCGCTGCGACCGCAGCATCTCATCAACGTAGATCCGGTACCCGGCGTCGGTTGGAACCCGTCCTGCGGAAGTGTGAGGCTGTTTGATCAGCCCCATCTCTTCCAGATCCGACATTTCATTGCGGATTGTAGCGGAACTCAGGTTCAGATCCGTATATTTCGAGATCGTTCTGCTGCCGACCGGTTCGCCGGTTTCAAGATAATTTCGGATGATGGCCTGCAGAATCTTCATTTTTCTTTCCGGCAGATCCATTCGTTCCTCCTTATCTTTATTGTTAGCACTCATCTCGTTTGAGTGCTAACATCTATGCTCATAAGATAGCACCGCTATAAAAGGATGTCAATGTGCCAATTGTAAATAATTTGAGAACTGTGTCCGGTAAACGCACGGCCGGCGGACGATAAAAAATCTGCCGCAGAGAATTTCTCCTCCGCGGCAGACCGTATCTGTATTCCATTGTCAGGCAGCACCTGCATCCGGCCGGCAGACCGTCCGTCATCAGATGTTGAAGCTGTAAGACTCCTCGCCGTTTGCGAGTACATATGCCTTGCCATCTTCCGGCTTTACGAAGATCTCAACCTTCTTCAGGTCTGCGAGATCCCTGCCCTGATCGAACTGCCATACATCCTTCGCGGACTGCAGCAGTCTTTCCTTCGTATAGTCATTGCCATTAAACTGAAGAACTACATTTGCCTCAACTTCAGCGGACTTCTTCACCGCGGGAGCTTTCTTCTCTGCAGCAGGCTTCTTGGCTGCGGGAGCTTCCTTCTTTACTGCAGGCTTCTTGGCTGCAGGCTTCTTTGCAACAGTCTTCTTCTCTTCCACTTTGGTTACCTCTTTCTTATCATTTCCTGCCGCCGGCTTCTTCGCCGATACAGCTTTACTTGCTTCAGGCTTCTTCACTTCTGCTGTCTTGGTCCCCAGAGCGGCAGCTGCGGGAACTGTCTCCTTCTTGAAACTGGCCTTCACGGTTGCTACGGGCTTTTTTCCTTCACTCATCGTTACAGACGTCTCCTCCTGACCGCCGCAGGTTTTCCATCGCGCTGCTGTAATGGAACGGCGTATCATATTTCAGCTATTCATCAATTTAGCACAATGCAATTTTGATGTCAATAAAGTTTACTGAAAATAAAGTCGTTTTTTTGTATATTTTTCCCAATTGATATTTTCGGCGTCAGCGTCGCACAAATTTATGGATATAGCCCCTGTCAGGCCGTCTGTTTTACGCCCTTGCAAACAGGGCAAAATACGCGATCACCAGCGCTCCGAGAACGATCCGGTACCAGCCGAAAACTTTGAAGTCATGCTTCCTGATGAAGCCCATCAGAAAACGGATAATGGCGACCGAAACAGCAAAGGCCACGATCATTCCGGTTAGAAGGATCGCGGTTTCCATCCCCGTAAAGTGGAAGCCGTACTTGACCATCTTCAGAAGGCTTGCACCGGCCATGACGGGAATTGCGAGAATGAACGTAAACTGCGCGGCTACGGTGCGGGATACGCCGATCAGAAGGCCGCCGATAATTGTTGATCCGGATCTGGACGTTCCGGGAAAAACAGCCGCCGCCAGCTGAAACATACCGATGATAACCGCTTCCTTAAAGCTGATATCCCTGAGATCCGTAACTCTGGGCTTCCGGTCCTTATAAACGGTTTCCACGACAAGAAAAGCCGCGCCGACCAGAATCAGCATAATCGAAACAACCAGCCAGTTGTAGAAATGTTCATCCAGCCAGTCGTCAAAGAGAACGCCCACGATGCCGGCAGGAATACAGGCAACGATGGTCTTCGCCCAGAGCATCAGCGTGTCTTTCTTCCATATTATGCGTGTTCTCCTGCGATGCTTGTACAGGCCGAGCGGCCAGATCGTCTTCCAGTACAGCAGGATGACTGCGAGAATCGCTCCGAACTGAATGACGACAAGGAACATGTTCCAGAAATCCGTCGATACATCCAGCTTCACGAATTCATTTAAAAGAATCATATGGCCTGTGCTGCTGACCGGGAGCCACTCGGTAATGCCTTCAACAACGCCGAAAAGCGCCGCCTTTAAAATTTCTATCATATAGACCTCCGTTGGTGTTGTTTTGCAGGGTCAGCTGCGGCTGCCCGGTGTTCCATACTCTTCCCGAACAAATTTTCTGATGACAGGGAGCGAGCGTTCGACTTTTTCCGTATCAATGCAGTACGCGACCCGGAAGTACCCCGGCGCGTGGAACCCTTCGCAGGGGACGAATACAAGATCGTATTTCAGGGCTTTCCGGCAGAATGCCTCCGCGGAGACCTCCGGCGCCTTCGGCATGATGTAAAAAGTTCCGCCCGGACGGGGGACGGAAAAGCCGAGATCCCGGAACGTGTCATAGAGCAGATTCATGTTGGTTTCGTAAACCGAAAGATCTGCCGTATCATCCAGTGTCCGCGCCATCGCCAGCTGAATCAGGGACGCAGGGCAGTTATGCCCGATGCCGCGCGAAATCTGCGCAAAGATAAGATCCATTTTGTCCGACTGCTCGCAGGCAGGGTTCACCGCGACATACCCGATACGCTCACCCGGAATGGAGAGTGATTTCGAGAAGGAATAGCAGGTCAGCGTGTTGTCGTAATAAGCCGCCGGATACGGACATTTCTTTCCGTCAAAACAAATCTCCCGGTACGGCTCATCCGAAATCAGGAAAATCGTATGACCGAATCTCTTCGAATACTCCCGTAAAACATCGCCGAGCCTTTGCAGCGTCTCCTCTGTATAGACCGCGCCGGAAGGATTGTTCGGCGTATTGATCAAAACCGCACCGGTTTCGGGCGCCAGCATTTCTTCCAGTGCCTCAAAATTGATCTGAAAATCCGGAAGATCCGGCGGCACGATGCGGATATTTGCACCTGTGTCACAGATATAGGGCACATACTCCGGGAAAAACGGAGCAAATACCAGAACGTCCTCGCCGGGCTCCGTTACAGCGCGGAGCGCGTGCGCAAGTGCAGCCGCACAGCCGGAGGTTGGAAAGATATGTTCCGGCTTATATGCGATGCCGAAGCGCCTTTTAAGCGACGCCGCGACCTTTTCCTTGACATACGGGCTGCCGGCGCTCGGTGTATACCCGTGCAGTGCAAGCGGTTCCATTGTTTCCAATAGGTTCACGGCTGCATTCTTAAAGCTTTCGGGCGCGGGCACCGACGGATTTCCGAGGCTGAAGTCAAACACGTTCTCATATCCGATCTCTTTCCCGCGGCGGCCGGCGTATTCGGCAAGCTCGCGGATCACGGATTTATGTTCTAGCATGGAAAGGTAATGCTGGTTGATCATTTGCGTTGCTTCCTTCGAGAATTTTCTGTTATTGTACTCCTCTGTCTGCCGGTCTGTAAACATAGCGCAGGGTTCCGGCAGGTACTGCAGGGGGCACGGATGCCTTACCACAGGCTGCCGCGGGTGCCACCGATGCCTTACCACAGGCTGCCGCGGGTGCCACCGATGCCTTACCACAGGCTGCCTCGGGCGCCACGGACAAGGCGCCCTCATCAACCTGTGGTAAGGTACATAGCGTCCGCACGTCAGTCCGTGGCGTAGCAAATTGATCGCCCGCAGCAGTCTGCGGTAAGGCACATAGAGTCCGCTCATCTGCCCGCGGTGAGGCATCACAAGCGCCCTCGGCAGCCTGCATAAAGCCAAGGCGAGAGAGCAATCTCCTCGACGTGGTATTCTCCTCCTCGGCATACGCCGTAAGAAGCGGCGCTGCATCTTCGCCGGTAAATCCCAGTTCTTCCCGGGCAAACCGCATTACGGCATCACAGACTTCGAAAGCATATCCCTGCCGGCGGCAGTCCTTCCGGAAAAGATACCCGAGCGGCGCCTCCTTCTTCCTGCTGGTCTCAAATCCGACACGTCCGATCAGCGCCCCGTCGCTCTTGCGGATAACGACCCACATACCGTATCCGAAAAGGCCGTAGACCTTGTCGATATATGCCTTTACGATTTCCCGCTCCTTGTCATGGTCCGGACATAAGGGCTTCAAAAAACGGCGTGCCTGTTCATCCTCATACAGAGGATACAGACTCTCCACATCGTCCACTGTCATTTCACGGATCAGGCATCTGGCTGTTTCCGCAATCGTCCAGGGCAGTCCTGCCGCCCTCTCGTAAATTTTCTGATACGAGTCTCTGTCGATATCCTGCGGTCTTTCGACAAGGTAGGCTGCGCCTTTAAAGCTTTCCCCGTTTCTTCCCGCATGCAGATAGCCGGCGGCAGGGAGCCCGGAGGAGCGCAGCATTTGGAAGAGCGCCGCACTGTCCGCGAGATATAGAGCAGAAGCATTGGACGGAATCTCGCGCGCAGCTGCTTTCTCATGTCCGTCTGCGCGGATCACGAGGACTTCCAGTCCTTCTTCTGAAAGCGCCGCGGCGGCTTCGTCAAGCTCGCGCGCACAGAAAGGCGCGGTTTTCTCTTCTATTATAAAGATTATTTTACATAGCCCGTTCTTATTCATAACATGTTCACATTTTATTAAATGATTTTTCAAGAGTCCACCACCGTTTCGACATTTATATTATCTATACTCTAACCATAGCAACAAGCAATACAACCTAACTTTTTCATAATAACGCCAGGTGCGGAAGTACCTGGCATCCTCCCTTTTCCGGGGTATTCCTTCCGCACAGTGCGGAAGCTGCCCCAAGATAACACAAAGGCTGTGAAGAACAGATGTTCTTCACAGCCTTTTTTATGTTCCCTCGCAAATCCAGGTCATTCCTTCGCGGCTCTGCGTCCTCCCCTGTTTGCGGTTCTGCGCCGTTCCCCTGCGAAGCATCAGGTCTCCGGCTCTAAACTGCCTTTTCACTCGAAAGCAGGATTCTGTCGTTGTCCAGCGCGGCGCCCGCGTTTTTCGCGAACAGCTCCAGAAGGTCTTCAACACTTGTGTGTTTTCGTTCCTCGCCCTGAATGTCCAGAACAATGCGTCCGCTGTCCATCATCAGCGTCCGGTTTCCAAGCTCCAGCGCCTGTTTCATGTTGTGGGTGATCATCAGGCAGGTGATGTTTTTCTCCTGTACAACTCTCTTTGTCAGATCCAGCACTTTATCCGCCGTTGCAGGATCCAGTGCGGCCGTATGCTCGTCCAGAAGAAGGAGCCTCGGCGTTACGATGGTCGCCATCAAAAGTGTCAGCGCCTGCCTTTGTCCGCCGGACAAAAGTCCCACCGGATTTTCCATCCGGTCTTCAAGTCCCATGTTTAAAAGAGACAGCTTTTCGCGGAACACCTTGCGCTTCTTCGCTGTAATTCCGGTGAAATCCTGCGCAATCTTACCGAAAAACGATGTTTTCTCCGCGGAAGCCCGCAGATACGCGACCGAAAGGTTCTCCTCGATTGACATGTGCGGCGCCGTTCCCATGAGCGGGTCCTGAAAGAGTCTTCCGATCATACGGCTGCGGCGGTGCTCTTTTTCAAACGTAATGTCTTTACCATCCAGAATGATCGAACCTTCATCTGTAATAAAGGTACCTGCGATCGCGTTGAACAGCGTCGACTTGCCCGCACCGTTCGATCCGACGATCGTCGCGAAATCGCCGTCCTGCATTGTCAGACTGACTTTGCACAGCGCACGCTTCTCATTGATGGTTCCCTGATTGAATGTTTTGGAAATCTCTGTAATCTTCAGCACGAACCACTGCCCCCTTTCTCTTCGGCACGCCGTCTTTTTCTCGCGGCACTGACTTTCATCCGGAAGCGGATCATGTTTTTCGCGGCGGGCGCGGCAATCGCGGCCGCGACAATGACTGCCGAAACAAGCTTGAACGCTTCGGTCGGAACATTCAGCCGAAGCGCGACAGCCATGATAAAGCGGTACAAAACAGCGCCCGCTACGACGCCGATAATGCGGACAAACATCTTTCCCCTGCCAAACAAGGTCTCACCGATAATCAGCGAGGCGAGCGCGATCGTCACCATGCCGGTCCCCAGATTTATGTCACTCATCTTGTTGTACTGGGCGATCAGGGATCCCGCAAGCCCGGTCAGCGAGTTCGATACGCAGAGACCGACCGTAATTGTAAACGCGGGATTGATCGAAGATGCGCGTACCATCGGCAGAGAATCTCCGGTCGCACGGATCGAAAGGCCAAGCCTTGTCCGCAAAAACAGATGCAGCAGAACACAAATGACCGCCACGATCAGAAGCAGCAGAAGGAGCCGGTTCCACGTGATCCAGAACGGCGACGAGAAAAGAGAGCCCATTAAAGAGAAAACCGTGTCCGTTCCGAAAATCGAAAGGTTGGAGGAAAATCCCATGACCATGAGGTTGATCGTATAGAGCCCTGTATTCACGATAATGCCGGCCAGAATGCTCGGAACGCCGAGAACGGTCTGAAGAAATGCCGTAACAAAGCCGGAACACGCTCCCGCAAGCATTGCCGCGAAGATGCCAAGCACCGGATGGCCCGCGATCGTGCAAATCGCGCCGACCGCGCAGCCCAGTGTATAGCAGCCGTCGGTTGACAGGTCGCAGATATTCAGAATGCTGAAGCTGATAAACAGCGACAGCGCAATCAGCGCGTAGATCAGGCCGACCTCAAGCGCCGTCTGTATAATTTCCGGTGTTAAAAATCCCATGCGTCACGCCCCCCGTAAAACCAGTGGAAGGCGCCTGCGCGCCGGCTCTCATGAGCCGGTGCGGGCGCCATCATTATATAATATGAAAAATCTGCAGCAATCCGTCAGTCGAAGCTCTTCGCGGTTTTTGTCTCCACAATGCCGGAGCAGAACGGCTTGAACGCCGCTTCCGTCTTTGTAAGATCAATGCCGAGCGCTTCCGCTGTATCTGTATTGATTGTCGCGATGCCGTTGTCAAACGTCTGCACCGGCGTCGACGCCGGCTTCGCGCCGCCCGCCAGAATATCCGCGGTCATGTCTGCGGTCGCTTTTCCAAGGTCCTTGTAATTGATGCCAAAGCCGAGAAACGCGCCGTTTAACGCGAAGGAATCCGCTCCCGCGTAGTGCGGAATGCCGGCTTTGATGAACTTTTCATAGATGGCCAGCTCGGCGTTCATAATGGTATTGTCCGTCGGAGTGAAGACGGCGTCAACCCCTTCCGCGATCAGCGCATCTGCCGCGGAGCTGACTTCTTCGGTGGTTGTGCCTGTTTTTTCCACATAGGCAATCTTCTTTTCGTCCAGAAACTTCTTTGCGTCCTCGATTGCCTGCTTCGAAGCATCCTCGCTCTTGGAATACAGGAGACCGATTTTGGAAGCATCCGGCTTCTGCGCAAGGATCAGATTCATGATCGCGTTTGTGTTGAGTGCGTCTGAAGTGCCTGTAATGTTGGCTCCTGGCGCGTCCATGGAAGCCGCAAGGCCGGCGCCGACAGGATCTGTAACCGCCGAGAAAATGATCGGCGTATCCGTTCCCTCAAATGCAGACTGCACAATCTGCGCTGCCGGTGTCGCAATAGCGATGACAGCGTCCACCTTGTCGGATTTCAGCTCTGCCGCAATCTGGTTCAGTGTGGTCGCGTCGCCCTGTCCGTTGAAGAAATAGTCCTTATAATCAAATGTTACACCGAGCTCTGCTGCTCTGGCATCAAGCTCCGCCTCCGCGCTCTCCGTAATCTGGTTTAAGGAGGCGTGGTCCATGAACTGAACGATACCGACCTTATAGGAACCGCCGTTTTCCTGTGAAGATGCCCCTGTGCTTTCCGAAGAGGTTTCGGCCGCAGGCGCCTCGTTCTGCACCGTCTCCACTGCCCCGGCTTCGGTAGAAGCGGTGTCCTGCTTCGCCGCATTTCCGGAAGAGCCGCAGCCTGTAAAGAGCGCCGCGCTCATACCTGCTGCCAGAACTGCCGTCACGATCTTTCTCATGTTGTTTTTCATAATGTTCTCCTTTCGACATGCATTTCGCCTGTCCCTGAAAGGCTTTCCCCTCGCCGCGTTCCGGTGAACCGGCCGCGTCCGCTGCAATGAAAAAAGCGTCTCAGGAACGTTTGTTCCTGAGACGCCAATATACTTCTTCAAAGTAAATTAACGCGGTACCACTCAGTTTGGCTAAGCTGCCCACTCTGCACGCACTATCATGCGCTCCGGATTGATCACGGGTTCGGTTCCCGTCAGCGCCTACCGCAGCTTCCTGATTCCCGCTGCCTCGGGCTGCCCTCAAAAGTCCATTCGGCATCCGGTTCCATACGGCGTTTCCATCATCGGCCGCTCTCTGTCATTTCGCCTGCTGCTTACTACTCTTTCTCGTCGGTTTGATTTATGAAATTAGTTGCATTTTAATACGTTGACGCGCTGAATGCAAGAGGCTTTTTAAAATTATTTCAGGCCGCGATTGCCTGTGATAAATGCCTCGATCTCGCCGATCGCCTCATTCTCGTCGTTCCCGTCCGCGGAAACCGTCATTTCATCTCCGTTATCCAGTTCCAGGGACATCATACCCATAATGCTTTTCGCGTTTACACGCTTGGTTCCCAGCTCGATATACACGCGGCTGTTGTACTTGCTGGCAACCTGCACCAGTTCGGCAACCGGCCGGGCTTCGAGCCCTCCTTTGATCGCGATAATCATAGATTTTTTAGTCATAATATGTCCTCCCGGAGCCAGGCTCCTTCTGACTACTCCTCTGCCGGTGTCTCTCTCCTGATCTTCCCGGCAATTTCCGACAATTTCCGCAGCCTGTGATTGACGCCGGATTTTCCGACCGGTGGTTCCAGCAGCGCTCCAAGCTCCGTCAGCGAAATTTCCGGATGGGCTGCCCTTTTCCGTGCAATTTCCTGCAGCGGTTCCGGGAGTCCGGAAAGCGCGCCTTTTTCTATGAGAAACCGGATATCCTCCAGCTGCCGCTGCGCGGCCGAAACGGATTTCCGGATATTGGCGGTCTCGCAGTTCACCTTGCGGTTGACATCGCCGCGCACCTGCTTGAGGATTCTGGAATTCTCAAGCTTCATCGCACAGACGCTGGCTCCCATCAGATTCAGCGTGTCCGCGATACTGCCGGCTTCTGTCATATAAATGACAAAGCGGCTTCTGCGCCGCGCGCTCTTTGCCTGTATTCCAAAGGTTTGCAGCAGATCCAGCACAAGCTCCGCCTGCGCGGGCCGGCCGCACGCAAATTCCAGATGATATTCCTTCTCCGGATCGCTTACCTGTCCGACACATAGAAACAGATTTTCAATATAAGAGCGGACGCATTTACGGGAACGCAAAACAGCGTCCGCCGCACGTCCCGTCTCTGAAAGCGGATTCCCCTGCGCATCGCAGAGTCCGGCAGCAAACGCATATTCCCTGATTCTGTCCTCCCGCAGCACCTGTTCCATCGAAAAACGGGAAGCGGCGGCCCTCGGTTGTCCGTCTGTGACAAATTCGAGATTAATATTATCTATTTTTTGAATTAATGTAAAGACCCGAATCACGGGCAGCGGATTGTCTGTCTGCAGAAGAAAACGTATCCTGCCGTCCGGGTCTGCATTATAGCTTCCGATACAGCCCAGAATTGCCGCGGCTCCCGCCAGCGCTTCGGCGCGGGATGCGGGGAGATGTGCGTTCAGTTCTGTTTTGGCTTCTGTTGAGAAAGACATGGCATTAACCGTTCGAGATGTCGCGGTGGTAAAGCTTGATTCCGTAATCACCTTTGTCCTTCAGCCGTTCATACAGCTCGTTCGCAAGCGTTACGCTTCTGTGCCTTCCGCCCGTGCAGCCGATCGCGATGACCAGCTGGTTCTTGCCTTCCTTCACATAATTGGGAATCAGGAACGTGATCATATCGACCAGCTTGTCCATGAATTCCTTTGTCTGCGGGAAAGACTTCACGTAGTCCTGCACCGGCTTGTCGTTGCCGGTCTGGTGCTTGAGTTCGTCAATATAGTACGGATTCGGCAGAAACCGCACATCGAAAACCAGATCAGCATCCGATGGTATCCCGTACTTGAAGCCGAACGATGTCACTGAAATCATCAGCGAATTATAGTGCTTGTTCTCCTGAAAAATCCTGATCAGCTCCTGCTTGAGTTCTCTGGTTAAAAGCCTCGAAGTATCAATGACATAATCCGACTTGGACTTGATGTCCTTTAAGATTTCCCGCTCCTTGCGGATTCCGTCCTCGACACGGCCTTCCGGCGCAAGCGGATGCGCTCTGCGCGACTCTTTGTAACGTTTGATCAGGACTTCGTCGCTCGCGTCCATAAACAGGATTTCATACTTATATCCCTGCTGGCGCAGCTTCGTCAGCACCTCGTCCACATACTGGAAGGGCTTGTCCGAACGCACATCGAGTCCCAGAACAACCTTTGTGATCTCGCTTCCGGGCATGAAGACCAGTTCCATGAACTTGTCAATCAGCCGCACCGGAAGATTGTCCACGCAGTAATACCCTTCGTCTTCGAGCATCTTGATCGCAGTGGCCTTTCCGCCGCCGCTCATTCCCGTAACAACGACAAATCTCATCAGAAATCTCCCAGAAAGATTACTTCCCGCTCAAGGCGTACGCCGGCCCTCTCCATGACCTTCTGCTGCACAGCCTCTATGACCGCGCGTACATCGGCCGCGCTCGCTCCGTTTTTATTAATCACAAACCCTGCATGCTTATCGGAAACCTGCGCGCCGCCGATTGTAAATCCGCGAAGTCCCGCGTCCGAAATCAGTTTCCCCGCAAAATACCCTTCCGGCCGTTTGAACGTACTGCCGGCGCTTGGATATTCGAGCGGCTGCCTGCTTCTCCTGCGATTTGCGAAATCTGCCATCTGCGCCGCGATTTCCGCAGGGTCTTCCTTCTGCAGCGAAAAAACAGCTCCGACCGCAACCCCGCCGTTCGTTTTAAGGATGCTGGTCCGGTACCCGAATTCCATCTCATCCTTTGAAAATGCCTTGAGCGTTCCGTCCGGCATAAGAATCTGCACCTGCTCCACGACCTGCTTCATCTCGCCGCCGTAAGCGCCCGCGTTCATGACAAGGCCGCCGCCGACAGAACCGGGAATGCCGGCCGCGAATGCAAGGCCGCCGAGTCCGTTTCTGTACGCTGCACCCGCGGCTGCCGAAAGAGAAGCGCCGGCACCCGCAATAACCCTGCAGCCGTCAGTTCTCACCGCATAAAGGGGAGCACTGCCGTCCTCATCCGCGGCTTCCGCAAGCGCCGTCGTGTCCGTCAGAGGAAGGCTGCCCCGCCGTGTCATCGTGATGATGCAGCCTCTGTAGCCCTTGTCCGCGACCAGCAGATTCGTTCCTCTGCCGAGGATATAAAAAGGTTCTCCTGCGGCCTGTAAGAGTGCGATTGCTTTCCGGAGCGCATCCAGTTCGGACACATAGACCAGAAGGTCCGCCGGGCCGCCGCATTGAAACGAGCAGTGCCGCCGCATCGGTTCCCGGCACAGCACGCTTTCTTCACCAAGAACCTCTTTCAGCTGCTGCGCGAGTATCTGTAATTCATTCATCGTCATCGTCTTCCCGTTTGGTCTGCAGCGCGTGCTGGACACGGTTGTAAAGTTCCTGCGCTGCGTTGTAGCCCATCATTTTCTGCCTGTGATTCACCGCGGCCGCTTCCACAATAATCGCGAGATTTCTGCCGGGCCGCACCGGAAGCCGGTGGCAGACAACCCGGTTCCCGAGATATTCCGTATATTCCTCCTCGAGCCCGAGTCGGTCATATTCCTTATCTTTGTCCCATTCTTCGAGCTGAATCACAAGATCAATGTTCGAGCTGTCACGGACGCTGGATACACCGAACAGCGTCTTGACATCAATAATGCCGATGCCGCGCAGCTCGATAAAGTGCCTTGTGATGTCGGGCGCAGACCCTACGAGTGTCTCTTCGGAGATCTTGCGGATTTCGACCACATCATCCGAAACGAGACGGTGGCCGCGCTTGATCAGTTCCAGAGCTGCCTCGGATTTGCCGATGCCGCTCTCGCCTGTAATGAGGACGCCTTCGCCGTATACATCGACCAGAACGCCGTGGATCGAAATGCTCGGCGCGAGCCGTACATTCAGCCAGCGGATCAGTTCCGCCATGAAAACGGAAGTCGACTGCTTGGTCTGAAGAATCGGTACATTGTTCAGTCTCGCGTACTTGATAAAAATTTCATCCGGTGTCAGCTCTCTGCAGAAGATCACGCAGGGCTCGCCCATCGAAAGCATCTTGCTATAAATGCGCTCTTTCATTTCAAGCGGCATGTTCTGCATATAGGAGTGTTCCACGAAGCCGATGATCTGAATCCGGATCGCGTCAAAATGCTCAAAATACCCCGTCAGCTGCACCGCCGGCCGGTTGACGTCCGGCTGTTTGATCTTGATTCCGGAGATATCAATTTCCGGTGTCAGATTCCGGAGTTTTTCCTTCTCGATGACTTCCCCTAATTTCACGCTTGCCATGGCTGCCTCCCCCGTATCCTGTTCCTGCCGCCCTGCGGGCCGTGTTTGCGGACCCGCCGTCATTTTTATACTATCATACTCTTGTCCGCGCCGCCGCATGAAAATAGTCATACACCGCCTGCGCCGCGCTCCTTGGAATTTCCGGTATCTTCTCGAGTGTCTCCACATCCGCCTCCATGATATCCTGAATCGAACGGAAGGAGCGCATGAGGGCCTTCTTTCTGGCTTCTCCGATGCCCGGAATATCGTCCAGCCTCGAATGTACCTGTGCTTTGCTCCGCAAAGACCTGTGGTACTCGATCGCGAACCTGTGCGTTTCGTCCTGGATTCTCGTAATCAGCTTGAAGCCTTCGGAATGCACATCGATCGGAATCTCCACGTTGTTGTAATACAGGCCCCGCGTTCTGTGATTGTCGTCCTTGACCATACCGGCAACCGGAATATGCAGTCCCAGATCCTGTAAAACAGACAGGCAGACATTCACCTGCCCCCTGCCGCCGTCCATCAGAATCAGATCCGGGAAACGGCTGAAGCTTCCGAATTCGCTGCCCATATCCTGCCCGGCGAGATCTTTGCGCTCCTGCAGTCCGTGCGAAAATCGTCTCGAAAGCACCTCGTGCATGCAGGCGTAGTCATCCGGACCCGCCACTGTTTTGATGCGGAATTTCCGGTAATCGCTGCGCTTTGGTTTTCCCTTCTCGTAGACGACCATCGAGCCCACGTTTGCGAAGCCGCTGATATTCGAAATATCATAGCTTTCCATGCGCTCGACCCCGGAAAGCCCGAGCCAGCCCTCGACCTCCTTCACAGCGCCGATCGTGCGGCCTTCTTCCCTCCGGATTCTTTCGGTATCTTTTGCGAGAACGATCGCCGCGTTCTCATTCGCGAGCTCTACAAGGCGCTCTTTCTGTCCCTTTCTGGGCACGCTGATCTGCACCTTCTGTTCCTTGCGCATCGAGAGCCACTCTTCCATAACTTCAAGGTCTTCAATCTCCTCGGGCAGCATGATGACCTTCGGAATGTAAGGCGTGCCCGCGTAGAACTGTTTCATGAATTCAGAGAGAATGAGCGCTTTTGTTTTGCCGCCGACATGGTTCATGTAAAAATGCTCGCGTCCGATCATGCGTCCGTCCCGGATAAAGAACGTCTGCACGACCGCATCCGCGTCCGCATTCTCATAGTCCATCGCGATTCCGAGGATGTCTTTATCTTCGCCAACTCCTTCGGTCATTTTCTGCTTCTGCGCGATCTGCCGTACCGAAGTTAAAAGATCCCGGTACTTCGCGGCCTCCTCGAAATTCAATTCCTCCGAAGCCTTCTCCATGTGCGCTTTCAGGTCGTCGAGGACAAGGTCGTAATTGCCGGAGAGAAAGGCAAGCGCAAGATCCACGCCTTTGCGGTATTCTTCTTCGGAAATACCGCCTGCTTCCTTCACGCAGGGGCCGGAGCAGCGCTTCATGTAATAGTTGAGGCACGGCCGCTCCTTGCCCGCGTCTTTGGGCAGTGTCCTTGAGCAGTCGCGCAGGCCGTACATTCTGTTCAAAAGCTCGATCGTGTCGCGCACCGCATTTCCCGAAAAGAACGGGCCGAAATATCTTGCCTTATCCTTTTTCCGGGTCCGCGAAAACAGAATCCTCGGATACGGTTCCTGCACCGTGACTTTGATATACGGGTATGTTTTGTCGTCCACGAGCATCGTGTTGTACTTGGGGCGGTGCTCCTTGATCAGGTTGTTCTCGAGAACAAGCGCCTCCAGCTCCGTGTCGGTTACGATGTATTCAAAGTACGCGATCTGCTTCACCATGTTGTCGATCGCGGGGCCGCGGCCGATATTGGCGCGGAAGTACGAGCGCACGCGGTTATGCAGAACCTTCGCCTTGCCGATATAGATAATAACGTCGCTGCGGTCGCGCATGATATAGACGCCCGGTTTTTTCGGCAGCTTTTCAAGCTCTTCATCAAATTTGAAATTTCTGGACAGATCCGGCATAAAAAATCACCTTTCTGCTGCCGTGCAGCGGCATCGGCTGCGTTCTTTCTCCCGCGGTCGAGCCGCGCCTTGCGGCTCCCGGTCTGCGGCATTTTTGCCGCACTGCGCGGCCGCCGTCCTTTTGTAAAAAACTGCCGCACCGCAGGACTGCTCCCTCAGGGAACATTCCCGCGCCATGCGGCAGCTCGTGTGGTTAAACACTTCCGGATTTTAATTCCTGTCAATATCGTCTGTGGAAACACCGGAGAATCTGCCGCGGGCAGAAGAATTCTCCTGCGCGGCGTCCTGCCCCTGCGGCTTTTCTGCCGATACAGGCGCGGTGCCTCCCGGGGCTGCGGGCTCTTCCTGTGCCGGCGCAGGGCTTTCCGGCTGCGCGGGCGTTTCCGCCGGTGCCTTCTCCGATGACAATGCGGCAGGTTCTGACGACTCCTGCGCGGCCGCAGCCGGCGACGGCGCGTTCGGTTCTTCCGTGTCCGGTGCCGCTTCGCGCACCTGCTTCACATCCTCCGCGAGCCGTTCCTCCGGCGTCTTTTCCTCTTCCTCGGGAAGGCCCTTCGCCTTGCGGTAGATCTTCATGAACTGCTTGCCGGTAATCGTCTCTTCCTTGATCAGGTAATCGGCAATTTCATCCATGACATCCATATTGTCGCGCAGGATCGCCTTCGCTTCTTCGTAGCACTCCTGAATCATGCGGCGGACTTCCTCGTCAACGGCAGCCGCCGTCTGATCCGCGCAGTTCAAAGCAGCGCGTCCTTCCAGATACTGACTTTCAATCGTAGCAAGCCCCATCAGTCCGAACTTGTCGCTCATACCGTACTGGGTAACCATAGCTCTGGCAAGACCTGTCGCTTTTTCGATATCATTCGATGCGCCGGTCGTGATGCTGCCGAACTTTAACTCTTCGGCAGCGCGCCCGCCGAGCAGGCCGACAATCATATCATGCAGCTCTTCCTTGGAATTCAGGTAATGCTCTTCTTCCGGAACCTGCATCACATAGCCGAGCGCGCCCATGGTTCTTGGCACAATTGTAATTTTCTGCACCGGCTCGGAGTTCTTCTGCACCGCGTTGATCAGCGCGTGGCCGACCTCGTGATACGAGACAATCCGGCGCTCCTTCGCGTTCATGACACGGTCTTTCTTCTCCTTGCCGACAAGCACCTGCTCGACTGCCTCGAACAGATCCTTCTGCGAAACGTATTCCCTGTGCTCCTTGACGGCGTTGATGGCCGCCTCGTTGATCATGTTCGCAAGATCGCTCCCCACCGCGCCGCTCGTTGCAAGTGCGATCGCGTTCAGATCTACCGTCTCGTCCATCTTCACATCCTTGGCATGCACCTTGAGAATCGCCTCACGGCCTTTCAGATCCGGCCGGTCCACGATAATTCTTCTGTCAAAACGGCCCGGGCGCAGCAGTGCCTTGTCCAGAATCTCCGGACGGTTTGTCGCGCCAAGAACCAGAATTCCCTTCGCGGAGTCGAAGCCGTCCATCTCTGAGAGCAGCTGATTGAGCGTCTGCTCGCGCTCTTCGTTTCCGCCGCCGTACTTGGAGTCACGGCTTCTGCCGATCGCGTCGATCTCATCGATGAAGATGATGCAGGGCGCGTTCTTCGTTGCTTCCTTGAACAGGTCGCGCACACGCGAAGCACCGACGCCGACATACAGCTCGATAAAGTCGGAACCTGTCAGAGAGAAGAACGGTACATGCGCTTCTCCGGCGACGGCTTTGGCAAGAAGTGTCTTGCCGGTTCCCGGAGGGCCGACAAGCAGCGCACCCTTGGGCAGTTTCGCGCCGATCTTGACATAACGCCCCGGATTGTGCAGGAAATCCACGACTTCCTGCAGCGATTCCTTGGCCTCGTCCTCGCCCGCGACATCCGCGAACGTAACGCCGGTTTCACGCTGCACATATTCCTTCGCGTTGCTCTTGATCGGTCCTCCCATCATTCCGCCGCCGCGGCTCATTCTGCGGAAAATCAGGCTCATCAGCCCCCACAGGAGTACAAGAGGCAAAACATACGAAACTATCAGCGAAATGATCATCGCCGTGGAATCCTGTACCTCGCCGCGGACAATTACATCTTTTTCAAGAAGCCTCTTTGTCAGTGTGTCGTCGTCTTCCACCTTGCCGGTATAGTAGCGGTAAGGCGCGTTCTTGTTATCCGCCGCTTTCGTCTTCGGCGCGATGTCAATACGGTCGCTTTCGATCTTGACGCGGGCAACCTCTCCCTTGTCAACCATGGAAACAAACTGGTTATAGTCGACTTCCTTTGTCTGCGTGGCCGCTCCGCGCATCATATAGCTGATAATCGAGATGCCGATGAGAACCGCCAGCAGGATGATATAGAAATTCTGCTGGTTCGGCTTCTTCCCGCTGCCGCCGCGCCCGGAGGAAGAGCCGGAGTCGCCGCTGCTGCCGCCGTCGTCATCTCCCAGGCCGAAGAAATCCATGAGGATCCGGCCCTGCAGACTCTTTATTCTATGAGGAATCAATGCTGTGAGTTTCAAATTCCGCTCCTTTGAACGATTGTTTTCTGAAATTCGATTGTGAAAAATCTATTTTATTATAGTAATACTTTGCGGAAGGGGCAATCAAGTTAATCTTAAAATTCGATAAAATAAGGAAAAATCCGCACATTACCCGCCTTCCGGAAAATATAGTATACTATAAAGCATCGCGCTGCCGGCCCTCAGTCCGGGCGGCAGCTTTCCGGAGGTTCCATGCAGACAGTAAAATTATATGATGAAAACCCATATGAGACCTGTTTTGAAGCGGCTGTACGCGAAGTATCGGTGAATGAAAAGGCCGGGACCGCTGCGATTGTACTGGACAGGACGCTGTTTTTCCCCGAAGAGGGCGGGCAGACGCCCGACACCGGTGTTCTTGCCGGTCTTCCCGTTACAGACGTGCAGATCCGGAACGGCGTCATCATTCATACCGTGCGGCTTGCAAAAGAGAGCCCGGTGCCACGGGAGGGGGCGACTGTTTCCGGAACGATCGACTGGACGCACCGCTTTTCCAACATGCAGAATCATACCGGCGAGCACATCCTGTCGGGACTTCTCCATTCGCTGTACGGTTATGAAAATGTGGGCTTTCGCCTGAGTGACAATACCGTTACGCTCGATACCGGCGGGCAGCTGGACGACGCGCAGCTCTGTGATCTCGAAAGGCGTGCGAATGAAGTCATTTACCGCAACGTGAAGGTCACCTGCGAATATCCGCCGGAGGAAGTGCTGCAAAAGCTCGCATACCGCAGCAAGAAAGAACTCCAGGGGCCGGTCCGCATTGTGACGATTGACGGCGTTGACGTCTGCGCCTGCTGCGCGCCGCATGTGCGGCGCACCGGAGAAATCGGCCTGATCCGCATCATCGACGTTCTGCATACAAAGACGAACATGCGGCTGACCATCGTCTGCGGCAGCAGAGCGCTTGAATACACACAGCATTCATTCGAACAGCTGCGCAGCATTTCCCGGCTTACCAACATGCCGAAGGAGCGCGCCGCGGACGGTGTGCAGCGGCTGCTGGATGAGATCGCGCAGCAGAAGGAGACGCTGCGAAACCTTGAGAACGCGTATATTGACAAGGTAGTCGCAGCGGCTGCCGGCGCTGGCACTCCCGCCCCGGCAGCCGTGCCCGCAGGAAATTCGCCCGCGGGCGGGCTGTCCGAAGCGCCGGTGGAAAATAGCACCGGGAAACGTGACCTCTGGCTATTTGAAAACGCGCTTTCCACGGTTTCCCTTCGGAACCTCATGAACCGGCTCTGTGATCTGTCTTTGTACCGCTATGTCGGTGTTTTCACAGGGTCGGAGGAAGAAGGCTACAAATATTTCGCGGGCGGAAGAGGCGCCGACGCAAGGCTTGTCAGCAATACGCTGAAAGAACTGCCTGGCGGAAGAGGCGGCGGAAAGCCCGAAATGGTACAGGGTTCGGTAAAGGCAGGCAAAAACGCGATTCTGGCAGCGCTTCGCGGAATTGCATGACGCGTTCCGCCGCGCCGGACCTCCGGAGGATTTGTTTTGAATAAATATCAGAAAAATTTGAAGCTGCGGATGACCGATCTTTTCGTGATCTTTCTGGGAAGCACGATCACCGCGTTCGCGACACAATATATCTTTGACCCGTCAGGACTTGTCACCGGCGGCGTTTCGGGTCTTGCGATCATCATCAAGTATCTGACCGGGCGTTTCAGCCCGTTTGAGATCCCTCTCTGGCTCTCGAACTTTGTTCTGAACGTCCCGATTTTCCTGTTCGCGATCAAAACAGACGGCTTCCGCAGCATTATCCGCACCGGAATCGGATGGCTGATCATGACCGTAGAGCTTTACTTTTTCCCGCAGTACAATCTGATCCCGGACAATCTGCTGCTCGTTTCGATTTACGGCGGCGTCCTGTTCGGCCTGGGCATCGGAATTCTTTTAAACGCGCGCGCCACAACCGGCGGTACGGACATGCTCGGCAACTCGCTGCACAAATACATGCGCCAGTATAACATCGGAACGATCATCGCGGTTCTTGACGGCGCGGTCGTTGTGCTCGGTGCGGTTGTTTTCAATGTCGAACACACGCTGTATGCAATTATCTCGGTCTACATCATGGGCAAAGTCTGCGATTATATCGTCAGCCGCGGCAAACAGGCAAAGTGCGCCTATATCATTTCCGATGCGAACGAAGCCATCGCGCGGGAGATTATGGACGATCTTGACCGCGGCGTAACCTGCCTTCCCGGCACCGGCATGTATTCCGGAAAGGAACGGAAGATTCTGTTCTGCATCTGCAGCAAGAAAGACATCGTCGATATCAAAGATATTGTGAAAAAAAACGACCCCCGCGCCTTCTTCATCATCAGTGATGTGAATGAAGCCATGGGGGAGGGTTTTGTCGAGCGCTGGAGCTGACGGCTCCAGCGGCACTCCGCAGTTCTTTAATATTTCTTGTACTCCGGCGTGCAGGTCAGCTGAATCCCGAGTTTCCGGAATGTCTGCATGTCCACATCCGCGAGAATAACCGAAGAATGCGCCTGCGCGCCGCGAAGCTTCGGCAGCTGCTCGATCGCAAGCTCCGCATGCGGGTTTGTTGCGGCACTCATGGAAAGCGCAACCAGAAGCTCATCCGTATGCAGGCGGGGATTTCCGGCGCCCAGATACTCGGTCTTCAGCCGCTGGATCGGCATGATCGATTCCGCGGAAACCAGCTTTTCCTCGTGCGGAATGCCTGCATATTCCTTTAAAACATTCATCAGGCACGCTGCGGCGGCGCCGAGAAGATCCGACGTCTTTCCGGTGATGATACGGCCGTCGTCCATTTCAATCGCGGTTGCAGGGTGTCCCGTCTCTTCCGCGCGCCGCAGTGCAGGCAGAAGAACCCTGCGGTCTTCGGGCGTAACCTGCGCCTGTTTAAGCAGCAGCTCCTGCTTGTACAGCTCTTTCGGAGAAGCATTTCCCTTCTTAACATTTACCGCGCTCTCAAAATATCTGCGGATAATCTCTTGTTTTGCCGCTTCTCTGCAGACCGCATCATCCGAGATCGCAAACCCTGCCATGTTGACGCCCATGTCCGTCGGCGACTTGTACGGGCACTCACCCATAATTCCTTCGAAAATCTGCTGCAGCACCGGGAAAATCTCAACGTCCCTGTTATAGTTGACCGTCGTCTTTCCGTAAGCTTCCAGATGGAACGGATCAATCATGTTCACGTCCGCGAGGTCGGCGGTTGCCGCCTCGTAGGCAAGATTGACAGGGTGCTTGAGCGGCAGGTTCCAGATCGGGAACGTCTCGAACTTCGCGTAACCGGCTTTGATGCCGCGTTTGTTTTCCTGATAAACCTGGGAAAGGCAGGTTGCCATTTTGCCGCTGCCGGGGCCGGGCGCCGTGATGACAACAAGGTCTCTCGTCGTCTCAATGTAATCGTTCCGTCCGTAGCCTTTGTCGCTTAGGATCAGCGGAATATTGGACGGATAACCTTCGATGACATAATGAAGATAGGAACGGATGCCCAGCGATGACAGGCGCGTCCGGAAATTGTCCGCCGCAGGCTGTCCCGTGTACTTGGTGATCACAACGCTGCTGACATAAAAGCCGCGGTCTTCAAACGCCTTTTTCAGGCGCAAAACATCATCGTCATAGGTTATCCCCAGATCCCCTCTGACTTTGTTCTGTTCAATGGCGTCGGCACCGATGACAATGACAATCTCCGCCTTGTCCCGGAGCTGCTCGAGCATCTTGAGCTTATTATCGGGCGCAAAACCCGGAAGAACGCGGGAAGCGTGATAATCATCAAAAAGCTTGCCGCCGAATTCCAGGTACAGTTTACCGAAATGCGACATTCTCTCCTTGATATGCGCGGACTGCAGTTCCAGATACTTCGCCGAGTCAAAACCGATTTTTGATGACGCCATTGCCATTCTCCTGTCTTTGTGCTGTTATGCTCCGTGCGGTAAAACCGCGAGGATTTCAATGTAATCTTTAACGGTAAAAGTATGCCGTTTCCATTGCCTGAATGCAAGCGTAATTTACAGAACCGGCGCAGTGGTCAGCCTACCCTCCGTGTCTTTTCCCACGCGGATCACGAAGTCAAAGCGGCAGCACTGCGTGCACATGTAGAAGTCCTCTTCCGGAAAGATTTCCTGTGTGGCCGGATTGAAGAAATGCGCGCCGTCGCCGTCCTTCATCGCGGCTGCCTTTTCCCGAAGCTGCGCGAGAGCTGCCCCGCCGGACATATCTTCCCTGCCCGAAAGATCTTTATTTTCCAGTCTTGCCTTCAGATATTCCGCGCAGAGAACGTCCTCCGCAGCGCTCGAAAGGCCCGCTTTACCCATCGCGACAATGGAGACCTGCTCCGGATTCCTGCTCCTTATGTAGCGGACCACGGCATCGGCGTTGACAAGGCTTCCCGTGATGATTTCCTGAGCGCCCGCTGCCGCAGCGTTCACGATTCCCTGCGTGCCGGCGCTGGTCGTGTGGATGATTGTTTTGCCGGAAACATCAAAATCCCGGATCTGGGACGGGGAATTGCCGAAATCGCAGCCTTCAACCTTTGCGCCGCCCCGCTCTCCCAGAAGAACATAGTCCGGGTGTTCCTTTTTCATTGCAAAAGCGTCTTCGATCTTTCCAATCGGGCAGATCTTTCTAGCTCCTTTTTCAAACAAATAGCATTCGAGCGAAAACGCGCGGAATACATCAATGATGACAGTAAGGCCCTGCGCTTTCTTCGCGCCTTCGATCAGTTCCAGTATCCGAATATTCATTTCAATTCCTCTCCGGTGTGTTTTTAATAGTATAGGCTTGTTCACCGGACGTGCACAAGTCCATGCTATAATATAATAAAGTTTAAAAAGGCGGAAACTTCATGGCACTTCTGGACAAAGACATCCGTGAGCCGCTGTTTCAGTTTCTGGAGCAGACGTATCATAAAATCCGGATCATCGAAGAAAAGAATATGGGCCGCTCGCGCGCGGACATCCTTATGGTGACCGAAGACGCGCTTTACGGCATCGAAATCAAGAGCGACCACGACAGTTATACGCGCCTCGCGCGGCAGGTCGACGACTACGACAGGTTTTTTGATTACAATTTCGCGGCGGTCGGTTCCTCGCACGCGGGCCATATTGAGGAGCATATCCCGGATTACTGGGGCATCATCACGATCGACGAGGTGGACGGTAAGCCGGACTTTTATATCCTGCGAAAGCCGCAGCTCAATCCCCGTCTGGACCCTTCCGAAAAGATCCGGATTCTCTGGCGGCCGGAACTCGCGCATATTCAGGAGCTCAACGATATGCCCGCATACAGGAACAGGAGCAAGCTTTTTGTCGAACAGAAAATTCTGGAACGTGTGCCGCCCGATGTGCTCCGGGTGCAGCTTTCCGACGAATTGTTTGAACGGGATTACACGACCATCCGCGAAAGAATCAACGCGTACCGGACGGCGAACGGCAGGAAGCCGCGGCGCAGAAGGCGCGTCCGCAGGAAAAGATACAAATCTTCCATGTAGGAGGTATGCTATGGCTAAAAAAATCGCGATTATTACCGGCGCTTCGAGCGGCCTTGGCAGAGAATTTGTCCGGCTTCTGGATGCGGACAGTGAAGGTGCGGGTGCCGGTGAATTTCATCTGGATGCGCTCTGGATCATCGCGCGGAGGAAAGAGCGCCTTGAAGAGCTCGCGGCAGGGCTCCGGACAGATATTGACGTTATTGCGCTCGATCTTACAGACAAAACATCCGTTACGCAGCTGCAGGAAAAGCTTTCCGCAGAGCGGCCGGACGTGCGCATGCTGATTAACGCGGCAGGCTCGGGCAAAATCGCGGCGAGCGCTGCTCTCCCGCTCGAACAGGTGGATCAGATGATCGATCTCAACTGCCGCGCGGCCGTTGACGTAACACAGATCTGTCTTCCATATATGGACAGCGGCGCGAAAATCATGGAAATCTGCTCCACCGCGGCTTTCCAGCCAATCCCGTATCTGAACGTATACGCGGCGTCCAAGGCGTTTCTGTACAGATACAGCAGAGCGCTCCGCTTTGAGCTGCGGCCGCGTGATATCACCGTGACGGCAGTCTGCCCGTACTGGATCAAGGATACGGAATTCATCCCTTCGGCGCGGCAGACCGCTTCCGCAGACAAAACTATGTCCGAAGCGCAAAGTCCGATCCGCTCGTTCCCGCTTGCTTCCACATGCAAAACCGTCGCCGAAAGAGCGCTCATGGATACAAGACTCGGACTTTCCGTTTCGACGCCCGGCTTCGTCTGCACCGTACACCGCGCGGCGGCAAAGCTTCTTTCGAGCGACATTTTAATGTACATTTTCGACTGGCTGCGGAAGATCTGAGCCCCCGTTTTTCCATAGTTCTTGCATTTCTTCCGCTTTCGGTGTAATACTGAAGCTGCGCTATATCCATGACCTGATCCGCCTTCCGGCGGCAGTGTCCCGTACGGATTGTCCGTACGCTTTACGGAACAGCAGCAGGAGGAAAACAAAAAATGAATTTCCAGACTGTCAGCAGCCGCTGACGGATTTTTGGCACCGCTATATTTCGGAATAAAACCGGATTATTACGGTGCCATTTTTATATCCCGGCGCCGCTGCGCGGAAGGATTTCTTTGTTTTCCCAAGGGAGGAAATCTACTTATGAAAAGGAAACTGATCACAACCATTGTTGCATTCGCGGCGGCGTTTACTCTTGCCGCCTGCGGGACAGGCTCCGCGCCGGCCGCAGCCGGAACGAAGGGAAAAACCCCCGCGGCAGAGGCATCGACTGCCGGCGCCGCTGCGGCTGCCGGCGGAAGCGCGGGAATTCAGGAGGGCGGCGATTTTGTCTACGGCATCGCCACGGAAATCGACAACTTCGATCCCTTCACCGCAACAACCGCGGACGCAAAGAGCGTTTACTTCAACATTTATGAAGGCCTTGTCAAGGTTTCGCCGGACGGCACATTCAAGGGCGCAGTTGCTTCCGATTACAAAATCTCGGATGACGCGAAGACATATACCTTCACACTCCGGGGCGGCGTGAAATTCCACAACGGACAGGAAGTTACCGCAGACGATGTCATCTACTCGCTGCAGCACGCGAAAGACAGCAAGATGACAGGGTTTGACAATGTCGAGGACATCTCGTCCAAAGACGGCAAAACAATCACCGTCACGCTGAAAACCGGCGATACCGATTTTCTTGCCGACGCGTCCTCGCCGATTGTGCCCAGGGATTCCGACAATAACGGTGAGCTCGCGAAAAAGCCCGTCGGCACAGGCCCTTTCATGCTGACCGACTACGCTGTGCAGGATCACGCGACGCTTGAAAAATTCAAGGATTACTGGGGAACACCCGCGCATCTTGACAAAGTAACGGTCAAGTTCATCGCGAGCTCTTCGGATCTTCTGATGAATTTCCAGTCCGGCGCGATTCAGGGCTTCATGGCGGACACCAGCATTACCCAGCAGCTTCCTGCGGATTCCGCGGTTGTCAATGTCAGCAACTCGAATGCGGTGCAGGCGCTCTATCTGAACAATGCGGCAAAACCCTTCGATGACGTCCGTGTACGGCAGGCGGTCAACTATGCGGTTGACGCTGACGGCGTCATAGACACAGTCGATTACGGTGTCGGCACAAAGCTCGGCTCCGCGATGATTCCGAACCTGAAGGCATACTATGATGATTCTCTGGCGGATGTCTACAATGTCAATGTAGAGAAGGCCAAAGAACTGCTTGCCGAGGCCGGACTTGCGGATGGCTTCTCCTTCACCGTGAAAGTACCTTCCAATTATCAGGTGCATCTCGACACGGCGCAGGTGCTGGTCAACCAGCTCGCAGCTGCCGGTATTCAGATGAATATCGAACAGGTGGACTGGGCGACATGGCTCGAGAATGTCTATACGAACAGAGATTACGAAGCGACGATCATTTCGGTTGACGGCGCGATCGCCTCTCCTACCGCGTTCCTTTCCAGATATCAGTCGGACGCGGACAACAACTTCGTAAACTTCAAGTCAGATCAGTTTGACAAAGCCTACGCAAAGGCCATCGCCGACGTCGACGAATCCGCCCGTGAAAAGGACTTCAAAGAATGCCAGAAGATCCTTTCGGACGAGGCCGCGAGCGCTTACATTCAGGATATTGCTTACAACCTCGCGTATACGAAAGACTTCACAGGTTTTGTACAGTATCCTCTGTACGCGACGGACTTTTCGGCAATCGCAAGAACCGCGAAGTAATGTGACGGGCCGGTGCGCGCGGCGGACACACCGCGGCGCACCGGCCCATAAGGAGAATTTTTTGCGTTACCTTATCAAGAAAATCATTGTCCTCATCCTGACCATGTTCGTGATCTCCCTCTTCACGTTTCTGGCTTTCCATATCATTCCGGGAGATCCTGCACGGCTCATTCTGGGTACCAGCGCGTCCGAAGCAAAACTCGAAGCGCTCCGCCGCCAGCTCGGCACCGACCTCCCGCTGCACAGCCAGTATATAAACTGGATAACCGGCTTTGTGCGCGGTGATTTCGGAACCTCGATCCGCTACTCCATGCCCGTGAAGGATCTGATCGGCGGTCACGTTACCGTAACGGTCCTTCTCGGCATCATGGTCATGATCATGACACTGATTGTCTCTATTCCCCTCGGTATCTTCGCGGCAAGAAAACGCGGAACGATCACGGAACAGATCATGGAAGCCGTCACAATGACAGGTATCTCGATCCCGGGTTTCTTTCTCAGCATTCTCTTTATGTGGGTGTTCGGGCTTGTTTTGCATCTGTTCACACCCGGAAACTACGTCAGCTACAGGGACAACCCGGCCGGATTTTTCCGCTTCATGTTCTTCCCGGCGCTTGCGATCGCCGTCCCGCAGATTGCCACGCTGACTAAATACGTACGCACCTCCGTTCTCGGCGAGCTGGACAAAGATTATGTTCGCACGGCGAAGGGAAAGGGCAGTACGATGCACAGAATCCTGTACGGCCACGTTCTGCGCAACGCAATCGTGGCCGTCATCCCGCTGATCGGCATGATGATCGGCAGCATCTTTTCCGGCAGCATTATTGTTGAACAGGTCTTCGGCGTGCCCGGCATCGGACGCCTTCTGATCGCTTCGGTTACCGGCAGGGATTTTCCACTCACACAGACGCTTGTCATGTATGTCGCTTTTGTAATTGTCATCACGAATTTTATCGTGGATATTCTGATTCAGCTGATTGATCCCAGAATCCGGATCAGCGGGTAGGAGGCAGCATATGAACCACGGCAAAACACAGCTCCGCACCGGTCTCATCCTCGCCTCCGTCATTGCCGGTCTTGCGGTATTGTCTCTTTTCTGGACACCCTGGGACATCAATCAGATGGACACGCTGTCACGTATGCAGCCGCCTTCCCTCCGGCATCTGTTCGGCACGGACAATATGGGGAGAGATGTTTTTTCGAGGGCGATTGTCGGCGGGCGCTTTACGCTGGCCGTCGCGCTTTCGACGGTAGCGGGCTGTACAGTTATCAGTTCGGTTCTGGGCCTTCTCAGCGGATACGCAGGCGGCATCACTGATGAAATCATCATGCGCATTGTCGATGCGGTCAGCTCGTTTCCGGGACTTCTGATCGCTCTCATCATTGTCACTGTCATGAAGCAGAGTAATTACACAATCGTCATCGCTCTTTGCATCACCTTTGTGCCGAGTTTTACAAGGATTGTCCGGACCGGGACTTTGCAGTATAAGAACGCTGATTTCATAAAAAGCAACAAAGTCTTCGGAGATTCGGATGTGCGGCTTCTGCTGGTGCATGTTTTGCCAAACATTCTTCCGCTTCTGCTTTCATCGGTTATCATCGGACTTTCCAATGCAATTCTGGCGGAGTCCGGCATGAGCTACCTGGGGCTTGGCATCCAGCCGCCGGCGCCGAGCTGGGGGCGGATGCTGTATGAGTCGCAGAGTTATATCTTCAACGCGCCGTGGTGCGCGCTGGCGCCGGGACTTATGATTGTTGTGACGATTGTAGCGTTTAACTGCATCGGCGAGGGAATCCGCAAAAAGTATCTGGCGTGAACCGGAGCTGCGGCGTGGCGGAGCATATTCCCCAGAAAGGTTTCAGCATGACAAATGATCCGAATGTGCGGCCGCTTCTGCAGATTCGCGGCCTGACAATTTCCATACGCGAAGGAAACGGAAAGTATACCGCGGTAGACGGTGTAAGCTATGATGTTCTGCCCGGAGAGATTCTGGGCGTCGTCGGCGAATCCGGCTGCGGCAAAACTGTTACAAACCTGGCAATTATGGGCCTTCTTCCCGAAGTTTTATCTGTGACCGGCGGGAAAATCCTGTTTAATTCCGCGGCTTTGCCCGGGGAAATTGATCTTGTCCGCTGCTCGCAGGAGCAGCGCAGAAACATAGACGGCAATGAAATTTCAATGATCTATCAGGAACCGCTTACAAGTCTGAATCCGCTTCTGCGGATCGGCAGGCAGGTTGGCGAGTCTCTTCGGATTCATCATCCGGAGCTGCCGGAAGCCGAAGTGGAATCCAGAGTTTTGAAATCGCTTGCCGAGGTCGGGCTGCCTGATCCCGCGGCAATTACAAAAATGTTTCCGCACCAGCTCTCCGGCGGTATGCGGCAGCGTGTCATGATTGCCATGGCAACAATCTGCAGACCAAAGCTCATGATCGCGGACGAGCCTACAACAGCGCTGGACGTAACCGTACAGGCACAGGTTCTGCGCCTTTTAAAACACATCAGCCGCAAACACGGAATGTCCATTATCTTTATTTCACATGACCTGGCTGTCATAGACCAGATCTGTGACCGGGTGATTGTCATGTATGCGGGCAGGGTTGCGGAATCCGCGCCTGTGGAAGCAATCATGCGCGCGCCGCTGCACGAATATACCAAAGGTCTGCTCCGCTCGATTCCGCAGCCTTCTTTAAAAGGGACTGATCTTCCCGCGATCAAAGGTCATGTTCCTTCGACAAAAGAACATCGCGAGCCCTGCCCATTCGCGCCGCGCTGCCCGAAAGCGACGGAAATCTGCAGGCGGCAGGCGCCGCCGCGCATGGAGCCGGCCGCAGGGCATGTCGTGTATTGTCATCATGTTTAGGCGTGGCGCCCGGATGCCTGCGCTGACACTTATTTCATTGGCTTCCGTTTCTTGCAAATCTAAAAATTTTCCGGTTTTGCAAGAAGCCTTTCTTCGCCGCGCCGGATTTCAGGGCTTTTGCAAGAAAGATTTCTGCTTGCAGGTCTTCTATTTCTTGCAAATTTCGGATATTCCGTATTTTGCAAGAAACGCTTCCGGCAGAAGCTCCGCCGGCGCGGGCGCGGCGCGGCGGAGGCCCGATATGACGGTAGGGCGGCAAAGGCTCCGCCGGCTCCTTCTATTATTAATTAAGGTACAGTCATGAGTGATATCCGAAAAGAAAAAGGTGACATCCTGGAAATCCTGAATGTCACAAATTACTACGAAGACAGCGGCCCGCAGATCTTCAAAAAGCGGACAAAGAAAAAGGTTCTGAACAACGTGACACTCCGGATTCACACTGATGAATTCTTCGGACTTGTCGGCGAGTCCGGCTGCGGCAAATCCACGCTCGGAAACGCCGTGCTGGGGCTGCTCCCGTTCGAAGGCACCATCAAAGTCGGCGGCATACGATATAGCCGCAGCAGAAGAAAAGAGTTTACGCGCCGCGTGCAGGCTGTTTTTCAGGACCCGATGAGCTCGCTGGACCCCCGAAAGACAATCGGCTTCACAATGCGCGAGCCTCTCCGCGCGCACCATATCGGAACGAAGGAGGAGCAGGAACAGGCCGTCGTCCGCATGCTGGAGCTGGTCGGCCTCGACGCGTCCTACGCGTCACGCTACCCCGGAGAGCTCTCCGGCGGGCAGCGGCAGAGGGTGTGTATCGGCGCTGCGCTTATGCTTTCTCCGGACCTTATTATTGCCGACGAGGCGGTCTCCGCGCTCGATGTCTCTGTCGGCGCGCAGATCCTGAATCTGTTCCGCGAGATCGACCGCAAGGCCGACTTTGCCATGCTGTTTATTTCCCACAACCTGAATGTTGTATACTATCTGTGCGACCGTATCGCCGTCATGTACCGCGGAACGATTGTAGAACAGGGAACCGCAGACGAAATCTATTATCATTCGAGGCACCCCTATACAAAACTGCTTCTGTCCGCGATCCCGGACTTCGGCGCGCGCATCGAAGATGATGGAACGAAATCCCTGTCGGAGATCGAGAAGCAGCACGAAGCCGTCGAAGTCCGAAGAGAGGATGTGGCGGGGGGGGGGTGTTTTTT
>OCVV012824367.1_pt1 | contig 179676 bp, 285 predicted proteins | sample 1539721 | NCBI WGS metagenome assembly OCVV01 (sample SAMN02144230, study PRJEB22623) | gut metagenome | biome: sheep rumen | host: Ovis aries | place: New Zealand | reverse complement strand
AAGAAAGCCCTTCGGGGCTTTTCTTAGTTTTTTAATTCCTAGTATTCTCCTAGGTAAACTTCTGTTGCGCCCGGGCGCAACAATTTTAAGATTCAAAGAAAGCCCCATTAAGGAGCTTTTTTCCAACTGCGTTGTTTTAAAGTATTCATTTTAATTTTACAATTGTTAATATGTTTAATTAAATAGTTTTTATCGTTAAGCGTGGTTGAGATTGTTAAGAATTTATATTTCGTCATTGGCTTAAGAACTCTTATTGAATTACTATTTAGAAAAAATTGACTTCTACTGATTTCTTTTAAATAGTCCTCTTTAGATAAAAGCGGAGGCATAGTAAGAATAAAATAGATATAAAAGTCATGAGAAACATAATCTTGACTTGTTTTCTTATAGAAATTCTTTTCATATACTGTCATAAAAATACCTCAATTTCTGTGCTATTGTACTTTACCTTACATTATATATTATAACACACTTTTTAGTTTTTGTCTATTCGCAAAATGCACAAAGTTTTAATGTTGAATTTGTTCATTTTTGTGCCGCCCGGGCGCAGAGTTAGTCTTTGCTAACTTAAATAAAGTAAAAGTGGCGATTATTCGCCACTTTCTTCTAAACACTTTTCAATGCCTAAAACTCTCAATAATTCGTACAAACTAGCAAACGGATTCAAGCCCATATCATCAGGAATTAAATTGTAAATAGTTGGATAAAGTTCTTTAATTCCAGTTAAGAACATTTGTCCCCAATCTCCGCCACAAGGTCTACACTTAGTTAAAAAAGTATCAAAGTACATTTCTTTATATTCGTCTTTTGTGCTATCAATATAATAAAGTAATGCATAGCCATCAATGCCCCATGTAGCAAGAAGGAATTCCGCTTTTTCCAATTGTGCAAGTTTTGAAATTGGAATATCCTCTGTTAAAAGTTGCTGAATTCTTTTTTCGCTAAGTCCAAAAATTTCTCTCATTGGCATAATCCTCTACTTTCTAAAATTTAATGAATAATAAAATAATCAGAGTTCAAATCTACTCTATCATTCCAGCCGGAAAAGCAGATTTTTTCAAACACGTTTCTTAAAACGGATTCTTGAATTTTTTCGTCTTGAATTTGAGGAAGTTCAATTGTATTTCCAATTGACTTATAATATTCTGCATCTTCTTTTGTCATTACGTTTTCGCAAGTCCACTGATAAGCCTGACCAATGCTGTCAAAAAGATGACCTCTCTCCTCTCCTCTCACATTGATTTGAAATTTCTTCATAAGTTTTACCTCCACTTTCTTAGTTTCTCTTTACCTTACATTATATATTATATCATACTTTTTGAAATTTGTCAACTGGCAAGTTGCACAAAGTTTTAATGTTGAATTTGTTCATTTTCACTACGCGCCCGGGCGCAACGTAATTTTGGCTATATATAGAGAAAACTCCCCATCAAGGGGAGCTTACATAATAATCATCTGCATCATCATCATAGTCAATGTCAAAATTGTCCAGCATATCGCACAAAATGCCGTCAACAACGTTACTATCCCAGCATTCCGCACCAAAGAGTCTGTTAAGATTATTAGCAATAAAAATTCTAATTAAATCCCTATCTAAATAACCCTTGTTTTCTCTCCATTTCCGCATATCTTCTAAAGCGGACTTCCGTGCAATTATCATTCTTGCTCTATTATAAACAAAACACTTCATTGAATAACCTCTCTTTCTAATTGTGGGAAAATGGCGATTATTCGCCATTCTCCTCGATTTCCTTGTCTGCCTTTTCGGCTTCAAGTTTAGCCTCTCTTGCCACCTTCCAGAGGTTGCCGATATAACGAACAAATTCGTCACGGTTCATTCTGGTTTTCTTGCCGTCCGTACCTGTAAAGATTACACCTTTAGCCATTTTCAATACCTCGCTGATTTGGGCTTTAGGACTTCCAGTCGCCTTGCTTTCCGTCCTCCTTACATATATAATTATATCACATTTTAAAGAGTTTGTCAATAGTTTTTAAGTCAAATCTCCGAATTGCATAAAATTCTCGCCGGCAACGCAAAATTTTTGTTAAATTTAACGAAAACCGCCCGGGCGCGAGGTAAAAACCTCGCATTTTCTTCATTTTCCTTGCATTTCTTCTTTCTTTTTCTTATATTCATATTCACTTTTTCCCGTCCGTGTTGCAGGATTGAACTCCCAAGTTTTTCTTTTCTTCTTATAATATTCCCGTTGTTGCTTCTTACTCATTTTGTCAAGCGGTACGAATTTAGTTGCCATATAAACTTCATCTCCTTTACTATATATATTATATCACATTCTACTAAATTTGTCAAGTAAAAACTTTTCAACAATTCGACTTCTATTTTGTATATAATGCTGGAAAACCGCCCGGGCGCAACCTACTAAACCCATAAAAATAGTAGGTATTGAGTTTCCCCCTCTCCCTCCCCTCTCCCTCGCCGGCAGCCGAATTTTTCTCCCGGGCGCAACCCATTCCCTCTCCCTGTGAGCTGCGTTTGAGCTGAGTCTCCAAAATAATTTTCCCTCTCCAAAATTCGGAAGTCCCTGTGAGCTACGTTTGGGTACGACAAAGGGGCCGTCTCCCAACCGAAAACAAAAGTTCCGGCGGAGACCGCCTATGTAAAAGAAGCCTGAACTTTTGACAACCCAAAAAATTGACGCAAGTCCAACTAACATTGCAAATCATCGCCAAGTCAAATAAATAGCGGTTTTGCAACTTCGTTGAAGTTGATTTGTCTCGGGCGGATTGTCCAAAGCCCTCTTCCTTTTATTCAATTTGTAAAGCCATAAAACTCCTTAAGCCCAAATTCTAGGGGGTACATTTTACTTTGTGTAGCTCCTTTAGCCCACAAATCGAGGGGGTACACTACACTTGGTGGAACTCCTTTAGCCCACAAATCGAGGGGGTACATTCCACGTTTTTTCTTGCTCACCAACTAAGTAGGATTGGAATAGAAGCCCTCAAAATTTTTCATACCACTTAACTCAAAGCGGTCCCGCCCGAATTTTCAACATTACTAATCCAAACCGCCGGAACCCTATAGAAAACCGTAAGTGAAACTCCCTTTAATTTATTTCCAATTTCGTCTCGAAAATAGCCATTGTGGATTTCTATTCCTAACCCTTAATTTTACTCCGAAAATTAGCGGATTTTGCCTCTTCCTTTCTTCGATTCCGAACGGGGCGCGGCGAAACAAAAAAAGAGGCATTACTGAGCACACGGCAAAGCAACACCTCTTCCCCTTATTCAAACTTTTCTAACTCTAAATTTTCCCACAACCATTCCAACTCTCTTTCTTCCCTTAAACCAAATTCTCCTCTTTCCCAAAACTTCTTTCCTTCTTCCCAATTTTCAACTTTAACTCTTCCAATTGTTCTAATTTTTCCTTCCCAAATCTAATTAACCCAAACTTCATCTTCTTTTCTCCAATCATCAAACTAATTTACAACTTCCAAAAATCCAACTTTCCCTTTCTCTTTAACTTTCCTTTCCAATTCTCTTTTCCAACTTCTCGAATTTCTAAAGACCTCGAAAATTCCCATTTCACAATAATCTCCAAAATCCCTTTTTTCAGCTTTCCTTAAAACTAAATCTTTATGTCTATAAATTTTTTTTCTTACGACCTTATGTTCAATTTTTTCCTAAATTTTTTCTTGCGACCTCAACTAATTTTTTGCTAACAAACAAACATTTCCTTTATACAAATATTCACAACTTAAACCAAACTCTTTCGTTTGTTTTCTTAATTCTTCATAAATTTCCCAAAAGTTTTTCCTTTCAATTCGCTTTAAAAAACTTATAGTTTCAACCCAATTTTCTTTCAAAATTGTTTTAGTCTCCCCCTTTCTTAAAGGTCTACCCCCTATTCCGATTAGCTTTGGACATGCCTTTAGAAAAGCGACGTTATTATTGACCCCCTATATGTTCACTGAGTACAGGTAGACTACCATTTTTCCTCACACCCCCTATTACAATTACTTTTTATAGACTTTTTACACAGCCCCCTTTAAGTTTTTTCCTCTCCCCCTTTTTTTAGTTCCTTTCCTTTCCTTTCCTTTTTCTTTTCCCTTCTCCCCCTTAATTTTTTCCCTTCGTTTCTCGCCGCCACCCTTAACTTTCGTTTTTTTAACGTCTCCCCCCTTAATTCGTTTCTTTTAACTTCCCTCTCTTAACTTCCCCCTCTTAACTTCCTTTTCTTTTCTCCTTCCCCTTCCCTTTCCCTATTTTTAAGTAGAATTTAGCCCTCCCCCTTTAAACACTTTAAGTTTCTCCTAAAACACAGATACTTTAGTTTAGGGTTTTTCCCTCCTAACTTTCAGTAGATATGTAATTGAGAGGAGAACTTTTCTCAAAATTTTTCATACCCTCTTTAACCTTACCTTTCGCCGCAACGCACAACTTAAAGGAACTTAAGGAAATTTTTTAAGTTCAAAATCTTCTCTCAATTTTACGTTTCGCCGCCACCCATTACTTTAAACAACAAAACCCCTCTACTTTGCGAAGCCGGCAGCAACAAGGAAGAGAAATAATAGTCCGGATTTTCATCTGCTTCCACCTCAGAATTTCTCCACACATTACCCTCCTTTTCCGGCAACTTAATTTCGCTTTTAAACAGAGAAATCTCCCCATTAATTTCCATTACTATCATTCCCCCTTAATTATAGTAAAGTAAACGCTCTTCCTACTCCATCTCTCCCAAAATTCTTTTCTTTTGTTGCGCCGGAACGCTACAAACCATACACCTTATTTCCAAGTCCTTATAGTTCTAAAGCCCCGGATTATCTTCCCTTGCTTTCTCCATCCACCTTTCTTTATATAGGTTTTGTCCGTTCCTGCGCCGGCTTGCAATAGTTTGTGGTTTTGGGAATAAGTCCATAAAGATTTGGCGCAATCGAAAGCGTAGGTTCTCGGCAGTTCCCAAATAGGATTTGCCGTTTGGAAACTTTAGGAAGAAAATTCCAGAACGAAAAGGAACTTCACCAAGGTCTTTAAAGCGTTGCTTGTAGAATTGACGTTCAAGGATTTTTTCGTTTTCGCAGTTTAACTTAATTTCAAAGTCCATTTAGATACACCCCCATTTAGTTTATAAAATCGTTACGCCGCCACCCATTAAATTAACGCATGGCGGCGCAAGTTACAAAACCTTATTTGTCTTCCAATATCTCCGGCATTTTAAACATTACCCTTTCAAATAAATCATCCGACATTGCACTTGCTTTCATTTCCGCCTCAATATCTGTATCGAAATCAGGACTGAGCTCCCCCTCTTCAATTTTTTGTAAATGGTAAATCGTATATTTTCCAAGTTCCTTACTATACTCAGTATGCAATTTCAACTCAATCAGCCCCCAATAACTTAATAATGCTAAATAAATTCTGATATTAGAGTAGCATGGTGAATCAGTTGTATTATGACCAAGAAGCATAACCAAATTTCTTTGAGTAAAGGTCATTTCTTGTTTTGATTCAGCCAATACCCAAATCTTTTTTAAAATAAGAAAAGTTCTTAACAAATCAATATCTTGCTCTTTCTGTGCCGAATAATTTAGCAAATTTACTAAAACCCTTTTATCAATTTCGACCCAGTCTTTTGCATAAATTAGAAAGTAGCTTTCATTATTCCTGATTAAATTAACTTCTTCCAGACGTTTAATCGCATTATAAAAAGTCTAATTACTTTTGATTCCTAACTGCCGACAAGTCTAACTTATATTTAAGCTATTTTTATAAACGTAACGATGGTCTTCTACTCTCTAAGAATCGAATTTTGAAACACTCAATAGATAATAATAAATCTTCCATTGTTTAGCCGTGATTTTTTGATAACGTTTATAGTTTCCTTTTGTCTATGTATGAGCATAGACCGAATTCTTTCTCAATTTAAATCCCCTCTTTCCTATTATATTTAGCGAATTATTTGACCCGCCGTATATAAAGTGCTATGGTAAATAATTCTGTCTAATTTTTTCAGATTTTAGACACCTTTACTAAAATTCTCTATGGATTAACTAAAATTCTCTATGAAGCTATCTAAAAATCTCTATGGAGTTATCTAAAATTCTCTATGGAGTTATCTAAAATTCTCTATTATTTATCTTGTTACTTTCTTTGACTCCGCAAAGAAAGTAACCAAAGAAACGGCGCTCGGGTGAGCGAAGAGCTGCGCTCTTCCCTCACGCTCGCTCCTTTCAAATTAAAATTGAAAACTACAACCCTCTCTATACAAAAAACTCCCGTTTTCCTTTTGGTCGTGGGGGCAAGCCCCCACACCCCCATAGAGAGTAAAGAAACGGGATTGGTTTAATTTAATTTTCTTCATCATCAGCCGAATAGATTGAGTCGGGCTCTTCCCTATCCAGATAGTCAAATTGGGATAGCCATTCAGTATCGCCAAGTAGTCCTAATCTTTTCTTATAGAAAGAAGCCAACACTTTATATTTCATTAGTTCTTGATTTAAGCGGAACACTTCACGTTCCAAATTCTTATACTCCAAATTTCTCACCTTACTTTGCGCCGGCACGCATAAAATTATAGAATCCATGCTTTAAATTTACGCAAGCCGGCGCAGTGTCGTTCTTAACTTATTGTAAATGCCCTTAAAATTTTCGCTTTCTTACATCTAATCTTTCCTTCCTGAACCGTAATCACATCATCTAAATCAATCTCCGCTTCCAAACAAATGAAATCCTCGTCAATTTCTGTTTCCCAATAAGTAAGATTACTAAAATGGAGTCCCGCCGCACAACTCTCATTTGATGATTCATAGTCATTAACCTCAGCAACTTCTCCAACCTTGTATTTAAAATTAACATCATAAAATGAAGTAAAGTCAAGTCTTACTAATTTATAGGCAATAACCTTATTATTGATTACTGGCAAATTACATTGTGCTTTAATTGACGCAGCAAAGTCCTTAGATAAATCTGTTTTAGTTATACCATACAAAGCTAATTGATTTTGAGATACTTTACCAGAACCTTCTATAAGAGCGTTTTGTTTTACTTGCCCATGACCACATATTTCAGCATTACCTCTTACTATTGTATAACCATCAACAAGAGCGTCATCATATACCTTGGCGTTTTCATATATACAAGGATTCCCTTTTATAATGGTAGTACCAAATATTTGAGCAAAACCCCTTATAACAGCATATTCTTTTACAATAGCATACTCTCTTACAATAGCATTGCTTTTTATAACAGCATTACCGTATATTTTAGCGTTATCCTCTATTTTAACAGAACCCATAACACAAGCAGAATCAAACACCTTTGCTTTTCCACACACACAAGCTTCTGTTTCTACAATTGCATTACCCCCTATAATAGCTTTGTCTTTTATAATAGCATTATTTCTTACGAGGGCATTCTTTATTACAGTAGCGTCATCATATACTTTTACGTTATCACGTACCCAAGCGTTTCCTTCTTGACTTAAATTTTTCTCTTTTTCAATGAAGCCACCCAAATCTCCCTTTTTTGCAAATTCAAAATCTTTCAATGCCCGAATTCTATGGAGAATTCTACCTTCAAATTCAATTACCTCATTTGTCATTTCATATTTCTTATCCATAGTATTTACTCCTCTCCTTAAGTTTCTATATATTATAGGATTTGATTTAAAACTTACCTTGCGCCGGCACGCATTCATTCTTAAAACTTACGCAAGCCGGCGCAACGCAAATTTCAATTAAAAGTGAAATGCTCTTAGAATCTTTGCTCTCTTACATCTGATTTTGCCTTCCTGAACCGTAATTATATCATCTAAGTCAATCTCTGCCTCTAAGCAAAAAAAGTCCCCACGAATTGCTCTTTCCCAATAGTTTAAATTACTAAAATGGAGTCCAGCCGCACAACCTTGTAATGTCAAATCGTAACTTTCTGCTTCAACAATCTTTCCAACTTCATACTTAAAATTTGTGTCATAAAAAGAGGTGAAGTCCGGTCTTACTAACTTATAAGCAACAACCTTATTATTGATTACAGGCAAATTACATTGCAGTCTAATTGATGCAGACAAATCTTTTGACAAGTCTGTCTTGACTACTCCACTACAAACATGCTGGTTTTGAGACACTTTGCCGCCATCTGTTATAACAGCTGTTCCTGCTACATAACTACACCCACACACCTGAGAGGTTTTTACCCATGCTCTCCCCTCTATTAAAGCATTATCATATACTTCGGCATCCCCACTTACCACTGCCTTACCACATACTCTTGCATTACCATAAATTTTGGCATTTCTACATATAGTAGCATTATTACTTATTATTACCGTTCCATAAACTTGGGCATCTCCAGAAATTATGGCTTCATCACAAATTAAAGCATTTCCTGAGACAATAGCATTGTCCATTACGCAAGCATTGTCACGCACTTTAGCATTGTCACTTATCCAAGCGTTTCCCATATGACTTAAATTGCCCTCTCTTTCAACAAAGCCCCCCAAATCTCCCTTTTTTACGTCTCCAAAATCTCTTAATGCCCGAATCCTATGATAAGTTTTGACAAAGCTAAAAGTTTCATCTGTTAATTCAAATTTCTTCTCCATAGTATTTACTCCTTTTCTGCGCCGGCTGGCATCAATTTAATACAACCTTATATTAAACCAATCCTTCATCCATCTCATAGAAATCATAATCAGCATCACTGAATTGTTCTTCATCTAATGCCTTATCTCCATAATAACAATAGAAAGAATAAAGATTAGGGCTGACAGTCTCTTTAAAGAATCCATAGACGATTCCTTTATAACGTTTATTAACAATTTTGTAGGGTATTCCTTGTTTAAATTTTAAGAAAGAAGTAGATTCAATTAAGTCAGAGGGACGGTATGTTTCAGAACCTTTATAAATTAAGGCTTCGCCGGAAGCGACTTTATCAGGACTAATTAACCCAAAATTGATTTGAGCATTGGGGGAGTCTAACGGATAATAGAAAAGACGTAATTTACCGTCAATAATGCCGCCATAGAGGTAGTATCTTTCTTGATAACAGAAAGAACGGCGAACCTTTAAAAAAGGTTTTTCCCCAGCAACATTAAGAATTTCTTCAATGTTATATTTCCATTTAAATGTTAAAGTAGGTTCAACTTTTCTCATTCAGATTCCTCCCTTTAAATTAGTCTAATATGATTTTCTCTATAATGAATGAATCATATTCATCAAGAAACTTTTTGCAATCTTCTGCCGCCTTTCGTGTGCGGTAGACGGTGTGTACATGATATTGGTTATCATAGACACTACGAACTAAAAGAATGTAAACGGTATCAGTCATTAGCTCTCCTTCTTTCTTATAAGTTGAAAGCTCTCAAAATCTTTGCCTTGCGGCAGCGAATTTTTCCCTCTTGGACGGTTATAATATCATTAAGGTCAATCTCTGCTTCCAAGCAGACATATTTCAGCCCTTTACAAGAAAGACTCCAATAAGTGATGTTACTAAAATGCAATCCACTAGCACAAGACTCATTAGATTCCTCACAATTTTCAGCTTTAGCCTCCTTTCCTACCTCATAATGAAAAGTCTCATCATAGAAAGAGGTTAAATCAGGTCTCACTAATTTATAGGCAATTACTTTATTGTCAATTACTGGTAAATTACATTGCACCATTATTGAATTCGCTAAATTTTCAGGTTTAGACAAATCTGTTTTTACGACCCCACAAGAAACCTGTTGGTTCTGAGAAATAACAGCATTGTCACAAATATAAGCGTTGCCGCAAATCTGAGCATGGTCATAAATTTTAGCATTGTTACAAATCCAAGTACTCCCATAAATCCAAGCCCTACCATAAACCTGAGCTTTGCCACGGATTACAGCATTTCCAGAAATCAATGCATTACCATAAATCTGAGCGTCACCATGAATTTCAGCATCACCATGAATTTGGGCATTGCCGAAGATTTGAGAATTTTCGTAAATCCAAGGAGAGCCATAAATAAAAGCATTGCCATAAACCTGAGCGTCGTCAAAAAATTTAGCATTGTCAAAAATCTGAGCATTGTCATAAATTTGGACATTATCAGAAATTCTAACATTTCCACTAATTTGAGCGTTTCCATAAATTCTGGCTTTTTTAAAGACCTTAGCAGTATCACTTACCCAAGCATCCCCATCTTGACTTAGATTTTCCTCTCTTTCTATAAAGCCTCCTAAGTCTCCGGCTTTTACCTCACCAAAATCTTTTAAGGCTTTAATTCGGTAGAGCGTTCTTCCTTTAATAGTTGTTGTTTCGTCAGTCAGCATATATTTCTTTTCCATATTAGCCCTCCTTCTTTCTTATCTATTCAATTTTCTTCTTAATCTAATTTGAAAGTTCTCAAAATCTTTGCCTTGCGGCAGCGAATCTTTCCTTGCTGAACGGTGATAATATCATTAAGGTTAATTTCTGCCTCCAAATAGACATATTCTTCATTTCTGCATTTCTTTTCCCAATAAATTGGATTACTAAAATGTAGCCCACTAGCACAAGACTCGTTAGATTCCTCACAATCCTTAACCTCAATTTCTTTTCCTACCTCATAATGAAAACTTTTATCAAAAAAAGAGGTTAAATCAGGTCTAACTAATTTATAAGCAATTACTTTATTGTCAATAGCAAGTAAATTACATTGAGCCTTTATTGATTTTACTAAATTTTCGGTTTTGGACAAGTCTGTCGTCACGATTCCATAAAAGACATATTGATTTTGAGAGACAACGGAATCGCCACAAATCCAAGCTGATTCATAAGCCCTAGCATTATCACAAATCCGAGCATTTTCATAAATCAGAACATTATCAAAAGCCCAAGCATCATCATAAATTCGTGCATTATCATAAATCTCAGCGTTACCATAAGCCCGAGCATATCCGAAAACCTGAGCATTGCCAGAAACTCGTGCATCATCATAAATTCGAGCGTTCCCATAAACCTGAGCCTCGTCAAAAATGAAAGCATTTCCACAAACCCGAGCATATCCATAAATTAAGGCATTACCAAAAATTTGAGCATTATCAGAAATTCGAGCATCTCCAAAAACACAAGCGTTTTCATTTACCCATGCTTCTCCTCTTTGACTCAAATTTTCTTCTTTCTCAAGAAAACCGCCTAGAGTTCCAGCTTCAATATCCCCAAAATCTTTCAAAGCTTTAATTCGATGGAGTGTTCTTCCATCGACAACTTTTGTTTCATCGGTCAACATATATTTCTTTTCCATATTAGTTCTCCTTTTTTCTTTTTCTATAAAAATTATAGCATTTTTTTTTAAAAAAGTAAAACTTTTTATTCGTAATCCTCTAACTCTATTAAGGGCATATCATTCCAAAACTTATGCTGATAATCCTTAAGCCAAAAATTATTTAATAATTCTCTTCCTTGTTTAACAGAAGCATTATATTCACTAATTTCTTTTGAAAGAACTATACAATTATTTTTGTCAGATTTTAACATGTAATCAAGAGTAGTATAGGTTTCTTCTAACTCAATTTTTTCTCGCAATTCAAAAACAGGCATTGTGGTAATTATTAAACCAACAAGATTTAATATTCCAAGAACTAAAGACAAGAGAAAAACCATCAAAGCCGTTATACTTTCTTTCTTTTCTGCTATTAAAGCAGATAAGACACAAATTAAAATTAAAATAGCTAAAATTATCATTATCAGCTTTCTCCTTTCAAGTAGTTGTCTTAAAAATTTCTTCCTTTAGGTCTCCATCAAACTCCGGTTGAAGTTCCTCAATTAGGGTTAAAATTCCATTTAACTCGCTGTCCTAAATTGACTTAGGTACATAGCCAAGTAACTTTTCAATTTCGTCCATTAGCATTTCGCTATCGTTAAATTTTCTTACTACCAAACTTAGAATTAAATCTTTGCTCATTTTACTATTCCTCCTTTTACCTTACGCCGCCGGCACAAACTTGATGTAGTTCGAACTCCATCAAATTATGCGTGCCGGCACAACAAAATTAGAAATCTTCCATTACTTCCCAAGGACTACGAATTTCAGCAACAGCTTTCTTATAGTTCCTACCTTTAAGTTTCATAGCCCACCAATCTTCTTTTTCCTCGCCAATGCCTTCAACCACAATCGTCACTTCCGGATACCTAGCCGCAATTTTAATTATTGCGTCTGTTGAGTACCACTTTGATTCCCACTCTATAGAACTGGAATACTCGCCATCAAGTTCGATAACCGCTTCATCAAAAATTGGAAATCCGATTTCCTCGTTAAAGGCTTTAACAACTCCCATAAGTTGTTCTTTGTTTTTGCTACTTACTTCAATCACATAATTTGTACAATATCCCATTAATTTTGTTCCTTTCACACGTAGGTAAGTTTAGAAGATTTACCTTCTTCTTTCCAATCCTTATAATCTTCTTTTGTAATAACTTCATAGCAGAAATGGCAGTTAATATAGAACTTTTTCAGCACGTCATAAAGTTCGTCTGCTCCCAAATCTTCAAGGTCTGGTCTTACAGCTTTCCAAGCCTTATCTGTCCATTCATCACAAAGAAAATCAGCATAGGATTTAACTTCCTTTACAATATCAATACAATCAGTATTGTATTTAAAGCGAATTGCTCTGATTTCCTCAAATTCCTTGTCATCAAGACAAGCATTAAACTGGAAAAGAACATAGCGTTTATCAAAATCCATTAGTACCCCTCCTTAAGATTCCCTAAATGAATAGGGAGTTGGAACTGGTGTCCAATCAAATCGAGCTTTCTTTCTTACTTGCCAACATTGGATTGAAAGAGCAGTCCAGTTTTTGTCCTTACGGAACTGCTCCAACTCATATTGTGCCGTTTCCATATCTCCATAAATGGCGATTAAAGTTTCTTCCCAAGGTGCTTCTGCCGGCGTACCGTAAAGTAAGTAAACATTCTCCATTACTCAACCTCAACTTTCTTTGCAAAGCCCCAGCCAACGACCCCAAATTCATTTTGGTCTTCAAAAAAGGACTTTAAAAGCTCCTTCTCAATTTCTGGAGTATAAGCGTTATCTTCTTTAAACATTTCCTTTAAAATATCTAAGGCTTTCGTTGAAGAACTGGCGAAACGATAATCATCATAACTATCTAAACAAAACCAAACTTCCATTTAAATTCTCCTTTAGAATTTTTCTAAGTAGTTAATTTCTTCTCTCACGCCATAAGACTCACTACAAAAAATTTCAGAACTAAGGCGAAAAGACTGGTCAAATTCGTTTAATTCTTCTGGCTTATCTGCTTTAATAATTTTCCTTACTTTTTGGTAAGCATCAGCGGCAGAATAAGCCCAGCCGATTATTGAGTCTCGTGGCTCTAATCTACGATATGCAATCCATATATGTTCCATTATCTCACTCCTTTAAAACACATATTCTTCCCTAATTTCCAGCTCTTGTCCCTCATAGGACTCTGCTGCCGCCTGAGCATCTTTCTTTTTTCTGTATACTCCTTCAATATGATATTCCCTATCATAGAAGTCACGAACTAAGAGAACATAGACGCGGTCTATAGTTTCTAAATCTTCCATTTAATCGCTCCTTTCAATTACTTACAAGGTCGTCTTTTTCAATAACTATTTGATTATTACCTCGGTAAATGTCAATACTATATGTTTCAAACCTGTCCGTTTCAACATTAAGCACATCTAAAATAATAGGGGTATTTTTATCAACCCCATTATTTAAATAATTATCAATTTTTGCTTTAAGTTCTCCTAAAGTCATTTTACTCCTCCTTATAAACAGCCGCCGCAGCAACCGAACGGCACATTCAAATTGAAAATTTCCATTAACTCATATTTATAAGGAAGAAATTCTTTCAGCTTATCTGCATCAAATATACTCCAAACCCATCTGCCAGTATTAACGTATTCGTCTGTCCAGTTGTTGCCGGCGAAACCACAACTTCCACCAGAAGCCCAGAATTTTGGAAACTCTGCTCCTTCCCACTCCGGACCGAACGTCATTTCCTTCCCATTAACAAGAAGTGTAAGAACTCCGCTACAAAGATTCGGATAACTACCAGTATAGTTTACGAACTTAATTTCCATTAGACATTCTCCTCTCTACCGATTTAATTTTTAATTTCTTTTTTCAATTTCTATAAATATTATAACATTTTTTTAAGAAATTTTCAAATTACTTATAAATAAAGCGATAATTTTAGTCAACTGATTCCATTAAAATTTCTCCTTTAATTTAAATGAAGTCTCGTTATCAGACAAAAAGGTTCTAATTCTAAACTTCTCTGCCGCCCTCTCTAATTCGCCGTCATTATACTCATTAGTATGAGTAATGACTAAATTAGATTGTGATATTAGAGCCAAATGCCGTCCCGTATCTTCTTCAATTCTTTCCATCGCTAATTCCGCTTCTTCCGCAGAAAACTTTCCATAGCGTAAAACACCTTGATTTGGATTTGGAACATTTGTCTTATCAACCATATTTGGATTAATATCTTCTTTACCGCACTCACAATCTCCACTCATTCCAATTTGTCCTTTACCATGTCTTGTCAGATAAGTTCTGGATACGTAATAATTCTCAATCTGACATTCCTTTTCTACATCATCAAAGTTCTTGAAAATGAGATTTTTAGGATGAAGCAAACCTACCGATGCCGGCGTATTGTGAGCAGAATCTATACAGTATTCATCTGTAAGAAGTAGTCCTTGCCCATTTTCAAAAACAATTAAAGGGTAAGAGTGGAATAGTTCTTTTTCTTCCTCGTCAGTTGAAATCGGAATACAATGACTGTAGAAGAAAGAAAGGTCATCATCATGATTCTGTTTAAGAGCTTTCCCTTCAAGAAAATCTTTAACCTCATCATCTAAAACCCCATTATTGTTTGCCGCCAACCGATGTTTATAATATTCAATTATATCAGAAAGAATGTAAATGGGCTTTTCTTCTTCCATATACTTATCTCTCATAATTGTTTCATAAACGCCGCAGCCAGTTGAGGAGAAAGAATGATTTCCTCTTAACCGTTCCAAATAACAATTGGCATACATATCGACAACCGTAGCAATTCTTACCTTTGTATTACAGTAGACAGTTGGAGTAACCCCCGTCTTAACCAGCTCCATGTATTCCTGCCGAAACATTGCCGGATTCACAATAAAATCGCCAGAAAAATAAGTAGCGGCACCCTTAAGAGTACCGCTACCAAAGTGGCGAAATACTCTCCTTACCCCATTCTCTACTACGGTGTGTGCCCTCTGACAGGAATTTGAGGGCAACACATTCAGACAATTTGAAGTAGAAATTGCATTGGCTACCAAGCCTTTGGACTCATCACCATAGTTAAGTCCAGATACAATTTTTATTTTCGCCATTTATATTCTCCTTTACCAAGAAATTTCATTTGGATTTTCTTCTACTGCCGATTCGACTTCAACCTCATCGTTGTCGCCGGCGGCAGAAACAATTATTTTAGGAATAATTTGAGCAAGGTCTTTAGTTTTACAAGAGAAAACGTTGTTAAGTCCCAGACGCTTTTTCCAACTATTCAAGTTTGGACTTCTGAAACCATGCTCAATGTTGATGTGGAAAAGCTGATACTTATCAGCCACCATTTCCCAAACATCATCTGTGTTTAAATCTTTTTTAGATTGAGGAGTATAACCAGTTGCTTTCACATATTCCTCAACATCAATCCACGGATTAAGTTCCTCATCACCCATTGTAATGATGATGCCACGCTTACCCCTCTTCCAACAGTCAAGGTCAGTTTGAGTTGCACCAAATAACCATGCACTGGTGTAGGATTCCCAGTTATTCGGTCCGCCGCCACCTTCAAAGTACACTTGGTCAAGTTGTTCAGCAATTCTTACATCAGACTCGAACTGAGAAACTTGGAGAGGACTTCTATCATAAGTGAAATCGCCAATTGCCATAATCATAAACTCGACATCTTTAACTTGCTCATAAAGAGCAGTCATAATTGTGTTGAGTTCTGCCGCAACCTCATTAGCTTCATGTCCCATAGAACCAGTCACGTCAAGAGCAAGGATTACCGGAATTGTTTCAGGGTGTTCCTCACTATCACGACATTCTCTTATTACCTTATAAGGATTAAGTTTTTCAGAAAGATAACTTTGCTTAAAATTTTGGTAGACAGAATTTGTCTTTAAATCGACAACACCATCATCAAATACAGAACGTCCAACAGAACAAGAATATGATACAAAATCTTTTTCAGACCAGCTACCTGCACCCATTAGGATTCACCTCCTTTAGTTGCCGGAAGGTCAGGAGCAGTTGCAGTAAAGAGTCCATCGAACATTTTACCGAAACCTCCACCATTCATCATCATCATAAGCATCATAGGATTCATACCAGATGTTTCGCCGCCATTCATACCCTTCATCATCTGACTCATCATCATGTATTTAAGGACGTTATTTGCACCATCGCCACCGATACCGCCCATATTACCAAACAAAGAAACAATTTTGCCATAAAAGTAAGTGCTTCCCATAAACATATGGCGTTCCGGCATGATGTTTTCAATTGTACCACTTTTGTAGTTAATTGCAGTAATGATGTCGTCCTTTACGTCCAATACGTAGCGAGGTTCTTTATTAACCAGAATAATGTCGCCGGCAACGATTGCGTTTGTAGGAACAACAAAGAACATTTCATCGCCGATGTCGAATACGAAGCTGTCGCAATTGACGAAAGTTTTCTGGACAGGATTATAGGTCTTATACTCTGTACCAACCTTTACAGCGATATTGCCATCAACAGTAAGGCGGCAGAGACCACTCTTGACCGAACCAAACATACCAGACATTACATTTTTCATTTCCATTAAAACTCCTCCTATTTATTTAGAATCATTATTGATTCTTTATTTTCTTTATTATAGCAAATTTTATTTAAAAAGACAAATTATTTAGTATTTCTGTTTTACTTTTTTCTTACCACTCATATTCATCAGTCTCCAAAATTTCCGAGATAAAAGGAATTGAAGTAATCTTATAGGTCTGCCCCGTCAATCTCTCCAACTCCGCCTTTCTCTTTTCCGCATCTACTAAGTGCCGGAACACATATTCATCAGGCGACATCTTTATGCTGTCTACCAGTTTCCACACCTGAAATACCATGCCTTTCATATTATATTTAAGTGCCATTCATTTCTCCTTAATTCCAAATTCTTTCCCACTCATATTCAAAATCTGTACGCTCAAAATCTCTCCAGAACTTATCATCACCATCATCATAAGTACAATAAGAAATCATGTGATGGATATATTCTTCAATTTCATCAACAATTGACTCATCTGACTGGAAAACGCCGTCATTATGCCACTCGAAAGTTCTCATTTCGCCAGTTTTCTTATTAGAAATAATCCAAGTGAATCCCATCAGTTTTCCTCCTCTACAACCTCAAAAAAATTCATCAAATAATTCTTGTGCCGCCCCTCTCCATCCGACTTTAATTAGGTGGAGAATTTGGTTTGCTATAAAATCAAGGACGGCGGCACAACAAACTATAGCAATTAAGATGAGTGTAATCATTCAAACGTAATTCTAGAGTTCACGTAGCTTCTGTCCTGAGAAAAGATAGGAATGTTGTAATCAAGAACCCACTTACCATCTTCTTTGATACAGCAAGAGCCTCTCTTTTCCGGCACAGAGTAGTCATTCCAGTTAATGCCGGCTTCAGAAAACAATTTCTCTTGAATTTGACTGCAATTTAAGCCGTGGAGTTCTTTTTGAGAGAAATATGCATGACCAGCTGCCTGAATGGAGTTTCTTGTTGCATCCTGCTGTCGCCAAATTAAGCAATTACAAACTTCTTCTTTAGACAGAGAAAATGCACGAGAATCGAAGAAAACGCCTTTTTCAAGTTTTTCTCCAATCATTTGAATTCTACCTTCGAAAGAAATATCGTTGGAAGCCCACATTTCTCTTAAAATTTTACTGAAAGCAGAAGTAAAAGCAAAAGTAGCCATTGAAGCAGAAACAGAAACCATCTTCTGAACATTATAGCCGAACCAAGCGTCTGTTTCAAGAGTCTGGTAATCACAAAGAACTAAGGTAATTTCATCAGACTGAGTGTAACCGAGAACACAACCCTGAATATTTTCACAAAGGTACTTCATGGTTTCTTGCATGGCGGTCATAAAATCTTCATCAAACGGTTTATCAAAGCCACGAGTAAAGGTGTGGAAGCTCTTTCCATCAATGCGTACGATAGCAGGTGTTCTTCTCATTAAGAAATTTTTAGAAATGGCTTCATAGCCTTTCATTCTATTGCCGATTGTAGTTCTATCCATTAAATTTTTTCCTCTCTTTCATATTTTCTATAATAATTATAACATTTTTTTTAAAATCTTTCAAATTATTTATAGAATCCTACCTTGCTTAAAGATGTTACTTCGCCGCCACGCTTGCTCTGGTCCGGACTAAATCAACTGGTGCGGCGGAGCAATGTAAAATAAATTTATAGAAAAATAATTTAAAAAAATGAGTCCGGGCGGGACGCCATAGCAACTGATAAAAAGAAAACACACTCCAAAATTGGAATGTGTTTTAGAAAGTGAGGTATAGATGTCTTTGGCACGATGGCAACGACTTGAACGCTGATAAGTAGGGTTGGAGCCTACTGTCCTACCAATTGAACGACCACCGCATATTAACCGGAAAACTAAGACCAGCTGTTGTCTTAATTTCTATCGTTGCCGGCACAACGCCTTTAATTCACTTAGTAAGTTCTAAGCTGTCAATGATAAGGACATAGACACACCCAGCTGTTTCTCTCTCGACACCAGCTTAATGCCGCCTATCCTGTGGCAATAAGTTCCGCTAATTTGGATTTAGGAGTAAAACTAGACCAACCTCCCCATAATCTTTAACGACTATCTGGTGTCGCCCTCAAACTTTTCTTCACCGAGTGCCAAGAGGGAAACTCGTTTGCAAATTATGTCATTAAAATAGTGGCATTTATTCGTTAGAATAAACCGGCGACTATTTGGCTTTTCTTAACCACGAGCCATAGAGGAGTTTCTCTCGGGACTTCCGGCAACCTTTAAGTAAAGAGCGTGCAATCATTCTCTAAGACTTTTAACGTCATTCTTAGGACTATCACCCCAACCGGCGATGCTCCGGTTTTTCGTCCTTGAGAGGGACGTGTCCTAACTAACGTAGACGATGGGGCGAAAGACGACTTAAGCCGTCAAGATTTTACAACTTTCTGATATTGAACCAGATACTTACCTTTAGCAGCGGCGATTCTGTTATCTTCTACCTTGATAACTTTTGTACCCTGTTCTTTAGCAAAGGCTCTCGCCAATCTGCAGTCATGGAAGTAGCGGTTAAAGGTTTTAACATTGCCAGTGATGATTTCAGATTTAACAATAACTTTTTCCATTAGGCATTCTCCTCCATATCAGTCCAATCGAACCATCTTTGATTAGCGTATTCATAGTAAACAACATCATAACAGTACTGGTCGATTTCGCTATCTCCAGTTCCTGCCGGAAACCTTACTTTTTCAAAAGTGTCCGGCTCACCAGTGTCAGTTGAATAGCGGATAAGAACAATTCTGTCTATCATTCGCACCCCTTTCAATTAAAACGGAACATCACCATCAGGAATAATATCTTCATAATCATTGCCATCAAACTCTTTAGGGAGTTTAGGGAAAGGCTTAGAGCCTTTCTCAATTAACTCACTTGCGGTTGGAACGCCATTTTTTCTCAAAGCCTGTTCAATTGCGGAATAGAAATCGTCAAGTTCAATCGGGTCGCCATATTCATCATACATTGACATATGCGTTTCTCCTTTCTCAGCCGATTACTGTATATTCCTTAACCTTACCGTCTGCCACAGTAGCCCTGCCGTCAGCCACCAACTGTTTCATCAAAGCAGTAGCTTTCTGGGTGGAAGAGATTCCGTTGAGTTCAAGGTCAACGATAGCTTTTGCGGTGTAAGCCTTGCCAACTTCAAGAGTTTCAAGCAAACTTGCTTTTAAACCCTCATTTTCAATCTGACGAGCAGTAGGCTTATCGCCTCTCTTACCATTCTTCTCCTCAATCTTCTCAACCTGAGCCATAGCATACTCAGTGATTTCCGGAATTAACTTGCCGTTTTCATCAAAGATAGAAACGGAAGTTGTAGAAACCTTATCATTCTCGTCCTTTACATTGATTACGAGTTCACCAGTAACCAGTGCGTTCATGAAGTTCTTCATAGTAATAGCAGTCATACGCTTTCTCCTTTTCTGAGCCGTAGCTCGGTCAAAATTTATTTTTGAGGTTTTCCCTCATTTTCTATAATAATTATATCAGATTTTTTTTAAAAGGTCAAATTTTTAAGAATCACCACCATTCCGTATAGTAAATTTCATCTTCTTCGGAAGTAGTATCGAGAATCTCTTGGATTTGTTCTCTTGTATGTCTCAGGCTATCAAAGTAATATTCGTCATACTCGGTATTGCCAAAGAAGAAACCAGAACCAGTAGGCATTACTTCTTCTGCCCTTTCGATTGATTCGTCCTCCAATACATAATCAATGTCATCAATTAAGTCTTGAAGCACCTCTCTTGATACATCATACTGACCAAGATTATCGCTGGGGTCAAAATCATTTAAGTGGTCTACAAACCATCTCCGAATTTGATTTGCCTTACGCCAGTACATTAACTCAGTACCAGTTTTACGTTCAAACAAATACATATCTAATCCCATTAAGCAATTCTTCCTTTCTTAAGTTTGTATATATATTATAACATACATTTTCTTTAATTTCAAATTTTTATATTGGTGGAGGCGAGGAGAATCGAACTCCTGTCCTAATAACCTCGACCTTGCTTTCTACGAGTGTAGTCAGTATAAATACTTGTTGTTCAAACTTTAGGTCACTGACACCCCAAGTTCTAAGTCAGATTGAGAATTACAGCAGTAGGCTTTCAATCAATTTACCCGTGCCGGCACAACAAATTAGAGGAACGTTAATTAAGTGCGAATTAAACGTTCAATTCAAGACTGCCTTAGGCAGCAATTGCATAATCTGCGTTTATATTTAAGGTTGTGCTTAAAAGGACTTCACCCGTCCTACTCGCTTACAAGATTTTTAATTACCAGTCGAAACCAGTACGCCCCCATTCATGAGGAGATTAACTCTCCTCTACTATTACCGGAGTAATTTGATAGTTTTCATAAGTTGCATACTTATCCCAATCAAGACCGTCCTGAACTGCTTCATAAGAGCTTTCCAGATAATCCTTTTGAGCCGACTCCCAAGCATTCTGGAACTCATACTCTCCGGTTTCTGCTAAAAAACGAAGTATAGTGCCGGCTTTATATCCTTCCAAATGAGGGATAGAGAGATTACCGCCGATTTCATTGATGAAGTCCTCAACAAACTCATCATCAAGTAGTTCTTCCATTGTTCCATAGAGGTCATCAGTAGTAGTGATAACCTCTTTGGTTTTCAGGTTGGTGATTTTATAAAGTAAGCTCATATGTTTTCTCCTCTCAATACTTAACAACATACTGACGAACGATTTTTCGCCGCATGTCGTCCCATTCATACCGTACGACTACCTTACCGCCACTTTCTTTGGCGAACTTTTGAGCATTCTTTTCTACAGAAAAGACTTTTACGAAGCTAGGCTTAATAACGTTTCTTTCCATTAGGCAAAACTCCTTTCAAGGCTCGTAGGTTTTAATTGAATTGAATGTTCCGCACCACTTCGCTCTCGGCGGAACGCTTATTCCTAAGCATAGAGCAGGTTCTTACGCATTTCCTTGCGATTTTTTTTAAATCTTTTTCTTTAACTTTCTATATATATTATAACATTTTTTTTAAAATTTTTCAAATATTTTATTGTTTTTTCTTTGCAAAAAGGTAGACATTAGAATCATAGCCCATTCCAGCAAAGAGATTACTAATGTTATCAAGTGTCGGCGGTACGTCAAATTCTTCAACATAACAATTCCCCATCTTGTGAGAAAAGATTCCGTCACGATATTTGAAGAAGTGAAAATCGCCGCCACCCGTCTGGGTTGCAAATGCAATTCCATACTCATCTTCATTAAGGTCATCAAAACATTCAATTGGTCTAAGATTAAAGTTCTGAATCATTAACTTAATTGCTACTGCAACTGCTGCAGGATGATTAAAGTCTCCATTCCAGAAAAATTCAGCAGCGAGGTCATAAGCATAGTCTTCATCTTCCTCATCTTCGTCTTGCGGATTTGCGAGAATTTCTTCTGCCAAAAGCTGAATGATTTCATCTTCATAATCAGAAAAAATAACTTCTCCCTCTGTAGTGCCGTTTTCCAGACAATCATAATCATAATCCCAGCCGTTATACTCACATACCTGCCGCCACATATAGGCAGAGAAAGTGCTCCCGTTGAAAAATGGAAGAAACCAGTTATAGGTTTCAAGAGCATAGCCACCGCAGTTGTAATTGCCAGTAAATTCGGAATCTACTGACCGCTCTTTCATTAAGTTGAAAGCATCAGCGGCGTTAGATACGGATTTGTTGGATAATAAAGCCATAATTACCATACGTTTGCTCCTTTCAGCATAACTGGTTTCTGTTTCATTTTCTATATATATTATAACAAAAATTTTTTAGAAAGTCAATTTTCAGATTGTGTGGGTACTTTTCCTTCTCCTTTATAATCTTTCATTAGCTGTTCCATATCATCATCTGCATCACTTGCGGCGACACAACAGGATAATATAATAAAGAGAGTAAGAACTCCCGTGCCAATTGCGGCAACACCTAATGCTGTACCCATTCTTACTCTCCTTTCGTTAATTTATTTATTTCTTCATCATAACTCATTGCTCTACAAAGAGTTCCAATTCCCATACGAGACATGTCAAGCATTAAGCGAGAAATACCATCTGTCATTTTAAAAAGTAAATTCCCATAATAGTTATTTGCTTGTCGTAGAGCCTTACATCTGGCGATTCGTTTTGCCAGTTCAGGATTATTTTCATCTCCAGCTTTCAATCTTGCAACGCCAGAAAATACAGTTTTTGATTTAGAATAATTTCCAGTAATATAAGAATAATAATTCCTAAATCGAAGAAAATTCTTATCAAATCTTTCGACTCTGGCAACGGCAGTTACCGTGCCAGCGTCAATATTATAGATATATTCTACGTTATAAAGATTTTTTAATTTCATCAGAACCCCCAAGTATTCCCATAAACAGATTAGCTAAAATTTCTGCGACATCTTCATCGTCTATTGAGTCTGTTGCTTTGGATTCTGGTTCTTTAATTTTAAGAGAATCTTTAAGGAATTTCTCAAATTCAGAATCGGTATCCAGTTTATTTGAGAATTTTATCTGTTTAGCCTTGTCACTGTCGCCAATGTTCCAAGAGTCAAAGGTTGACCAATTAGGGCTATAACCTTTAAAGATAAAAGTTGGCTTTTCTGCAGGCTTTTCTGCCGGCTTTTTTGCCGTATGGTTGAGAGTTGAGGTAAAGATTGTATCAGTACCCAGAGCATTATACTCTGCAATTAAACCTTTAAGATTGGTATAAGCCTTGTTAATTTCGCTGTAAAGAGCAACTGCACGCTGTTCCTTATTATCAGCTTCATTTGCACACTTCTGAACGCAAGCGGCGAGGTCTGCCGGTTTGCTATAAGATTTACCACAAATAGGACAAATATATTTCATATAAACATTCCCTCCATTAGTCAAATAAGTATCTCATGTAAGACTGATATTCATCAGCTACCAGATTGATATTACCACAAGGTTCTTTAACCTTGTACTTGGTCTTAGTTACAGAGCCGTCAGGATTAGTTACCGATTTTTCTCTTTCCTTTTCGACTTCACAATTGCACACAAGAGCATTAGTGCCCTTAACATAGGTCATCTGACCACCGCATACTTTACACTTAGAAAACTTCTCAATTTGAGCCTTTTTCTTCACTGCATTCTGTACAGGAGCAGGCTTGCTCTTAATATTAAGAGCCTTTTCAAGTTCAGTCCAATTTCCCCACTTAATTACCTTTTTTGCCATTAGTAAATCTCTCCTTTTCAATCAATAATTCCATCTGGATTCTTCACTATCATGCTGTTTTCTACGCCGATAGTCTTTCTTTTGCTTACTTTCGTAATCTTTAGGCTGATTTCTTTTATCACGCTTTTTCTGATTACGCTGTTCACGCCGATTCTTGATTTCCTCTTTATCATAAGAGGGGGTCTTTTCCTTAGCCACAAATATCCTCCCATCTCGGAGCAGTTCTCATTTCTTCTTCATACAGTTCTCGCAGAACTTCTTCAATCTCTTCCTGAGAGATTGTCGGTTCAAATTCATCAGACTGAATATACATAGAAAAAGTATCCATAAGATTTTCTCCTTTTCTTAAGTTTGTATATATATTATAGCATATTTTATTTTTAATTTCAAATTTTTAACTTCCTTTGTTTTCTATGAAATTAGTCCCAAATCCACAAGTAACTTGAACCTGCGAATCCGCCGTAGTCAACTACTACTGGTCTATTACCAATGTAACCAACGTTATTACTGTGCAGGTCATCAAGAGTGTAGAGGAATTTCAGCATAGCCTGAGCCTTTTTAATACCATAGAAATTGATAATGTCAAGAACGAACATTTCAGGACAAGGAGTGCTGCACCATTCACCGTTAGTTGCTTTACGAATTGTGTCTCTGATAATTTTACGACTATCCTCAGAAATATCATCATTATCATGGTCAGAATGACCAAGAGTTTCAGTGATTTTTTGCTGAACATAGACGGGAATGCCGTTATAGTCACCAACATAAATAGTTTGCAGAAGAATTTGTTTTTCTAATTTAGAAGCATTTTCATAGATAGAAATTTCGTCTGCGGACGGGTCATCGCACTCTTCATTTGCTTTCGCAATTACGCTGTAGCAAGCTTTATATTCTTCTTCTTCCTCATCTTCGTCTTCGTCTTCGTCTTCGTCACTAGAAATTGCTTCATAAATGCCAGTAATAGGAAGTTTAATAACATAGTCTTTGTCATTAGGAATAATAACAAAACGAGAAATTCCACGAGAAGACTCATAGTCTGCTCCCCATTCATTTACTGCATAGGAGCAGTCTTCATCACTGTAGAGACTGTCTTCCCAGCCATCATTCAGTTCTGTCTGACTTAAATAAACGCCATCTGCATTTTTACCGAGAGCACGTTTAACAAAATCCATAACTTCGCTTTTATTATATACCATAAGCACCGTTCCTTTCAGATTGGGTTTTTCTCATCTTTTCTATATATATTATAACAAAAATTTTATAAAAAGTCAAAAAATTTTCTGAAAAATCCTCTTCAAATGTTGTGCCGGCACTTATTTAGTCGTCATAATATCTTCCGCAAATGTCTGATAATGTACGACAAGTAGCTCGATGTCCGTATAAATTCTCCATAATGGAATGAAGTTTACCAGTAGAATCAATCCAGTTAATACTTGCTATTACGAGTCCATCAATATCATTCCCATAATACTCGACCTTAACAGAGCGTTTGTCCTTTTCAATACCACCGTATCCAAGAACATCATCAAGCTCTGATTGTAGGTCAAGAGGGAAATTGTCTATATCATCTGCTTTCATTAGCAGACCATCACGAAGAAGCCAAATCCATTCTTTAGATAAGGCTTCTTCAAGCCATTTACTTATCTTTTCTTCCATTTAAATCCCCTCAAAATAGTTTCTGAATACAGATAAAATTTTCTTTGCAGTTAAATCATCTTCAAATTTTTTCAGTTTGCCGTCATAAGCTAAAAAGTATAGGGAAGGAATAGGTTTATCTTTTACGGCGGCGGCGAAGATTTTACGAGCAGTAGCGAATCCTTCACGAGTAGCAGTAAAGAGATTTTCCCTCTCCCACTCTGTAGTCCAACTTTTTACTTCTTTAATATAATCAAGAGCATTTTTATATGCGTCCTTGACCTGTGAAAAGAAATTAGTATAATTAGGATAATAAGCGAGAAGTTCCTCGTAGTCATTTTCCAGAATTAACTGCAATGCTTTTTCTACATCAATATGCCCATTATTTACAAGTCTATGAAGTTCAAAATAGAGTTTAGTCTTAATTTTTACTCGTTTACCAAACTTGTCACGAACAACGATACCTTCAGTATTTTCCGGTAAAGAATTAACCAATTCCTCATACTCAACTTTGGAATTTAAATCATAAAATTTAGGTTTAGGTACTCCTATTTCAGCGTCAACTTCTTCAAGAGTTCTATTATCAACAGTAACAGTATGGAAAAGCTGAATATCGGGATAGGAACATACGATTTGATTATAAGGTGAGCAAAGTTCAAAAGTATAAGTATAATTCTTATTCAAAGAATGAAAATCTACATTATATTTTAAAAGTGCTTCCATAGCTAAATCTTCAAAAGTCTGGAATCCGGCGACACCTAAAGGAGCGTTCCAAGCATACAGATTACCATTAGTAGCAATTTGCCAGCCTTTATAGTAGTAAAGAGAAATTAAAGAGCCGTCCTCTTTAGAAGTCGCAGTAGCAGATTCCCAATCAATTTTATCGGCATGAGGTTCACCAAGATTAAAAAATTTACGAAAAGCAAATCTTACAATTTTCCAAGTATCACGTTCAAGAATAACCCCTCTGGCTTCACGGCAAATTGTCTCAGAGAAGTCAGAATCAATCTGGGAATACTTGAACAATACTAAATCATCATCTTCCTGAATTTTCAGGCAGTAGGGTTTAGCCTGCAATTTTTCCTTCCAATCAGAAGGATTAGCCAGAATAAATTTTTGTAACTCTAATAATTGCTGTGCCATAGGGGTTCTCCTTTCTTAGAAGCATTCGCTGGTATCTCTATATACCTTAACGAGTTGACGGTCAACGCCATATTTTAAAGCGAAATCAGTTTTTGCTCTTTCAAGAGCTTCATCCATGTCGGATTCTGCCGGAAGTGTAAAGATTAAGCGGTCACGATATTCCCAATTACCACTAAATCCTTCAGGGCTTACAGAATATAACTCAACCATTTCTACATACATAATTTTTCTCTCCTTTTTTCTTATTGTATATATATTATACTATAAAAATAAAAGAAAATCAAATTTTTAATCGACAAAATTCGACATTTTTTTACTTATTCAGGACAGGCAGGACACTTTCTCTCCATTTCAATCTCCAACTTTTCCATTTCACGATTGTGCTTTTCAGCACATTCAAAGGAACAAATTCCCTGTTCAGAGAAAATATCCACATACTGTGCCGGCTTGTTGCAAATGCAACAACGAGTACCATAACGTTCATAATCTGCGGGTACATAAATAGAACCCCATTTTTCAATAACTTGCATAAATCAATTCCTCCTATTTATTTACTTAACATTCTTGATGTTAGGTGAGTTGATATGCCGGCAAAGACAAGCCACAAAACTGTTGCAATAGCAGAGCCGGCGGAAGGTTCATTCATAAAATTTATTAGATTAGTAAGCCACTCGGCGTAGCTATTAAAAATGAGTGCTATGCCGGAATATAATCCGGCAAGCAGAAGTAAAAATTCAAACACTTTTCTCATTTTATTAGACTCCTTACAAGTTCCATAGTAAGTTTGCCACAAATTTTGCCGAAATCCTCAATTTGATTAGTTGTTTCCGGCTCTTCCTTTACACAGTCATTGTAAATTTCACGAGGTAAGGTCTTTGCAATTGTTCCGAAATTGCGTTCGTCCCAGTCTTCAGGGAGGATACCCTCGTCAACAAATTTATTCAGGAATTTCTGAACACGCTGTTCAGTGACAATTGTTGCCGCAAGCTGACGAGAAGCTTCACGCTGTTTCAACACTTCGGGGTCAACAGTCTTAGGCTTATTTTTATGAACTTCTGCAAACTTTTCACTTACAATTTTAATGTAAGTAGGCAGTCGGCGATTCTTCTGGTCAAGTACGGATTGGTTCTTTATAACGATACCTTCGCCGCACGGGGTAGCCCCAATGGCGGTTTTACCTACAAGTTTATAAAGCTCTTCCCAACCATTAAATTTTCCATAGTAGAAGCATTCCGGCTGACGCACATCAACAGAATATAATTTAAATATAGAGCACATGAGATTTACGAAATTCTGGTCACACCAGATTTCATTTTCTGTGTCCCATATATCATAGATGTAAAAATGATGATATGCTTCATCAGGATATTTAACTGAATGAGGGACAAGCCATTCTCCGAAAATTACCCACTTGCCGTTATTTGTTACTACTCGCTTAACGAAATCAAGAGGCATACTCTGAACGTAATTATAGAATCCTCGAAGTGTATTGTCAGCAGAGAGTTCATTCTTACGACTGAAAGCCTTTACTGTGCCGGTTTCAGGGTCATAGGTGAAAGAAGCATTCGCACCATCGATTTTCTCACTTACATGAATGAGGTCACCAACGCTGATGGCTTCGTCATATTTAGCCTTAAAACGTTCAATATCTACATAATGTTTCTGTTTCATAAAATTTCTCCTTTTGATTTATTTTCTATAAATATTATAACAAAAAATTTTTAAAAAATCAAATTTCTGTTTGTATCACTTCTGCTTGTTGCGCCGGCATTGGATTTCTTTTATTAACAAAAGCCTGTACATCAAGCATAATACAAAGTATCATAAGTAAAGCCATAATAAAATGTAATAGAGAATTAGTAAAATCAACATCTTTATGATTTTTCTCATAGTCTTTGTAATATAAAAAAGAAGAAAGTAAATTAAGCACAAGAGATATTAAGCAAAAAATTCCTGCTAAAATCATTATCATTTTACTTCAACTCTTTAAATTGATTTAAAGGAAAAATTTGATGACAATTTGGACATTGATGTGCTCGGTCCGCAGGAACAAAACCAGAGCCATAATATGGTTTTAAGTTTTCATATAATGTTTTTTGTCCACATTTAGGACAAGTATAAATCTTTTCCATTTGAAACCCTCCAAAATACGTTACGCCGGCTTGCGTGCCGGCGCAACAAGTTAAACAAGATTACAGCTATCAAGCCAACTATTCCAATCTTGAACATGCCAACAATAAGGACATTTGAAGCTATGCGGACTGAAAAGACTATGTTTTAACTAACTTAAATGAAAAGTTTGTAAACATTCTGAACAAGTTGCATAGTCACTCCGTAGTCCAGTTTTCTTCGTTTGTTCCTACTTCTATTTCACTCTCGATTTCAGTCGTATTTTCTTCATTAGGATTGCCTCCTTTATAATAATAAGTCTTAGAAATTCTTTCAGAATAAGATTCAGCGAAATCATACATAGAAATTTTCCCAGTAGGATTTTCTATATAAAATTTTGCTTCATTGGGACTTAACATTACTTTAGTAGAAGAAGAATCAAATTCAATAGTGGCTTGATACCATCCATTCTCTAATTCTTTCATCTCACTAACTTTATATTCAGAAGTTATACAACCGAGTATAAAACCTACAAAAGCAATAGCAATACCGCACATTAAAATAAAAAATGAAGCATCATTAGCACCCTCTGTTTTAAACGTAATTAAAGCTGCTATAATAATTAGTATACCTATAATTAAAATTGTCATTACTCAAAATACTCCTTTCTATCTGCTCTTGTCATTTCAATTGTATCAGGATTACCATCCTCTGCGGCTTTCTCCTTAAATTTTTCAACCATATTAGCTTTAATCATTCTTGGAGTTGTTTCTTCCTTAAAAGTAACCTGAACTCCTCCGCCCGGAAAGCCATCTTGGTAATGGTCAATAGTGTAAGTGAAAATTTCTTTTCTCCTCATATCATCACCGAACCAGAAGCCGGCAAGACCAAGAATTACAAGAGTTAAGTAAACAATAATTCTTTTAATTGACTGTCCGTAACATTGAATTAAATTAACTCCTCCAATTGCAAGGAAAGCAATTCCACCAAAATAAAGTACATTACCTAAAGTAAACATTTTATTTCACCTCAATTGAAATATAGATGTTGTCAATAATATCATCAACATTGCAAGGCGGCGCAACACAAATTGGTTCTCCTTTTATAATAAACCTCTTCTTCATGCCGTCCTTGCTGGATATAATAATGTCACCGACCTTGACATTTGGAATTGGTTCTGGACAATAAATTTTTTTGGATTCTGTAAAACGCCCTCTACTGTCAGAACCTTGAACTTCGTAACAATACATTTTTCTCACCACTTATCTTTAAATTCTTAAAATAGGTAATCTTCCCTTTTATTATAAGATTATAAAATCCAAGATAAGAGAAATAACCTCCTTCAAGTTTATAAGTAATAATAGGAGTAGTATCATTCCTACTTAAAAAAATTTTAACATCATATGGCTTCGCCCCAGAAATATTATATCTATCAAATGGACGTGTATCCTTAAACCACATTACAATTTCTGCCGAGTCAGTTCCAAATCTAATGTTAGTATCATCAGTATCAAAAATAAAGAAATTATTCTAATTCTCATCAGATACTAAAACACACGCTTTTTTTACTACAATTTCTTTTTTATCCTTTACCCTACTCTTAATTCTCACAGTATCACCCCTTAAAAATTACAAAAGGGAATTGAACTTTTTTAATTGTTCAACTCCCTCACGATTCTTTTTTTTCAATTCTTGAAACAATTCTGCTGAAGAATCGTTAAGACTAGGCTCTTGCTGTTCTCAGACTTCGGTAGAAAATTTATTCCACTATCACCAGTTATACAATCCCAAACTGGAACGGGAGGGACTTCATTTACACAAAAGAAGTGTGCGGTAACTTAACCTGTTACAAGGTTTTGACAACTACAGGTAAATGCCAATTATTTAACTAAAATCAATTTGATGTATATTTCTATTGATTTTGCTGTATAGAGCCTAAAATCAAGGCGGCGTAACCGCCTTAATTCCAAGTGAAAGCGTCCTGAGAGAGGATTTCTACCATTGCGGTATAAGCGTCTTTTTCAATCAGAGATTGAAGATTCTTGAACGGACCGACACCATAACCTGATACAAATCCTACATTCTCGTCCTGACGAGCGAGAACTCTACCCTCTCTGGAATCTACATTCCACCAAATTAACTTAGGAGCAGTTAATCCAGCTTTAGCGTAAATTCTCTGCCATTTTTGAGCAATGGATTCATAATTCTCTCCGCAGAAAGAATCAATCTCCATATCACTAATAATGACAAGAGCTTTAGGTGCTTCTCCGGCAGTGCTTGCCACTTTATAGATAGCTTCAAAAGCAAGGTCAAGGTCAGTATTGTAGCCAACACCCTCCTTTAACACGTATTTTAAGCAATCTTCCAGCGACATCTCGTCACGCAGGGTAATGAAATGAGGACGGTCAGTGAAACTTAAATACATATTGTGATATGCACCTTTGTTGCGTTGAGCAAAGTAAGTTGCCAGACCAATAGAAGTTGCCATAGGACGACTATCAGAAGAGTACATAGAGCCGGATACGTCTGCCATTACAACTACATCGAACTCGTCAGAAACATAGTTAGGCAGAGCCTTCCACTGTGCTTCATCAACTGCATCCAGATGAGTATATCTACAACCATAGCCATTACAATTGCCTATGAACTTTAAAGCAATGTCATAAGGGAAGAGAGTTGCCGCATTAACCTTAGCTTCGCCCTTTTCAAGGGAAGCCTTGTATTCGGCAAAGCGTTCCTGACAACGCTTATTGTAGGTTGCAATATAACGAGACATTGCAACAGAAGGAACAGTTTCAAAGTTAATTTCATTCCACTGACCAGCTGACATCTTACGTTCAACTACATCAATGTACTTACGCATAGCGGAGAGGCTCTTACGATAAGTACGAGGAGTTAAGCTGAACAAGGTGCAGAAAGTACGAGCCAGACGCTTAGTCTTTTCAGAAGAAGCGTTAATAGAAGGAAGCCACTTTGCAAGCAGAGAAATAGGTTCGTTCTTCTTCATTCCATTGACATCAGTACGGAACTGATTCTGGATAAAGCGAACGGTTTCATCCCATGCAGGAGTTCCCTCAAATACGAACAAGTCGTCCCATCTGCCGGCATCGACAATCTTCTGGAGATTACGCTCTACCTTACGAGGGTCAACCATAGCAAGCTCTTTTAATAAGAGTCTGCCAATTCTACGCTCACCAAGTCCGGCATTACGAATATCACGAGAATAGAGAATAAGGTTATCTGCTAACAGCTTATCTTCCTTTCTTGCGAGTTTCCAAGCAGAAATAATATCGCTATCATTTCTATCTCTCATACCGCCAATATTAGCGAACAGAGATAAAAGGTCAGAGCCGGTAGACTTATAAGCCAGACCTCCATTTTCAGTGGTGGTCATATCGGACATTCTTTTGAACTGATTTACAAAACTCATTACACATTTCTCCTTTTCATTGTAAGTTAAAGTTAATTCGGACTTTTTCCTTTTCACTATAAATATTATAGCAAAAAATTTTTAAAAACTCAAATTATTTTAACTTCAAGACCTTTATTTAATTTAATGCCGTAAGGTCTTAAGGTTAGTGGCGGAAGACTGAGGTGTCGAGCCCCATGCGTTTCACCGCACCACTCGTTTTCAAGACGAGGTTCAGCGCCGGCTGAATTAATCTTCCAATTAAATCAAGACAACACCCTGACATATCACTGTACAGGAAAAACTTAAGGCGATATAATTAAATTGCTGTAAGTTGTCTTTTTACGCCGCCTACAAGACTTGAACTCGTATCTTCCGGTTCGTAGCCGGAGGTTCTAATCCAATTGAACTAAAGCGACAAATTAAGCCTCCCCTGAAGGACTCGAACCTTCAACCTACGGATTAGAAATCCGTTGCTCTATCCAATTGAGCTAAGGGGAGATTAAAGTGGAGAGTCGGATTCGAACCGACGAGGCTTACGCAACGGAGTTGCAGTCCGTCCCAATCAACCACTCTGGCATCTCCACATTTCAAGACACTTTTAATATATGGTCCGTCGCCTTTGTCTACTTGGCTACTCGCCCATATTTTGGTGGGCGAGGATAGGATTTGCACCTACGAAGGGACTTCCCCAACGGATTTACAGTCCATTTAGAAATGTTTTGCTGTAGTGTCTTTAATTAAATACCGCTATAGATTGTGCAGGAATACTCTATAGTACACGGATTTCTGAACATGTCGCATTGCATCAAACCTGCGCACCAAGGGAGAAGGGAGAGAATCGAACTCTCATTATCAGTGCCACAAACTGACGTGTTAGCCATTACACTACCGACTCCATTTTAGTGGGGATAGAGAGACTTGAACTCTCACGCCGAAGCACTTGCTTCTAAGGCAAGCGTGTCTGCCATTCCACCATATCCCCAGCGTTGTGCCGCCAAGCGACACAACTTTGGCAATTTTAGGAGGTAATCACCATGAAAATATAGCACCATATCCGCATTAGGTGCTTTAGTCGGAGATGCGAGACTCGAACTCGCAGCCTCGGCATCCCAAATGCCGCCGTCTACCAAATTGACGTAATCCCCGATATTAAGCGGCGAACCGCTTAAGAAAACAGGTCTTTAATAAAACCAAAAATTTCTTTAAGTAAGTCTTTTTCGCCTGATGCTTCAATTTCAACCTTACCGTTTGAATCTTCACTTACTCTTAATTCAGCACCATCTGCACACTTCATATCTGCCAAAACGGTTGAAGCCGAAGTGGTAGCTGTAGTTGTGGTGGTTGTTACTGTAGTAGTAGTTGAAGTAGTGGTTGAGGTAGTAGTTGTTGGTGCTGTCGCTGGAGCAGTATCTAAAACTTCTGGTGCGGTTTCTGGAGCTGACACAAGTTCAGCTGTAGTTGTAGTTTCTTTTGTAGTTGTAGTCATAGAAGTCTCCGCTGACGGTGCAGTCATAGGAGCATCAACAAACTTATCAGAAGGAACTGATACTGGTGCAGTCATAGGAGCATCAACAAGCTGACCAAAAGGAATTGGTGCTGTTGCCGGAGCGTCAACAAATTCATTAATAGGAATACCAAGGTTATTAGCCTGTAATCCATTTGAATTAAACTGTCCCTCTGCGGCGTAAGAAGTAATAGTTACCGGACCGTACTCTCCCTCAGGCAGTACAATTGTCGCAATAGCAATAACGGATAAAATAACAATAATAACTTTTCTCATTTAGATTATCTCCTTTTCAAAATAAAATCTTCAAGACGGAAAACCTCTGGAATCGAACCAAATAAATCCTTAAAGATTGCTGTAACCGTCTTATAGTGCCGCTGACCGGATTTGAACCGGTACGGATTTTACTCCGAGGGATTTTAAGTCCCTTGTGTCTGCCAATTCCACCACAGCGGCAAAAGCGTTGAGTGTGCAGTTTCAATCACACGCATTCCATGTGGGTGAAGTTCCCACGACAAGGACTCCTATTGTCTTAGTGCCTTTTAATGCTTGGCTATCAACGCATTGTTCACTTAGAAATTTTGTTTGCAATACCAGACGCAGCATAGCTATCTGGCTTAATCTGACATTCATAACCACAAGACTGAACCCAAGAAACAATTTCTTTAATAAGTGCTTGTGTCTTGCCGGCATGACCAATATCACAATGAATTACAAAATGAATATTGAGTTTGTCAATATCAATATCTTTTTCGAGTAAATAAAGTTGAACTGTATCTAATAACCCCTCTGCGTTCTCTAAAGAACGAGATGTTTCTTCAACAATTTTTTCTTTTAAAACTCGAATTTTACGAACATATTCTGTTCTGTAGAAGAAGATACCACCTTTTCCAACACGATGTACAGCGATAACTTCAACCATTTTTGTTAGGTCATGGTTTTGGCTATCTGTGCCTACTGTGATTTCATAATCACTTTTCGTATCTTCCATGATGTAGTCTGCAATTACTTTCATCATTCCATCGTAGGTTACGATTTGACCATTACCACGATAAAATTTTTTAGTATTCATGACCTCTCTTCTCCTTTTACTTATTTTTGCGTTTTAATAACGCTTAATCACCCTACCCAGACTCGAACTGGGATTTTCGCATAGAAAGTGCGATGTCCTAACCGTTAGACGATAGGGCGGAAACAAGATTCGTTCTGCCAAAGGAGTTGAACCTTTACCTCTCACTTAACTGGTGAGTGTGCTACCGTTACACCATACATACTGGCATTTGGTGTATGTAAATTTTGAAATACTTCTGCTGACGAATCTTAACTGATGCCGGCGAGAGGAATCGAACCTCTGACGCTATGCTCTTCAGGCATACGCTACTACCAACTGAGCTACACCGGCATAGAGCTTCTGATAGGACTCGAACCTACAACCCTCTCATTACAAGTGAGATGCACTACCAATTGTGCTACAGAAGCAAAATACAAGACACACTTATAATGCGTGATACCATTTCACCAATCCACAGTATAATTTGGTCGTGGATAGAGGAATCGAACCTCTAACTCATGCTCCCAATGCAAAAGAATTGTTTTGCTGATGTGTCTTTATGGCGACGATGACCGGACTCGAACCGGCGACCTTCGGAGTGACAGTCCGATGTTCTACACTACTGAACTACACCGCCATAGTACCCCATATGGGATTTGAACCCATGCTCCCCCGATTAAGAGTCGGGTGCTTTCGACCATCTAAGCTAATGAGGCATTTAACAAGATACGTTGTTTGCATTTACCTGCTCTGCCAATTAAGCTACTTTACAGTAAAGACTGTAAAGACAGGACTCGAACCTGCATCACGGGGATTAAAATTCCTAAGCTAAGTGGTTTGCTGTACGTATCTTTAAGTGCTGGTTGCGGAGGCAGGACTTGAACCTACGACCTCAAGATAATGAATCTTGCGAGCTACCAACTGCTCCACTCCGCTATTTTTTTTATCTCTTTCTCATTTACTATAAATATTATAGCAAATTTTAAAAGAAATTTCAAATTTTTAATTGGTAGGGGAGAATTTAATCTCCCTATTACCAAGTAAAAGCATATCCAAGACTTGCTTTATTAAGATTCGGCTGAATCACATCAATAAAGGAAATTCTCTTTTCAAGAGTATTCACCGTAACCAGAGCAACAGTTGCTTTTGCTTCAAGTGCCAAAGGCTTAACAGTTGCTACAAAGATGTAGTCCGTACCTTTTGTAACCTGAGTTGCAACTAATGCAAAGGGTTCTACTGTAGAACCAACAAAGCTACCAATTGCTTCATTGAATGCAGACTGAGCATCTTCTGGAATTTCAGTTTTTACATCAATTTTTGTTCCGCCGAGTTCCAAACCGCCTTCAACAACTCTCTCAATATTAACTAACGAAACACCCTCTGGTTTTTCATTAAAAATAATTAAGACGATATTCTTTGTATCTCTGCCGGTAATAATTGTCTGTTCAGCCAATACCGCATGATTTACTCCATTCACAATCTGTGAACCAATATATGCAATTGGAGTATATGTTGCTCCAATAATTGTTTCACCAAGATTTGCAAAAGCAGTAGCAACTTTCTGCGGAAGCTTACCTACAACAACATTAATGTCCCAATTTCCAACCAAAGTTATCACTCCTATCTAATAAATTTTGTTGAGAAGCGTTTAACTCGGATAACTTTCTCAACTATAAAGCCGAGTATCACTTTTTGCTGTTAGCCAAACTCAGAAACACCACGTGAAGGTCAGCAAATAGTTCCCATTCTTTGGACGATTATTACCGTCCAACGGACTTTCAACCGGTTGGCTTTAAGGATAAACTCTAACCTGCTCAAATTCCATTCTTAGATGAGGCTATTTAGAGCAATATTATGTCATCTGTCAGACTTTAATAACGTTCGTCAAACGGGAGTTTAAAAGGTCTCCACCCTCAAAACCTGCCGCCACAGGACGAAGTTGAATGGCGGCTCAACTTCGATTCGGATTTTTCGGTTTCCTGAAACCATGCATAAATTTAACTTTAAAGGGTAAGCCTTTATTTAGGCGACCTATGCAAGACAGCTAAAATTTAAATTCCTTATAAGGTCAAGGGAAACCCGCCGGCGGCGAAACAACTCCGCCACCTATACGGCGAAAATAAATTTTTATTGCACTTTATAGTTGAGTGCGAACTTTAATTCTTTCTCCCTATCACATCACGGGAGAACTCCACAAACTAAATTTACTAAATAAATATCTTTTCTATGTGAAGTTGCTGTAACTGTCTTAATGGTGGGTAAGGTAGGACTCGAACCTACAACGCCAATGGCAACTGTTTTACAGACAGCTCGCTTCACCAGTTTGCATACTTACCCATTGGAGCGGAATAGGGGATTTGAACCCCCACTGTCTGCTTGGAAGGCAGAAATGCTACCATTACACCAATTCCGCATTTGGTGGGAACGAGCGGACTCGAACCGCTGGTCTCTCGGTTATCAGCCGAGTGCTTTTACCAACTAAGCTACGTTCCCAAAGTGGAGAAGGTGGGAATCGAACCCACGACCTTTTGTTTGCAGGACAAACGTTCTCCCAACTGAACTACAACCCCATTTAAATAACGGGAGAGAAGGGACTCGAACCCTTGACCTAACGGTTAACAGCCGTTTGCTACCACCGACTGAGCTACTCTCCCATTTCTTTAATTTCTATAATTATTATACTTCATTTTATTTTTTATTTCAAATTTTTAACTGTCCTGTTCATCATCAAGTGTCGTTTCAAGACATCTGATAGCGACCTTTGCCGAAGCACTTTTCATTTTAACGGAAGTAACCATAACTCTTGTGCCGTAACACACAAAATTATAATTTTCGTCCATCATTCGGATAATAGAGCCAACTGCCGGTACTTTTTCATCAGGAAGCAATTCATAGTCATAATGCTTACCAACAAACTCTTTGTTTTTATTCTTAAACTGAACTGAAATATACATAGGCTTGCTCCTTTCAATTTGGCTTTCTTTCTCATTTACTATAAATATTATAGCAAATTTTAAAAGAAATTTCAAATTTTTAATTGATTTGAACTTTCAAGACGGAGAAATTTGAAGCCACATATCAAATAAATAGAGTTGCTGAACCGTCTTAGTTCGATTGCCCTGCTCCGATTCGAACGGAGGTCTTAGAGTTTTAGAGACTCCCAACTTAAGCCACTTGTCCACAGGGCAGTTTATATTTGACTTTTAAATCAAATTGTATATATATTATACATAATTTTTAATTAAAAGTCAATTTTTTAATTGACGGAGATGAAAGGATTCGAACCTTCGTGCCAACTTAATGACAAACACATTAGCAGTGTGCCGCATTCGACCAACTCTGCCACATCTCCATAATGCCCCCAGAGAGACTCGAACTCTCGCTCCTCACATTAAAAGTGTGATGCTTTACCAACTAAGCTATGGGAGCAAATAACAAGACAGTTTCATTTTAAACTAATCAGTTCCCAAATACTAATGTTCTTAAAAAGAGTTGCTGAACTGTCTTTATACAGGGCGTGGGATTTGAACCCGACTATCTCTCGCTTATAAGGCGAGTGCTTGTACCTAATAAGCTCTCCCTGCATTTATGATTGCCCGTAAGAGAATCGAACTCCTATCAGCAGTGCCAAAAACTGCTGTCCTACCTTTAGACGAACGGGCAATTTAAATTTCTTTTTAAATTGTATATATATTATATACAATTTTTAATTAAAAGTCAATTTTTTAAATGGTGGAGATGGAAGGATTTGACCCTCATGCAGATTCAAATTTATAAATAAATATCCTGCTGCATCTCCATAGTGCGTCTGATGCGATTTGAACGCATGACCCTCGCTTTAAAAGAGCGATGCTCTAACCATCTGAGCTACAGACGCAAATAACAAGACAGTTTCGTTTAAACTAATTAGTCCCCAAAAGCTAATGTTTTTTTAAGAGTTGCTGAACTGTCTTTATACTTTCTTTTTAAATTGTATATATATTATACTTTATTTTTAAAAAGAAATCAAATTTTTAAGTGCTTATGTTTTATTCAATTTCAACTTCTTCAATCCAACATTCTGTTTTGTTTTCACCTTCACTACCCCAGCAAACAGATTCGATTCCGCCGTCTTTGTCATATTCAACCCAAGAACCCATAATATCTTTTGCAAGAAATTCTTTCTCATCAGCTTCCTCAATTGTTACGCCGGCACGATGAAATGCATCAAAGAGTCGCTGTCCGCCCCAGACATAAAGCTGTTTCTGAGCCTTTTCCAAAGTACTAAAGCCTTTAACTTCAGGACAATCAAAATCTTCATAACGAACTGCTACATAAACCTTCATACTCATCTCTCCTTTTCAGATTGTATAAAAATTATATCATAAATTTTATTTTAATTCAAATTTTCAATTGTTTCGCCGCTTCCCTCATTTTCAAGGTTTATTACCTTAGACCAGCATGAGGGGCAATAGGCTTCGTCTTCGTCATCTGTCAGAAAAGCAGTACCGCAATTCTAACAAATGTTCTCATATTCCTTTTCATCCATCACTATTCTCCTCCTCTTTCAACACATATGCCCATGCCGCCTTTCTATCAGCACGAACATAGAGAGTATTAAGCTGAAAACGTGTGGGTGCGGCACTACAAAATTCGACACGAGTAGATGGATTAGCTAAAGATTCTCGTAAATCTTTGTTACTAATCGTAAACCAGTTGGAATCGAGTACTATTAAGTGTTCTTTTCCACCCTCGTCTACAACTTTTTCGACCTTCGTTATTTTTAATCTCATAATCTCACCTCAATCCCATAAGGAAGAAAAGTAACGGCACAGCCAACTTTTAGCTCTATTCCAAGCAATCTTATCCTCATCTTCCCAAAAAATTCCATCTTTAGTAACATAAATGTAGAAGCCATAAATCATTTCATTAAGAACATCATCCCATGCGGCAACGGCTTCCTCTTCTGTAGGGTAATTATGCTCAAAATAAGCAGGGTATCCATGTTGGGTGTCCCGAAGTTGAACAAGTCGAGGCAGAATAAAGCAAGCAATAGCATGGTCAAGATTCCATGCATCTTCATAACGAAAACCGTGCTTACGTTCAAATTTATCTGCTTTTTTAACATACTTTTTAGAATAGCCAGATTCAGAGATTTTAAAGTGATTCTTCTTAACAGCCTTTTCAGCCTGTTTTAAAGTAATCTTAGGTACACTCATTCAATTCATCTCCTTAACTTTTCTTTATAAAAATTATACTTTAAATTTTATTAAAAGTCAATTTTTAAACCGTCCAGTTGTAGACAAATCGTAGTAATCATAATCTCCATACCCATCTGGTACAGCAATTTGAACAACAAAAGTATAGACTTTATCTTTATCAATGTCATTCTCTTCAAGCCATTCATAAATAAATTCTTTTAAATCTTCTTCATCATGAATAGATTCACCGAACTCAATTGGAGAACCACAATCTTGATTTAAGTCTATATAAGTTGTATCTGCCGGTACGCCGTCATAAATATGATAGAATACAAAATCTTCAGAAGGTTTCTTGTCATGATAAAGATAGGCAGTATCAAACTCCCCTCCAGTACCGAAAGCACTTTCAACTTTATTACAAAGAATACCGAGGGCACGACAACTATCTCGTAAGCCAAAACTTTTATCATCAAGTAGTACGTTATAATAAAGTTTCATTGTAGGATTATCCTGTTTTGCTTTCCAAAACTGATAGGGCATTGTACCCTGCGGATAATCGTTAATTGCATGATATGGCAAGCCTAATTTTTCAAGGTCTACCTTCGCCTGTTTAAGGTCTGGATTTGCAGTATAGACAATGAAAATAGGGTGAAGTAATTCATTACAACGCTTAATTACCTTAATAGTTTCCTCACAAGTTGAGGAGCGATAAGGACGAACAGTGTCATCAAGGTCATAAGCAATTATTAAAGTCTTATGCTCTTTAAACTGATTTTCAAGTCGTCTATACATAACCCAAAAATTCCAGCTATCGTCTTTAAAATGCATAGGTGGCATATACTCAACTCCTTTTCAAATTTTCTATATTTATTATAGTATAAAATTCTATAAAAATCAAATTTTTTATTGTGTTGCGCCGGGACGCATTAATAGGTAATAACATGGAAAAATTTTTCTAAAAATCTGGTATTCTCTTTCCGTTTGGCGGAATAAATTTACCGAGTGGAATAGAATTTCCGTGGAATAAATTTACCGTTCTATCTACTAAATTTATTCCGCACTTTGGAATGATTTTACCGTTTGATAGGAATAAATTTAATAGAGAAATATATAAATAGATAATATATAAATGTATAAAAATCCCCTTAGATACAAAAATACCACCACGCCGGACAATGGCATGGCGGCGAAACGTCTCACTTTAAGTGCTTTTCCCACTGATGTCTTTTCTTACAACTGGACTTCCAACTTCTATCAGTATGACGATAAGGAAAATCCCACATGTCATCCATACTAACTCTATTCTTAGGTCTCAGATTTTCAGCATTCTTATAATTCTGGAGTCTATGAGTTTTGGGAGTATAGTTCCCACCATGCTTATGAACAAAAGGAACTGCACTCTGTCTAAATTTAAAGGTTTCTTTCTTACTGCCAAGCCAGTGATAAACTAAAAGAAGAGCACCAGCTTTAAAAGTTCTTCTTTTTTCCTTTTTACAAGAAAAAACATTAACTTTTTTAGCTTCATCAACAAAATCTCTTACATCAACAATTCTACCAGTAGAATCAAGAACAATAGTAGAGCGAGATTCATAAGAAGAAACGGTATCCAGACCCCAACATTCTACAAGTTTAACCTCACCATCAACAAAGCGAGGTCTGTATCTCCAAGTTTGAGTCGTCTTAGTTACCAGAACTTTGTCATTTCCGCTAAAGTCAATATCCCTAAACGGATTATCCACGCCGGCACGGGTATTTTTAAGCAAATGAGCTACCCATACAACCAGTTCATCTCTGGTCATTTCAGTTGTTCTTCCAGAACTTCTATTTACTACAAAATAGGTAAGGTTCTTCTGAACATTGTACATTTTATTTTCCTCCTTTAAATTTTCTTTAATAAAATTATACTAAAAATAAAAAGAAAAGTCAAAGCATTTTTTGCTTTGACTTTATTTTAAATTAATCATCATTACAATCGCAAGTTTCATTATCACAAGCACATACAGTTGTGCCGTCAACACTTACATCTTCGCTAATCTTTTCAGCAAGTTCTCTAATTTTTTCACTAATTAAAGATTTTTCCTTATACAGGATACGAAGAACTGTCTGTGCATAAGATACGTCATCCCAGCCATCAACGGCAGTATCAATATTACCGAAGTTATAACTGCAACAATCTGTTTTAATAATTACGTCCTTTTTCTTTTCGCTGATGCACTTAATCATACACTTAATAGTAGCGAGTTTCTTAGTAAGAGCCTAAATCTGCTTTTCAATCTCCTGAATTTCGTCTTGGCTTGGTGGCTTAGGATTGTCTGGGTCGTCTGGCTTAGGCGGACCCGGATTATCAGGATTATCTCCGCCTCCATCATCTGGCTTAGGTGGTGGTGGTGGCGGTGGGAAGAAAGGTGGATAAAAAGGATAAGGCCAGCCCCAAGGGAATGGGAAGGGTGGCGGTGGCGGTGGTTTAATTCCTTCCGGTGGAGTAGGTGGTGTGTCAGGGTAATCTGGTGGTGGAGGTGGCGGCATCCAGTAGATACCATGACATCCACAATTACAGTTACAACCGTTTTCTACTACAACAGGCTCAGTGCTTAAATCAGCATTGTAAACTAAATCTGCATTTGGCATTACAAAACCTCCTTTATATAAAAATTAAAGGATACCGCAACGGTATCCTCTCTACATGGAAAGTACAGTTTTAATTTAATTCCTCTAATTTTTTAGTTAATGAGCATTTATATCCGCATTATGAATTATGGCTAATTCATCCATGAAATCAGAGCCGAAACGAGTAGCAATTTTTTCTAAATATTTCTCCCCTTTAAAGTAATCCATATGATGATTAATTAAGTTAGCAATATTCAGATACATAAGTCTGCCTTTGTCAACTGGAGAATGAGCTAAAAACAGATATGCCCCTACATTTTCATGATTGTAGTAATGAGCGTCTTTTGTTGATTCGCCCTTTGTGTTAGTAAAAGTTTTGCAGAAACCTTTTCCAATATCATGATAACGACAAGCAAGAATTAAATCAAGCCGAGGTGCAGTAGTTTTTGCTAAATAATGCGATTCTGCGGCAAGCATATGATTACCTACAGAATATTCATGATGAGGATTATCATGAGATACGCCTACTAATTTCCGAAGTTCATCTTCAAGAAAAGAAGAGTTTCCATCAAATCCATAGACTTGAATGAAATCCCAACCTTCAGAATAATGAGGTACTTCAAAAGATTTTAACATTCTTATGATAACATTTTCAGGAACATGACGCTCTCTTGAAGCATTACGCTGAAGAACGACTGCCGGCGGAACAACATTAAGAACTGCAACTTTTCTTACATCAGGAAATCTTTCCAATTCTTTAAGGAAAGCAATTCTCTTTTTGGCGGAAAGATTAGTTGCATTATAAATACAATCTTTCCCCTCTTTTAAAGCTTCAATAGTTCTCTTTTTCATAATGTTAAAAACTTGAACATTATGAGTCTGGTCATTCACATCTCCAAATACTTCTTCACGAATAGCATCAGAAGAAATATGAACACAATCGGAATAATTATGTTCAATTAAGTAATCTTTTCCGCTCCCGGGGAGACCAATAGTCATATAAAAAGTAGTCATAACTTTTTCCTCTCTTTCAGAATTTCTATATATATTATATCAAAAAAAATTTTTTTATTCAAATTTTTAAAAGCGTTGTGCCGCCATACACAAATTGGTATGACGGCACTTTTATCTTATTCAGTTAATTCACCAATATCGAACAGAAAATCATCAGAGCTACCAGTAATCTTAGGTGCGACACCATCCCACTGAGAAATAGCCTTATCCCGAAGAACTTCTGGAGTTAAAGACTGTGCAATTTTCTGGTTAGCATCTGCCTGAGCATCAGCTTTAATTTGAATTGCATCTGCATCCGCCTGAGCCTTAGTTCTTGTAGCTTCTGCTTCTGCATCGGCAGCAATAACCTTTTTCTTAGCCTCTGCTTCTGCAATTGTAATCTGTTCTTGCTGTTCTGTTTTAGTTTTGAGTAAATTCTGCTCTGCAACCTGTTTTGCTTCAATTGCGGCATTAAACTCATGAGAGAAGTCAAAATTTACAATATTAAATTTCTCAATATAAATACCATAAGGATTTAACTTCTGGTCAAGACCTTCTTTAACCGCATCTCCTACTGCTGCACGTTCAGTAATTAACTGCTCTGCTGTATATTTTGCGGTTGCCGCCTTCATACATTCCTGAACTGTAGGTGCAATAAGTACAGTCTGATAATCCATACCCACATTCTGATAGATATAAGCAGACTGAGCTGAAGCAAGTCGATAGTTTACTGCAATTGTAGAGCTAACTGCTTGAAGGTCTTTAGAGACTGAATCTGCTGGAGTTTCATAGACCTGAATCTTATTTGATATGTCGTATACTGATTGTATATACGGCTTTTTAAAATGGAAGCCCTCTGTCAACGCAATATTACTTACGCTCCCCATTGTTACAACAACACCAGAATACCCAGCCGGCACAATCGTCATAGATGCAAGAAGTGTAATAACTGCAACCGCACCTGTAACTGAACCAATAACAATTTTCTTTACATTCATAGATAATCTTCTCCTTTTAATAAATTATAGAAACATACAACAAAGAGCAACTATAAGAATGATAATCCCAAACATTGCACATGCCTGTTCACTATCGCCCCAATTGGAAGAGTAACAAAAACAACAACACTTAATAATAAGTATAATTGCTACTATTAACAATGTCCAACCAACGCAAATTGCATTTATACTCACTTACATCACTCCTTTTCAATTTCTATAAATATTATACTATGAATATATAAATTTTTCAATTATTTAGGAGGTTCATTTCTTTCTTTATTTAACCATTCGCACAAACATTGAAAACACTCTTCCTTTTTACACTTAGAAATGTCAAAATCTCGATTACATAATCCTTTTAGTACACACCCCTCAACATTATTCTAAATCTTATAAAGTAAATCAATTGTACTTATTTGTGTCAACATATCTCTATTTCTATTTCTCACTTAATCTCACCTCTTTAAAGAAAAAGTCAAGGGTTTTAACCTTGACTTTTTAGCCAGAAAGACCTGAATCTTCTTTTTCTGCCGCAGCCTTTAATTCTTCAAGCATGGTTTGATTAGCTTTAATATCTCCAGAACCATACATTTCCTGTTTACGAAGTACGGTATAAACTTTGTCTGTCTTCCCCGGTCTTTCTTCTGGAACAGCCTTAATGTGTCCAGCAACAATTGTAATTTCTGTGTTATTTGGCATTTAAATCCCTCCATTAATATAATTAGGTAGACTATGCCACCTCATATTAAGGTAGAATCAATTGCCATTACATCTAAAATTTTACAAGCATACGTGTGGATTAAACAATTTTTTCTCTCCCTGAAAAAAATTTTTCTCTCGATAGAAAAAATAGGATTTAAGTTTGAGATTTTTAACTGCTATCTGAGCTGCGTTTTGACTTGTAAATGAGCCAACATAAACTTCTTTATTCTCCTTATCGTAGCCATACAATTTAATTACCATTCAGTTCCTCCTTAAAGTTTCTCTTACTCTCATTAATGTTTTTCCAAGTTGATTCCGTCCAGCACTTTTACAGCGTCCACAAGTACAAATACCCCAATATCGGTCATGCCAATTAGTCTTTTCGACAAGTATAGCTTCACCAGTTGAAAGAAGAATTTTACGAAGGTCTGGATTTTGGCAAAATTTTGCCAAACAAACCTCATACATAATCTCGTCTTTAACCTCTTCCCAATCTGGTCTTAACTTAACTCGTTTTCCCAATTGTTTACTTTCTGAAGCTGAAATTCCAATAAAATCTTCTACTCTTTCCCAACATTTTGAGGCTTGAAACGCCGCCTCGGAAGAATCAAAAATTTCATCTCTATATTTAACCTTACAAGGGTAGAAATTGGAAAACATTTGATAATTTTCAGCTTTACTTGAAAAGAAGATAATGTCTGCCATTTGAATCACTCCTTTATTTCTATTAAAATTATAGTAAAAATTAAAGGAAAATCAAAATTTCCATTGATTTTCCCAATTAGTTAATTCAATTATGTCATTATAAAGGATTCTGGTTTTAGAGTTTACCCATTTGTCTACGTGATAATGTCCACAATAGTGATAGGTATAGGTAAGCTGTTCTAAAATTTTATCCAGATATTTATCAGATTGAGTCTCATTGAAGCCCAGAAATGCATTGACTTGAAGTCCACCAGTATGAGAAAAAACAAAGTCAACTTTAAAATTATGCTTTTCCAGATTCTTCATACATTTTTCATATTGTTCCTTAGTAATTGTCTCGCCGCGCCACCAACTTTCGCCTTCTTTTCTAAAGGCAATATCGTGAGAGTCTGCCCCATTTACACAAAGACACTTAAAGCCACTTAATGTATAAATTTCACCAGTGGCGGCGTAACATACATTGGGAGATATGGAATAGACCATACCGCCATAACGAGGTTCAAGAGGAAGTTTTGCAATTAAGTCAGGATTATCATGATTGCCACGAACAGACAGGGTTGAAAATTTCTTCTCTTTATACCAATTTTGTAACCATCTATCTGTTCCATCACCATCCCAACACAAAGCAGAATCTCCAAGTATTACCATTACATCAGAACGATAAAGTTCACTCTGAATAGGGAATTTCCTATATGTCAGTTTTTCAATGTCAATTGTGCCGTGAGTGTCTCCGGTAATAAATAATCTGTCCATTGTCTTACTCCTCTCTTAAATCTAAGAAAAATAATTTTTCAATTTTTTCAGTTTTATTTTTCGCTGGGTCTATGTCTCTCTTAACCCCTTTTTGCCAAATTATTGAAGCTGGTATTTCAAGAGGAAGTTCTTGTTCACTTATAAAGATAGGGGTAGTTTTTGCCGTTCTCATTAACCATTTATAATAATCCGAGTAAACGAATTTTGTACTAATCCCGTAAGTTTTAGTTCCCCTATAAGGACCATCACAATAGATTAAAGAATTAGGTTTAAACTCTAAATCTCGATAATCCCCACAAGTAAAATGGATTTTTAAGTAAGATGGTAATTGAGATTGCTTTTTTAAGTTATTATAACGCTCTTCAAACTGGTTTCGCCCCTGAGATAAAACTGCATATCCACCGGGAAATCCCCGCCCAGAAAATCCTCCAAACCATTCAATTGCTCCAATTTCAGCAAGAGGAATTGAAGATTCTTTCTTGAAATTTGCAGACTTTAACTTTTTATACTCCCCATAACATCTGTCCCATTGCTCACGAGAACTGTCGGTACAAATTGAAGAAAAATCTTGTTGCGCCGCCTAATGAAGTGCAATAAGAGTTGGACTTAAATCATTAGCATAGAGTTCATTACATTCAACCCCCGAAATAATGTTTGCGCCGCCACACATTACATCATAAAAATTCTCAATTCCATTTTCTTTTATATATTTATTCAGTATCGGTACTATATTCGGTGCTAACCGTTGTTTTCCTCCCATGTAAGTCATATAGTTCATCACTCCTTTCAAATCCATCTACTACAATGGCAAAAGCTAGTCCCACTATACCAAGCAGAACCAGTATTGTACCTTTGTCTTCTTCTTGGGCTAAGAAACCCCCAATTATTAAGAGTAAACTTAACCCACATACACCCACAATTATCATTCGTGAATAGAAATATTGTCATCTGCTGTATCAGCAATCCATTCTTCAAGTTCGGTATAACGGTCTTCTTCACTTTCAAAGTAAATTACGCCCCCCCATTCAGCAGATGCCATTAAACAACCCATAAGACTGGCGGCAGAAACACGATAGCGTCCACTTTCATTTACGAGTTCACCCTTTCCACCAAAGCCTCTTACAGTTTCGCAAAAGCGATTACAAGCACTATTTGTATCAAGATAAATTCTTACTCTCATTTTATCTTCCTCCTTATCAATTTTCTTTAAATATTATACAATAAAATTAAAGAAATTTCAATTTATTAAAAAAATAAATTCATGAAATTCTTACCAAAGTAATATAATAGTAAAAATGCTACTACAATAAATGTTATCATTATCTCCACCCCTTTCTTTTAATTCTATCAAATTCTATTTTAAATGTCAAATAAAAAAGAGGGAAATTAATTCCCTCTTTTAAATAGGCGCATATTCAGGAGCGTCAATCAATTCTACCCCGTCTCTATCATATTCTTTTGGCTTACCAGTTATTTCAGAAATTTCAACCTTATTAGCTCCAAATCCATTTAATCCTGCAGACTTAATTATGGTTGGAAAATCTTTATAGCAATAATTCACATCTACATTTCCACTAATACCAGAAGCCCTACCTGTAGAGCTATACTACCACATATCTGCATTTCCAGAATAGTTAAGTCTAGAACCATATTCTGCAAGCCATAAAGTGTAGCGGTCTTTAATATCAGATTCCATATAGGTTGTGAATGGAGAACGGCTCATATATAAGCCGGCATAGTATCCATTCTTTTCTAAAAGACCACAAAATACACGAACCATAGCAGAGCAATTTGCCTTACCTGTATTAAAAGCAGAGCGTTCTTCAAGGTCAAAATAAAGCGGATATTCAAACTATTTTCCTTTAATTGTTTCAAGGAAAACTCTTGCTTCTTGTTCTGCTTCACTTACAGAAGTAGCATAGGAATACCAATAAGTTCCTACTGGAATACCTACCTACTTACAACTATTATAATAGGTCTCAAACTTCTTATCTTTTTGTGAAGCTAATTTTCCATAGCCAGCACGTAGAATTGCAAAATTTGCCTTACCAGAATTTTTCAAATTAGAGAAATCAACTGTTCCATTATGAACAGAAAGGTCTACCCCATGAATTGTTCCCATTTTATTCACCTCTTTTGTCTCTTCCTTACCTTGCGCCGGCACAGCCTAAGTTCCATAAACCTGCTCCTTTGTAAGTCCATAGTATTTATAAAAATCATTAGTAAGAGTTCTATAGTTAATAATCTCATTACCCATATAAAAATTAGAAGTTCTTACATCCAAATGAATCCATGTATATCCTGAATTAATATTTGCTATGCCGCCAAAGCCTAAATCCTAAGCAACACAGGAAACAATTTTTGTAGAAATAGCTTTACCATTTTTGTCATAGCAGTAAACATCTGCGGCTTTACCTAAAATGTGCTAGCCTTTTCCAGAATTTCCTATCTTTTTATCATAGGCGGCGCAACGATGTCCAGAAGAAACAATTATTTTAGAGCAGTTTAAAGTGGAATAAAGTTTCTCCAATTGAGAGATAAGTTCTTCTGCAATTAAAATATCGTGATTTTGTCCACACTTACAATGGAATTCCTGAACGTTGAAGTGCGGCGAAAGCTAAGTTTTATCATCATACTTATAACTAATTACAGCCATTCCTACTCACCTCCATTTAATAAAAAAAAAGAGGGGCTTAAAAGCCCCTCGTTAAATTAGTTCCAAGTTAAGTTAAGGTTATCAACGTCAATTGCTTCGAAGTTAGCTTCGATTTCAGCATCAATCTTTTCCTTTAAAGTTGTACCTGTAACTCCATCAACTGCAAGGGCATCAGTAATTGCCTTAACTGCATTTGCGGTTGTGTTAGCTGTTGTTGCCTTTGCATCAGCAGCTTCTGCAGCAGACTGAGCAGTAGCAGCAGCTGTAGCAGCATTTGTAGCTTTTGTATCAACAGCAGCAAGCTGTTCAGCAGTTACGCCACCAGATAGACCTGCGATAGCAGTCTTAAGGTCAGCAATATCATTCTTATTAGTTGTTACCTGATTAACAAGTCCTGTCTGGTCAGGATATTCACCAAGAGATTCAACAAGAGCCTGTAATTCAGCGATTTTAGCAGAATCAATTTTTTCTGCAATCTAAGTAGCAATTTTGTTATCAACAGAACCTGCTGTTTCTGCAGATGCATTAAGAACAGCAACATCAGCAGCAACTGCTTCAATCGCATTCTTATTTACAGTATCGTTTGCACAAATCTTAGTCCATAACGCCTGTACGCCTGCTAAATCGAGATATTGTGTTTTAGCCATTAAAATCAACTCCTTTTTAATTTTATTATAAAGACCAGATTACATCCAAAGGAATAGGTTCGATTTCACTTTCCTCAATTTCAATTGAATCAGCTAGCTAATTGAGTTTATCTTTAAATTCCTCTGTGACTTCTCCGCCTTTGTTTTCTATTTGAGTAATTAAATTTTTAATCTAATCAACATCTTCCTAAGTTAAATTTGACTTAGAAAGAATTGATTCGATTTGATTAATTAAGTTCTGAATTTCAGCATTATCACCAGAGTTCTATTCAATAGTGGAGAGGCGTTGCTTTAATTCAGCAAGGGTTGCAGAGTCAATATCTCCTACCTCGACCTTATTTAATTTAGGATTCAGATAGGACGCTTCGATAGTAGAATCTGAGCCTTTATTAAGATCGGAATAAATTCTACCACGACCTATATGAATATAAGAATAATCTGGCATTGAAACACCTCCCCTTTAAAATTAAACTTTTAATACCCAACCTACGTTAAGATAGGACTTAACAATTGTAGGATAAATTGTAGAATTATCATGAATAATTTTTTCAACCGTTGTACCAAAACGATTTGCGATTTTTGTTAATGTATCACCGGCTACTACTTTATAGTATTGTTCCGACTCACCAGCAGTTGCACGAATTCCTTCAACGACATCTTCAATTTTTGAGGTTACTGGTTCTTTCCACTCATTTCCCCAAATTCCATTAACAATTTCTGTTGCAATTCCATTTACATATTGAGGATTGTTGTTAATTTTAATGGGAGCCGGCGCAACAGGAGTGAGTTCAGATTTTGGTTTAGATTCTTTTTTAATCTCTTCTTCATCAAATTTAGTTTCCTCAGTTTTAATTTCGTCCTCAACTTTTTTAGTCTTTTCTTCTTCTCTAACAAACTCATTATAAATTGCTTTTGCAAGTTCATAACGTTTGTCCTTTACAGAATCTGACTAATCTGCCGGAGCCTCATATTTTGTTAGAACCTCTACAGTAGCTTCATAAATACTATCTGTTGTCTTAAGGAAATTCCAAAGTTTATTGAAGTGTTTTTCCATATCTTTTTTCAGGAATCCTAACTATAAGTCAAGATTGCCTATGGATTTATCTTTAATTTTAGAATAGCTTAGAAGTGCTAATTTTTTAGTATAGTAGCTCCACTAAGCTAACCCATAACCTGCACCGTCATTAGAGAAATGGTCATATTCCCCTTCATCAACAGCGGTTGTATAGGTTTCATCAGTAAAGCCAAGTTTTTCTTCAAAAGAATCTTCTAAGTTCTTTGGATTAAAACCAGATTCAGCTTCAAGATTCCCCATTAAACCTGCTGCGCCGGCATTGGACAGCCCGGCAGATTTAAGGAATTGCCAAATTGTTTCCTTGTTTACCATCTTATCACCTCACTTTTAAATTAATTATGATGCTGAAGTCGTAGTTATTTTTTTCCAACCAGCAGAACTCCAAGCATTATTAGTATCATCATAATGTAATCTTCTTATATAAATTACATCTTCAACAATCATTACTTGTGTTAAAAACATACTTAAAGGCGGAAATACAATTAATAAAACCTACTCACCAGGGGCAATAGCTACATCTTCACTATCAAAAGTTGGATTATTATCAGGATTTTCAGCATCATATATAGCATATATGCCTATTTCATTAAGTTCATTATAATCTGAAAACTATCCTTCATCATAATATCCCTAATCTTCAAATTCACCAGGGGTGATACCAAACAGACGTTTAAATGGGAACTAAAGCTATTTAATTAAATTATTAACTTTATTTCCTGCATAAACTCCACCATTAAAAGTGTTTACATCTGATAAATAATAAGAACTAGAATCATAAAAAGCATATTCATAAACCTATGAAGATGAATATAAACTATTAACAGAAAGTTTAAATTTAAGATAATACATTTCATAATTATAATCATCATCTTCATTCGTAGTATTAATCCACATTGGAGGATTTTGTCGAGGACTTCCAAATGTTACCGCAAAGTCTATTATACCATAACTATCAGCAGTCTTAATTATTGCTCCTCCACAAGCATTTTTATTATTATCACATATAGTAAATTCTACCTAATTTCCCGGCTCTGTTCTAAAATAAATATGCCAATTTTTATTTGGATATAAATAACCCTCTCTAGAAATGACTGGAATATAATGATCACTCTGTCTTCTGCCGGAATACTCATCACCTTCATACCACTATTCATATCCAGGCTAAAGCATATTTCCACTATCTTTTCCAGTTGAAGCATTTTCCAATGAAGAAATTCTTGAACTTAGTGTATTAGCTTTAACTTGTACATAACTTGCTGTAACTAATTTATTTTGCTAAGTAGAAGCAACATAATTATTTGCATAAGTACCATTCAATACATTCGCACTACCCAACTTACCATAAGTTGCGTTCGTAATATATTCATTCAAATAACCTGCAGTAATTGGGTCATCTGAATTTCCAGAGTAATATCCGCCATTATCAATAAAATCACTATCATTTAAATGATAAGGTACTTTATCTTCAAGTGCAGAATTTAAATAATCCGCAGTAATTAACTTTCCATCAAATTGAGAGCTATAATTAGAAGCATAATCATCTTTATTTTTAATATCTGCTAAAATAGATTCATAGTTAGCTACATAAGTATCTAACGAATTAACATAGCTACTATTATATGTGTCAAGTAAAGATTTATAAGCATTAGTAAAATCATTTGTACTTAATCCTTTACCGCTTTCTTCTTCAACAAAACCACTTGTAGCATCAGTAATAAACTCATTTACATAGCCGGCATTTACTAATTTCTCACTATTTGCACTTACATAACCATTACTCTAATAATCATCAAGTGTTTGTACGTTTGAAAGTAATGAGCCATAATTATTATCCATATAGTCATCAAGTGCAGTCTTATGAGCAGCAGTAAAATCTTCTGTACTCAAACCTTTGCCGGCAACCTAGCTAACAAAAATACTCGATAATGGTGTAGCAATTCCACTCTACATCATTGAAATACTGCCGGCAGTAACAGTTCCAGTTACACTTAAATTACTGCTAAATGTACCTGCACCAGTAACACTTAATGTACCACTAATTGTTCCGTTGCCGCCAATTTCAGTATTACCATTTGAATAAACAGTAAACGCATTTGAACGTGCATCCGCCGCAGTACCATTACCTGCAGCAATTAAGAAATTATATGCATCTTTCTTATTATATTTACCTAGTGCTAATGCTCCATCTGCACTATCGGTCCATGTACCAACACCCATAGCTAAAGAACCACCAGAACTAGCCTCTGTACCTTGGCCAATAGCCATAGAATAATTACCACTTGCAGTAGTATTTTGTCCACCTGCATGAGATGCAACACCACTTGCAACTGTATCTATTCCTTGTGCATGAGCAGCCTATCCGCTTGCAGTTGTATGCTATCCTTCTGCATGAGAGCCGGCAGCACTTGCCGTATTAGCTTCCCAATTATTTGTGCTATAGGTATTAAAAACTTCTCCAAGAGGAGCGTTATCACTTACTCTTCTCTCTTTCTTTCCAACCTTCTCAGCATCAATAATAGACCAGACGGCTTGGAGACCGTCTGCGTCTAAGAATTTATAGTCTGCCATCTGGTCTCACCTCCGTCAATTAGGATTGTCCGTATGTGAATACGCAAATTTCAGCAACAGAATCTCCAGTTGCAGGGTCGCTTGCAGCTGTAGGAATTGCTTCAATTGTATCTGCACTTGCATTAATTTCTTCTAACGCTTTAATTCTTGCAAAAGCAGTCTTTGTATTTTGAGCATTTGCACCCGTATAAGTTGCAGAATTTAAATCATCTTGAGTACCTAATGCACCTTTCACAACTGTTAAGGTATTTGCAATAGGAAGGACTGCATCGGTAACTTGACCTAAACCATGTTCAAGGACAGAAATTCTACCCTTAATTCCACTGCCGGGAGCAGTAGGATTTACACCTGTAGCACCATTATAATTAGCGTCACCACCAATCTCAGTATTAATATCAGCAATATCTTTTACAAGACCACTATTAGAATCTCCAACTGTAGTTTCAAGAGCGTTCACGTCATCCTTTAAATCTTCAATATCTCCCTTGATACCACTTCTTGTAGCACCCTGTCCAGTACCATCATTACCTAAATCTTCTTCTGTTAAATAATCCTCAGATGCAGCTTCTAAATCAGCAACTTGCTTTACAAGACCACTATTAGAATCTCCAACTGCAGTTTTTAAATCATTAACATCTTTTACAAGACCACTTGTAGAATCGCCTACAGTACCTTGTAAATCATCAACATCTTTTACAAGACCGCTTGTAGAATCACCTACAGTAGTTTTTAAGCTGTTAATGTCACTTACCATTCTAGCTGCGTCAGTTGTATCATCTTTAATCCAATCTGCGATTTCTTTTAAGGTGTCATAATTTTCGTCTGCACCTGCAACAATTTTTGCAACTTCTTCTGCGGAAATTTCTCTTACGGATTTTTCGTTATCGCCTGATACATTACCAATAAGAGTAGCAATTTTTGTTTGAGTTGCAGTATCTCTTGTATTAATAATGCCCCATAATGCTCGTAAGCCAGCAGTATCCAAATATGTCTTTGTCGCCATTAAAAATCAACTCCTTTAAAATAAAAAAATTTGGGCAATTTCTTGCCTATCTGAAATTAATGTAAATATACAAAAAGAGGACTCTAATTTTTTCAATTAGAGCCCTCCAATACAGCTATTCTATTTTCTAAGTCATCAATCTTCTTCTACATTTCATAAAGTGAATCAAATTTAGGTACATAAATTGTTGAATCTGCACTTAAACTTTTAATCATTGGCTTCACAATTAAACCATTAAATACGCCACCACCCGGCACAATAAAAATCATTCTAAGAGTTGTAGTAGATTCCAAAGTAAATTCTCTCCCACGACCATAATCTGGCTAAGGCACTGCTCTCACATATGTGTCATTTTCAGCATCATAATACTATAAATCTAAGTAATATGTTAAACTTCCACCACCATTAGGACAGCCACTTAAAAAATAGTCTCCTGCAGGTAAACTAAAATTAGAATTTAAAATAACTGGATTCCCGCCTCTCTGAGAACCATCTGCACTTACTTCAATAACGCCTCCTTCCCAATTAATAGTATACCCTACGCCGGCAGTTGCAGTTTGAAGAGAAAATAAATTATCAGACCCTTCTCTCATAATCATATCAAGAACCTATAAGACCTAAGTATCTCTACTATCAATTCTATTCCAAAGTTCTCTTAATCCATTTATATCAAGAGCTTCCATTTATTTAACCCCCTTTATTCTAATTAAATCCGTACTCATCAGAACGATAGTACTTAATCCAATATTTTTCTTGCGCCGGCTGTCTATCTTTCCCACAAACCTCAATCACTTCAAAGGTAAAATTTTCTAAGCCCTTCTTCATCATTTCATCATAAAGAAGTCCATTAATCTTATCAATGCCGCAGCCTCTCTTTGCGTGAGTACGCCAACGCTCCTAAAAATTTACGGTTCTTCCTATATATGATTTCTCAGTAGTCAAATCTGTAATCTTATAAATTCCACCCTTATTCAAGTTCTCACCTAAAACTTTTTTAAACAAGGCTTCCATTGGAGTTTTATAAAAAGATTCCCAAATTACCTTATAAATTACAGTTGGCTTAGAGAAAGACATAGCAAGACTTCTAAGTTGCTCTAAATCATGCCGTGCCGGCGCATCAAGGTTAATATGATAGAAATCAATCTAACTTTTAACCTCATTCTCTTTTTTAATTCTGTCAATAAGCGCAGACTTCTAGTTCTCATAGGCTTCAATTTCTTTAGTCAATTCCGCCCTTTTCAAATCTATCTCTGCGCTGTAGGCTAAAAAATCTTCGGTTAAACCTTTCTCCTTATGTCCATAAGCAACCTTTAGCTTTTCAATTTCTGCATTTTTCTCATCTTCATATGCTTTAATCTCATCTAAAGTTTTCTTTCTCATTTCTTGCTGTTCTTTAGATTCAGCTTCAACCCATTTCCTTTTAATATCTTCATATTCATTAGCTAAATGTTTAACTTCTTTTTCATGCTCTTCAATAGCCCTACTTAATTCTTCATTTAGCCTACCCTTTTCTTGATTATAATAACTCTATCTCTCATCAAGAGCCTTATTAAGGTCTTGGATTTTTTGCTGAATTTCTTCTGTCATCTCTTTCTCACATGTATCTTTCTTTTCAATTAAGCCTTTAATTGCCTAATTCTAATTTTTGTTAAATGTCTCTCTTAATTCGTCAATATTAGAAGGAGCTTTATTAATGAGGTAATAAGATAATACCCCACTAATAGCCCCCACAATAATTGCAATTACTATCATCAATTTAAATCCCTCACATTGATTTTCTTTTTATTACCTTCCTTATCATACTCCCACATAGCCCCAATACCATCATACATAACCAGTTCTTTGCCACAAGTTGCGCACTTAGCAGACTTAATCAAAACTTCAGGATGTATGTCAATAGAATAGGTCACATGAGAATGTGGTGCTGCCTTTCTAAGTTTTCCGTCATTTATTTGATTTTCTTCATAATGTTTTTGAAACCACTTACCTACAATTTTTCTTTCTTCTGGGTCAAAACCATAGAGAAATTCTCCACGCTTCCATTCTGCCAATTCACTTTTCAAAGCTTGGATTTCAGCTTCAAGCTGGACTTCTCTTGCAGTTTTATTTTGTTCCAATTCTTCTTTTAAACCTTGAATTTTTCTGCTCTTTTCCTCATCTCTTTTTTGCATATTCTGGACAAGGCTAATAACAGAATTAATGTGCTGTTCAAGTTCTTTCTTCTCCATATCACTTACCCAATCCATTTACTTCACTCCTTTTCTATGTGCAATATAATTTTCTCTCAATACCTCATAGATTATAGAGTCATGAACCTTGCCATCAAGCAATTTCACATTTTGATGGAGATAACCTACTCTGCTGCCGCCATAGCGTTTAATGAAAGCATCATAACCTCTAATAGCAGGATTATCAGCATAAGCCCACCACTCAATTCGGTTAAAATTAAACTTCATAAAAATGTTGTCAATAGCTTCTCTTAAATCATAAGCGTAGGTGACGCTGCCGCCCGGCACAAAACTAATTGCACCAAAGCCAACAGTCGTCATAGCTTCCCAATCAACGCCGTAAGACACGTAGCCAAGAACATTACCATCCTCATCTACTGACGCAAAACAATGAAATTTTTCATTGTTATTAGGAATGTCAGGTACATTATTCATTGAACCATGAGTAAAGTATTGATATTTAAGGTCATAGAAAACTTCCTTAAATTTCTGTTCCAGTTGGTCCTTATATAAAATTGCAGGTTTAAGCATTAAGTTCCTCCTTTGATAGGTTCAATTGAGCCATCTTCTATTCCTCTTAAGTAAGCTGCCCAAGAACCATACTTCTCATTCATCTCATCACGAAAGGCTTCATACTTTAAAGTATAGGCATAAGAGTTTTTAAAAATATTACGAACAGCCTTAGAAAACTTAGGCTCATACTCATCAATTACTTCAACTTCTTTTTTCCATTCATTTGCGAATGGACAGCCAGTACAGCCAGTTCTTTTTAATCCATATTTTGTATAACATTCAGAGAGCTAAATTCCATAGAATTTATTATAAACTTCCTTATCTTCTTTTACAAGCCAAAATACAGGTCTAAATTCGTCTGTCTCTCCGGGTTTCATAGTAAAGCAAGATTTAATTGTTGCTCTTGCGCCACCCTCTGCTTTTCTAATACCTACACACTGAAGGTCAATTTGATTATGCTTCTTCCATTCTTTAGATAAATTCTTTTTTGCATGGATACAGCAATAATTAGAAATCTTAAAGTCTGGAGGATTAGCAACCATAAAGGGCTTAAGCCAACTTGCTTTCTTTATATTAAATTTAGAGCCATCTCCCTTTTCATTACACCACCATTGAAGAGCGGTTTTACAGTTTGGATAACGTTCATAGAGTACGTCAAATGGCTCATCTTCCCACTGGAAGTCATGGGATTGCAAACGATAGATGTAATCTGATACAGTTTTACTAAAGAAAGGTTCTCCCATTTTTTTAACCGATGCCGGCACAGGAATTTTGGGTCTACTTCTCTCAATTTTAATACCATATTTTTCTTCCAAATAGTCTAAGTGTCTCTTAGTTGCATCAAATTCAAGACCAGTATCAAAGAACACATAGTGAATGTTATTATTGTCTGCTTTACATTTCACAATCATATCCAACATAATATCTGAATCTGAACCGCCACTTAGACTTACGAGTATATTACTGTGTCTTTCTAAAATTACCTTACATTTCTAAAAAGCTTTAAAAATAGCGTCATTATCTGGAATATCAAAATCAAATCCATATAACTTTCCGTCCATTTACATCACTCCAGTTCATCTTTTTTAGGTTTTCTTCCACATCCTCTCTTTTCAGGACAATAGCCCAATATATCACATTTAGTCTTAAAGATTTTTTCTTCTTTAACTAAATATTCCCATTCATCAGAGTAGAAAGCTAAAGCATCTTCAATGTCTTTAAACAATTGTCTATATTCCCAAAAGGCTCTATTACACTTACGTTGCGCCGCCATATCAATAAGAGAACGAAGATTGGTACGACACACAACTTTAGTTTCCATGCCAAGCGGCAGTAACATGGTTGCATCTTCTCTGGGTATACCAATTTTTTCTAATTTAGAAATCGCTTTTGCAATATTCTCCATCACGTCAGAATAAATCCAACGAGCTTTCGCATTAGAGTCAATACTTGGCGGCATAATACAATTAAAATTAGTATAATCAACATAGCGAGTAGATGACTGTAATCGAGTCGGTGCACCTCCAATATGGGTATAGAACTCTCGAATTACTTTTGCGGAATATCCATCAAGTTCTAAATAAATTTGAGGAAATTCAAGTGCTCTGCCATGATTTGACCGAATACAATCTAAACCACGTCTATAATTTTTAAAGTGGTCTGTAGTATTTGCATTCCAACATAAGCCTGCATATTCTCCAATCATAGTGATTGGAATGTCGGTAGTATCAGTTCTAATTATAACCTTTCCCATATTATTCACGCTCCTTAATTTTAAACTGACCAATATCATTATGAGCAGTTAATGACCTTGTAAGTAATTCAAGTCCAACAAACTGCCAAAATGAAAGCTGAGGAAGTCCAAAAATTGCAACAGCGATTACTTTCCAAAGCCATAAATAAAAAGTTGTAAGTGCAAACCAAATTGCGATTGCGAGCAATAATAGCCCAAAGAATTCTCCAACCGTAGAAATTTTAAATAACTCCATAATCAATTTCTCCTTTAATCATAAGTTAAAATATTGTTAATTAAAACTGGAATATCAGTATAAACTATAGGTATAAAACCCCACCTATCAATACTAATATCAAGACATTTGTCCTAATAAACTTCTTCCTAATTTAATAAAGACCCTGCGCCGGCACAGTAATTTTTTCTATCCTTTTCCCGTTTAAGCTAATCAGCATTAATTGGCAATACTACATTAACTTCTTCACCTTGAATTACGCCCGGAACAAACCCAGAAATTTGATAGGGCTGATTTCCAGTTATAAATTTAAAACGTTCAACCTCATCACTGTTCCTAAAAGAAATATCCATAATACGCTTTTTTCCTTTCAGCGTATCAAAAATTCTTTTAACACTTGCAGCCTCCTTTGAAGGTGTAATAATTCCAGTTAAAAGAACCCAATCTTCATCAGTAATGACAGAATTCCAACCTCTAATAATATCCTAATCTCTTTCATCAGACTCTTTAATTTTTAAGTCCGAAGCTACATAAACCATTTACTTTCACCTCTTTCTTTTATCGTACCTATATTATCTCACAATTTTTTAAAAAAATCAAATAAATAATAAAAGGGTGACGTTGCGCCGCCACCCTAAAATTTGCGTGATTCCCATATTGTTTGTTGCTCTTATTCTTGTTTCCCTTTAAAATTGAAGGTTGCCAATCTTCAAAGCCCCATACTCTATGGGTTAATTCTCATTTATAATAACATTAGAATAAGCATCTGCATAAGAAGTAATGCGATAGCACTCTGCTTCACTGCTACAGAACACATCAATTACTCCCCACTTACAACCGCAATCTTCAACGGTATAATAACCTTTAATGGTATCTCCATCAATGTAAATTACATCACCATAAGAAAGTCCTAATTCCTTACGTTGAGCATTATTCATAGCAATTGTGTGGTTTGTTTTTGGGGTCTTACCACTGGCAGTCTGACTATCGCCATAGTATCCAGTAATACGGAAATTTCCAAGATAATCTGCACTCATACTGGATGCCCTCTCATTCCGTTCAGCCGTAGTCTCAACAACATATGGAGTTACAATCTCAATATCTGGATTACACTCTGTACATTTCCGAGCTTCAAGACCACTGGTGTCTTCAATTTCATAACAAGTTGAATCTACCCAATGGCAAGTTGAGCGATGAACGTAGTATGTGCTTGGTTTGTAAACGACAAATTCTCTTTGTCTTGTTTCTTTTTCTGTTTCTGTCTCTATTTGTGTCTCAACTGATTCTAAAAAATCACTTACATTAGTGATTAAAGCATCTACAATTTCTTCTGCCTTTTCAGCAGTTGTAGGTTCAGTTGGTTCAGGTTTAACCTCATCAACAGTCATTGTAGTGGTTTCCTTTGAACTTGTTGTGCCGGCGCAACTACAATTAGTATCACACAGACAAGTAGTACTTACTTCATTAGTAGTAGTATTAATAGTAGTACTACTGGCTAACTCTGTTGTGGCGGCAGAGGTTTCACCACTTGTAGTTTCACTGGTTGTGGTTGTAGTGTCACTACTTGTGGTTGTTTCAAAAGTAGAAGTAGTTGAAGTTGAAGTTGTCTCAACTGTAGATACAATACTACTTTCTGTTGTCGGTTCTCCCACAGCAATAGCATCCTTTTCCATACAACCTACCGAAACGATTGTGGTTAAAGCTATTGCTAAAACTGTCATAATTTTTTCAAACTTCATTAAAAATTCCTCCTTTTATGACTAAAAAGTCTTAGAAAAGGAATCACGCTTCACCAGAAAAACTGGTAATTTATAAGTAGAATTGATTTTAGGACAATATAATCAATTCGTTTCAAAACCCCATGTCATCATTATAATTTCTTTTTCGTTAATAAAAATGAAATAACCTTTAATGCCTTCGATTTCCTCTTTCAGAATTTTACAATAGAAATGCTCTCCTTCTTCAAGAGTATCTTCATAGCACTCATTTACAAGACTTTCAACTTCTTCCTCTTTACCATTAAGAGAGCCAACTTCTGCTAATACAGCTTGCGCCGGCTCAAATACAGAAAAGGGTTCAGAAAATACAGCATATTTTCCTTGCTGAATGATAGGGGCTTGTCCACAAAATTTAACAGGTTTCTTTCCTTTATTCCATCCTTCCTTTTCAAGCCAATTCATAATAAAAGGGAGAATAGTATTAAGAAAGACCTCTGGCGGCTTAATATGAGGAATTACAATTGTATCAATGTAATAATGTGCCATACCATCAATCTCAATTCTTATATCCTCATCTTCATAAAGTAAGTAATTAGGAAAATCCATTAAAATTCAATTACTTTAGTATTGCCTTGTGCAAAAATGTTTCCCTTTTTATTGACTTGTTTACGAGGAGAAACAATTCCAGGGCACCAATAAAGAGAGTTTTCTGCTCTTGTAGCCGCAACATAAGCAATTCGTCTCTCTTCCTCATTATATAATTTAGCACCAGTAACAATTACATTTTTATTTTCAAGCCCTTTTGCCGTATGAATGGTAAGGACTTTAACTTTATCTGATGCCATTAATTCTGTTAATTCATCAAGGTCAAAATCTCCTTTCTTAAAACTAATATTAGGGATTCCTTTTTCATTAAGGATACGTTGGGCTTCTTGAATTTGAGCATTAGTTCTTCCTAGTACAAACCAAGACCCCCAGTTGCCACTATATTCTAATTCTTCAACCGCTTCTCTAAAAGAACATTCCACTACTGTTCCTCTTTTCTTTTTTACAGGATTGGAAAGAGGACTTAAATGATGTGAACTTGCAAGAAAATCTTCTGCAAATTCTACAATTGAAGGAGCATTACGATAATTATCTATAAGATAATACTTTTTATAATTAACGTCTTTATAGATATTCATAAGTTCTTTTTCAGAAGCTCCTCTAAACTGATAAATCATTTGTTTCTCGTCACCTACGAAAAAGATGTTTTCCGCCGGAATGCGATTGATGAAGCGATAGTTAAGGTCATTTAAATCCTGACACTCATCAATTAAAAGATGACGAACTTTAGGATAGTGACTTCTGCTGATAGTTAAAGCCTTATCCAAAATTTTATCAAAGTATTCAGTATCAATAAAATGCTAAACATCTATATTATTTTCATAACAAATTCTCGCCGCATAGGCATGAATCGTACCAATATACATTCCTTCTGCAATTGAACCTAATCTTTTCCTCATTTCATCTGCTGCAAGATTGGTGAAAGTAATTGCTACGATTTCCTTCGCCGGCACACCTTTTTCTTCAATTAAAACTCTAACTCTTTCAGTGAGTACACGAGTTTTGCCACTGGCGGCGGAAGATAAGCAGAGAATTTTAGGCTCTTCTGCATTTATAACTTTTTTTTGACGTACATTAAATTCCATTAAAATATCCCTCCAAAACTTTTTCTTAAATTATACTAAAGAAAAATAAAAAAGTCAATCTAATGATTGACTTTTAGGATTTAATCAGCTTTCCACTTTCGCTCTTTTTAAAACCATATTCCTCTGGATTAATGCCACCGGCGACAACATCATCATAATCAACTTCTAAAGTAACAAGAGCTTTAAGACCTTTAACAATTGTTCCAATTGCCTATTCAATAATTCCATCTGTGCCTTCTGGAATTTGTGGATAAGTTTTTGATACATCGAGATTGGTTTCTGGATTCATATCAGTAATGAAATAAATTTTATCTTTACCATTCCAATCTTCTGGTAAATGATACTCCTCATTATTAAGGATAATATTCATTTCTTTATAATACTGAACGCCACGTTCTGCATTTATAGTTTCTTCTTCTTGTTCATTTAGGCGTTCTCCAGTAGTATCATCATATACATTCTACCAAAGTGTATCTACCATTGCATTATAATCAGCAATTGTAGTATCAATATGCCAAATTTCATTATCAAGTAACGACCAAACAAATGGAGCATTTTGTTCATCACTTATATTGGTTACTTCACTATCTTCATCGGACTCTTTTTCTAAAGTTTCTTCTGTTAATTTAGCTTTAAATTTATAAGTCTTTAAATCCTAATCATCATGAGCTGTATAAAGGCGGTCAAACTAGAATATATAACCATCTTCTTTCATTTCAGTATTAAACTTTTCGTCACCTTCAACATACTATTTTCTTTGAATGTCATAAGAAAATTTATGCTTACTTAGTTTTTTCTCGTTTTCAATTTCAGGCATTATCTCACCCCTCTAATTCCTCTATAAATTTTATTAAGAGTTCGTTCCGCTTCCTTATTATAAATAGAATAAGTGAGGTCTTTCTTTGTGAACTCTTGACTAGGTAATATAGTAGGCCAATCCCACCAGAATACACCAGCAAACTTAGGCTCATCTTTAAATACGTCCATACAAGTTGAATAGTAAAGAGCCTACTCATGGTCATTAAATTCGTTGAACTTGTCGCTGAAATCCCAAGGTTCTACTGAATTTCCTGTAGCAGAGCGGCAACCCGTCTCCATAAAAATATATTGCTTATTTCTACTTTCAGCAATAGCATCAAGTCTCCACTTAATTTTCTGCCATTCATCTCTCATAGCCTGTTCATTAATGCCGTTCTGTCCGACAGGGTAATAAGCAGAAGTACCAATATAATCGAGTTCGTCAAACCAACTTTCTGCGTCCTCTCGGTCATGGTTAGCATTATAAACAATTTTACCACTATAAACACGTCTAACTTGCTCAATTAAATAAAGCCAATCATATTTTCTATGCTCTGTACCAATCATTTCACAACCAATACATAACATTTCACAATTAAGTTCTTGTGCAAGTTCAGCATAGTGGAGTAAGAAATTTTTATAGCTAATGAACCACTGTTTCCAATAATAGTCCATGTCTCCTGAATGAAGGTCAGGGAATCCGATATGTGCTCTCCACACGCCATCTTCTGTATTTACCATTGGTTTTAAACAGACCTTAACACCATTATTGTGCGCCCTCTCAACAACTGCCGCAATGTCACGGTCAGTAGGTGTTTTTAAGTAGTCTGCATGGATTTCGGTTGAATAGTATTTGTTTTGATAATTAGCAATTGCCAAACAAATCCAATTCACGCCGAGGTCGAAGAGTCTACGTTGAGAGTCGACACCTCGGGGGGAGCGATACTCCCCACGATTAGCCATATATCCGTATGTGAAGCCACAAATTTTTTCTTTGGGGTCGAAAGACGGCACTGGACGATTTGCACTTAAGAAAGGTGAGCCATCTGAGTAGCCAATGTTTGGACCGCCAATGAAGTTAGTTTCGGCGAATTCACCGCCGTCTGTTCCAAAATTAACAAATGTAGCCATTTGAATCACTCCTTTTGAATTATTTTATGCATTAATTATAGCATAGAATTTTAAAGAAGTCAAAAGAATAATTGTTTAATTGCAATAAATTTAGCTTAATAATGCTTTTAATCTTTGTAATTCGTCAATAGTAAAACTTACTGTTGTTCCTTCATATCCAAATTCAACTGTTGGTCCATTTTCTCCGATATAACCTTTAATATTAAAGTTTTCAAGCTATAATGTTGATTTTCCTTGAACATCAATAATAGGATTATCTCTTGCAATCATATGTTGTCTATATACATATGAATAAAAATATTTATAAGTATTTGCCGTTGAACCGGGATTCTTGGATATGTTACCTAAACTAATTAGATTTCTATTATTCTATTTTAAGTCTGTTATAAGCGCAGAGTAAGCGGTAGATTGTTTAAATGCTGTAACATCTACATAATCTCCAGATAAAGGTAAGTCCTCCTAAGACTCATAAAAAGTATTATCAGAATAAACATAATCACCCATTAAAATACTTGACATACCACATAATTGAAGAATTGGCAATCCTTCATAATCGTCAGTAGGCTAAACAACTCCACTATAATCATGTGCCATTGGAGAACCAGTATAATATTGTATATTAGAAATAGTAGTATCATAACGCATATCTGAACGAACAGTAGAAGAAGATAATTTTGCAGCAGAAAAGTCAATATTTGTATAGCCCTAATTTTCTAAATCTGCCTAAATAATTGCCTAATCTTCTGCATTTAAATCAGCAAAAGATGTTACTGTTTGAGTATCATAGGAGTTTTTAAGTCCTTTTACTGTAAATTCCTTTTTAATAAAATGCATATCTTTTAATTGAATCTTATAGCCAGATACGCTAAAAGTAGAAGTATCCTTCTTTGTCATACCGTCTCTATTAACTATATAAGTATAAGAAGAGTTTCTCTATACCTAAGACCAAGTAGTATAGTTATTAACAGGAGTATTTGAATTAACAACTATATCTCCATCACAAATTACTTTAGAAAGAGTAATTTGATACATATCTTCATATCCATCAGAAGGAACGGAATTTACACTTGAATTAACTATGCGTTTATATTTAGTAAAGACACCTTGTCCAAAGTCAGTATTAAAAGCATCTATATTTTCTTCATTTCTATTAGTATCAGCTAAAAATGCAGAAATTGAATTATAATTTGTCTTTGTTTGATATGTATATGTATTCGTATCTGCATATACTCGCCATGAAGAAGAAGAAGCGACCTCTTCTTTTTTCCTTCTTAAAATTAATAAGCCACCAGACATATCAATATGATTAATATCAGATGTTTTAATATAAGATTTTCTACTTTCAAGATAGCATAAAGTCTCATGCCACTAAGCTCTTATATCAGTATGAACTGGAGTTAAATTAAAAGCAAACTAAGTAGGCAGGTGACAGTTACCGCTACCAGAATTAGATTCATGTGAACCGGGAGCGATTTTAATTGAACTATGTCCACCAAAATCTACAGCCATATCCAAATGCGCACCGTCCTCTAAACCAAATTTAATATGCTTAAAACTTCCGGCACCACTTGTTAAATCTAAAATAGTCGAAGAGCCACCCTTACTACCAGCTTTAATATAAGTATAAGAGCCTGCGCTGGGCGTAAAATCAATACCTAAGACTCCACCTTCTTCTGGTCCCATTTTAATACCAATTACACCGCCATCTCCAATTTCCATAGTTGTTTTACCTTGAACTAAAACATATGGATTCTAAATTCTACCATTCCAAGATAACATTGAATCGCTCAATGTGGTACGATTATCACATAGAGTAGGATGTGCAGCAATCTATTTGCCATTAAATGAAGAATCATCACCGAAACCTAAAGAAGGGGCCCATCCTGTACCACCATCAAAAACAGGAGTAACTCTAAATGAAGTATCTCCCCCAGACTTATACTCAATTGTTGATGAACTTGGAGGGAAAACTGCCATTATTATATGGTCTTTTTCCATACAAAAATATGGGGATGAAATCGCAGCATATGGATAGCCTGTTTTATCACGGCCCTATCCACTTATTTTAATATGTGACCCCGGTCCAATAAATACTTCTGTTGGGTCCGGTCCACTAACTATAGGGCCGCCTTTAGTACTATAATATCCATCAATTGAAACTTTCGCTGCACCACTAACTTCAACAATAGCATCATTTTTCATTTGAAGTAAAGAATTTTCTTCCATAATTATTGTTGCACTATCTTTCATTTTTAACATTGGTATATTAGTAGCTGTAAATTTTACGCTTGGATATTGAGGTAAATCAAAAGCCTATCTAATACGCTAATGGTCTTCATTTTTTAAAGGCGTATAATATGGAGTAGTAGGAGTACTTGAAATATCAATTAAACTATCTCCTCTTAAAGAAATATTTGGTCCAGTCCAATGTTCCTAAGATGCTCCTTGTGTTTTTAATTCAATAAAACCACCATCTACGATTATCGTAGGTCCATCAAATTCATTAGACCAATGTCTTACTTTTTTAGGAATATTAGGAGTTGCTTTAATCTATAAACCATATTTAAAGTCGTCTCCATCTCTATAACCAAATTCAATTGGAACATTTTCTGAAACATCAATACCAGCACCAAAAGAACCATTTAACTATTTAAAATGAGAGCCTTTAGTCCATCCATCTCCATCTCCAACTAAAATTTGATTTTCTTCTGCATTAATAACTTCCGGAGTTCCAATCGGAATTTCAATATCAGGATTAAACTCAATCCATTCAGTACCATTATGATAATAAAGTTTCTTTCCAACTGCATATAAATGTTCTGTTTTTGGCGATTCAATGCTAGCTAAACTTTCTACTACAGTAAAGTCTTTATCAAATCCGCCATAAGCGTTACCATTTCTTATAATTACACCCATTTAATTTCACCTCTCAATTTATTTTGCGCCGCCACTCATCAATTTAATGCGTGCCGGCGCAACATTTTACTATTTTTAAGTATGATTGTTAATCAAAGCCTATAACTAATTCATTGTTGTTAATAGGTCTCTTAAAGCCTCAGATTGGCTTGATAAGTCCTCAATGAAATAAATTTTGTCTGGCTCATATCCGCCTGCGGCAATTATTGATTTGTAATCTGCCCAAGTAATATCAGCTTCATGCATTCCGTTTTGCTCATTTAGTTCTGGCATTTAAATCACCTCTCATAAGCCATAAAATAAAATATCTCTATTAATAGTGGTATTAGTATTAATACCATTAATTTCTCGACTTTCAATTAATTGGTTATTATTATCCTTAGTTAAATTAGTTTCAGTACCATTAGAATATTGCCAAATTCCATATAAATAATTCCCTTCTTCATCTTTAAATAAATCAAGACATTTCCTTTGTTCAGCATCTGGCATACCATTAACTCCTTTATAAGGATAATATTTAACCCATGTTCTCTTTCTATCTACAATATTATTTTTTATATAAGTATTCCTTTTTATAGAAAGCTATGTAGTATCTTTATTCTTCTTTATTTTATCATATAGCTTAGACTCATTAATACATAATCCGGGAGTAAAACCAGCCTATTCAATTTTTCTACAAAAGGCTTCAATTATATTGCCGGCATTAGAATTAATTAAATCATATTCGTAATAAACTGGTAGTGTTAAATCCGAAGGTACACAAATTCCATTAGCTATACTTAAAAATGTTTGTGCTTCTTGTTCTGCTTCTGCCTCAGATTGAGCATATGCATGATAATACAAGCCAAAAGGTATACTATTAGTTTTACATCCGTTTACATTATTAGCAAATTGCTAATCAATTTGAGACGTATATTTTCCATAGCCAGCTTTAATTATAACGAAATCTCTTTTAAAAGTTGCATTAGCCATATTTGAAGACGTATTTGTACTAAAAGTGTTCCAATTAATTGTCTTCTATTCTTCTGATACGTCTATTCCATAATTAAAAGATGTTAAATTTGTATTATCTGGTATAACTACTTTTTCTTCTTCTGGAATTCCTAACGAAATTAAATTTTCTTCATTATAAAAGTCATGAAGTTTTTCAATATTAAATTTCTATCCCCATTTATCCTTTTCATTTTGTGAATATGGAGTAGTATCTGAACAAGGATCGTAATCATCATCCGTAAACGAACGAGAAGTTACCCACATCATATTTAATTGCTCTGCCATTTTACTCCATGTTGTCACCTAATACCATGAAGACCTTATTACTCCTTCACTCTTATCTCTAATTATAGAACGAAGTCTTCCTGTTTTTAATACTGGACCAATATTTCCATTGTAAAAAGCAAAAGTAAATTCTGCAAGTTCATCATAAGTACTTCCCAATCCAGTTGTAATTAAATTTTGTGATAAAATATTATTTTTCGCCGCTGTACCATCAGCATAATTAGTATACCCATCAAATACAGTCCATTTCGCTTTATAGTCTTTAATTAACATAGTTCCTAATTTTTTAAGTGCTTCTTCTTTAGTTAAAGGGATTAATTGAGAGTCTTCTTTATTAATTTCTGTATCTATATAGTCAGAAAAAGACTCTGGGTCTGTTTCATATAAAGTTTGTAATGTTTTATCATAAATTAAATAAAAAGAATTCGTATCCTATATGCCAACTTCTTTTACTTTTATAATAGAGGAAAAGACAGGAATATTATTAATTTGAGGTAATCTCCATCTATCCTTATTATAAATATCTAAATAAAGATTATCTTTTAAATTTTCGTTAAATTTAGTTTGTAAATTTTCGCTACTGTCTCTACCAAAATTTATTTCAGATTTTCCTATGTAACCTCTATATAGTAAATATCCATATTCTCCAACTTTAATACCCTAAATTGAAGCAATTTGCTCTGAATTTAAAGAATCTTTGTATATATCTAATCCATTATTTAATTTAATAAAATCTTCATTAGTTATATAACTTTTTGGAACGTATACAAAATTATCTAATAACATATTTTCTTTAAAATAGAACTAGGTTATTTTTTTACTTTGATTCTACAAATATTTCATTGTGCCGCCAACCCATGGATTTCCGCCAAAAGCACTTAAAAAGATTTGTATATTTTTACTATCTAATTTGGAATTATTGTTTTTAAAATCAGATAATAAATAGTTCATAATTATATAAAAGCCTAATAATCTTAATCCTCTCAAACTGATAGATGTTGCCGGCAAATATCCTCGCAATTCTTTTTTATTCGTTATATAAGGAATAAAGCTAGAAGTAAAGCTATTCCATTCTTCTGAATTAATTTCTTCGTCAACTACATTCCAATAATATTCAGCATTGGAAATTGGTACTTCGCCAGATATATTTATATGGTCATAATTCTATAACTCACTCATCTGACAAGGAATATAGAAATTACAATCTTTAATTAAAGATTTTGAAACATCACTTGATGAATAAGAGTTTCCATTACTATCTTTAACGCTTGGTGTTGAACCAGTTCTTAATGCCGTTCTCACAAAATTAAACAAATAATTAGTTCTTGAATTTGATGCTGTAACCTATGGAGCAAAATCAAGACCTTCTACTTTACCCCCCTTATAAAAGTCACTATTATTAATTCTTGTTGAATTCGGCAAATAGTTTCCTATTTTTATTAAGATTCCTTCTTCTGCACCTATCTATTCTATTCCGTCAAATAGATATTCAGTTTTAAGTTTACTCCACTTCTTTGCACTCAAAACTTCACCTAAATAAAATCTTCTTCTTAATGCTCTTGCGGCATAAGGTTTTCTATCTCTTGTTATTTCATTACTTAATTTGGTTTCTTCTAATAATATTGTAGTATTACCAGTGCCTTCCCATTTAGCTATTGGCATATCTCTATTTTTAAGCATTGACTAAACGGCATCAATTAAAGTAAAGGATAAAGAATTAATTATAAACTCTCCATTAATATAATCTAAATCAATTTCAGGTAAAATTCTTAAAGCACAATAGTACTTCTTCTAAACACTTTCTGAAAAAGCACTTATATGATTAAATGGATAAGAAATTAATTCCTTTTTACCATTATCGCACCATCCATATAAATAAGAGGAATAATCCACATCATTTTTATAAGCTCCATATATGCCTACTTTAAATGGCTTTACAGTATTTCCAACTTTTTTTGCAAGCATTTTAATAGAAGATTCTCCTTTAACTCTATCATAAAAATATACCATAGGAATTGAACAAGATGAAAAATAATTTTTCTCATAATTCTCTTCTCTTATACAAGGAATTATACACAAATGTTTGTCTGGATATTTTTTTATTAACTCTTTTAAATAAGAGCTAATTCTTATACAATAGTCTTTATTCATATAATCAATTGTTTCAATTTTTGAAAAGTTATCAAATCTTAATTCAGCACTTCTTTCATGAGGGGATTCAGATAAGTATAAAAATTCAATGTGAATCCCATTAACCTTCGCCGCCATAGTATATATATAGTAAAGCCATAAATAAAATACGTTTTCCCATAATTGTAATAATTCATCATAAATTCCTTTTAATAGATTGGTAATAGGAGATTTTGTATCCCAAAGGTATGCCATAATTCCACTAAGTGTCTAGGCAATTACCCAAAAATTCCTATTTAAATCTTCAACTTCTACTCGTCTTGTGTTTTTTGGCATAATTAATCTTATCCAATACCACAATTCTTCATTCTATTTCTCATGAGTAAATTGTAAATTATTTTTAGACATGATAGCTTTCATAAACTTATCTATATCTCTTATATCACTATAGGATTTTAAATAGTCTTTAAACTACTTTGGAGTTAATTCTTCTAAATTAGCCTCATTCTCTATTCTTCTATCAAAAATTGAAAACCAAGGAATAACCCATTTCTATTCAGCTTCAAAACTGTTTGCAGCATCCGCCATTCCAATTTCTTTCCATTCAACAACTCGACCATTAGAAACAGGAATCACATTCTACTCTTTATCTTTTAAATATTTTTTATAATTATTGTAAAGAGTATTTATTGATTCGTTCCAATAGTCTAAGTTCTAATGATTATTAAAATATGAAACTAAATCATCTAAATCTATATCACTATTTACTAAATCATAAATTTTCTAACCAATTGCCGAAAGAGGACTATCCTCTTCCGGCTCTATGATTTCATTTTTAATATATTCCAAATTATTTATAATGTCGACATTTTGCATTTCTTTCAATATTTCTTCAACTGAATTTTTACCATCTTTCAATTTAGAAATTTCTTCAAATAATTCTTTAATCTTTTTATCTTGCATTATTCAACACCTTCTGCCCAAACAATAGGCCAGTTGTCATCATTATCATCTGGCTACAAATTGTATTCATTTAATATAGCATCTGGAGTATAAGGGTCATCGGCAGTACAAGGAATATAACGTCCATTAGATTTATAACGTTCATAATCTTTTCCAGAATTAGAATTATAAATGACCTAATATCCTTCTCTTGAAATTTCTGCGCCCGGAGTAATTACACCAGTAGATGCATTATACTTATAGGAATAAGGGAAATAAATATTATTTACATCATTTATTACAGCCTGTTCAGTATTCTTACACCATTTTACATTCGGAATTCCATTTATAGTCATTCCAGTGTAATTTCTAATATATTTTGTAGTAGAGAAACTGCCGTCCGGCGCAAATATATCTACTCTTAACTAATTAACTATATCAGCATTAAGAAATACATCTACACCACGAGTATTCTAAGTATACCATTTTCCTCCAGCATTAACTAAAGAGTTTCTATATCTTAATTGTCGTCTCAATCTATCTCTAACGTAATCATTATAAGCATTGTTAATAGTATTCTCATTCATTTCAGAATACGTATGCTCAATATCTACACCACTCCATCCCATACAATATGGGAAAATATTGAACTCAATGTCAGTATTTTCAACTTGTGTTCCAACCATTTTACTTGTATAGAATATATCAGGTGCGGCGGCACCATATGGGAAAGAAACCTTAACTATTAACCAATTATCTTCACCAAGAGGGTCCCCATCAACAGTCATTAATAAATATTGTTTATCGCCATTTCCAGAAACGGAAGTTGTATATGTGTCTCCATCTAAATATCCATCAGCAACAGAACCATTTATAATTCCTAATAAAGACATGCTTCCATTTCCACGATATTGATAATTTTGAGAAGTGCTATTATTTAAGTCATTAATTAACTTTTTATGAAAATCTTCAAAGCCATAAGCAGAATGATAATTTTTATAGCTAATTATTTTATTTTTTAGTACTCCATTATCCATATATGGAACTCTTACTGCAACAGCTCTTTCCATTGAAGTAATGGTTGTATATGCCGGCAACTAAATAGATAAAGGTGTCTCATTTTTATCTAAGCCTACGGTCATATCATTATAAATTTCAAAAACTGCATTATCTGGACCGAAAGGTAGATTGCTTCCTACTGCTGCTGGTCTACCACCCATAGAAATTATAATTGTTCTATAATCTCCTAAAGAATCATAATATCTACCCCAGTAATCTACTGCTCTTTCGACTAAATCCAAATCATATCTATTAATTGACGCTGTTCTACTATTAGACTAAGCATCAACAATATAATAATTATTTTCATTATCTGCTATTGGATTTACAATAAATGGATGAGGATTAAATGGTTGAGTATTTGGAGAAACATTAACACTTATCGCATCATTATAATTATAGTAAGGAATATAGCTATTACCTGTGTTTGCATTATAATAATTCATATTTAATAGTCCTTCAATATATTGTGAAGGATTTACTAAATTTACTGTATCTTTTTCTCCTCTTATCTTTTGTCCAAGAAGTGTTAATACAACTTGATTTATTTTATTCCATTTTTCAAAATAATCTGCCAAATCATAAAGCATATCTTCCGTAACTTTGACTTCAACAGTTTTGCCCTCTATATCAAATGAAATTAAATCATCAACTGATAACTGATTATTTTTTAACTATTCTCCAATTGATTCAAATAATCCGTTAAAGAATTCTCCTTCTTTATCTTCAATAATTTGAGTATTATTTAAAGATACAGAAACGGTAATATCTTCCTAATCGACAATTTTATCAATAATTGAGGCATATGCTGTAGACCAACTATAAAAACTTAAATTATTATTTGAATCGAACGTTTTAAAAATATAAACGTTTTTATCTGAATTACGCTATTTAATTTCTTGCTCAATAGCTTCCAAAATTTCAATTGCGCCGCCGGCGTATAAAAATTGATTATTAAGCATTTTTATTTTATCATTATTTTGCATGTTACTAGGAAGAGCATCATAAAAATTCTTAACATAATTATTATATATATCTACATTTCTTTCTGCATCAGATAAATATTTTAACGTACTCTACTCTACTTTATAAAAATAAAATGCTGGTAACAAGCCTATATCTTTAGTTTGAAAATTATAAGGAGTTACAGTGACTTCTTTCCAATAGCTTAATAATTCACCTTGATAATATCCAGCTTCTATTGGAGTCGATTCTATAGTAGAAGAAGATTTTGGAACTAATGAAGGAGATAAACGATAAGGATAAGCCTTATACATTAGCAAATAATTATCAGGATTAATAATAATACCATCATTTCCAAGTGCTTCTGTAGGTCTACATATTAATATAGGAGCATTAATTCTTTTATTAATTAATTCAGAAGCACGGTCTATGAGTTCAATGCTGAGTTTTTTAAGCACAAATGCCTGCTGTTCCGCATTATATTCGATATTAATTTCAGAAGTTACCTATCCAAGACAATAAAAAATTTTGTCTTTCTCTTCTGTGCGAACAGCCATATTTGAAAGTGGAAAATAATATTCATAAGTATTTTCATAATCATTTTCACTAATTGCCCACAAGAAATCTACATAATTGTATATATCAAAAATTATTCCATCACTTTCGCTTCCAGTAGATTTAAAATTAACAATATATTCTTCATCTTTATTTCTATCATATAGGTAAAGACCGGGAAAGTAAGATAAAGAATAGTAATTGTGTTTATAATTAAAAGCTCTAATTTCCGGAATTATACAAATATTACATTTTGGATATGAATCTTTAATGTAAGCAATTCTCTTTTTAATTTCTGCCCAATTCGCACCAATAGCAAAACGAGGATTATTCTCATCAAATTCTATTAAATTATTCTTATCAAAATCATCAAATTTTAAATAGTTCTGATGTTCAGAATTTGGTAAATAAACTGTTTCTACATGTAAATCAGTATATTTTGGTTTCTAAGACGTTGCCGCAGCCGTTAGCCAAAGAAAGAAAACATTTTCCCATAACTGAGCAATTTCATCTAATGCTCCTTTTAATCCATTTTTTAAAGGAGAATCATCTGAAAATAAATAAGCAGAAATTGCAGAGATTGTTTGACCGATTACCCAGAAATTTCTATTAAGGTCTTCTACTTCAACATATCTTAAATATTTAGGCATTAATAGTCTAAGATATTTTGGATAGTTTTCATTTTCTTTATTTGCACTTCTTGTAAATTGGAGTTCCGCATCATTAGCAAGAACACTAATAATTTTATCAATTCCACGAACATATTTGTAAGTTTCTCCATCAATATTATATTGAGGCTTAACCCACGGTCCGCCGGCATTGAATGTAAAACCAGCGTCAGCTCTTCTAACATCTTTCATATAGAAATTTTTAATAGTTCCATCAGTTGGAATTGCTCCATCTTCAAAAACATTATTTGTATCTGGAAGAACTTCATCTGTATTTGTTTTTTCTAAACTTTCTGCTCCTTCTGGGTCAATTTTAGCATAGAAATATGCTAATAATTTATTCATAGATTCGTTCCAAAAATAGTCTTTAATTTCCGGACTTAAACCAGTTTCAGAAGTCAAATCAATAGAATCCTTATTCTATTTAATGTAATTGTTGTAAATATTATCAAATAAATTATAAAAATCAATTTTAGAATCTATATATTTACCAACTGAAAATTGCTCTTCATCACCTGTGCCGCCAACATCTTTTAAATTAGATTGCAAAGTACCATTATGCTATTTCATGTATTTTGCAAACTCCCACCAAAAATCTGGCTGATGTAAGAAGTAATTTTTTAATGAAGCCTAATTAAAATTACTCTTAGTTATTTTCTCACTATTATTCGCAGAAGCGTCTAAAACTCCATCAACTTCACCATCAAGTAAATCATTTAATAATTCCTCTACACTATTATACTCATTCATTCTTTCCACCTCCTTTATCTTCTAATTTAAATCTGTTAGTAATATCTCTTAACGTATCAAATCCATTCATTGCTATATAAGCAACGACAAATCCACCAAAAATTCCAAATACCAGTGCCGGCGCAACGAATCCCATTTCCATGATTGCATAGACCAAACAAACTGTGATTGCCACAATTAAAGTAACAATTTTAGTTGGAACTTTAGGTAAATAGCCTTTAACCAGTTCTACAATTATATTTGTTAGTGCCGATAATGCTCCTAGCACTCCAAGCGTAGTGCCTGCTGTTAAACTAGTCAACATTCAAATCCCTCCTTTTTCTCAGATTTCTAACCTCAAAGTAGAATTAAAGAGGAAACTCTTTAGTTGTTTCCTCTTATCTTTACAATTTCAATTTGAATTCTATCAATTTGTTTACCTTGCAAACCAGCAAAAGTATTGTCATTCGCTCCCACTACCCAAGGATAGTAATCTTGTCCTACCGCCGCTACTCTATATCTTACAGTATAACCCGGTAAGTCTTCAAGTTTAATTTGAACTGCATCTATTTTAACTCCTCCAATTCCGGCATAACCATCAATATGTTTTAAGTCATATTTATTAACCCATTTCATCCAATATGAGCCAAGCTAATGCACTCGATAGATTAATTTACCTTGTGAAGAATAGGCAGCTAAACAAGTAAAGGAATTATTCTTTAAGCCAGCATAGTCCTCTAAATTTTTAACAATTGGAAGCCATTTCCTTTTAGTATAAACCTAATAGAACACATCTACTTCACTTTGCGCCGCAACACCTAATTTTTCATAGGTTGGGTCAACTTCAATTTCCTTCTCGACTTTAGGAGCTTCCTTTAAAGTTTTGGCTGCCGGCGCAACAGTAGGAGAACTGTCTTTTATATTAAGTTTTTCTTTTACTTTATCTTTAAATTCTTGCCAATGAGGCAAAATATAAGCAGGACACATTTTACTTTTATTATATAGTACGTTAAGAGAATCAATAGTTCCTTTCTTTCTATCTCTAATATTAAGCCAATAAGTGTGAGTATAGAGGTGGTCAATATTAAGCTCATATTTGTTAAGTAACCAAGCTGCAAGTTTAATTCCATTTTCTTCTGCTTTCTTACTACTACCAATTATTTCAATTGCAATAGTTTTTCTGTTTCCATCTCCATTACCATCAGCAGCATGCCAGCCACTTAAAGTTAAAGGTAAATTCTACCATGCGCACTCTTCATCTACATAGAAATGAACTCGAACGTCTTTCATATGCCCATTAACTGTCGCTCTTGTATATTGCTCTGCAGGAGTTGTATTACTTGCAACAGTAATCTAATCTGTATTATGAATTGTAACTCCTACGGGTTTCGCCGGCATAGCATAGGACGGCATAGAAATTTTATTTTGATTATGTTTAGTTAAGAAGTATTCTTTAACTATTAATCCATCTATCTTATAAGTTGAATCTGGTAGTAATGGCATTAAGTATTATCTCCTTTCTGTATTAAAAATTCTGCCCATCCTTTTTCATTATTTGTTACATTTCCTGCTCCGCTATCTGCCACAAAAACTAATATCTTTGAGGCGAATCCTGCATTAACATAATCCTTTACCCATTTCTGTCGATTTGCTGGAATTGCACTACTATTTCCTGCACCTATATTCGCAGAAATAACTAAAACTGCGGATGCATCCTGAGCATTTACACTTCCATCTCCATTTATATCAGGCCACTGCAAGAAAAGTAAAGGATTTTTAAAATTAACATAATCATTAAACCCGTCCTCACTCATTTCAACTACACTTGCAATATCTTTATCATCAGTATAAATTAACTTACCAGTTGTAGCATCTTTAATATAGTCACTAATAATTTGAAGGTCATAATCAGTTAAGTTACGTTCTTTATTTAATAAAGAAATAATGAGCTAACTAAATTCTGGTGTTAAATCTTTAATATTTGCTAAGTCGACACTCTCTCTTTCTTCTTTTGATTGAGTCAAATAATTCCTTAGAGTTTCTTCAGTTCCCTTCTCATAAGCCTCATTTATATAGTATTTTAAATAAAAAGCAATATTATAGTCTGCAAAATCAACCACACCATCGCCATTTAAATCTGGGAATAGAAGTTTCTAATTTTCATCATCCCAAAAAATTGTTCTATAGTAATAAGGCTCATCTTCATCTCCATTATAATATGGATTTATATATATACCGTCTGTATCTACTGTTCCATATAAGTTATAAGAACTGATAACGTCATCAAGTTTATCTTGCAATGCTTTAATCTAATTTTCTAAATTAATTAAAGCAGTTAAATTATTTGTTAAAGAATTAATTAATTTTGATAACTATTCAAGGTCTCTTGCGCCGGCGAGCAATTCCAACGCATTCTATACATTCTTTTCTCTATCAGTCCAATTAAAATTATCACCAAGGTCGTCAATCATAATGTTTCTTGCATGATGTTTACAACCACAATCTCTATTCATCTTATATCTCCTCCTTAGTAAGAAAGGGATAGAGCTAAACCCTATCCCATTATGGTAAATTGTACTTCGTAAAATAACTTGATGGGTTAGTTATTTGAGCCAGAAACGAATTACAATTTTTTCTCTAAAATTTCTAAAATCCTATCTATTTTCTTATCCTACTATTCCAAATGTTCATGGATTTTATTTAGAATTACATCAGATTCCTTTCCTAATTTATCAACAATTTCTTGCTTATCACTTTGTGTTAGATTTTCCTATAAGTTCATTATTCCAAGTACAAAGTCAGCAATATTAATTAAATTGAGAAAATTGTTGTTCTCGTTCATTTAAACCAGAACCGCAAATTCATTAAAAATTTCCTTTACATTATCAACGTCCTCTAATTCATCAACTACAACAGTAATTGTTTCGCCGGCACGCATATACGTATTAAGAATCCCAATAAGAGATTTTCCATTTATAACATTTTCATTATGGACTATGCGTACAGCAGAGTGGAGAGACTTTAAATTCCAAGCAAGCATTGTAGCTCTTCTTGATACAATATCTCTCTATAACTTATATGTTATATTCATCTTAATCATCTCCCTTATTTCTCTATTATTTTAACATATTTTTATTATAAAGTCAATTTAGCCAGTTTTACTTTAAATAAGGATTTAAGCCTTGTAGGTTGCGCTCCAGCTTCGCTGGGCGCGTGATTGTGTCAATTTCGCGCTTCGCGCTCCATTGACGCAATCACTCCTTTTTTTAAGAAAATAGTTTAATTGACTATTTATTAATTTTATGATATTATATTATATAAGGAGGTTGATAATAATGATAGATACAGAATAGAAGATTCAAATGTTTAATATGGATATGGAATATCCTGTTAAAAACTTCTCATTAGAAGCCTATACAAATTATTTAGTAAATCAGAAAATGAATGAGTTTGTTAAATAGTTTGAAAATAGTGCAAATAAAATTTTTGTTCTTGATTATAAAGATGATTTAATTAGTTTAATTTGTTATCGAATGTTAAAAAATTTACAACAAGTCTGTCCTTTTAAATTTTAGCTTGTCCTTTATGGAAAAGTCAAATATACAAAGAAAGACATTGTAAAAAAAGAGAAAAAAATTTTTTCTTTCAGATTAAAAAAACTTATTAAAAGTAATAATACTATTATAATATAGCCTTTTAATCCTCTATATGAAGTAGCAAAAACAGGCATTGAGTTTAAAGAATTTGATTGCCCGATATGGAGACCTTTAAAAAAATTCACACCAGATTAGTTAAGATAGGTGCAAATTTTCTATTAGTTAGGTTATTATCCAAAAGATAAAATTCAATTAGACAAGAATCCAGTGATTCAACAATTTAACCGTTTCTGTAACAGAGACAAATGTTTAATTGACTTTTCAAAAAAAGAATATTAGAATAATATTGCACTTGTAAAATTAACAGGCGAAATTGAAGAAGATACGATAATCCTGAATGCAGTAGAAGATTTTGATGGGTTAATCTTCTATTTTTACACAGACAAGTATCCTCAAATTCTTGATAGCGAATTTTCATTCTATTTAAAGAATAAGGCGAATATTCCTGATGAAAGCAATATTAACAATTGTGATATGCCGATTGCTATATTAAGGTCACATGATATTTAGCCAATATACTTTGGAGAATGGAGTTCTACCGAAAAACTTAAATATAAGTAAGGAGAGATTTCAATGAAAGTATTTATTGTAAATGGACAAGGCGGCGTAGGTAAAGACACATTTGAAAGACTCGTTCAAGAGGTTTGTACGATGAGATATATTCGTTTTACAAAAATGTCAATGATTGATATGATAAAGGATATAGCTACTTCAATTGGTTGGGACGGCAGTAAAGATATGAGAGATAGACTTTTCTTAAGTCGTCTTAAGGACTTACTTGCTGAATATAATGATAGTCCTTATCAGGTTATAAAGTCCAGAATCTTAATGGAACAGGAAGCTGGGACTAAAGTCCTTTTTATTGATGCAAGAGAACGTTCAGATATTGAACGATTAGTAAAAGATTTTAATGCAACTACTATTCTTGTAAAACGTGGCGAACCGATAAGATATGGTAATCATGCAGATGATAATGTGTTTAATTATAACTACGATATTATAGTGGATAATATTGATACAATTGAAGATTTAAAAGAAAAAGCAGTTATTTTTACGAATAAGTATATTATGGAGTGATTATATGAGAAATTTTATGGTAGTTGACGTTGAAGCGGACATTTACGAACAAGCACCTTATAACATTGGTATTGTAATTGGTAATTAGGATAATGTAATTGAAACTAAAAATATTATAATGACAAATCATATAAAAGAAAATAGGAGTGCAAGATATGCTCCTGAAAATTTATCATACTTTAATTTAAATAAAGATGAATTTCTTTGTTATGATACTGATGAGGATTTTACCTATGACTTTTATAAAATGGTATAGGAATATGATATTAAGGAATTATATGCTTATAATGTAAAGTTTGATTGGCGAAAACTCAGCAAGATAATGCCAGAAGAAGAACTTAAAAAAATTTTAACTCCGTGTGATATAATGACAGCGGCGTTTTTTGAAATTATGGATACGCCGGAATATGTTGAGTTCTGTAAATAGAATGATTATAAAACAGAAAAGGGCTACCCCAGTGCAACTTTTGAAACAGTTTATCAGTTCTATACTGGAAATAAAGGATATAATGAAGTTCATATGGGATTAGCAGATGCATTGGACGAATATGACTTGTTGCGCCGGCTTGGGGTAAAATCCAAGAAAGGTTGGAAACCAATTCAGCCGTGGCGGCGCATGAAAAAGATTTAAAGGAGATTAGATGATGGTAGAATATTATACTGATGGCGCAGCGACTATGCGTGTGGTAAATGGAGAATATATAAGAGATAATGGCGGATGTGCGTATGTTAAGTTAATTGACGGAATAGTTGTTAATCAATGGTCTTACGGAGAGAAAGAATCTACAAACAATCGCATGGAGTTAATGGCTATTCTTGAAGCACTAAAAGATTTCACAAAAACGGGTTCAACTTTTGATGCTTGTGTTATCTATACTGATAGTGCCTATAGTCTTAATACCTTAACTCAATGGGCTAAGAAATGGAGAGCAAATGGTTGGAAGAAAAAAGGCGGCGAAATCAAGAACTTAGAAATTATTAAGGAAGCCATGAGCATTCTTGATGAGTATGAGGATTGCGTTAGTTTTGTTAAAGTTAAAGGTCATTCTGGTAATCAATATAATGAAATTGTTGATAGACTTGCAGTAAAAGCAAAGGAGAGTGTGCAATGAGAGGTTATATCGGAGAAAAAGATTTTATTGAACTTCCGGCAGAGAAATATTGGAGTTTCCCGAAATCTTATAAAGGAGATTCAAAAAAGGAAACTAAAAACTTTATCACTTCCGGCACCTATCTGGGTGCAGAGAAAAAGGACGGACATTATTCTCGTTTAATTAAAGATATGGACGGCAATATTATTATGCAGGGTAGGACTAAGTCCGTGAATGGAGAGTATTTGGATAAGCATGAGTGGGTTCCTCAGCTTAATACTTTCTTTGACTGGTTGCCTGCCGGCACAGTATTATTAGGAGAACTTTATTTTCCCGAAAAAAGAGGAAGTAGAAACGTAACTACAATTCTTGGTTGTTTAAAAGAAAAAGCGGTTCAACGTCAAGAAAAAGGTTCACCCTTACATTACTATATTTTTGACATGTGGGCATTAGGCGGCGAAACCTATCTTGATAAGACAATGGAGAAGAGAGTTAAGGCATTAAACTCTCTTTATGAAAGTTGGCTTAATGTAGAAAAATCCTCAAATGACCTTGCGCCGGCTTGTGTAGAATTTGCAGAATATTTAAAAGGCGATGAGCTTTGGGAAGAATTAAGAAAAATTCTTGATGCTGGCGGAGAAGGAATTGTTATTACAAGACAAGATAGTAAGCCTGAACCCGGAAAGAGAACTGCAAGAAAAACTTTAAAAGTAAAAATGGAAATTGAGCAAACAATTGATGCTTTTCTTGATGGTGATTATAAATTTCCTACTCGTCTCTATTCTGGTAAGGAAATTGAGAATTGGAACTACTGGGAGAATATTAAAACCGGAGAGAAGTCAAGTGACAACCATTATCAAGAATATGTCGCCGGCGCACCGTGGGAGCCTGTAACAAAACCTTATTTTAATGGTTGGGCAAGTGCAGTATCTTTCTCTGTAATGAAAGATGGAAAACCTTATCATATTGGTTGGATTTCTGGTATTACAGACGAATTAAAGAAAGATATTATTGATTCCGAAAAAAGAAAAACCTTAATTGGTAAAGTAGCGGAATTAACCGCAATGGAAATTGAAAAGACCAATGGTATTTATACTTTACGTCATGGGAAAATTGCCAAATGGCGTTCAGACAAAAGCAAAGAAGATTGTGAGTTTTCTCAAATTGCTTAACCAACTACTTAGAAATTTCTTTTTAAAATTCTACTTAACTTAAAGAAAAGGAGGCTTAGGTCTCCTTTAATTTTATTTAAGAGGTGAATTTTATGAAAGAACGCTTTTTAACTCCCATTAAAGTTGACGAACCGCCACGTCATACTCAAATTCACCCTCGTTGTTTCACTTGTAAGAAATTTCCAGTTTGTAGAATTAGAGAGGACTATCTAAAAACCGCAGAATTAATGTAGCGTGTACTTGGCGACCCACAAGAAGATAGAGCCTTAGGATGCTTTGACCCTGAAAGTTCCTGCGGCGCACTTCCCGGCTATTGTGGTTACACCTTTAGATACCCTGAAACCATTTTCTTAAAAGAGATTTCTACAAGTACCGCAGGTGTGGATGGTCAATTTATTGATGCAAGATGGAGAAATTTGGATATTATTCAATTTATTTATAATGTTAATGGATACTATGTTCTTTTTACAGCTCTATGGAATCAATAGAGAAAATTTTATGACATCAGAGAAGGTAGAGAACTTTACTATGGTGTTCCAATTTTAATGAGTGATTTCTCTAAGAAAGAGATTGCAAATAACCTTAAAACATGGAGATAGGAGTCTAAAGACGAAATTGAAGCAAATAAGAAAATGGATATTATTAATACTACTTTCTTTAGTGCTAGACTTGAATGTGAGTTCTATGAACATGAAAGAGGTTTAACAGAAGAAGAAGGAATTAGAAGAATTATCGCTCAATATCCTCATGGAGTGCCTTGTAAAGATGGCTCTTATTATCATCTCGCTACTTATCATATTGAACCTAATAAAGTTCCAATGTATCACCCTGAAAATGGTAAGGTAGCCTTTGCTCCAATGCCCTATCCAGTTTTTGTTCCTAAACCTTGCAAACCTGAACCAAAGCCGCCGAGACGTAGAGGCGACATTTATGATGACTGTTGCAAATAAACCTTCTAAAGGCGAATAGAAACTTATTAACTTATTTAAGAGGGGCGGCATATAGTATTGTAGGGAAGTTAGTTTTGAGGATTTAAAAGGAAAGAGAAAATCTTTGCTACGTTATGATTTTGGATTATTTAAAAATGGGAAATTGATATGCTTGGTAGAATTTGATGGAAGATAGCATTATGAATATGTTCCATACTTTCATAAAACTTACTCTGGATTTTTAAAGTCAAAAGAACGAGATAGATAGAAAAACAAATATTGTTTAATGCATGGGATTACTTTAATTAGAGTTCCATACTGGGATTTAGAAGATTTAACTTTAAAAAAAGTTTTGTCTGAGCCTTCTTATCGAGTTCAAAGTAAATATCATAATGATAATCTTATAGAACGTGGGGTGAAAAAATGAGTTGGGCAATCTTATGGGAAATTTTTCAAGGTATAGGTAGTGCAATTGGTATTCTTATAACTTTAGGAACTTTTGTTACAATTATTACGAAAAAACCAAAAGAATTTTTCAAAAAGATGTTGCGTGAAGAATGCGCCGCCGCCACTTAGGATATGGACGAAAGACTAAGTAATGGACAAGCACAAATTATGAAACGTCTTGATGAGAGTGATAAAACTGATATAGTAACTTTACGTCACGATATTACAGACATTTATTATAAATATAAGGATACTAAAATCTTACCAGCATATATTAAACAAAGTCTTCTTGATATGTATGAGAGATATTAGGTACTTGGCGGTAATTCCTATGTCCATACAATTGTAGAAGAAATGAAAATGTGGGATGTTGATTAAGAAGTCAAGATTTAATATCTTGACTTTCTTTTTCACTTTTGATATAATTTAAGAAAAATAAAAGGAGGAGATAAGATGGAAGTTATTAAGAATGGTGTGGCAACTCTTTATGATAGAAATAAAATTAGAAATGCAATAATTCAAGCCTATAATCAAATTTCTTATCCTAATTTTGACGAAATTGATATAATTGTAGATGAGATTGAAGATTTAATTTGGGTACTTGCAGTTGATGACCAAATTGAAGTTAGTAAAATTGAAAATTTGGTAATGAGTGTTCTTTATCGTGCAGCGCCGCAAGCCGCAAGAGAATATAGTTCTTATAAGATTCATAAGGAAGAAATCGCAAAAAATCCTTCTGAAATTGATAAAGTTCTGTATGTAAGTCCAGAAATTGACCAAGAAAATGCAAACAAGAAAGCTGTTCTCACCCACATTAAAAACGCTTATCTTGCAGAAATTCCTAGTAGAGAAGAATTTAGGAAAATGTTCCCACAAGCGTGTATTGAAGCTCATGACAGAGGCGTAGTTTATGCACATGACGCAGGTTATTCAATTAGACCTATGCATAATTGTGAATTACTTGACCTTGATTATTTATTACAACACGGTTGTAAAATTAATAATACTTGGGTTGATAAACCTCATAGTTTCAGAGTGGCTTGTACAGTAGCAACTCAAATTCTTACTCATGTAACAAGTAATACCTATGGAGGTTGTACAATTAACTTACTTGCTCTTGCTAAATTTGTTGATGTAAGTAGACAGGCTTTAAAGAAGAGAATTAAAGCCTATGGATTACCACAGAAAATTACAGACCAAATTATTGCAGACGAATTAATGGAAGAAATTAAACAAGGTATCCAGACCTTTACCTATCAAAACCAAACTCTTTGTGCCGATGTTGGTCAAGCAGTTTTCCTTACAATTTCTGTTTATCTAAATGAAGATAAAAGATATACTGATGATTTAATTTTAATTTTTAAGGAATTGCTTAAACAACGTATCGCCGGCGTGCCTAATGAAGACGGAATTGCAGAAAATCCGAACTTCCCAAAAATTTTATATTTCCTTGATGAGGACACAATGCGTGGCGGCAAATATTATGATGTTACAAGACTTTGTGCTGAATGCAGTGCGAAGAGACTTGTGCCGGACTATATGAGTGTTAAAAAGCATTTGGAATTGAAAGGGGTTGTAACTCCATCAATGGGATGCAGAGCCTTATTAAGTCCATATAAAAATGAAAAAGGAGAGTTTGTAACATGGGGACGCTTCAATTGCGGTGTTATGAGCTTAAATCTTCCATATATCGCAATGGAAAACAATACTGAACATTCAGAGGAGCAACTATTTGCAAATCTCGACCGCTATCTTTCAGTTGCAAATCAAGGCATTATTTGGAGAGCAAACCATGTAGCCAAAATTAAAGCCGAAGTTTGTCCTATTTTATGGCAATATGGAGGTCTTGCAAAGTTAGACCCACAAGATACACTTGAATCACTTGTGTATGGTGGCTATGCAACTACTACATTAGGTTATTCTGGTCTTCACGAAGCCGTTTACTTTATTACTGGAGAAAATCACTGGGAAGGTAAAGGTAAAATTCTTGCTCATAAAATTTTAGATTACCTGAATCAAAATAATACAGAATTAAAAGAAAGAACTGGTATCGCTGTTGCACTCTATGCTACGCCGGCAGAAACACTTACAGATAAGTTTGCAAAGGCTTGTATTAGAGATTTTGGCACTGTTGATGGAGAACATGTTCGTAATTTTGAAACTAATGGATACCATGTTCCAGTATTCCAAGAAATGGATGCTTTTACAAAACTTTCAATAGAAGCACAATTTAGTGATAAAACGCTTGGCGGCTCAATTTCTTATGTTGAAGTGCCAAATATGAGCAATAATATTGAAGCTATGCTTGAACTTATTGAACATATAGGTAATGAGTGTCTTTATGCGGAAATTAATTCTGAAATTTCTACTTGTGCTACTTGTGGCTTTGACGGATATGATTTTCCGAAAGTTTATGCTAAAGATGGTACAATAAGATGGAAATGCCCTTGCTGTGGAGAAACTGACCCTGAAAAGGTTCATACTTCTTATCGTATTTGTGGTTATATTAGTAACTACACCCCAAATCAAGGAAGAAGCGAAGATATTATGAACAGAGTTAAGCACTTAAATTAAGAGGTGAGATAATGCATATTAGCTTAATACAACGTCCAATTCTTTATTTCTATCATTATGATACAGGGAATTTTATTGATAAGTGTGATTATATTAATACTTATAATGAGCATTATGATAGAACATTATATGCCCCATTTGAAAGAAATATTACTTTAATATCAAAAGTATTAGATGATGACTTAATTAACATCATTAGAAGCTCTAAAAATATTGATATGTATGCAGTATTTGAGGGGATTAATGTTGATGAAACTGAACAAATTAAGGTCATTTATAAATATTCTAATATTGTTATTGATTCAATTAGCTATGAATTACAAGACGAATGTAATATGACAGATTTTTTTGTTAATTTATTAGCTTTGAATAAAGCAAGGGTTTCTGAAAAAGAATTACCTAATAAAATTTATCAGGAGATGAAAGAAAATGAATAAGATTTATGACATTATTTTAACACCGAACATTGTGGATGCGATTAGAAAGGTTGAAGAAGGTAAAGGTGTACAACTTTTAGACTTAACTTGGCAGGCTCAGTCTATTGAAAATAGAGATGTAAGTGAAACTTGCCTTACTTTTACCTCTTTTAAAGAAGGTACTCAAATTACTTTTGAACAGCCAGAAATCAAACCTGCACTAACAAACGAAGAAAAGTCTTAACTTTTTGACTCATATTAAATTTTGTGCTATAATTAACTTGTAGTAAAAAATTAGAGGTCCTCTCTATTAAAACTACATTAATTTAGCACAATAAATAGAGCTTAGCCTGTGGGCTAAATTTCGCCAGATGCTCTACTGGTGATTACCTCCTAACTTTTACGTTAGGCTAACAAGTGAATAGTCCCTGTGGGGACAAATTAGAATAGTTATCTATTCTACGGGGAGGAATGTTCTAAACGGCTCCACGATAACAAAAAGGGAAACAAGGACTGTCGGGAGATAGGCTTTGTTTCTCCATGCCGTCTATGGTGTTGTGAGCCGGCGAAGACGAATCACACGGTGAAGGGAATGTGCTTGAAAAACGTACCCCTCTCGTCAAAAAGGTATCTATAACCTTCAACAAACGTATTGTTGTAAAAGCTGGGGAGGGCCATGAAAAAGTCGAAACCGGTTCTACTTAGGAGAATGGTAAGTAGGGACTTAGCCAATTATTTCTTTTTCGGTTTCAACCTCTATTTATTTAGAGGCATTGGTGTGATTGTCTAAGGGAACTCATCTCGTACGAAGCGACGGAATGTCAAAAGAGATTAATTCCAGAGAGCAGTTAATCTGCTCTCTTTTATTTTCTTTGTATAGGGGAATCTATCTGAACTCGCTCTGGAATATCTCTTTAGAATAGTTTTATAATAAATAATAAGGAGCTGAAATAATGAATTATAATGGACTAATTAAGTTTGATACTGGAAACTGTCATGGAATTAGCACGACATTATTTGTGAGCGGTTGTAGTAATAGATGTAAAGGTTGTCACAATCCTCAAACATGGGATTGTAATTATGGTGTAGCTTTTGATGATAATGCCAAGACAGAATTCTTTGACGCTATTTCAAATCCTCATATTTCTCATGTAGTATTTAGTGGAGGAGACCCTTTCTTCCCTAAAAATAGAGAAACAATTTTTACCTTATGTTCTGATATAAAAAATGTTTTTCCTGAAAAGAAAATTGTTATATATTCTGGTTATACAGTTGAGACTCTTTTAAAAGAAGGAGTATCAAATACTTTAAAGTTAATTAACTTTTTAATTGATGGTCCTTATATTCAAGATTTTAGGACAGATGGTAGAGATTTAAGAGGAAGTTATAATCAACGTTGTTTCTTGGTGCAAGCCGGCGCAAACAAAGAATTTAAACTTATTGATTGGTCTTTACAATATTTTAGAGATACAACCACAACTGACCAAGCGAATTTTGGTAAAAAAATTATTGTAAATTCGCCTTTATATTAAATTCCATAATAAAATGAAGTCAAGAATAAATTTCTTGACTTTTTTGCTTTTATTTGCTATAATTTTTATAGCAAAAATAAAGAGGTGAATTAAATGAAGAAATCAGATTGCAATCACTGTATCTGTAAAACTTGTGCAATCGCTTATGAAAATGGCGGAGCAGAAGGATGTGGTGATTGTACTAAATGTAAAGAGGAAAAACGAGATACTGTAAATGGTTGTCCAATGTATTATAATCCAACTGAAAAAATCCCACCAAATGACCCATTTTGGGACAGACCTATGTACCATATGGATGACGATGAGTAAGGAGGAAATGTAATGACAGATAATTATGGTGTTAGTGATATTAAGCATCTTGATACAAGAGATGCTATGCGTAAAAAAGTTCCTATGTATCTTGGTAGCGATGATATAAATGGAACTTATCAAGCTTTAAAAGAAATTATTAACAACTCTACTGACGAATCTATTGCCGGCTTTGGTGATAAAATTTGTATTCTTCTTAATGAGGAGTCAAATGAGGTTACGGTTCGTGACTATGGTAGAGGAGTTCCCTTTGGTATTGTTGACGGTAAGAATATTCTTGTTGCAATTTATACCGAAGCACATACAGGTGGTAAATTTGATGAAAATGCATACAAGAATGTTGCTGGTCTGAATGGTATCGGCGGCACAGCAGTATGTATGACTTCTGAAAAATTTATGGTGAGGTCTGTAAGAGATGGTAAAACGGCGTGTGCTGTTTTTGAAAAAGGACTTCTTAAAGATTATAGCGAATGTAGTGAAAAAGAATGGAAAAAAACTTCTGGTCAAAATTTTGATGGAACTGGCACAGTTGTAAGTTTCAAACCAGATATGGACGTATTTATTAACTGTGAAGGAGAAACTTATTCTTATGATAGAATTTGTTCAGAAGTTCAAAATATTTCCTATTTAAATAAAGGTGTACACTTCATTGTAGAAACAACTTCTGGTAAAAAGAAAGAATTCTATTCTGAAAATGGTATCGCCGATTTTATTAAGGATAAGGTTAAAAATCCTTTAATGGTAAATCCGATTATTGTCACAAAGTATGACGCAAATGACCAAGTTGAAATTGCCTTTATGTGGACTGGTGATTCAGCACAATCCTATGTATTTGTAAATGGATTATACTGTCCTGAAGGTGGTTCTCCTATTACTGGTGCAAAAACAGCTATCACAACTTCAATGAAAAGACTTGGTGGCAAAGATTTTGACCCTGACATCATTCGTAGGGGTTTAGTCTATGCTATTAATTGTCGAGTTGCTCATCCCTCTTTTGAAGGACAGACAAAAAGCAAAATTAATAATGCAAATTTAAGAGTTCTTGCTTCCGCCGCCTTTAAGCAGGGATTGGAAGACTTCTCTCATACTTCTGAATTTACTTCCATTGTGGAAATGATTGCTAAATTCCAAAAAGCAGAGAAAGCGGCAGAAAAAGCAAGAATTGCGGCACTTAATCAGCAAAAGAAAATGACAGAATTAAGAAAGCAGAAAGTTGCTTATATTAATAAGCTAACTGATGCTGAAAACTTAGGTCAAAATGCAACTCTTTGTATCGTAGAAGGTGATTCTGCCGGCAATGCAGTAGCAGAAGGTAGAGATACTAAGAACTACGGTATTATGAGAATTAGAGGTAAGATGAAGAATGGATTGAAAGAGACTGATGAACAGGCTTACTACGAGAATAAGGAGATTGAACTTTTACTCTATGCCCTTGGAGTTGACCCTAATAGGTATGACCCCAAGAAACTTCGTTATGGTAAGATTGCAATTTGTGTTGATGCGGATGATGACGGTTTTCATATTGCATTATTAATTATTGCTAACCTCTATCGTCTTTGTCCTAAATTCTTAGAAGAAAATAGACTTTATTGGTTACGTTCTCCTCTCTTTATTGAAAGAGATAAGAATAACAATATGATGAGTTGCTATTATACTGATGAGGAATTTGATAAAGTAAGAGGAACTCTTAAGGGTGATGTTAAAAGAGTTAAAGGTCTTGGTCAGCTTAATGATAAAGATTTGAAAGCAACTATGTTTTCTAAGACTGGAAATCAGCGTATGGACCAGATTATTTATTCTAAAGAGGGAGTGGAACAACTTTGTCTGTTAATGGGTATTGATATTCAGCCAAGAAAAGATTTTGTATTCTCTCAGATAGACTTCTCTAATTATGGAGCAGTTTAATTGTTGCGCCGGCTTGCATAAAATTATAGCAAGTCGGCATAAATATTTGAAAATTTTTTAAAGAAATGATATAATAGTATTACAATGAAAGGAGTGAGAGAATAATGGAAATAAATTTATTAGATTGCGTAAATGAGAGTTTTAAAACCTACGCCGGCATGACAATTATGGATAGAGCCATTATTGATGCTCGTGATGGTTTAAAACCTGCTTTGCGTATGTGTATGTATGCTCAATTATTAGATAAAATTACCTATGAAAAGCCTTTCAAGAAATCTCATAAATCTGTTGCTTCTGCTATGGACCACTTCTATGTTCATGGTGATGGTGCTTGTTATGATGTAATGGTAAGAATGGCACAACCATTCAATACCAGATATATGCTTGAAGACTTTGATGGTCAGTGTGGTACTGCTACAAATGGTAAGGCGGCAGCAGCACGTTATACTGAAATGAGATTAGGTGAACTTGGTTGTACTCTTTTTAATGGTATTAAGAAAAATACTATTGATAGTTGGACAAATAACTATGATGATACTGAAAAGTTCCCTGATGTTGTACCGTCATTTGGCTTTTACAATATTGTAAATGGAACTACTGGTATCGCAACTGGTCTTGCGAGTTCAATTCCTCAGTTTAACTTAAAAGAAGTAAATGAAGCCATGATTAAACTTCTTTGGAATAGAGAAATTGATTATGACGAAATTTACTGTCCTCCAGATTTCTGCACCGGCGGCACAATTCTTAATGCAAGTGCAGTTAAGGAACTTTTAAAAGTTGGTGAAGGCGGCAGCGTAAGGTTAAGAAGTACAGCAGAATTTGACGAAAAAGAAAATTGTATTTACTTTACTGAAATTCCTTATGGAACTTATGTAGATACTATTCTTGAACAATTAACTGAATTAATCAATTCTGGTGAACTTATTGGCATTGCTAAAATTCTTGACCTCTCCACTAAAAAAGCAAAAATTAAAGTTGTTCTGGAAAAAAACGTAAATCCGAATAAAATAATTTCACAGCTTTTCAAGAAAACAAGCTTAGAAAATACCTTTACTATTAATATGGTAATGCTTGATAATGGCTGTTTTCCTAAAGTATTTGGTTGGAGAAAAGCCTTACTTGCTCATATTGACCACGAAATTGCTTGTAAAAAGAGAATGTATGAGTGGGAAATTGAGAAAATTCTTGCAAGAATTAACGTTATTGACGGTTTACTTCTTGCTATTGCCAACATTGATGAAGTTGTTAGCTTGATTAAAAACTCTACTCGTAAGAGTGAAGCTAAAGATAAGTTAATTGAACGTTTTGGCTTTAATGAAGAACAAGCAGATGCAATTTTAAAAATGCCATTAAGCCGAATTGCCAATCTCGAAATTCAATCTTTAAAAGATGAAAAAGAGAGAATTATTGGTGAAAAGGCTGGATTTGAGAAAATTCTCAATAGTAAAGAGCTTCTTTATAAAGAAATTGAAGCCGGCATGAGGAATGTTGCCAAAAAATTTGGTGATGAAAGACGTACTAGACTTTTAGACCTTGATTTTTCTTCTAAAGAAGAAGATGCAGAACCAATTGAAAAGAAAGAACTTTTAATTTATTATACTAACTTAGGTAATATTCATACTGTAGAATCTTCTACTCTTGTTAAAACTAAGCGTGGCGGCAGGGGTTCAAAGATTAAGTTAGCAGAAAATGAGGTAATTACTAAGACTATTAGTGATGACAATTTTAGTTCTTTACTTGTTTTCTCTAATAAAGGTAAAATGTATAGCATATCAATTGACGAATTGCCTATTAATGCAAAGATAAATGTAGCACAATTATTCAGTTTTGAAGTTGGAGAAAAAGCTACTACCATTACTTCAATAACTCGTCAGAAAGCAGAATACTTTGTTTTTGTAACGAAAAATGGTATGGTTAAGAAAACTAAATCAGAAGAATATAAGTTAAAAAGAGGTAAGTCTATTAAGGCTATTAACCTTAAAGAAGATGATGAAGTCATCAATGTAATGTTCCTCAATAATGAGAAAATTGGATTATTGACTAATAACGGAAATTGCATTATAATTGATACAGAAACAATAAATCCGATAGGAAGAGTTTCTATGGGTGTAAAAGGTATTAAGTTAAATGATGATGACTATGTAATTGATTCTAAAGTAGTTAAAGATAGCGATTCTTTCTTAATAACTCTTACAAAAAATGGCTTAATAAAGAAAGCCTCAATGAATGACTTCCCACTCTGTTCCAGAGCGACCAAAGGTAAGAAAATTTCAGAAGTTCGTGAGAGTGACAAAGTAATTAAATTTTTGACTTTGGACAATGATTCTGATATAATTGTTATAACAAAACGAAATAGTATCAAAATTTCTACATCAGAGTTAAGAATTCTTTCTCGATTCGCACTCGGCGTAAAAGCTATAAACTTAAATGAGAATGATTTCGCAATTGACTTGATTAAGAGTTAGGAGGAAGAATAATGAATTTACAAGAAAAATAGGAGTTGGTAAAGTCTCATAAAGATGAGTCTATTGCCGCATTAGATAAATACCTTGATTGTTTATATAATACTACTAACAAATTCCTCACGGATAAAGGAGAGCTAAATGAAGCTCTCTTTGACTCCGAAAAAGTTGCTAACTTCGTTAAAGAATTAATTGAAGATGAAGGGAAATACGAAAATGTTAGAAGAAAGATTATAGACAATGACTTTAATTTGTCTCTCACCGAAGTTAATTTAGTTGCTTTATCGTTTGTCTTTGTTGACACTCGTTTAAAAAATTATATTAAATCTTTTCAGAAAGTGAGAGAAGAAATCTCCCCTCTCATCACTCAACTTACGAGTGCGGATAGCAATTTAAAAAATTGACTTATCTTTAAAAATAAGATATAATATTTATACAAGATAAGGAAAGGGAGATAGTCTTTAACTGATATAGGAACAAGACAATTAAAAAATTGACTTTTTCTTAAAAATCAGTTATACTTTTTAAGTAAAAAGAAAATAGCAAATGTGGAAACCCCACGCTATTTTAAATAAAAATTTTATAAAATATTTATTAATGGAGTTGATTTTAATGGCAAAAGCAAAAATGACTGAAAATTCTCGTAAGGTATTCGATTATCTCAAAGCAGCAGGTGCAGGTGTTAAGTTCACTACAAAGCAGGTTCAGGAAGCACTTAAATTTGAAAAGGCTGGTTCTGTAACTGGTTCTGTAACAGGTCTTGTTCGTAAGGGTTATGCAGAAAGATTTACTGAAACTGTTGAAACAGAAGACGGAAAGACAAAGGAAGTTAAGTACTTTGCTCTTACTGACGCTGGTGTAGCATTTGACCCTGACGCAGAAGTAGAGGAATAATTTAGTCTAATCAAAATGGCGGAGTTAATCTCCGCCACCCTTAACGTCAATTTGAACTTATTTAATTTTATCAAGGAGTGATTTTTTTAATGTTAGAGATTACAAAGCAGAGTGAAAATGAAGTTAATGTATGTGGTTTACTGAATGAATTAGAAGTAGTTGAGGGTGTAACTGCTGACGGTCGTGAATATGTACGTGCGACTGCCAAAATCAGAGTTGACCAAGACATTTCTGGCGTAGCAACTGAAAGTGAAATTCCGGTTAGATTTTTCTCTATGAGAAAGAAAAAGGACGGCTCTAATAACAAAATTTATGATAGTATCCTTCAGACCAAGGAAAGATTTACTTCCGCCGCTGCTGCCGAGGATGAAAGTCAGGCTTCAAGAGTAAGTATTACTGGTACTCTTGAGGAAAATACTTATTTCGGTCCTGATGGTACTGAATATAATGGATTCCAAGTATCTGCAAACTTCCTGAATAAGGCAAGACCTACAGATAAGGAAAAGGCACAGTTCAGAGTTTCTGGCGTAATTGCAAATATGCGTCCTGAAGAAAAGGACGATGAAGAAACAGGTCGTCTGATTGTTCAGTTTGTAATTATCGGTTATCAGGGTAAAGCAAATGTAGTAAACATGGTTGCTGCCGATTCCGCCGCAGAATTTATTGAAAAGAACTGGTCTGTTGGTGATACTGTAACTGCAACAGGTAGAATTAATCTGAATTATAAGACAATCGTTATTACTGAGGAACAGGGATTTGGCGAACCTATTGAGAGAGAAAGAACAATTTCTAATAGAGAACTTGTTATCACTGGTGGTTCTCCTTCTGGATTAGATGAAGCACTCAGTTATGACGCTGATGATATTAAGGTTGCTCTTGCAAACCGCAAGTCCAATCTTGAAGAGCAAAAGGCTAATGCTGGAGCAAAGAAAACCAAAAAGTCCGCTTCTACTAAGAAAGAGTTCGATTTTTAATAATCGAACTTTTGCTTTAAATTAAAAAATTAAGGAGGGATAAGAATGGTAGATTTAATGGCATTAGAGCCTCAAAAAATTTCTCGAAACTTAAAAGGTAAGTATATTATGTTATATGGATTGCCGGGTGTAGGTAAAACCAGCTTAGCAGCACAATTTCCTAAATCTCTTATTCTTGGATTTGAGCAGGGTACAAATGCGTTAAATAATGTATATGTACAACCTATTAAAAACTGGAATGATTGGAAATAGGCTGCTAATCAGTTAATTCGTAAGAAAGATGAGCTACAAGCTAAGTTTGAAAATATTGCAATTGATACCGTAGATTCTGCATGGGATTTATGCGTAAAATATGTATGTTCAAACGCTAGTGTTGAAAAATTAGGTGACATCCCTTGGGGTGGCGGCTATGATACAGCTAAGAAAGAGTTTTAGTCTCTCTTTAGAGAATTAACTTTCGCCGGCTATGGTATTGTTTTCATCTCTCACTCTACTGAGAAAACTTTCAAAGATGAAAAGGGAGAGGAATATCAGCAGATTGCACCGGCTTTACCTAATCGTCCTTATGACATTATTAATAAAATGGTCGATATTATTGGCTATATTCGTGAAATTGAAGATGAAAATGGTGTAGGTAAGAGATACATTTTCTTCCGTGGAGATAAACGTTTCTTTGCAAAATCTCGTTTTAGATACATTGCACCACGAGTTGAATTTAGTTACGACAATATCGTAAATGCAATTTATGAAGCAATTGATGAAGAAGTTGCTAGTTCTGGTGGCGAAGCTTCAAATGCAGATAATCCTTATACCACAAGAACCTTTGAAGACTTAATGGACGAAGCTAAAGTGCTCTGGGGACAGCTTATCCAAAGAGAATTAGTACCTAAAGCAAATGAAATTATTGAGCGTGTGTTCGGAAAACCATTAAAATTTTCTGAAATGCAGGCAAATCAAAAAGAACAGCTTGAACAAGTCCTCTCTGAGGTTAGAGAGATTCTGTAAGGAAGTGGAGAGGCTTTGTCCTCTCCTTTTTTGTAGGAGGAATAAAATGACAATAGTTGACACAAACGTACTACTTGATTATCCTCAAATTATAGAGGAACGCAAAGACCTTTTAATTCTCACAGATGTTTTAAAAGAACTTGATGGATTAAAAAGAAGTTCAAATAATGAAACTGCTTTTCAAGCACGTCGCGCCGCCGTTACGATTTCACGTAACATGGACTATATTGATTTCTTTGGAAAATTAGAAAAAGAAAATATACCAGTTGATGATAAGTTAATTAAAGTTGCTGAAATTCTTGATAGCACTTTAGTTACAAATGACGTGTATTTAAAAGTAAGAGCAAGAGCCGCCGGCGTAGACGTAATTGGATATGGAGTGAAAGATGATTATGAAGGAACTACAACAATTTTCCTTGAAGCTGATGAAAATGGATATAGTGCCGTTCTTGACTATATACTCGAAAACAAAAGTTTCCCATCTGACTTCTACAAAAAACCACTATTTGAAAATCAGTACTTCATTATAAAAAATTCTAATTCTCCATATCAAACTAAAAATGGAGAAACTGATTATACTGTTCTTGCAATTCTTGTTTATAAAAATAAAGAATTAAGAATGTTAAGTGAAAAGTGGGATAAAAAGACAATTGTGAATAAATGGATTAATAAGATAACACCTAAAAATCCTGAACAACAATGTCTGTTTCATGCTTTACACAATCGAGATATTTCTATTATTTATGCTGGTGGGCAATTTGGTACTGGTAAATCTTTCGTTCTGAATAACTTCGCAATTCAAGAACTTGAAAGTGAAAAAATTAAGAAAATTGTTTATGTGCCTAATAATGCCTTTACTGAAAATACAATGGAACTTGGCGCACTCCCCGGCGAATTATTAGAAAAAACTGTAGGTCAAATTGGTCCACTTATTGATTTAGTTGGTATTGACCAAGTACAAGATTGGATAAAAACTGAACAACTTGAAATCGTTCCTATGGGATTCATTAGAGGTAGAAGTTTTCAAGATACAATTATCATTGTCAATGAAGCTCAAAACCTAACCGAAGACCATATTAAATTGTTAATTGCACGTTGTGGTAATGGTTCAAGAATTTTCTTTGACGGAGATTTTAAACAAGCAGATAGTGCTATTTTTAGAAATAAAAATGGATTAAAGCTATTGTTACAACTTAGAAAATCTCCTATTTATTCTAAAATATTTGCTACCGTAAAGATGAATACAATAGAAAGAAGTTTAACTGCACAGGCTTCTGCTTATTTGGATAGTCTAAATGGCGGTATTTAAGGCGGCAGTTTTGTCGCCTTATTTTATTGACTTTAAAAAAATTTTTTGATATAATCATATTATGATAAAAAAAATGAAAGGGTGATTTAATGGGAAAGAAAATTCCTGATGAGGTTATTAATCAGATTCCCATTTTATATAAAGAATTGGGAGTTAAAAGTAAGGTTGCAGAAAAGTTGGGTATATCAGTAGCTTCTGTATCAAAATATTTAACTATTTTTGACGCTGCGCCGGCGGCGCAACCCACATAGGAATCAATAACTTCTTCTACAAAAAAAAGAGTCTTAATAACGCCAGAACTTGAACAGGAAATTAATGAGCGTTATTTAGCTTGTGCGAATATGAGTCAAGTTGCCCGTGATATGGGAATAACCCCAGCAACAGTTAAGGCTCATTTATCAGAAGAAAATCTTAAAATTGTATCAAATGAATACAATGATAGAGACGCATTATTCTTCTATATTTATCGTCTTTTTGGCGAGCAATCGGAAGACCAGCCTGTTACTAAATGGAATATTGTACAAATGCAAAAATTTAGAAAACAGGGAATGCCTTATAGAGGACAGCTTCTTACTTTAAAATATTTCTATGAAGTTAAGCATGGAGATAAAAGAAAAGCTAAAGGTTCAATTGGTATAATTCCTTTTGTCTATGAAGAAGCGAGACTTTATTATGAAAAACAGGCAAAGAAAGCAGAAGAAATTACTAACTTAATTCAACAGCAACTTGAAAAAGATAGAATTGAAATTAAGTTTAATCCTGCTGACTATATGGGACAAAAGAAACGTAATAAGAATAAAAAGTTAATTGACTTATCTACGCTTGGTGATTGATAATGGTTTGTGCGGACAGAAAAACTATAATTCAGGTTTTAGGTAGTTTGATGAATAGACCTGAACTATTGAGCGATATAGATAAGTATTAGCTTGAACCAAATGATTTTGATTTAAAATTAGACCGCTATGTCTATTCTGCAATTTATAATCTTTATGTACAAGGAGCAGAAAGAATCCACGCTCAGGATGTTGATAACTATTTATCTTCTAACGAGATAGCGAAAAAGGTTATTGAAGATGAGAATGGAATTCAGTTTTTAATAGATTGTGAAACCAACACCGAATCTGGAAATTTTACTTACTATTATAATAAATTAAAAAAATTTAACCTATTAAGAGATTTAGAAAAAAATGGATATGATATAAGTTCATTCTATTGCGATGACCCTCTCAATATTGATTTTGAAATTGGTAAAAGATTTGAAACTCTAACTACAGAACAAATTCTTAATCACTACAAAGTTGATATGGTAAATTTAGAAAGTAAATATGTAATCAATACAGTAGTGAAAGAGGGCAAAGCAAGTGACGGCATTAGAAATTTAATTGCTGAACTTCAACAAACACCAGAAGTAGGAATAAGATTGCAAGGTAGTATCTTTAATACCATTACAAGAGGTGGTAGAAAAGGAAAGCTCTACTTACGTAGTGCCGGCTCTGGTGTTGGTAAAACTCGTTCAATGGTTGGTGATGCTTGTAATATAGCTTATCCAATTAGATTTGAACCGAAATATGGTAAATGGATTGCAACAGGCAATCCAGAAAAAGTTCTTTATGTAATGACAGAACAAGAAACTTCTGAAATTCAAACAATGATTTTAGCATATTTAACTGGAATTAATGAAGAAAACTTTCTTTATGGCACTTTTACTGGAGAAGAATTAGAGAGAATTGAAAAAGCAATTCAAATAATGGAAATGTATTCTGATTATCTCTTAACCGCACAAGTGCCTGACCCTTCAGCTTCTGTAATCAAGAACATGTTTAGACGTTATGCATTACAGCAAGGCGTAGAAAATTTCTTTTATGACTACATATTCTCCTCTCCAGCTATGCTCAATGAATATAGAGATTTGGGATTAAGAGAAGATGTAGTATTAAGAATGTTTACAACTGTATTAAAGAATTTGGCTACAGAATTAAATGTCTTTATTTTAACTTCAACTCAGATTAGTAATGATGAAGGAGAGGGTTTTAAAGACTTTAAAAATATTAGAGGTTCAAAAGCAATTGCAGACTTAGCTGACTTTGCTTGTATTATGAGTTTACCTTCTAAAGAAGAACTTAAAATAGTTTCTTCTGGATTTCAAAAACTTTATAACTTTTAGCCAAATTGTGTTATTGACGTGTTTAAGAATAGACGTGGTAGATGGACACAATTAAGAATTTGGACTAAAAGTGACCTCGGTACTTGTCGTAAATATGATTTATTTGTAACAACGCCTGACCTAAAGCCAATAGAAGATTTCCAAGTTGTAGACTTTATTCAAGAAAAAGATTCTACTTTAGAAGAACTTGAAAATAAGTTTAATGAGGGAATAGAGGAAATGGTAGAAATACAAGAAATATCAGAAGAAGACCCAACAAGCCTCCTTACCGACATACATGAGGCATTTGGTAGCATAAAAGAACAAGTAAAAGGAAAGGATTTTAGTGATTACTTATGATTGATTTAAAATCAGTTCAAAAGAATTTAACGCCAGAAAAGGTTATAGAGCTGGTTACTGAATTAGGTAGTGATGCCTACATTGAAAAATCAGACCATATTCAATTCAAAACAATTTGCCACAATATTGATACTGAAGATGCTAGCATGAAACTTTATTACTATAAGAAAAATAATATGTTCCATTGCTATACAAGTTGCGGTGACACGTTCAATATATATGAATTATTTAAAAGACGCTATGAATTGTTAGGCATTCCTTATTCTTTCTATCAAGACATAGTTTTAAGAATAGCAGGAGACCAAGAGGAACTTAATTTAAATCCTACAAAATATGTGTCTGATATGGAGAAATATAAAAAGCAGATTACAGACGTAAATATTCCAATTATCAATCCAAATATTTTAAATATTTTTGTTTTTCACCCTACGCCGGAATGGCTTTCTGATGGCATTAGTGAAGAAAGTATGAGGGAATATAATATACTCTATTCAATAGGACAAAATAAAATTATAATTCCTCATTATAATGTTAATGGAGATTTAATTGGGATAAGAGGACGAGCCTTAAATGCAGAAGATTTGGCATTAGGAAAATATATGCCGGTTACAATAGAAGGAAAAATCTACTCTCATCCATTAGGTTATAATGTTTATGGATTAGATAGAGTAAAAGAAAATATTAAAAATATGAAATTTGCTATTGTTGCAGAATCAGAAAAATCTGCACTACAATATTATACAATGTTTGGTAAAGATAGAAATGTTTGTGTCGCCGCTTGCGGCAGTACCTTTCATGCTTATCAATTAGACCTTCTTATCCGTGCCGGCGCAGAAAAGATTCTGATTGCCTTTGATAAAGAAGGAGAAAATTGGAAAGAGCAAGATAAATATTATCTTAAATTAAAAGGTCTTTGTGAACGATATAAATCCAGATGTAAAATGGGTTTTATCTTCGACACACACAATCTTTTGAATCTGAAAGATAGCCCTTTTGACCGAGGTAAGGAAACATTTCTTAACTTATATAAAAATTCTAAATGGATATAAGGAGTGAATGAATTGAAGTATATAAGAAAAACTTCTAAGAATTTTACAGAAGATTTCCTTATCAATTTATTAGTAGATAGGGGAATTATTGAAGATAACAACGCTTTTCAAAAGAAATTTTTTAGTCCTACGACAGAAAATTTAATTGACCCTAAAAATTTAGACCATATGGAAGAAGGCTATCAGCTTTTAATGAAACATTTAACTGCCGGCTCAAAAATTTATTTATGTGTCGATTCAGACGTTGATGGTTTTACTTCTTCTGCTATTTTCTATAACTATCTAACAGAACATTTAAGTAATAAATATAATTTTACAATTGAATATCATGTGCCAGAAGGAAAAGAACATGGTCTCAGAACTTTAATGCCTCTTTTTACAGAAGAAAAGAAATGGGATTTAATTGTTCTGCCAGATAGTTCAAGTAATGATTATGAGGAGCATAAAGAACTTAAAGAAATGGGTTACGACATTCTCGTACTTGACCACCATGATGCAGAAAAGTATAGCGAAAATGCAGTAGTAATTAATAATTAGCTTTCTCAAAATTATGAGAATAAAGCATTAAGTGGGGTTGGTGTTGTTTACAAATTCTTTTCCTATTTTGATAAAAAAGAAGGATTAAATTTTGCAAATCAATATTTAGATTTAGTTGCATTGGGAGAAATCAGTGATATGATGAATATGGAAACACTTGAAAATCGCTTCATTTGTGACTATGGACTATCCCATATTAAGAATGGTTTCTTTCGTGAAATTGTAAAAAAGCAATGTTTTTCATTGTTTGGAATTAAACCAGAACAATGGACTGATTATTATTGGGATAGTGATGAATTAACTCAAATTGGAATTGCTTACTATGTTACGCCGCTTATCAATGCTTTAATTCGTGTAGGTTCAGCTACCGAAAAGGAACGCTTATTTATCTCTTTTATTGATTCTAATAAAGAAGTTCCCTCAACTAAGAGAGGACATAAGCAGGGCGAGACAGAGACGGTAAGTGAAAGCACTGTAAGAAATTGTAACAATGCTAAGAACCGTCAAAATAAAGAAAAAGAAAAAGCTATGGAACTTCTTAACATTCAAATTATTGAGAATTGCTTAGACGATAATAAAGTTCTTATTCTTAATGCTGATGACCTTGATATTGCTAATACTTTAACTGGTCTATGCGCAATGGGCGTTGCGGCGGAACACAAAAAACCAGTAATGCTTGGGAGAATTAGCTCTGATGGATATTTAAAAGGCTCAATTCGAGGGCGTGAGGGTTCTGAACTTAAAGACTTTAAAAACTTTCTTTTAAATAGCAACTTAATGGAATTTGTTGAGGGTCATGCGAATGCAGCGGGTTTTAGCATTAAAGCTAATAAAATACCGAATTTAATTAAATATGCTAATAAAGAATTAGCAAATGTGAACTTTAATGAAGGATTCTATGAGGCAGATTTCGTAGTAAGCGGAAATTGTTCTTACTTAGATGAATTAATTGAAAGTCTTGATGGTGGGAAAATGCTATATGGACAGTCTAATGATGAACCCGTTGTTGTAGTTGAGAACATTGCTTTGCCGGCAAGGGGTTATAGTGTAATTGGTTCAAATTCAGACACATTACGTTTTGAATTTAATGGGATTACCTATATTAAGTTTAAGGCTAAAGACCTTATTAACCAGCTTAATAGCTATACTGGGTCTCTCAAACTAAACGTTGCCGGCAGACCTAATATTAATGAATGGGGTGGCAGAAGAAAACCTCAAATTTTAGTTGAAGAAATTGAAGTTAAAGAAGATACAATTTATGACTTTTAAGGAGGCAGATAATATGGATTTTGAATTAATGAAACAGACAGATGAAATTAAAGTGGGCACAGAACAGGAAGCTAAAGCTCTAATTGAATCTTTTAAAGAAAAATCAAAAACAGAAGGGTATGAAATTACAAGCTACACTTCAACACTCAAAGAGAAGAAATCTAAAGGTGAGGTTGTTGATTCTTATTACATTGTAAAAATCGTAAAAAGATGGTGATATAAAGAAGTCAAGAGAATAAAATCTCTTGACTTTTTTAATAAAAAATGATATAATATAAAAAGAAATGAGAGATGATGCTATATGATAAAAATTATAAGAGAAGGTTTATATGGAAAAGTATTCTTTGAGTGTAAGCAATGTTATTGTCAATTTATAGTAGATGAATAGGAATGTGAACAAGATTGGAGTATTCATGCTATCCCTTGGATATATGAATGTCCTAAGTGCAAAGCTAAATGTACATCTGATAAGGGATGCAAGAGAAAAGTGATAGGAGGTCTACCGAATGAACTTGAATGAATTGGCAAGATTTGATACCCACAGCCATAGTGAGTATAGCAATATTCGTTTGATTGACTCAATTAATAAGATTCCAGATATGATTAGAACTGCGGCAAAACTTGGAATGAAAGGTCTTGCGTTGACAGACCATGAATGTCTTTGTGGACATTTGAAATGGTTACAAAACGCAAAAAAATTAAAGGCTTCTGGTGCAATTCCACAAGACTTTAAAGCGGCTCTGGGAAATGAAATTTATTTAGTAGATGACCGTAATGCAATTGAGCGTTATTGGCATTATATCTTAATTGCTAAAAATGCCGAGGGACACAGAGCATTAAGAGAACTTAGTTCAACAGCATGGTTATATAGCTATACTGCAAGATATATGACAAGAGTTCCTACAGAAAAAAAGGAACTTGAAGAAATTGTCAAAAAATATCCAAATAGTTTAATTGCTACTACTGCTTGTATTGGTGGACAATTGGGTGGCAGAGTTCTTCAATTAATTGACGCTGAAAGACGTGGAGTTCCAGAAGAAATTTTTAATTGCAAATCTGATATTGATGAATTTATTCGTTGGAATATTGATTTGTTTGGAGATGACTTTTATATTGAAGTTGCTGCCGGCACGTCAAAAGACCAGATTAAGTTTAATCAAAGAGTTGGAATGATTGCTAAAGCCTATAATAGGAAAATGGTAATTGGTTCTGACGCACACTATTTAACTGCAAAAGAAAGACCTCTGCATAAGGCATATTTGAATTCAAAAGAGGGAGACCGTGAAGTTGATGAGTTCTATTTTGATGCTCATATGATGGACAATGAAGAAGCCTTTGAAAATTTAAAAGTAGCCTTTACCGAAGAAGAGTTTAAAGAAATGTGCAAGGCTTCAATGGAAATTTATGATAAAATTGAAGAATTTTCTCTCGAACGTAATCCTATTATTCCAGAAGTTGAAGTTGAGGATTATTTAAGCGTAGAGGTTGATACTTCCAAATATAAAGTTCTTGAATCATTAAAAGAAAGTGAAAATGTTCAGGAACGTTATTGGGTTAATGAATGTTTAAGAGCTTTATCTGAAAAAGATTTGGTTAATGACAAGTATTTAGAAAGACTTGAAATTGAAGCAGACATTATTAATACCGTAGGAAATAAATTAGGAGATTGCTTATTTAAATATTTTAATACTTTCCAGCACTATATTAATTTGTTCTGGGAGTGTGGTTCTATTGTTGGTCCGGGAAGAGGCTCTTCTGTATGCTTTCTTTCTAACTATTTATTAGGTATCACTCAACTTGACCCTCTTGTATGGGGATTGCCGGAGTGGAGATTTCTTAATAAGGAGCGTGTGGAATTACCTGATATTGATATAGATTTGTCTCCGTCCAAACGTAAGCGAATCTTTGAAGCGATTCGGCAAGAACGTGGAGAACTTAACCTTGTTCAAGTTTGTACTTTTGGTACTGAAGGAACTCGTTCAGCGATTGCTGCTGCCGGCAGAGGTTATCGTTCAGAACAATTCCCTAATGGTCTTGAAGTTGAAACTACTCAATATTTAAGCGGTTTAATTCCGCAAGAACGTGGCTTCTTATGGAGTATTGATGACGTAGTTTATGGAAATCCAGAAAAAGGTAGATTACCAATTCAAGCTTTTATTGATGAGGTTAATAAATACCCCGGTTTGCTTGAAATTATTCAATCAATTGAAGGCTTAGTTAATAAAAGAGGACAGCACGCATCTGGTGTTATGATGTACAATACCTCGCCCTATGAGACTAATGCTTTAATGAGAAGTCCTAACGGAGATTTAACAACTCAATTTGAATTGCATGATTCAGATTTAATGGGTGATGTTAAATATGACTTCCTTGTAACGGAAATTTGTGATAAAATTACAACTTGTATTGAATTAATGCAAAAAGACAATGTTATGCCGGCAGACAAAAATTTGAGACAAATTTATGACGAGTTTTTACATCCGGCAAAACTTAACTTAGAAGATAAGAGACTTTGGGATTCTTTAAGTAAAGGTGAAGTTCTTGATGTATTCCAGTTTAGTACTGGTGTAGGTCTTGCAACAGCAAAGCAAGTTAAGCCTCAAAATCCAGCCGAATTAACTTCTGCAAATGCTCTTATGAGACTTATGGGAGAAAAGGGTAAGGAAAGACCTTTAGACCGATATTGTAGATTAAAAAGTAATATCAATCTTTGGTATAATGAGTGCAGAAATAGAGGACTTTCAGAAGAAGAAATTAGAATTCTTGAACCTTATTATTTACCAAACTACGGTGTGCCGGCTTCACAAGAGGATTTAATGATGGTTTGTATGGATAAAAATATTGCACATTTCACATTAAAAGAAGCCAACAGTGCAAGAAAAACTGTAGCTAAAAAGCATATGGAAGAAATTCCAATATTGAAAGAAAAATTTGTTTCTCAATGTCCGAATAGAAATTTTGGCGAATATGTTTGGGAGACAACAATGGGTCCGCAAATGGGTTACGCTTTCGCAAAACCTCATGCCTTAGCTTATTCTTTTGTTGGTATTCAAACTTTATATCTCGCTACTAATCACCCCTCCGTATATTGGAATTGTGCTTGCTTAATTGTCAACGCCGGCGGCGCAGATTTACTTGATGCTGATGATGTGTATGATGATGAAGATTATGCAGAAATCCATTTAAAAGGTAAAATTAAGAATAAGAGCGTGAACTATGGTAAAATTAGTGCAGCAATTGGCGAATCTAAAAGTAAAGGTATTAATGTCTTACCGCCAGACATAAATAAGTCAGACTTAATTTTTAAACCGGATTTAGAAAGAAATGCAATTATTTATGGTATGAAAGGTATTAACAGAATTGGTACTCAACTTGTATATGAAATTTTTAGCAAACGTCCTTATACATCAATTGAAGACTTTTTAGAAAAAATTAAAGTAAACAAAACCCAAATGATTATGTTAATTAAATCAGGTGCGTTTGATGAACTTTATGGCGGCCGGCGCAAGGAAATTATGGAAGAATATCTTGATAAGGTTAGTGACAAGAAAAAGCGTATTACTTTACAAAATATGCAAATGCTAATTGGAAAAGGTATGATTCCAGAAGAATTAGATTTTGAACGTAGAGTATTTAACTTTAATAGATATATAAAGAAGTTAAAAGATGGAAACTATTTCTTACTTGACGACCATGCAATGAAATTTTATTGTGCTAATTATGATGAAAATAAGCTGGAAGATGTATCTGTTAATGAAAATGGGCAATCTGGTAAAATTAAACAAACTACTTGGGATAACTATTATCAAAAAGCAATGGACCCGATTAGAGCATGGATGAAGAAGAATCAATTAGATATTCTCAATGCTCTCAATAAAAAGTTATTTGAGGAAATTTGGGAAAAATATGCTTTGGGTTCTCTTTCAAAATGGGAAATGGATAGTTTAGGATTCTACTATCATGACCATGAATTAAAAAGCTTAAAGAATGAAGTTTATGGTATTGTAAACTATTTTAACTTAAATGAAGAACCAGAAATTGAACATACCTTTACTACAAAAGACGGCTCTGAAATTTCTCTTTTTAAGATTTCTCGAATTGCCGGAACAGTTATTGACAAAGATAAGAACAAAAGTTCAGTAATGTTATTAACTCCTGATGGTGTTGTGACTGTTAAGGTTTGGAAAAATCAGTTTGCCTCTTGGGATAAACAGATTTCTGAACGTGGAGAAGACGGTATTAAGCACGTTGTTGAAAAAAGCTGGTTCACAAGAGGAACAAAACTTATAATAACTGGTATTAGACGAGGAGACAATTTTATTCCTAAAAAATATAAAAATATTGAATACCCACTATTTGAAAGAATTATTGAACTTGATGATAGAGGATTTATCACAGAAAGTGTTACTGAACGAGTGGAGGTAGATGAATAATGGCGATTATTGGTTTATATGATATTGATATGTTACATAGGGGCAAGTCTGCCCCTAATCTTGAATTGATGTAGGTTTATAATTATTACAATTCTCGAAATAATAGAGTTATAATGATGAAATCTAATGACGGCTTAACCAAGTACTAGCAAATTTTCTATTTTAAGGAGAAACCAAATATTGCAATACCAAATTCTTTAAATTTAAATTTAGATAAAGGATAGTTAATAGGCTATGGTTTTTTTGGTAGACTTCCTCAATTAAAAGAAGAAATCAAATCAATGCCACCAGATTTTGAGCCTTATGATATTTATTCCCATAAATTAACCATACCAAGAGGTTATGATGCTCTTAAACGAGATTCCTTAATTCGATTAGAAACAGAGGATTTTAGTGGATTTAAAAAAGACCGCCATTACATCTATTTGTCTGATGTTAATTTCCTGTATACGCCGGGGGCAGAGGAATTTGTACAAGACAATAAAGATAAAGCCTTCATTTTCTACAATCCTTTAACTGTTAATGATGAAGAAACTTATAATAAATTCTATCGTTATACAACTCTATTCAATAGAAGATTGATAATCAATTTTGATTTTAATGAAGATTTTTTCTATGAAAACATTGGAGAAGCCTATTTCCATTTTGCAAAAAAAGAAAATGAATCAGAATTAAATTATTTAATTAGACTTGTAAAAGCAATTTTAATTTATAAGAAAAAGGATATAATCTTTTTAGAGAATCGTATTTCACAAGACACACTTGAAAATAAGATTTTAGACTGGGGTAAAAGTCGTACTCAATATTCTTTTGCTAAATATTATGAAAACAACAATATGGTTTAGAATATTATTAGAAAATAGCCAACAGAATTGCGACTTTTATTAAAACAAAACCCTTTAACAATCACACATTCAATTGACTTTCAATCAAGTCTATGATATAATATTTACAATAAAAGAGGTGATTAAGAATGAAAACTTTAGAGGAAATTAATTTCGCCTTAAAAGAAAAGAAAAACGAATTAAATGAACAAGATTTAAGCGTTTTTGCTCTTAATAAGAGAATTTTTGAATTACTATTAGAAATTTCTGAACTTGAAAAAGAGAAAAAAGAATTGGAGGAACAGGCATAATGGAAAATCAAATTGCACTTTTAAATGAAGACGGTACAGTTAAATCTAAGGAAGAGTTTCTGAAAGGTATTGAATCAATTTATGAAGAAATGGTTGCTGCTTATGAAGAAGAAGAACTTAAAAATATGAGTAGTCTTGAACTGGTTTCAGACCCCGAGGCAATAATTGATGTTGAAGCTACACTTGAAAGTTTCGATTTCAGACAGCGTTCAATTTTCTTAACAGATGAAATTACACAAGACCACGCAAATAGTGTATTTGAAGTTATTCGTTTTTGGAATGAAATTGACAGAATGGACGAAATACCGAAAGATGAACGTGAACCGATTAGAATTTATATTAACACTCCCGGTGGAGATTTAGATGCTACATTCAGTATAATTAGTTCAATTAAATTATCTGAAACGCCTGTTCATACAGTTACAATTGGTACGGGTTACAGCGGCGGATTCTTCATTGGAATTAGTGGTCATAAGAGATATGGCTATCCTTATAGCTCCTACTTATTCCACGAAGGAAGTTCAATGGATGGCGGCGATGCACACAAATTTATTCAACGCACAGATTTCTATAAGAAACAATTGGCTCGCCTTAAAAAACTCGTAATAGATAATACGAAAATTTCATCAGAGCAATATGATGAATATAGGAAAGATGACTGGTTCATGGAACCAGAAGACGCACTTAAATATGGCGTAATTGATGAGATAGTAAAAGAGGGGGAGATTATATGACAGATAAAATTAAAAATAATTTAACTTCACTCGTAGGTGGCAATAAAGACACATTAGACCAATTACTCTTAATTTTGAATTTACCCGATGATGTGTTTGATAGTGCCTTTGATGAAATTAAAGATTCAATCGCAAAAGCCTATGATAATGCCGCTGTACAGAAAGAAGTTCTCAATATTATTGCTACAAATCCTGAATTTGATATTGAGGAAGAAAAACGGAACATTGATAGCATTATTGAAGAAATCAAAGAAGAAGAAGACCTTTCTGATAAAAAGAAAGAATTGCTTGGATTAATTATTAAAGAATCTACATCAACTTTATTTGACCTCGCATTAAATCCAAGAGAAAGAATTGGGGTTAAAATTCAACTTATAAATCCAGATGCACAGATTCCAAAGTATGCTCATGATTCTGATGCCGGCGCAGATATATTTGCTGTTGAAGAAGTATCTTTGCCGCCACACACAACCAAAGTCATTCCTACGGGTATTAAAATTGCTATTCCTGCAGGCTATGAAATTCAGATTAGACCTCGTTCAGGTTTAAGTCTTAAAACTCCTTTAAGAGTTGCTAATGCACCGGGGACAATTGATGCTAATTATCGTGGAGAGGTTGGAGTTATTATTGAAAATACTGGTAACTTAACTCAGGTAATTAAGAAAGGAGATAAAATTGCTCAAATGTTGATTGCGCCGACACCAATGATTCGATGGGAACAGGTTGAAACCCTTGATGAAACAGATAGAGGAGAAGGCGGATTCGGCAGTACTGACAAGAGTTGATTCTTGTGAGTACAATTAAAATTGAAAATGTAAGAGAATATGTTGAGGGCGTTGGCTGGCAACTAATTTCTGAAGAATATGTAAATTTAAAAACAGACCTTCAGGTAAAGTGTCCTGAAGGTCATGACTGTTTTGTTTCTTTTGAAAAATTTAGAAAAGGTTATGATTGTCCAATTTGTAAGCAAAATCAGTATTATAAAACTGATAATATTGCTGTCAAGAAAAATGGATTTAGAACTCTTGCTTTTGACCAAGCAAGTATTACGTCTGGGTGGGCAGTATTTGATGACGAAACTCTTGTTAAATATGGTAAGTGGACATCTGATGCTATAGATAGCACAAGTAGAATTGCTCAAACCAAATGTTGGATTGCATCTATGATTGAGAAGTGGAAACCTGATTAGGTTATTCTTGAAGATATTCAATTATAGAAAATTGACGGTTAGGGAGAAGCAGTTCTAACTTATAAAAAATTAGCTCATTTACAGGGAGTAATTAGTAATTACCTATATGAGAAATCAATAGACTTCTTAATAGTGCCGGCAGCAACATGGCGAGCATACTCTGAAATTAAGGGTAAAACTCGTACAGATAAAAAGAAAAACGCTCAATTAAAAATCAAGCGTTTTTATGATGTAAGTGTGACACAAGATGAGGCTGACGCTATTCTAATAGGTCGTTGGGCAGCACATAAAGTAAAAGCAACATAGGTTATTGAATTTTAAGAGGTAAGATTTCTTACCTCTTTTTATTTTACTTTATAAATACACCATATGTATCGGTCAGACGGGTCAAAGGTATCGTAACAAACTCCATCAATAACGCACGTGATGTGACCACTCATTGTTACTAACCAGTAGCCCGGCAGCTACAAGTCTAAGAAATCCTATAGCGTATTTATTTTTTGTTCAGGGCAAAAACGAGGGTATTGTTCTGCCAAATAATCATTAAGAAATTCAACTTCTGAAAAAGTAATTGCCTACTGTCTTGCAAATTCCGCAAGCTCCTAATAAGTCTCGTCCCATGAGCGACCAGTAGCTAAAGAAATTGCTCTTACACTACAGTCACTCACATGACGACCTAAGGGATTAGCATTATAGTATTCAAACATTAATACTTCTTAATTCTATCCACGTATTTTCTAACAATTTCTTTTTCCTAAGAAGTTTCAGCAATATCCATTAATGACTCAATAAAATTAACAATTGCACCCATAGTCATTTCAATGCCTTCAACCATTCTTTCGTTGCTGCCGCCGTCTCTATAACGAGAACGACCAGCGTCATAATTTTCCATACCCTCTCTCATTCTTGTAAAATATCTTTCAGTTCTTTCGTCAAGAGGATAGTGTCCATAGTTTCTATCGCTACGTCTATCATAATTATCATAATCTCTGTAGCGTCCACGAGCTTCATACATTCCATTCTCACCTCTCTCATTGATTTCACAAATTTCTTTCAGGTCTTTATAAATATCAACTAATTTATTTGTTGTCTCTAAATTAGAAGAAGTGAGACCTTTTTCTGCAATAGTATCAAGTTCTTTCTTGACTTTTCTCATTAAAGTTTCCATTATCCATTCTCCCCTCCGGTTGCTTCAGCGGCTACGATAGGAAGCGAAGCCGCCGCATTATTTCTTCTGCAATTAAAACAGTTTAAATTTCCAAGTAATTTGAATACTCCACTGCCAATATTAGTAAATACTCTTGTAGCATAACGAGTTCTTGTAGAAATATTACAAGCCTGAACGTTAGTACAATTATTGTTTACTAAGGGATAAGTTGTGGTTGTGTCGCCGCCGATTGTGATTGCTACATCGGCGGCTATTGTTGTATCCTCAGGAATGTCCTAGGCAACAACAATACAATACTTCTCTCCGTTCTCATATGTGCCTGCCGGCAAATCAATTAAAAGAGTATCGTCTGCAAAGGTCACACTCTGAGAGAGTATTAAGTGATTACAAAGACATGATACATTTGGGCAAGCCATTTATATCACTTCCTCAGAAATTTCCGCAACCGCAAGCATTTACGCCATTATAATTTAAAGACTGATAAGGAGAGTTTACAAGCCAAGATGGTTTTGCAATTGGCTGGAGTTGATTAATAATGGCATCAGTCTATTCTGCCTGAGAGATTTGGAATCTAGCGTTCTGGAGTTCAGTACGAAGTTCATCAAGTTTACTCTGATTCATATAGTCGATTAAACGGTCGCCAAGACGGTCAATTCCAATCATTGTTTGGTTTTGATTTTGTGCCATTAAATAACGAATATCGTCTTGTCCTCTTTCGATGTCACAAGCATTTGTGGCAATGGCTGTACCTAAAGTATTAAAGCCAGTTTGGTTTGCAAAATTTGTCTGCATTAAGGCTTCTCTGTTTTCACAGCAGCAATCTTGTAATTTGCAGTTTGTATTGGCAATTGCAGTCTGCACTCCATTAAATCCATTACATAGAGAATTCTGGAGTGAATTTGTGCTACCAGTTACATTTGTATTTAGGTTGTTGAAGCCTGCAGTCATTCCAGTATTGAGATTATTAATTCCTGCATTAAATGCGGCATTAAGTGAATTTACACCACTATTTGTAGCATTAATTACAGAGTTAAATCCTTGGCAGTTCTGTAACTGAACCTGACCAAAAGATTGCTGAACGGCAGTACCTAAGTTTGTAGTTGCTAAATTATTAGTATAGAAACCATCTGTTACTGCCTCGTGAGTCGCTCTAATGCCATTATCTAAAGCATTAAAGTTGAATGCATCAGAAATGCCCTGTGCTGTAGCTGGTGAACAACATGGATTCCAGTTATTATAACCGTTTCCGAATCCTGCGCCGCCGTATGGTACAAAGATTGTGTTGGTATCTGTTCCATTTCCGTTTCCATTGCCATAGCCGCCGAATCCACGACCAAAGCCAGACATTAAGAAGAGGATAAGAATAATTACCCACCAACCGCCACCATTACCAAAACCGAATCCGTCATCACCTGAATTACGTAGGGCAAGAGCGTCTGCTACTGTTAAACCTTTTTCTTCCATTTGTATTACCTCCATAAAATTTATTTACTTACTTCAACATTGACATAAAGGATTGGAATTCTTTATTAAAATCCATACCCCTCTAAGCAAAAATTGAAGTAGCAAGATTAACTAAACTATTTGTGTCGCCGGACTATGCAAAATTGATTAGCTATGTGATTGTAGGGTCATTAATTTGCTGACTCTTAATCATATTCATTACAATTTCCTATGGGTTGCGGCCCCGCATAATCTAAGCGATTTGAGCTAAATTATTCATATTTCCCAATCAGCTCCTTTCTTTGTTTTAATAGTGCTTAGTTTTGTTTCCAAAGTTGTGATTTTTTCATTGCAGGCTTTTAACTATTCTGCAAGCTATTCAATAGAAATTGAGTTAGAAGAATCTGCGGATTTTTCTTCTTGAACCTCATTATTGAATGGAATTATTTTGTAGGGATAGAATAGGGGATTCCCATTCTACATTGTCTTAATGTACATTACATTCTCTGGCAAGCAAAGAGCAATTGATACTCCTGCGCCGACAGGAACGTTTGCAACCTCTAAAGTAGAGTTAATGTTGTAAACGTTACCTGTTGGCTAAGGGAACAGAGGTTGTATATTTTGCTAACCCATCACTTGCTAACTTTGTTGTAGCTAAGGTACATTAAGATTTGGTTGTTGACCATAACCATATGCCATTTGACCTCACCTCGTGTTTTCGTTCTTACACCTTAAAAGTGGATTTTGGAAGAAACTTTTTACGGAAAAAGAAAGACACGCTCAAAATTTTCTCTGTTTTAGACAAAATTCTGAGCGTGTTGATTATTAATTTTTATACAATTTATACAAATTAAATTTGACCAATATCAGTATTCCATACTGTTGTAGGACGATTATAAAACCAATCATCATTCCATTTATCAATTCTCTCAATTACTTCATTTAATTTATTCTTTATATTTCCTACGTCTTCCTATGTTCCAGTAATTGAAGATGCTAAGTTATTACCATTGGTATCTTTAAAGTTTGCGAAATCCATTCTAATCTAGTACTATCCATTTTCTTTAATTAATTCAATTCCAGCATTATCAATTTTTATTAAATCACTTAATTCACTTATTGTTCTTTCATTACTATATTGAGGGTCTACTACACCTCCAATATACAAAGACCCGTTTTGTAAAATAGAAAGAATGTTGTTTAAATTTCCATTCTCTTCTTTTACACAACTTAATATTCTTTTTATATAGCCATTCTATTCAGATGCACTACCGTTTTCCATTTTATTATTTAGATATAAGCCAATTGTATTTGGATTTTCTGTATTTTTAACTGTTTTCACATTCGCATATAATTGTCCATATGCGTAAACTTTTTCTCCATAAAGATTTCCTTCAACACCATCAAATACTAATGAGTTATTTTTGGTTACACTTTCTAATTTTTCTTCACTACTTATATTTGTAACTACACTAGCACCGTAATCACCAATAATATAAACCTGTTCTGTTTGTTCAGTAGTATTAATAGAGAACCATTCGTCTTTATCATTATTTTTACCTTTATAATGAATTAAGTATAAATTATTATCAACTGTTGACTAAAATCTTTCACTATCTCCTCGACTTACATGATATTTATAGCCATCACTTGTATAGAAATAACATTTAAGTTCAGGACTAAATTCAACATATTCATTTTCAAAATTATTTGGCTTTTGGCATGAATGTCCTAAATAAATATTTTGAGAGTAACAAGACACAGAAAAAACATAGAAATCTGCCTATAAAGAATCAGAAAGGAATCCATCTGTAACAAACATTTCTCCTCTTAAAGATAATCTTGCAGTTTTTTTATCTCTGGCATCACTCGTTATATCAGATGCCGTCTCTGTTCTAAAAATTGGATAGCCGCTATTATCATATAAATAAAAGCCTAAGCGGTTACTTTGTGAAGATTCTGTTTTTATTTCTCCATTAGATGCTGAATTAAATTCATAGCCGGCTCTAAGTTTAATTTTTCCGTTTTCTACTAAAGAGAGTCCATATCTATTAAACATAGCATATGAATTAAATATAGATGACTAAGTATCTTTTGATGGTTCTTTTAATGCAATAATTCCATCTTTATCCCAATAGAAGTACAAGAAGTCATTATCAACAATTTTAATTTTGCCGGCATCAAGTGAGCCTACTTTAATATAATCTGCATTGATACCACTCGGTCCAACACCGACATTCCAAGTCTGTCCACCATTATTTGAGAAGAACAGACCTTGACCATTTAATTTATATTTATTACTATGATTATTTATATCGCTGCCGGCTTGCCCTTGTGAATCAAGTTCAATATTATTTTCTTTAGTGTTTATTAAGGTTAAATTGTTTGAATCCAAAGTTCCTTGCAAGCTATCTTCTTTTACGTTTTGATTTGAAGTAAAATTGGAAGAGCGTTTATAAATATTTTCATTATAAGTTAAAGACTAAACTGTAGCTGAAACTTGCTAAAATAAATCTTCAAACTGTGTGGTAAAATTTTGAACATTAATTGAATTAGAAGTTGGTACATCAGGGTCTTCTGTAATACTTGAAATTAAAACTTTAAGTCTATTCGGCAAACCAGTTTTCTAATTAATTCCAAACATTCCTATATCTTCAACGTAAGTCGTGTCAGCAATATCAAATTCATAATCATCTTCATATTCTGGTTTTGTAGATAGGTCAACTGTTGTAATTGTATAGGAGACTTTAGGAATCGCCCCTTCCGCCGCCACCTCTAATGCTCCAAAATAATAAGCATTATCAGTCAAGTAATTGCTATCTGTCCAAGTACCCTCTTTAATATATGGTTCGTATTTTTTAAAGAAGTTCAAAGATAATTCATTAATTTTCCTTAAATAAGTTGCTTGCAATTTTTTCCATTCTTGAATTTGTCTATATTCTCTATTAAATTGACCAAGCATGCCCCATTCATGCAAATGATTTTTATAATAATCTGTTTCCTTAAAATTCTCCATAGTTACTGGAGTATATATATTACTATCAGATGTCTTATCTACAATTAAATAAAGCACATCTTTAATATCATCTCTAAATTCATATGCGCCATCTTCATTCATTACCAATATATCATTATTTAGTCCAAATGTTTCTTCATATAAACTATTTAATATTGCTAACTATTCATTAAATTTAATTATTGTATTCTATACTGTTGATTTTTCACTTGTGCTATTAACAGTTTCTCCATATTTACTCAATTGTTTCTTTAATTTATGGAGTTGCTATTTTGCCGCAATAATTCCTTCAAAGTTTACATCGACATTAGCTTCTAATTCAGTATAAGATTCTGACTATAAATTTATAATTAAATTAGATAATTTATCATACTATGTGTTATAATAACCTAATTGTTTTAGATAAGCCATATCTCCACTTTCAATTCCATAAAGGTCTCGTTCTGCCTAATCTGCACTAATTAATCCTTTAGAGACATAATAAGAGAAATCAATGATAAAACTATCTTTAGAAGGATTATCTTCTGCTGTCTTAATTGAACACAGACCAGTATTAGATATATCGCTATCTACATCTTGAACATAGAGCTTTGTGACAATTTGGTCACTCTTTAAAGTTCTACTAATATTAGATAAGTTTTTCTCATATCTAAATCCAAGTTTATTTTCTTTCCCTTTTTCAGTGATATAGAAAATTCTTTTATCCATTATTTCAACAGGCTTATTATCAATAGTTTCTACCTTCTTAACAATTCTGCCTTGACTGTCGTTATTAGTAAAATAAATTGGATAGATTTCAAAAACTTTACTTAATTCCTAAGTTAAATTAAAGCGATTTGATTTATCTTTTTTAAGAGTTCTAATTTTTCTACAATGTTTTTCAGTTTGGAATAAATAAGGACAATATCCATCTTTCTAATATAGACAAGTTCCATTACAATAGCCACAATCTGGCTAATCAGCATTCCCATTTTCATTATAATAAGGGCATTTATTTAAATTGAAATAAGCTGTATTAAAATTTAAATCGTCCTCTGTATATTCAGAAGAATTAAAGGGGAGAATATTATTTGATTTTGGACCATCTTCACTTAAAAATTTTTTCTAAGCAAATGTATCTGCCACTTGGTCGCCAGCAGAAATTTGTTGAATAAAATATTGCTAATATTCGTAAGTGTCCCCCGGCATAACGTCATCTTCAAAAATTACATACTTTTTAATTTCACTTCTTGTATATGGTCTGATAATAAAATTCGTTCCTTTCTTTTTATAATTGTAATAAGTTTCTCCATTTTTATTTGTATAATTCTATTCGGTAACAACAACACCATCACTACCATCGCTAATTGTTCTTCCACTATATCTAAAGTGAGCATCATCTCTAACAAACTAATCTCTACCTTTTGTATATGCTTCAAAAAACCATAATTCTTCCACTTCTCTTATTAAATCCTTATCATTATCACGCATCCAAATTCCAATATAAGGATTTATAAAATCTCTTAATGGTTTAATAAAAATGAAAGTAGCTTCATTGTTTACATTTAAAGCACCGTCAATCATAAAAGAACTAATTGAATAGAAATTGCCAGTATAGCCTAAAGAGGCATGTTCCCAATAAACTTTGTAATCGCCAGAACTAATTACGCTACCTTCACCAATAATAATAGCATCATTAGGACTTAAATTACCTTTAAATCCAAGAACATAGATTTTTTCTTTACTTAAAGTTATATTTTGTCCAACGATACCAAAATTGATTACGGTATTAAGGTCATGCTTTCCATATTTTTGATAGTCTTTAGTTGCATTGGTATCACCCTCACCGCTAGCTACATCAACATCAATTTCTTCACCATCATTAGCTCCTGATTTTGTTAGCTGTATTGCGCCGCCATTGCCTTTTTTTATGAACTTAATGGTTGAAGAAGGAACATTTTTATCATCTGATAATTTAACAACTTCCCAACCATCAACTGAACGAATATTAACGCCGTTCTAAGTTAAATTTCTTGCAAGTTGAGGAATAACTTGTCTGGTTGCAGATTTAGAACAAATTTTATAATTATCATATCCATTTTTCCAATCTTTATTCTCATCAAGCATTCCGGCATAAGTAAAATCATTAGTAATTATATCTTGTGGTAAATTATTATAAACTTTAACATACTAATCAATTTCACTCGTTATATTAACTTCTGTTCTATCAGAAATTGAAATTTTTTTGCCTTTTAAAACTTCAATATCTCCAATTGAATCTAAATATCCTTCATAATAAGCAGTATAATTACCAGTTAATTCTGTGTTGGCATCCTGTTCTCCAAATACATAATCTTTAATTTTTCTTCTTACTAAAACGCCATTTTGCTCTCTCATCTATTCAAATGGTTCAAATGAATAGAAATTTCCATTCTATCTTAATGCATCATTCCATTGCTTAACAGTCATAACATAAGTATAATTCTTATTTACAATCGTGCCGGCTTCATCAATTTCAACAACTGCATCTTTTGGAATTGCAATAAATTGAATTAAAGCGGAGGGGTCAGTGGTCGCCGGCGCAATGGCATAAGATTTCTATTCCCCATTTAACCAATAAAAACATGGTTCTTCTGTAGCTGTAACAATAGACGAATTTCCATCTATAGTAGTCTTATAGCAGAAATTTAATTGAGAATAGGGAACATAAATGTATTCATCATTTTCTATGAGTGTCGGCGCAACACTAATTAAAGGATTAAGAATTTCTCCGTTTTCTCCTCTCTAATCCCAGAACAAACTCTCTTGTCTTGCCAAATCGTCACCCATTTCAATATCTCTTTTTTCATTAGTATAAGCATTTATAATCTTAGAGTCTGAATTTTCTACATTATAATTCAGTTTATAGCCATAAAGAGACTTAAACTGACTAACTGGAATTTTAAATAACTTTTCTTCTAAGAACTCTGTAAAATCTCCCCAGTTGTTTTGCGGCGCATAGTACCAAATGGAATCTTCTAAAATTTCTTCTGTAAATGTACCAATTTCCTCAACATTATTGTAAAGCTCTTCATCAAATGTAAGTCCATAACCATTACGACTTAACTCATCAATAAAAGCATCATTACAAGTATAAGTTTTCATATAGGATTTAAAATTCTTAGCTTCTGAAATTGATTTAATATAAAACTCATACCACTTATTTTTATAAAAGAACTTAACCTTTCTCTCATTATACATTTGGTCTATAAACTCATTATAGACGTAATCACCCAACTTACTATCATACCACTTATCTGGCATTGAAAAAGTAAGAGTATGAGTTCCATTTAACTTTTTCTCAAATTTAATGGAAGTTGCACGACCGGCATACTCCATGTCGTGCGCTCCAATTATAAAATCTTTATGTTCTATTTTCTAACCATTCTCTCCAAGTATTTCACTCCAAATACTTATTTCATAAGGCTTTTTTTCAATAGCCACCTTTAATCACCTCTTTTAATAGAACAAAGGAACATATTTAATTTCAATTGAGTTTAATAAGTCAGCATATGCCCAATAGATAGGTGGGAAATTATTCCAGTTATAGCTATTAGCAAACCACCACCAATCATCAATTGTGCCGTTTGGCTAACCATTAACATCAACATTATTAACTCTCCAATAGTCATCTAAACGCTTTAAAAATCCTTTTTCTGCGTTTTCAATTCTGCGTTTTTGAATTTCAAAGGTTAATCCAGATAAATCATTAACAGAGAATCTATCTTTATATGGAGAATCTTCACCGCCAGCGTTCTCATTTGTATATTGACTCTACCAATAATTTACTCTATTAGCTTTACTACTTAAATCGAGTTCGTTATTTGTTAAATACCAACGTCTAAACTAAAGATAATTTTCTAAATCTTCAACTTTAGAACAATATTGAGTTAGATAATTTTTAATTTCTTCTGGCGTTGAATTTTCATTGAAGTTCTTATTTTTTAAATCTCCCTCAATTCCCCAATCTTTATTAAGAATTAAATATGGATTTGCTTCTGCTAACCAATCTACGCCGGCACGCCAGTAGACTTTATCAAAATGCTCACGCAGGTGCTAATCAATATTACCCCAAATAAATGGTCTTGCGTCTAACCAACGCTTGCCACCCCATAAATCTTCGTCAACAACTGGAGCAATCTCAATTAATGACCAACCGGGCGGAAGTTTAAACCATTTACCTTTAACAATATTATCGTTAAAAATTTTCTTTTCTGGTTTAAAATGATAGAAATTCTTTGACTTTAATTCATCATTCTTATCATATTCTGGATTGTTTATATTATAAACCATTCTACGTTCAGAGTCAACAAATAGAGGCTTAATTGTATTATGGTCAGGGTCGTCATCAACCAAACAGTCACAACCGCATTTACAACCCTGAATTTTATCGAAATCATTTGAATTAAGTTCAATATAATCAAAGGTCATATACTAAGGCAATCTACCTACATGGAATTTAAATTCACCATAATCTAATTCTGCATCATTCTCTCTTATGTAATCTGCTTGATTATAAATATAATCATGAACAAAATCTTCATAAGTATAACCGCCATTCTTATTTGTTTCATCAAAGAAACCGTAGCTCTTGCCTTTAAGACCAGAACCATAAATAATTTTTTCATTAACTTCTTTATAGCAATCAAGAATTGCTGTCTTTAATGTTTCCCAGTAAAGTTCATAGCGTTCTTCATCTGTAATACAAAGTTCATATAACTCCTCATATCTATTTGCAAGTTCTACGCCTTTCTCCCAATTACAAGGAATTGCAGTATAACCTTCAGGGTCATCAATATGAGAACTTTGCCAATAGAATAGGCGAATGAAGTAGCCTAATTTTTCTCTTGGAATTGGTTCTACATAATAGCAATGACGTGGCGCGGCCGCACCCAATCTTCTTTCAAAAGGCTTATAATCCCATTCTTCTTCATACCACCAAGAAGGTTTAGTAGAATCTTTACCCTCGTTTTTTGGGTTGTTTTCAAGAATTGTAAAGTAGCGTCCGGCATATTTGTAATCATTATCATCTTCTCTATGATAGGTTTTAAGTCCACACCAGTCAACTGCCTATTCAATTGAAAGTCTTTGAACATTATATCTACTAATTCTAAAGCGATAATTCTTATCATTATCACTCATATTTGCACGATAACGAGAAACTAAATTTCCTAATTTAAGTTCAAAGTCAATTGGCACATCCCCCGGATTATAGACTAAAATTCTACTTCCAATCATTCCATTTTGACGATTTAAGCCAGTATCCATATTATAGTAATTGGTTCTACTATATTGTGGCATATAAATTAATTCTCTATCATAATCTAAAGTTGGAGTAGTAAGTAGTTGCGCCGCCGGCTCCCATTCAGGAACATTCTTAAAATAATCTCTTACATCAATTAACTTTTTGCCTTCCGGCGAATTGAAGTAAAGTTCACCCCATTGAACCTATTCAATAGAGGGATAGCCGCCTTTCCAAGGCGTACTCATATTGGGGGTGACATTATAATGGTCTTTGATTAAGCCCGGCAGAAATTTAGGTTTTTCCTTTCTTTTATATGGGTTTTCTTCAATTGAATTAGTTATAATTTCTTTTGGCATTGCACATTTGTAATAGTCTGCGGCTCTAACAACATATTTGTTAAAACCAAACGCATAAGGATAATAACAAATAAAGTTAAGAGTACCTTCACCCTTATAAACTCTTTCTCCATTCTTATTGAAGCAAATGAATTTGAATTCTGGCTTAGATTTAAGTTTTGCACGATAAGTTTTAAATGGCAATTCATCAAATACTAAATCCTATGGCTTATCAGTTGAAAATAGTTGTGAAATTTTTCTCCAAGTTTTTTCATCAACTTCGTTAAAAGCCACATTAGCTGTAAATTCTTGTGTAGAGAAGGTCTAACCAAATAAATATTGACCATCTCCACCCGGCACTTCTTTCGTATAATCTTTGAGAGCCGGCAAAACATTTTTAGAATAACGATTACTTGAACTTACAACAACTAAATGTAAATCTTCCGAATGAACTTGTCCAAAGCGAAAGCCCGTAAAATCTCTCATTTTAACTCACCTCATTTAATTGAGATAAAGGGGTTCATAAAGAACCCCTTACCCTTTTATTTATTTAAGAGAACTGGATTTCCAATTTGATTTGACATTGAAACGATGTCGTCTCTTACACGATTAATCATGTCATCAATATCCTGTTCGCTTGATACATTTTCTATATTAATGTGAACTTCGATTGTTGTATCTCCAACATTTGAAGAATAAGAATTGTCAGTAATGGAAGAAGTATTAAGGAACGGAAGATTGGATAAGAGTTGTGCCGCCGCACCAATTCGAGCAGTATCTTCGGCAGAAAGGAAGGCTTCTGGACGAGTTGGAGAGCCGTCTACCCAAGCAGGTCCAGTATAATCAACCAAACCGCCAGTAGCATATTTATTTTTAACTTTAGGTATAAATCTTCCATTTTCATTAACTAATTCAACATAAGAACTTGAATTATTAAAATTTGAAGCGTCAGATGCAGTAGAATTTCTAGCTGAATTTAATTCTGATGCTGCATGGGCAGCTTCATCCATTAAATTATTTTGTGCTGCCCAAGTTAAATTAATTTCTGCATTCTGTAAGCGTGAATTTAACTCTCCAGCTATTGATTCTGCATTAGTATAATCTGCACTTATTTGACGAATTGTATCAGCAGATGCTTCTCCTGATATTGCATCTAGAACATCAGCTACGGCAGTTCCATAAGAAAACAAATTCTATTTATAAGTAAGTAATGCTTGCTCAGCACTGCCCTAAGCAGCAATATATTTATTATAAGAATCTTCTACTTTTTTATCCATATCAGAAACATCTGTAATGCCTAATTTATGAACAGCCTCCATAGCTTCATTATATGCAATTTGCGTATCTCTAACATTATCTCTTACATCTTTTAAAACCTAATCATAATTTTCATAAGCCTCTTGTAAATCCTATTCTCCATCTGCTAAAGTTTGGTCATAATTTTCATATGCTTCGGTAACTTTTTCATGCAATTCTTCAAGTTTTAATTTAGCTTCATCTAAATCTTCATAAGCCTAATTTAATGCTTCTTGTGCGGCATCCTATTCTTCCTAAACTTTGTCTAAAGTATTCTAATGACTTCTCTCTAAATACTCATTCATATTATCAGAAGTCTAAGCCATTACCTGATTTACTTCATCAGCAGTTATATTTAAATAGTTTTGGAAATTAGAATTTGTAATGGCGGCGTACTCTTCAAATGGAGCTAAATCATTTGCGTGTTCTTCTAAATATAATTCTTGTTCAAGAGGAGAGCCTTCTAAATATTCGGGGTCATTTTCCGTTAGCCAAGCTAAATAATTTTCTGAACTTCCATCCATAGACTAAATAATTTCCATAGCCTATTTCATAAAGTCCATATCTTCAATCATTTGTTCTTGATATTCAAGTTCTTCCTCTCTTTCTTTCTACTATTCCTCATAAGTTTCTTTTAACGTATCTAAAATATTATCAACACTATTATCAAGTAATGACTATCTATCATTTTCAATTTCTTCCTAAAGTTTTAAAGTTTCTTTCTATTGAGAGCCAGACGTATCTCTTGAAATTAAAGATAATTTCTTTTCTTTAGTAGCTAAATCATTCCATTTGTTTTCTTCTTCTCTTAATTTTCTTTGTTTGTCAATAGCATCCTATAAAGCGTCTAAATATTCATCATCAGCTTTTTTAATTGCATCATACTTCTCTTTTACATCTTCAATTTCTTTCTCATAACTTTCTTTAAGAATTTCTGCAGTATCTTTCTAAAGATTTACCATATCTGAAAGTGCAGACTTACGTCTTTCTTTCATGTCTTTAAGTAAATCATTATACTTATCTTCACCATCAATAATCTCTTTCTAAACCTTATTATAATCATCAAGGTATTGATAAATTTGGTCTTTAAGCTAATCATTCATCTAAGCATTATCAATAGCAGAATAATTTGCTTGTAAGAATCCATCTACTATTGTGAAATATTCAGAACCAAATCCCTATAAATATCCTAAAATTTGATTTTTCTAATCTTCTTTTCTCTAATTTAAAGCCTATTGATAAACCATTTCTTGATGAATGGCTTCACCATAATTTTTAACCAATTCTGCAACATTATCACCAATTTCTGGATTATCAAGAGCTTTTTTAGCTTTTTCTGCGGCGGAAGATAGCTAATCAAGTCTATCAGAATAATTTTGTAAAGAATTTCGCTTAGATAAGTAATTATCAGTTCCATATAATGCATCATTTAATTTCTAAGTTTTATCAACTATTGCTTGTTCTTTTTCTAAAATTGTATTTTCTTGTTCTGCAACATCTTTAAGTGCGTCATTAATTTCTTTTAATGCTTTCTGTTCGTTTTCTGCATTTTTCTTAACCTAATCATCAATTTTTTTCTATGCTTCCTAAACTTTTTCAGTCTAATCTTTAACAGCCTAATTTAATTTATCTTGTGCATCTCTTAAACCTTTTAAAGTTTCATATTCATCTTTTCTTGCTTCTGTTATTGCGTCTAATTCTTTTTTCTTCTAAACCAACGCAGCAGTAATCATTCCGTTTCGAGTTTTTTCAAGAGAATTTATTGTTTCCATTTTTGGAGTTAATTCATCATAAAATTCAAGTTCATCTTCATTTAAAGCAATCCCATCTTCTTTTTTCTATTTAATCTCATCATATTTCTCTAAAATGCTTTCAACAGATTCTAATTCTGTTCCTAATTTAGTATCTTTAGCAAGAGCTTCTAATTGAGTTTGTTGTGAAGATATAGATCGATTAATCGTTTCAAATGCTTCTTTTTTCTTTTCCTCATAAGTTTCTGCATCAACAGTAATTGTCATGGTGTCTAAATCAACAAAAGTCTCAATATCCTCGCCAATCTCATCTGCGTATTTTTGCCATTCTTCAAGTTCATCTACTGATAATTTTTCACCAGAAGGTTTTAATGCCAACTAAACCGAAACATCTTCATCAAAAGTTTTTTCTAATTCTTCTTTCTATTTATCAAGCCAATCTTGTGCTTCTTCAGGGTTATTAAAATCTAAAGAAATAACACCGGCATTCTAATATGCACTTAATGCCTCTTCCCAAGCCTATGCTCCCTATTCTTCCGTAGCACCGCTTTCTTTAAATGCGTCAATAAATTTCTTTCTTTCGGTTTCTAAATTTTCAATTCCTAAATCAGCCCAATTTACCTATCCCCATGCTTTTTGATAATCATCTTTGCTCAATCCAGATGAGGATTGTAAATATAATTGTATAGAATCAATAGAACTCCTTATATCTTCTGGAACTCTTTCTAAAAAACTATTATATTGTATTTTTATTGCTTCTATTTCTTTTGCAGTTAGTTTACTTAAATCCCATATTTTTTCTGCATTGGACGTTATTTCTTTTAAACTATTTACTTCATCTTCCCAGTCTTGTTGTCTATTGTTTGTTAAGTCGCTCTTTAAATAATCTATTTCTTCTCCTTCTTCTGGTACAGACTTGAAAATTTTTACAGCCTCTTTACCTTCTTTAGATGTGATTTTATCATAATCGCCGTTATAGAGAGCGTCCATTTCTTCTTTTGATAGGTCTCCTATTTTACTAAAATTATCAGAAACCTCTTTTAATCTTTCACCTTTGTTTTCTAGCTCTCCTATTTTATCTTCATAATCATCAACAAATTCTTCTATATTTTCAATAGTACCAAAAAGATACTCACTTAAAACATCAGAAAAATCATCTGCTTTTAAATGGTCTTTAATTATCTATTCTTTATTTGCATCAGCCTATTCAATCTATTCAACATAAGAATTAAATTGTTCAGTATCTTTCTTATTGACTTCTTCTGTGGCTTCAGCTATCATTTTATTTAAATCGTCTTCATTTAAATTATAGAAAAAGCGTCCTATTTTGTCTCTCTCTTCTTTTGACAACTCTTCAATTTTATTAAAGTCAATATTTGTATTATTCTTTTCATTATAAAAATCTTCAATAATATCGTTAGTTTCTTTATTTAATTCTGAAATTTTTTTCATATCTGATTTAGACTTGAAACCAAATGAGTCATCTCTATAACCGCCCTTATAATCAGCGTCATATCGTAAATTAGAGAATACGTCTTTTAAATTATCCTTTGTTCCCTAATTTTTTGTACTTTCACTATTTCTAGAATTCCTTGCTAATTCTTCTTCTAAATTATTAGCTTCCATTTTGTCCTAAGCATATTGTAAATTTGATTTTTTTAATTTTTCATCTATTAATCCTATCTATTTTTCTAATAAAGAGTTCTATAAGACATATTCATCATTCTATAATGAAATTAAATCAGGAAAATCTTCTGCATGATTGGATAAAATTTCCTAATACTATTGTTGTTCTTCTTGTGTATGAGTGATTTTTTTACTATAATCTTCATAGGCTTTTTTTAAATCTTCTAAAGACTTTTTCTAATTTTTAAATTCGTCATTTTCTCCTTTATCATCACTCATTTTTTCGCTTACTTTATCTAATTCTTTATTTAATTCTTCGGCTTCTTTTTCCAAATCTTTTAATTTCTTTTCAGTACTATATGCATATTTAACCGCTTTTACTATTCCTGCAACAGCAAGAACCGCAGCAACGGGAATAATGACTGGTAATGCGGCACTAAGAGCTTCTAAAGTTATTGAACCAAGAAGTTTTGTAAGTCCCATTGAAAGTAATTGAGTAATTGTAGAAGAAATTGAAAAAGCAAAAGTTGTTCCGGCGGCATCTAACGCTGCTTTTGTATCTCCTGTTGAAATTGCTGTTGTAATTCCAGTCGTTAAACTATAAGCAATACTATTAGCTAAGCCTGTTGCTATCTAATTTCCAGCTACATCTTTTAATGTTTTTAAATTATTTTTTCTCTATGCATCCTATTGTGCTAATAACTATAAACGAGTTTTTAACTAATTATTAATTTCACCTTCTATTATATTTTCATTTGTTATTTTAGCTGTTATACTTTGTTCTTCATTCTATATTGATTTTAAATTCTATGCCTATTCAACCATTAATGTAGCTAATTCTTTTGAATAATTTTTATTTTCTATTAAATCTTGAATAACCGCATCATGTTTATTTCCTTGCTCTACTAATTTCTAATTAATTTCCTCATATGCTGCTTTTAACTAACTTCTCGTCATATTTGTAATTTTTTCAGTGTTATGGTAAATTGTTTCTTCTAAACCAGAAATTTCACCGAGTCTAAGTAAATCTTCTGTTGAAGTAATCGTTAATTTATTTCTATCAAATTTTATAGATAATTTATTTAATTCTTTTTCTAACTATTCTCTTGATTCTCGTCCTATTTTCTAATACTGTTTCTAATAAATTTTATCAATTATTGCATTAGTACCAATTCTTTTAGACATATCAGCATAGGCTTTTGTTACATCATTTGTTCCTTCTCTTAATGCCTTAATAATATTTGAAATTATATTTTTCCCTATAATACCAAATATAGCAACATCTGCAATTAATACTTTAGGGTCAATATTTTTAATTGAATTTAAAAAACTATTAGCGAAGTCTAGTCCTTTTTTATAATCGTCAGAACCTAAGAAACTAACTCTTAATTCTTCCCAACTATTCTTTAACTAATTTAATTTAAAAGTAACAGTATCTGCATATTTAGCAAACTATTCATCAGAACGTCCTGCTGAATCTTGCGCTGTTTCTACGAGTTCTAATGTTCGTTCATAATCTTCCATCATCGCAATGAAACGAGATTGCTGACGAGAACCAGCGGCAATAGTTGCAATATAACGCTGTTGATTTCTGGTTAATGTATCCCACTTACTACTCAATTCAAGAAATACATCATCAAGATTTCTAAATGAACCAGTAGTGTCTTTTAACTAAACACCAACAGATTTTAAGGCTTTGTCAACTTTATTGAAGTCCATAGACTCTAAATCTTCGCCAGATTCGTCTACGTTTTCTTTTAATTCAGTGAATCTTGCAATGATTGTTTTCATAGCAGTACCAATATTTTCAGGTGCTTCCTATGTGGTTTCAATCATATTGGTAATAAAGGCGGCAGTAGTTTCAAATGACATACCAGCATTATTAGCAATAGATGCGGTTTTACTCATAGCGTAAGCAATACCTTGTACACTGGCAGCCGCATTAGCAGCAAGTTCAGAATATACATCTGTTACTCTTGAACCTTCTTCCATCTCCATGTGAAAACCACGCAATGCGGCAGTCATTTGAGTTGTAGCAGTTGTATAGTCTTCGCCGGCAAGGGTTGCCATTTTAAGAGTATCTTCTGTTAAGCTAAGAGCTTCAGCAGTATCCAAACCTTGTTGATAGAATAATGCAGATGATTTAATTGCACCTTCAGTAGTTTGACCTAACTTATTAGCAAGTTCAGAATATTGGTCATATTGACCCCATAAATCACTTACCTAATAGTCTGTAACCATTGCAATTGAAGCAAAGGCTTGGTCTAGACGCTGTACATCTTGAAAAGTCTATCTAATATAACGATTAACTTGTCTCCAAGCATTACCAATTGACAACACATTTTTTACTGCATTGCCCATACGGTCAAATGCCTAATTTAAAGTTTGCTATTGCTGATTAGCTTCACGTTGCGCCGCCACAGAGTCTTCCTAAGCATCAACTAAAGTTTCTGTTTTTGCGGCGGCGGCAGCGGCGTCATTCCCGAGTTTATCTAATTCATCTTGATTATTTATATTGTTAATTTCACTATTAGCCGTATTAAGTTTATTATTTAAGTCATTAACTGCATTACTATCATGAATTAATTGATTTTGAAGTTCCTTAAAGCCTTCTGCTGTTCCGCCAACTCCTTTGCTAGCAAGATTAGATATTGTATTTGAAATCTAATTCATATTAGCTTTCATTGGTTCAAACTAAGAATTTAAAGTTTCCTATTTACTTACAAGTTGAGTATAAGTATTTCTTATATTATCCCAAACTTTACTATTTTCGTTTAATTTAATTCCCTACGCATTCAATAAAGACTAAATATGAACAAGAACGTCTTCTGCATTTTTTACTCCTATTGCAAAATCTGTCCCAATTGTATTCTTAATAGTTTGCGTAGTGGCGGCCTCTGCCTAGGTTTTTGTTTTATATTGTCCTTTATTTGCTATTTCATCATTGGCACTTATTTTAACATTTCTTGAAGCTTTATTTAGTTCTTCATATTTCTATCTAATTTTTTCAACTTCTGTTGTTTGTCGAATTATATCCTAAGTAATGATATTCATGAGACTTTTGCCTTGCGCAAGCTAATTTACATAAGAAGACATAGCTGCGTCATCTGGCGTTATTCCCATTCCTTTGAAGGACTCTTTAACCTTATTGCTGGTAGTGGTTAAGTCCTTATTTGCGGTTTCTAATTGAGAATTAAGCTATTGAATTTTCTTTTGGGCATCTGCAACGTCCTTAAAATTAAAAGCCTAAGTTTCATTTTTAGCAATAGAACCCATTTCCTGACTGATTCGATTTGCTGATTCTCTAACTCTTTCAAGAGTTCGCTAATAAGCATTAAGCCCCGCGGCATTCCCTACATTTTTTGATTGTGCGTCTAAGGTACTTAATAAACTTTTTAATTTAACAAATTCCTTATCAACACCCTTAAATATTTGTTCGTCAGCACTTATTGCTCCCATTTTCTTACGGATTTCTTCTAAACCTTTGAGGATTTGAGAAGAGTCGAATTGGGAGTTGAAGTTGACGTTAAAGTTCATTGAGTTATTTGCCATTTGTTATTTCACCTCTTAAAGACCAGCAATTTCTTTTATTTTTAAATTACCAAGACCATAATTTATTTTATTATTAGAATATGCTGATTTTTTTTCATTTATATAGTTCTAGAAATAATTCGTATCACTTTTTATATGTTTTTCTATCATATCATCAAAACTTTTCTAACTCTAATATTCAATTTTAAAAAAATCAAGCCCCAATTTTAAACATTCTTTATAAATTATTGAAGCTGGATAATAAAAATTTGAAAGTCTATAAAATAAACAATATTCATTATTCCATTCCATTCTCATAAATTTACTAATATCTTGATATAAAATTTTTCTTATATCAGTACCTTCTGGAAAAAATGCTCTATTAAGAATATAAAAATTTAATGCTTCATAAGTTTTTGGGTCTAAATATTTATATTTTAAATACTATTCTGCATTTACAGAAATACTCTCTTTATATAACTTAATTTCATCACCTTGATATAAATAATGTTTAACATTTATTCCATAATTATTGTCTCCAACGCCTTTTATATCCTAAAAACTTTGACCTAAATATACATTTTCAGATGAACGGTCATGTGATTGCCCCCCACTTATAAATCCTTTTCCAAATAACTCGAATAACGCTATCATTTCGCCCACATTGCCTAACTGCTATGTGTTACTATATAGACTTGTTATTAACTAAACTCCCTATGTAAGTTCGAGTTCTTTAAAAAGTTTTTCGCTATAACTATTAAAATAATTTATTGCCTAATCAACAATATATAAAGGTACTTTTTTTTCATAAAAACCAAAATTTAATAAAACATCTTTCTAATTTTCACTTCTACTTTTTATTTCTTCAAAAGTTTTTTTTACGCTATCTATAAAAATTGCCTTCCCTAATTCTTGTGTATTCTTAAAATTTCTTTTTAAATTATTAAAAATAATAACCTCCTATCTCCACATTTGTTTTATTATTTTTTCTTTTGCTTCTTTATCTTTTGAATCCATACCCTTTAATAAGCCACTTTTTTCAAGCTATTTTATATACCATTCTTCTGGTTCTTTATTATCATATCTTTTATCTTGTATTGCTTTTGAAAACCAAAGTAAGTAATTACTTACATATGTATTATCGCCATTTTTTGTGAGAATTCTATTTCTTGAAATACTAGTTGGTGTTGTTTCCTTTCCAAAATTAGAAGAATTTGCTCGTGAAATAAACTATTCAGTAATATTTTTATAATAAGATTCCCCTCCAGAGATATTCGCTATGACATATTCTTTATTATTAATTTTTATAATTAATTTATTTATGCCAATATCTTCTTTTAATTTATCTGCTATTTTTCTTTTAATATCTTTAGCGTTTATATTTTTATCTAATTCCATATTTAATATTTTCTAACTATTAGAATCTGTTTCTATAGTATACTTTAATATTTTAGTTTCTTTCCCTTCAGTAATATAAATACTGCCACTCATATAATTAGAATCTGGATGAATTTTAATTTTTTTATTTAAAATTTCAAAATCTACGTCTTCATTCTAATTATATTTAGAAAAGAAAATTTTTATTATTTTATTTAATATAATTTCTTGCTCCTAATTTGTTAAAGAAGTAAATTTTTTATTAACATCATTATATTTTAGCTCTCCATTAGAAGAATCAACTATTCCTCTAAATAAAGTTCCTAATAAAGAGTGTCTATAGACATGAACATCATTGTTATTAAAGATGTTTGCAAAATTTTTTGAACTAAAAATTAACTGGAAGCATTCTTTTGGAGATAATTCTTTTTCTTTATTATCTAAAATTTTACCCATTGCTGAATTAAAATAATTAGTCCAAAATTGAACCTTTTCTTTAGAAACTAGTTCAAGATAATCCTCTTTTCCTGTAATTTTTTTATATATTTCCGACTCTTTATCTTGTAAAAATTTTACATAGAATTCTCTATTAAAAAAATATCTATTTTCTATTAATCTTTCTACTAAATTTATTTCAACCTATACGTCAGAAAAATCTTGTCCTTTTTCCATAGGGACATAATAATTACTCATCCATTTCACCTCACAAACAAAAACCTCCCAGCCATTTAGCCGAGAGGTTCAAATGTAATCTCCAGTTAATTCTTTATCTAAGAAAGTAACATACGCAACTGCCTAATTCTCTCTCCTCTCATCCTCATTTGGATACCCAGTAAAATAGAAATCACTTACAGTTGAATTATCATAATTACTTCCTAACCTAATACTCAAACTTGAAGATAATTTAATTTTCGGCAACTCCAATATCCCAGTGGTTACTTCCCCACTCTTATCATCCTTTACACTCATTTTCCCATCTAATTTGAGAAAACCATTTACCAAACGATTACCAACTTCGATAACCTTAATCTTATCCTCATAACAGAAAGTATAGTCCACTACAACACGTTTCGCCGGCTCCTATAAAAATAGACGATTCATATAAATCTAAAATTCCCTAATTCTTTTACCCGTCTCCGCATCATAAACAAAAATCCACTTCTTTTTAGATGGCGGCAGAGGTTTAAGCAGAAGTTCTGGTCGTCTACCCATAGGTAATGGCTCATTATATGGATTAGGCTAAGCACCTATCTTCTCATCACAAGCATTTGGACAATACTTTAAATCTACATACATATATTCCTTATTTTCAATTGTATGTACTGTTTCACAAAACTATACCGACTTACGTGTCGGTTCCTTTAACACCGAGTTGCTTAATAATGCCCAACTCACAGGCGATAATACTCCATGCGTAATACCAAATGAAACCTCTCGGTCAATCTCCCAATTTACAAGTGCGGGATTGTGATAACCACCACGTGCTGATACATTGCGTTTTGATTCTTGAAATTGTGCAATTTCAGCTCTACTAAAACTTAGAATAGCCTCATTTGTATCATATTTAATTTTCCCTATTTCAAGGGGTTTTAACAATCTTAAATTTACATCATAGAGTTCCTTGATACCAACGAAATTATCATCCATTGATTTCACCTCCATTATTCTTAAATTAAAGTAGAGAGCAAGCAATTTTCTTCTAACAATTTATTACCTTGCGCCGCGACTCATTAAATTAACACATGGCGGCGCAACATTAAAAAAGAGACGACCTAAGCCGTCTCTTTACTATTAATAAATTTCATTATTAACTAAATTAGTTTTAATTTTCTGTTCAATAGTTGTAGGAGTATAGCTATAACGAGTTTTCTGCGGTATAATTCTTGTGCCACCTCTCTTTCTATCTTCATCAACATCAAACTCTTTAAGTTCAATCATAATATCATTAGGTGGTGTAAGCACATCTACACTCATACTGAATGTTGTTGGGTCGCCCTCTGCTTCCAATGTAATATTAGTGTCGGCAGAAACAACTGCTCTATGAATTACGAACTGGAATCTATGGTCTTTACCAGTTTTCTAATCTCTAATATAAGTTTCCCCAACAATTTTATAGGCTTCTGGGAAGGTATCTGCATCAATTACAAAGGTTCTTCCTAAAATACCGTCATCTGTACCGTCTTTATACTTAACGGTTCTTGTCCACTTATAGTAAACAGTTCCCATTTTAAGTCTAAAGTGGTCAGTATCAGTTATCATATTGAAATTCTTATCATAAATGCCGTCCTAATCCCAGCCTCTAATAGTGCCATCATCAGTTAAACTTAACATAGGTTGCATTGTCTTAGGGTCATAATAAATACAATAGCTTGATGTTTGGTCGCCTTTATAATAACGAAGTAAGTTCTTTTTCTGTTCAGATGTACTAATAACTAATCCATCTTTATCCTTAACCACGCATCTCTCCATGCGGTCAATTACCTCAGTATCATAAATTTGCGTTTCTACATGACCAATCTTCTTAATGTTGTCGATATAAGAAATAATCTTTTCAACAATTTCATAAGGCATTGCCTTATAATCTAAAGTCTTATCATAGGGTTCACTTACTTTTTCATAAGTGGTTTCTTCCGTTTCTTCTGCGCCGTCAGTGACAACTTCTTTATAAATAGATTTTGTTTTCGGATTCCAGAATCTTCCAAAATAATATCTAACAAGCTGAACTCTATTTTCCTCAACCTTACCTTCATCTTTAGTTATTGAATAATCAGGAGTCCAATAAACTGTATTTTTCTAAAAACCAAAGTCATCTTCCTAAGGATTAAACAAAATCTCATCTGGATTAATGTGAGGAGCAATCATCTTTAATTCAGTTGCGGCTCTAAACACAATTTCCCATTCTTCATCTGTTAAAGCCGGTGAAGGATATGCTTTAGTTGAATAATGTAAACTTCCATACTTATTAGCCATATTAATCTTAACAATTGCAGATGTATATGGAGAAAGTTCAGCTTCTAATTGTCCACCCCATGTTAAACTCATGGAAGCCGGCGTAAACAAAGCATCTTCAAGATTTAAAGTGACTTCTTTACCAAAATTCCAAGTAATTAATTTCTTATTTCCTTTACCACCCTAAGCACTAACCTTTTCTGCGGTTTTTTCTAAAGTAGAAACTTTTAATGTATCTAAGAAGAGGACAGGTGTGTAAATCTCTTCATCGCCAACAGAAGTAATAGAGTAGAATACTACATCTGCAACCTCTTTAATTCCGTATTTCTAAAAAAGATTCATTATTCTCCCTCCCCATTATCTGAAATATCTTCAATTTCAATTGTATACTCATCTTTATCTAAAACTCTTGAATTGGATTGTTCCCAATTAGAAATTTCCTAAGTATAAGAAGCAGTATTGAAATTGAAAGTTGAATTAACTGAACGAGTAGAAGTATTTAATACCGCTACTGTATCAATTTCCTTAACATTCGCACCAGCACTTACAGCAAAGGTTCTGCCATTGGGTTCAAGAAGCTAAATCTCTTTTTGATATTCTGTTTTGAAATCTTCCCATACATCAGTGCCTTTTCCATCATCTGGTACGGGCTTTGTACTTCCACTTGCATAACCATCATAATTTTCACACTCAACATTATATTGAGTAAGTTTCATCATAACACCGTCATCACGTCTCAATGCCTTTAAGGTCATTGTAAATGTTGTTGGGTCTCCATCTGCCTGTAATGTAAGATTGTTTTCTGAACCCATCTTAGCAAGCGGAATTTCAAACTGGTATCTATGGTCTTTACCGGTGTCACGGTCACGTACATAAGTCTCGCCAACAAGTCTATATGTGCCGGGATAATGAATAGCATCAACAATAATTGTATGACCAAGAGTTGTATATTTAGGAGCAATTGTTCTTGTCCATTTATAGTAAGGCTAATACTGTTTAATAATACGTAAATCACCTTGTACAATTTGTCCATTAGCTCGTCTAAACTCTGTCGCATTTGGCTCAAACGGTTTCATTGTCTTAGGGTCAATATAATATGTTAAAGCGGCAGAAGAATATTGAGGAAGTTGTGCATAATTAAAGGAAGCTAAATTCGCTCTTGCGTCAATAGCAAAAGTTTGAGGTGCTTTACACTTCTCCATTCTTTCTAATACCTAAACATCTTCCATACCGTCATTAATAGGATAAATCATTTCATAAGGTGAAGACGCAAAGCTATTCCATTCATCAATAATATAGAATGTGCCAACTAAAATTCTTGTTGTGTAATTAAGCTCTGTGCCTTGTGTCAATGAAGGAATAGTCCAAGGAATTGAAGTATAGACATCAAGTTTAGAACCATAAGGTTCTTTTTTATAAGCATAGCTTAAACCGCTTGTATTATAGCGTTCTGCTAAATTTGTATTACCAAGTACCGGCTCATTATCTTCACTTTCAAATTCCCATTTACCAGTCGTAGAATTATATAAAGTCTTATAAAGCTGGCGAGGAGCAATCATAATTTGCTTATCAGTACTATCCTAAGGAACTCTAATTCTTACATCTACATTATCAATAGAGTAAATATCCTAATCTCCCTCTAATGAAGTCATTATTAAATCAGAGTCTTCCCAAACATAAGAATCAGAGCAAATACATCTCTCATTTAATCCATCTGTACCAAGTGTACTAATGCAGTATTCACCAGTTTCATCAGGAGTGTAAGTGTATTTTTCAAAATTAAAATTACCAAAATTTTTAATTGTAAGTTCAGCAAATTCAGGTCTTGCATCATTTTCCCACTAACGAGAATTTCCATATACTTCATTTATTGAGTAGCCAGTTAAAGGCTTGTCATTTTCTTTAATTTCCAGACCTTTAGGACATTTTAGACCAAAACCTTCAAACTAATCTTCTGTTGGAGTTGTCCAATGATATTTATAATGACTAGTTGGTGCTTCAATATATAACATATATTTTATATGCATATCACATGGGCAAATAAACTAACGCCAACCAATTTCAGGCGGATTAAAAGTAGAAATAGAATTATATCTTTGGTCAATAGCACCTTCTAATTCTTCATATTTCCAAGTACCTTCAGTTTTATAAACTCTATAATATTCTCCTCTTTCTCCAATAACAAGAAAATTCGTATTTCCTTCTGCAGGCCAATAAACGCCATTATCATCTGGTTCTTCATTATAATCTGACGGATAAGCAATTAAACGTTTTCCCCAAATAGTTTTACCATTCTCATCTTTTTCATAAATGTAAGGATTCCAAACACCATAAATTTTAGTGTTCTTAACTCCAAATTTTCCACCCCACATTAAACTTTGCTGTGCCGGCGTAAACAGAGCATCTTCTAAAGTTACAGTAATTTCTTTACCATAATCCCAAGTAATAAGTTCTGGATTACCTAAACCACCACGAGCAGATGTTTGTTCTGCAGTTTGTTCAACTGTGGAAACCTTTAAAGTGTCGAAGTACATAATAGGAACATATACTTCATCATCATATTTGTTAAGTTCTATAGCATAAAGAGTTACATCTGCAACTTCTTTAATACCATATTGTTCAAAGATATTCACTTCATTTCGCCTCCTTTTATTACTCGCTCAATACTTGTGTTGAGCCATCAATAGCATAGAAACAGCCATTGTCACCTTCCATTAACTTCTCAGCAATTTCATATGAAGTTAATTCCATCATAACTCCGCTTGCTGGGCGGGCAACCTCTAAATCGAGATTAAAGACTGTTGGGTCTCCATCTGCTTCTAAAGTAAAGCTCTAATCAGATTTAACTTTACACAGTGGAAATTTAATTTGCATTCTCTCATCTTCTCCAGTATCTCTGTTCCTAATATGTGTCTCGCCGACCATCATGTACATACCTGGCCATTGGTCTGCTTTAACAATAATCTTGTGACCTTTCAAAATTTTGCCTTTCGGCGCAAAAGTCAAGGATTTTACATAATAACTTTCTCCCTGATGAAACCAATAATCATCATCATAAGGAGTCATAGTCCTTGGATTTATGTAAGCCCATAGTTTTCCAGTTCCTTTTGGAGTATATGGTTCAGCAGTTGTTTTCTGTTTATTAACTGCCCACGTTCCATCACCATCTCCATATTCTTCATCATATTCATTAGGATTAATATCTACCGGAGTAATATCAAGAATGTTATCTTCATATTTTGTGAGTAAGAAATAAATCATTTCATTTATGCTCTAAAATCTAAGCCACATATCAATATTTTTAAACTAGCTAGTTATAATAGCAGGAGACGGTTGATACCACTAAATTGGAGCTATATAATCACTATTCTCATAGTATTGTCTCTCTACTCCTCTACCTACTAACGCATGATATTCATTATCATTATCAACAATAATAGCTAAATAATCCGCATTTCTAACTGCTAAAAATTTATTTATATCATCTCGAACACTACCAGCTTCATCTCTAATTGCTGATTCTTCTTGTTTTTGATGATTAAATAAAGATGTCGTAGCCTCATTCTATAAGTAATTTACAAGGCTTCCACCTTCATTAGAAATCGGACTATTATCCTCCTCACTTGTTGCGCCGGCTGTCTAAGATTCCATGAAGTCATCAAAAATGATTTTAGCCTTCGGAGGTGTGGCGGCGCAAGTATTTATCTTATAAATGACTGCATCCTTATAATTATTATAGGTTGGTAAACTTGTAACTGAAACCTTCCTTTCTTGGTCAATTGTGTAACTTTTTCCCTCTATATCAAAAAAGCGGTCAGGAATGACCGCAATTGATTTCACTTCTGATTCAATTGCCATCTTCCACTTATATCCATGATTTCTAACAAGACCCATACCTTTAATATTTACTCCATCAACAACAGATGAAATTTTTAATAAGCCTAAATTCTCATCAATTGAATCCCTATCTGTATGAGGTAATAAATAACTAATAGTAGTATTATCTGTATTCTATCTTGGATAGAAACATTTCTCCATTCTACTAATTTTCGTTAAAGGATTGCGGCAGCAACAAACATCAGTATTATATTGTAATTGTGCATCTTTCCAATCGGCACTTAAAATTCCATTCCAACACAATCCAAGAGACGCTGGTGTACAAAGTGCATCTTCAAGACTTACATCAATCTATTTTCCATAATCCCAGCAAATTAAGCGACTATTTCCTAAGCCACCCTCTGCCCAAACATTTTCTGCCGTTTTCTCAACTGTTGAAATTTTTAAAGTATCTAAGTAAAGAGCAGGTACATAGTACAAATCTCCACTTCCGTCTTTCTTTTTATGGATACTATAGAGAGTTACATCTGCAACTTCTTTAATACCATACTGGTCAAAAATGTTCACCTTTTCTCACCTCATTTAAAAAATTGGCTATTGAACTATTTCATTCAATAGCCAATTTATTATTTATCGCACTAAATTAATATTCAGTTGCACCAATTACAGCGTCATCATCTGCGTTGTCGCCGCTAACCTTGAATAATTCAGCGTCATCAAGTAAGTTAAGGTTCTCTGTATCCTTAACCATTGTAGAACCATCATTTTCTTCTTCATTTTCTACAACATTATACTGAATGAATTTAACCATTACGCCATCGTCTGGACGAAGAACAGTCATATTCATATCAAATACGCTTGGGTCTCCATCAGCTTCAAGAGTAATTGTTTGTTCAGAAGTCATCTTAGCCTGAGGAATTACAAACTGGAATCTCTCATCTTCGCCAGTTTCCTTAGAACGTACAAATGTATCACCGACAACTTTGTATGTACCCGGGAAGCTATCAGCAGAGATTTCAATCATATGACCAAGGCTCTGTCCTTCATAAGCTACAGAACGAGTAAACTTATAGTAAACTTCTCCTTCTACAATAGGTGTACCATCCGGATATGGTTCCATTGTAGCTGGGTCATAGTAAACTGCCTGAGCAGTTTTATCTGCTTCTGTAGGAGTACCATTGCTGTTTCCTGCCGGTACAATGAAGTTTCTCTTAGCAGTAACTTTTTCCATTCTATCAAGAGACTTAACTTCCTTAACACCTTTTCTAAAGTCATTACCCTCATAAGAACCGAAGATAGCACTCATAGAAGCCGGTGTAAAGAGAGCATCCTGTAGGGTTAAAGTAATTTCCTTACCATAGTCCCAACCAATTAAGTTAGCATTGCCCTTGCCGCCCTATGCGTAAACTTCTTCTGCTGTCTGTTCAATTGTAGATACCTTAAGAGTATCAAGGAAGAGAACAGGAACATAGTGATTAGTTTTCTTAGTAACCTTTCTTACGCCGAGGCTCTTAACTACACAAGTAGCTTCAAATGTTTCATCATTAGCAATAATATCGGTTGTATGGATTAAACCACGCTTTACAAGAACCTTAGTTCTTCTATCATCAACATAACCATTTTCATTAACCATCCAAGCCACACGACTTACATCAGATTCGCCATGACGATTAACTACAAAGATTAAACCTTTATTTCCAATAACTACAAGAGCGAGCCATTCAATACCCTTGAAGATTTTGTCTTGATAATATAAGGTATTACCTTTCTTATCTTCAAAACTAAAGATACCGTCAGCATCATTTGCAAGATTATGGAAATTCTTATTATGGAGTAAGTATAGGAATGCTCCACCAGAAACTGCAGCCGCACCGTCTACTCTTACATAGATTGCTCTATTGGAAGGTCCTTGACTTACAACATCTACTCTTAAGTCCTTATCAATTGCGTCTTCATTCTAACTAATTTCTTCAAGTGCATTTTCTACATCTTCAAGAGTATAGAAAGAATTAACGTTCTTACCATCTACTTTAAGAGGTGAATTTCCTTCTACTCCATACTTATAGAATGTTTCTCTTGTACCATATTCAGTATCTTCTCTTGTTACGTCAGGAAGTGCACCGGCGACTCCCTTATCAGCGACTTGGTATCCACCGAAGATTTTATTAAGGCCTGCTGCGCCATCAGCTTCACCAGTATCAATAGTAAGTTTCTTCTGCTTTAATGCGTCAATTGCGTCATTAATGCTCCAGTGTTCATTTCTTCCCCACATAATAGCATTTGCGATTGCTCTGTCAACGCCTTTAGCATTTTCTGCCCAAGTCTTATACTCACCCTCACTAAAAGCAGTAATTTTACCTGCCTTTCTATTGTAAGTATGACCTAAGAAATCAGGTCTGTAATAACCCATTTCATCTTCAACAACAAGTTCCGCATAAGCACTATAAACTACATTATATGCTTTTGCTTCAATTGTATCAGTTAAATTCTTAATTGCTTCATTAACTTCGTCTAAATCATAACCAGATTCAGAGAAGTTACCAGCGATACCTGCTACAACAATCTTTTCAGTTGAATAAGGCTGTGCGGCAAAATTATCATTAAACACAATTTCACCAAAAGCGGTATCAGAATTTTTGAACTGATAACGCACGCCAGTTTTTGTAATTAAGTTCTAACGTCTTGCAAACAACATTAGTGCTTGCTGTGCATAAGTATATTCATGAGTACCAACTGTAAGAGTCTGGTCTGCAGTATAAGAATTTGCCTTGTTTGCACCGGTAGAAGAATCCTTAACATTTTCTGCAGATATATTAGTTAAAACAATCTTTACATTATATGTGTAAGTATCATCACCAGAGTCGTATTGCTCTCCTGAGAAACGAACAGTACCCTTAGCATTATCAAATTTAACAGTATAACCGTTTGTTTCAAGAACAGATATTGGTCTTTCTGCTCTTGTTCCAGCATCATAAGTTACAGTAGTATCTGTAATAATTTTGCCTAAATTAGCAGAATCTTCGGCTTCGGCAGCTTCATCTTCTGTAATTGTAGCAATAGTGCCTGCAGCAGTAACGATACCAGTATCATCTAATCCAGTAATCTGAACATTACGCTTTTCAGCAGTATCAAGTATATTAGCGGCAGCAACAGTATAAGAACCTGTAATAACCTGCATTAACTCAATTTCATCATCACAGTCATAGTTTGCACCAGTAATAATGTCTGCATCTGTGAATACATAAGCTTCAAATCCATCTTCTGCACCTACGCCGCCTTCCATAGGATAAACGGTACGAAGTTCAAGTGCACCTTTTAAAACAGAAGCCATTGTGATTCTACGCTGAGACTCATAAGTTTCTTCTTTCTTTTCAATACGGTAAAAAGTTACGTCAGCGACTTCCTTAATGCCGTATTTTTCAAAAAGGTTTTGTGTAGCCATTTATTCTAACCTCCTTATTCATCATCGAGGCTTTCACCCCAGTATTTTGTTTTTATCTTTTTAGAATCTGCGCCGGCACAAATCATTTGAATATCTTGTTGCCATTTTTCTTTTAACTAATGTCTACGCAGAAGTCCATAAAAAGCATAGAGAGTATTATTCTTTGTATCAATTCCATAAGTTCCGGCAATTTCAAGCATTTCAGCTAAAGACTACCCATCATTATTCTTTTGTGCCTACTTCTTCTTGACCTCAGCAACTTTTTCTCTTAGTAATCTCATCTTACGCTCACCCGGCGTTTCATCCTCTGGCGGCGCAGCGACATAATCTTTTCTATTCTAAATTCTTAGAATATCTTGGAAATCTCGAAAGTTTTTCTCTGTAATTAATCGCCTATCTTCTGGACTACCAATTAAAACAGAATTGATTTTTGGAAGTAATAAGACTTCCTCCTAAACGAAAGTAGAAAAGATGGTTTGAAGTTCTAATAAAAACATATCATCATGAGCCGCACTCTACAATAAATATTTCAATGGTTGAATTTCTTCTATTGGAACTTCCTGTCCTGTCTTTTCTTTTATGCCAGACTGAATTTCAGTTTCTGTCATTAATAAAATACCTAAATACCCATTATATTTACTTAGCCCCATTTGCATAATTTCTTTTATAGTGAAAGGCTTAACTGAGCAAACTCCTTTAAGAATAGACGGAATACCCAAATAAGCCTACGCTTTTATTTCATCAACTTCATTAATTGAAAGCATTAATTGTAAACCTCATAACATAAGAACCCATTTCCTCTGTTAAAGTAGACAAACTGAATCCTAAGTATTTAAGTTCCCCTAATCCATTGATTCGGGCACCTTGTAAGGTTTTTCTAATTTCAGACATTATTGCAAAGGGTCTAAGATTATCACCAGTTATTAACCACTCTTCAAAAGGGCAGTATACATTTATGAGTAAAGACATATTTTCATTGTCTGAATTATAACTATTAACGTCACCCTCATCATAAACCAGAACAATTTTAGAAGTTGTTTTCTGGTCATCAATTAAAAGTAAAGGTACAAAACGGATATTCTTATTTAAAAGCTCTAATCCATCAATCGGTTGAGGATGCTTTTCTCTATTGGTAGGGTCTAAGTCTGTATTCATCAATAGCATAAGCAAATCCTAATTTTGAATTAACTTTTTAGAAATTTTAATTAAATTCTTTCCATGCTCTTGACCATATCTTGCTTCGGAAAATTCTCTCATTTATCTCACCTACCATTTAAGAAAAAGTTTTCAGTTTCACCGACAAGTATATCTTTAGAAGATACAGGCTCTTCTGGCTTTACCAATCTCTCAGAAATTGTTACATAGGCAACGCCATCAATACTAATATTATCAATACCTGATATTTCCCATCTTCTATCTTTATATAAGAAATGATGACCTTTATCTAAGAAGTCAAAATCTCTTGTGATAAAACATCTGTTAGCTTGCGGTTCTCTATAACCGTATTGTCCATGTGAGTGAACAAAGGTATCCATAACCAGCGCCGCCGTAGCACTAACAAATTTTACAGGAAAACAATCTTCTGTTGTTCCATATTCATCGGTTAAATTAACAAAGTTATCTAAGCAAATTATTTTAAAAAGCTAATAACCTTTCGTTAAATTTTCTTCAACAAAAAGCACAAGCCAAATTTTGTCTTGTTCTTCTTCTTTAATTTTCTACTTAATTTTTAAAATATCACCCGTTTTTAAAGGTGCGGCTTGGGTGGACATAAGCAAATTTCCAATTAAGTTACTCTCATTCCACTTGTTCGGTTGGAGAGAACAAATTGTGTCTCGCGGCGTGCCATTTACTGAGTATAAATGACATCTATATTCAGTTTTCTACAAGAAAAGTCTGTCAAATTCTTTCTCTTTTCTTGTTTTAACCCTATCCTACTAATTCTTTCCGTCTTTATTAATTCTCTTTAAATATACATCTTCAAAATAACTACCCATTACGCATCAATCCTGTCAAATAAATTCATACACTCAAAAATGGTTTTGCGATAGTATTTGTAAGATAAATATCTACAAGCAGACAATTTTCCGAAAAGAGTGTAGTAATCAATTGTTTTATTTCGGTCAGAATAACCCATTAACTCAATTAAAATCGTATCTAAATACTTTTCCCATTCTCCATCTTTCTCTCTCTCACGGAGAAGTCCATAGAGTTTCTTCTTCATTTTATCTCTATAGGCTTCTTTCGTGGTCTGAATTGTATCAATCAACTTTTGCGCCCGCCGGCAAGTTTTTTATAATTGAAAGGCTTTTTCTATACAGAACGATAATAAACACTTTCTGCAAATTTTGCCTCTTCAATTACCTAATCCTTAAGGCTAATAAAAGTTTTTAGGAGATTGGCTTGGGAAAAATCTTTTTCTTCATATTGAGTTTTAATATTCTCCCAAGAGTCAATAGTTCTTTTTAACCACTCTTGTTTCATGTAAGTGGCAAGAACATGGACTTCTGGAGAACCCATATTTTCATCAACGAATACTTGATTTTGTTCGTCAATTTCTAAGCTACAACGTGGAAATTTAAAATAAAGAAGTGCTGAATTGAGAAATGCTCGCCAGTCTTTTATAAACCATTCCAAATCTTCTTTAGAATAACATTGTGACCAATCGTCCTCATTCACCTTACTTAAAAAAGCGTCATAAACGTCCATTAAGGTTATCATTTAATCACTTCCTTATCTACGTCCTTCTTCAGCATAAGCGGCACGCTTTGCTCTTTCTCTCGCTTCCTCTCTTTCATCATCTTCTTTTGCACTAATTGCGGCAAGAATATCTTTTTTAGTAAGAGTCTTTAAAAAAGAACATTTTTCACTATCAGTTAATTTATTCTGAATAGCATATTCAATAAGGTTATCAACCTGAACTCTAGGTAGAGCCTGAACTTCTTTTTTAAATACAGTAAGAGGTGTAGATGTAAGTAAATTCTTCATTTGAATTTCAGTTAGTGCAATAATGTTGACAGGTTCTTTTGCTTCAAGTGGTTCAAGACCGAGGTCTTGCTTATCTTTCATATCTGCAATATAAAGAATACCACTATCAATCATTCTTCTAAAGCCATCCTGCCAGAGTAAGCCCTCTACAGCTTCGTAAGGAATTGGAAGAGTCTGTCCTCTCTTATTCCATCTTCTATTTACATTATAGGCGGTGTCTTTTACACTAACCATTGCATTTACCATATTAGTAACTTTCACCATTCTTGTTGCCATAAAAAATCTCCTCCTTTTAACTCAAAACGGTAAGTGAGTATTAACTCACTCACCGTTTCATTGGTAATATATTATTTTAGTTTAAATTAAACGAACGGGTCGTTATCAAATGTGTCAGCATTAATTTCAAGCTGATACTATGTAGGATACTTGTCTTGGTCCATAAGTTCTCCATTGATGTATACACACCAGTCATGGTTTGTAAGAATTGCTACGCCGACACGAGTATAAACTTCAACTTCAAAGCTACGGTCTCTATGCTGCCAATCATCAACCTGAGCAGGTCCTTCAAATACAACCTTAACAGGCTTATTATCTCCATTCGGAAAGATGTAAGCGGCAGCAGGATTCATTACATAAGTTTCATTTCTTTCATCAGTAAAGGACTGAGGAAGTTCAACAATCGGATTCGCACGGAATGTCTTAATTCTACCATATTGAGCAATTTCCTCAATGTTACGAGGATTATATACAGGTGTTGCATAACCAGCAGTCTGAGGAAGACCCGGAGTTAGAACGCCATTAATAAGAGTAGAACCATAGATAGGAAGTCCAATTGCATCAGGACCCATAGCACTTACAAATTCAGGTGTTGCATAAATTGTTACGCCGCCATTAGAGCTATAAGTTCTAGCTACCTGACAAAGTTTATCCATTAAGTCAGGGTCGAAACCATTAGAATATGCCTTGTTTGCAGCAGGTCTATCAACTGCATTAACTGCGGCAAGAAGAGCCTTCTGAATTTCTCTGTAGATGGCATCCTGAATACCTTCAATAAGAAGATTACTTGACTCTGCAATATCTTCGTCACCGCAAAGATAACGTTCAAAGTCAATGTAAGCTGCGCCACCGATAGCACGTCCGCCGAGTTCAAAGGTATTACTATCAAGTCTAAAGCTCTCATAAACGCCAGAAAGTGCAACTGTAGTAATAAACTGTTTTGCACGTCTACGTCCAGTCTTAATTACGAACTGAGCCTTAGTCTTAAGCGGTACTGTTTTAATTTCAGCAAATGTACCGATAAATTCTTCAACAGACTTAGGAAGAATTTCAGTATATGCTTCCTGCATAATTTCAAAAAGGTCATTCTTATTTCTTCTATAAGAATTATAATCAGATGCAATCTTGTGGATTTCATCTCTTAAAGTGTCTTTTACATCATTTGTAGAGAACTTAGTAGGGTCAGGACTTGTTCCGTAAAAAGAATGAACTACTAAGTCTTTTACTGCTTTAATATCTACATTAGCCATTATCTTTCTACCTCCTTACCTTACTGTACTTGCGCAGGGTCAATGAACATAATCTTGAAAGAATCTGTATTGTCTGCGTTGTAATATGCTTCTGTTACTACACCAAGAACGCCGCCGATTGCATCAGCAGGAGCAACACCAAGAACGAGTTTACCCTGAGATTCATTTGTTACGCCAACGTAAATAGGAGTAGGATTATTATAACCAGTATTTGTAACTGCGCCTGTAGCAGGATTAATAGTAGACTTTCTACCATTAGCCGCATCTCTCATGGTTGCAATAGTTTCCTTAACCTTATCATAAACTTCATTAGAAGTTACAAGACCACTAAAGATACCTTTTGCATCATCCCAAGCAACTGCATTTGTACAAATTCTCATGCCGGGTTCAACAAAACCGATTCTCGGATTATACTCACCAGCAATCATGCAGAAATTACGTCTGCCGGGTGTGTATTGATTATAAATTCTTTCTGTAGAATAGTTAATTCCCATTTTATAACCTAAATCACTTAAAGTCTTTGTAGGAATAGTTGCAATTTTTCTTTCCTTGTCAATCATAAGGAAAGCACCGTTTTCAGCGACAATTTTACCCTCTGCTACTTCAGTAGGGAGAACTGGGAAATGCGCTGCAAATACATCAGGGTCAAGTTCGCACTGAGATTCGCTCATGCCGGCTCTTGTGAACCAAACTTGGCTAGGTTCAATCTGACCATAACCCTTGCAATCAAAAAATTTAATCGCCATTATTTACTACCTCCGTTCTTATAATTATTTAAAAGTCTAACTACGGGAGATTCTACAATCTTTCCCTCGTCTGGATTGCCGCCTTTATAGAACATTTCTGGCTCATTGTGTCTATTTGCGAAAATTGTTGAATCAGATTCAACTGCGGCAGTACATACTTCTTTCTTGAAGTCTTCAACAGAGAAGTTATCCATATTAGTCTGGAATTGTGCAACTGCAGATTCAGATAGATATTCTTCATATTTTGCAAGAATAGCTTCTTTTCTCTCCTTTTCAACACCTTTCTTAAATGCGACAAGAGAATCTTTCTCAACTGTAATGTCAGAAAGATTTTTCTCCATTTCAACTTTTTCAGACTCTAAAGATGTAACCTTTGCAGTATAATCTGCAATAGTAGTTTCATTTTCAGAAATTTTAGTTTCAAGTTCAGAGACCTTAGTTTCAAGTGCAGAAACCTTAGACTCAAATTCAGCTTTTTCAGACTCTAAAGAAGTAACCTTTTCAGTAGATTCAGTATAAGCTGTATTAGCGGCTTCATAGCCACCAAGAGATTTCATAGCTTCAAGAGCGGCATATTCACTTTCTGTAACATCAACAATAGAAACTGGAACAATTTCTCCAAGTGAAATCTCGTCACCATCTTTAGCATAGTAAACTCTTTCATAGCCACCTTTTAAATTAATGCTAAGAGCATAATCGTCATATACATCAATAACGATACGGTCTTGTACCCATCCACCCTCTTCATTAAAATTAGGATTAGCTAAGCTCTCAATCATCATAGACTTCTGATTATCAGAAATTCTAAATAATGTCTTGTCCATTGTCTTAATCTCCTCCTTTTTACTTGTAGTATTACGTATATAATCAACCAATACCTTAATTTCATCAGGATTGATATGACTAAAGAAAGCAGCACCCTCAAAACAGGGTTCTGTGTCCATACCAAGTACCTAGAGACCAACTAAGCAACCTTTCATAAAGTAATAATAAGGCTGTTTGTCCTCTTCCGAAATTCTCCATTCACCCTTTAAATTACCTCTAAAAATCTCCATAGATTGAGATTCAGTAGGAATGAGCTTTGCTTCGGGGTAAAGTCCAGTAAAAAGAAGAACATCTGCACAAGCGTAACTTCGCACTACGCCATCGTCATCCATATGGTCTTCCCAAGCAAAGTTAGAATCCGCTGGTACTATACCATAGATTCTGCCATCAGTATTATCTTCACCGTGGTCGGTAAAGTCCACATCTTCCTTACTAAAGATTCCTTTTACTGGAACATAAGCTAAAGAAGAAATTAACTAATTCGCAAAATCTTCTGATATATATGTACGGTTTCTATTCATGCCTTTATAGAAAATTCGTACTCGGCATTTAGACATTACGTCTGATACCTATTCCATATTTCCATAGAGGGTCACATCAAGGGTGGTTGGGATTTTATCAAATTCCATTCAACTCACCTCTCTTATATTTCTAAATTACCTTGCGCCGCCGAGGCCGTCCAGGGAAGAACATAATCAAGGACGGCGGCAGAGCAACGTAATTTATTTATCGTCCTTTTTCTTAGTGGAAGATTCAGATTTAGAATCTTTCTTTTCAGTAGTCTTTTTATCGTCTTTCTTCTCGGTTTCTTTCTTTTCGGTTGTTTCTTTCTTTTCGGTTGTTTCTTTCTTTTCTTCTGTTTCCTTTTTCTCCGTATTCTATTCAGTTTTCGTGGTCTTACCAATTGGTTCACCTTGTGCCTTACCAGACTAAGTATAAGAAGATTGAAGCGGTTTTAATACTTCATCAAGGTCTAATAAATCATTTTCAAGGTCTTTTAATGCAGAAAGATTTGTTTGGTCAAGACCGGTAGAAAGTATTGGAGTTAAGAAACTATAACCAAATGAAGCAAGTTCTCTTGCACGAGAAGTATAGTCTGCACTATTATAGTAACTAATAGGTAAAATTAGAAGTTTAAATTTAACTTTCTTATTTTCAAACTTATAATTTAAAAGAGCAGTAAAGAAGTGAGCAAAACGCTAACCTAAAATCATCATCATAGCAAGGTCATTACTAATTGAATAGTTTAAACCAGCTTCTGTTGTAGAAAAGAACAATTCTTTTGATAAGCCGGCAGAAGAATAGATTAAGTTCTGTACGTCTTCAATTTCCGTTTTCTCATCATCATCACTACTCATATCAAGTAATTCAACTTTATTATAAGTAGTTAAAACGTCTACATCAGGATTATTAGCAAGCATCTCTAATGTACCTTCATGCATTTGTTCAGCTTCTTGTGGCTCAAATACCAACTTCATTCCATCAGTTAAAACCTATTGAACTAAAATTTTTCTTAATGCCTGCATATTTCTATCTTTATCAATTTGCTTATAATCATCAAGGTCATCAAGTAAAGGAATAAGGTCAAGGAAGAAGGGTCTTTCTTCAAAATAAGAGAAATAAATTCCCATCTCTGCCGGCAGAAACATCCACTTTGGTCCATTATGGAGTTTATATTTTCGATAAGCCTTATAAATAATTGCAGGATAAGTCTTAAGAATTTCATTTCTTAATTCCTCATCTCTAATCGTATCAAAGAAAGCTAAATTAAGCTCTACAATATCTACATCTTGTGCATTCTTAAAACGACTACGACAATAATCAAAAGGCAAATCTTGAATTACAACGTTCTGTCCTTCATCATGAATTAAACCATAATATGCTCCTTTAACTAAAACTTCCTTTGCAAATAAAGTACATTTACGGTCAATTTGGAAGGTAGTACAAAAATCAGACGCATCATAATAAGTCGCCGCAGTCTTCTTTTCAGCAATATTACCTTTGCCAAGTTTATCTTTTGGATAAGGAACAAGAACCCAAGAGTAGGTTAAAAAAGTAGCATAGTGAAGAATAATTCTTTTATATAGTCCATTTGTAGCAAAGAAATATTCTGATAATGACGCACGTTCAATTGAAGTGCCAGTTCGTACAACTCTTTCAATTTCTTCTCTGGTATAGGTCTAATGTCTTTCCCTATAACTTTTATCATCAGACTTTACATATGCTGCCTATGTAGTAGCAACCATATTTCTAAAAGCCTTTTTAAAATTTTCGAGTTTTTGTTTATTAAAACGGTCAATTTGTTCTGGAGTTAGACCATCTGTATTTACATTCATCGTCTACCACCTCCTGCTCTATAAAATGTGAGTTTACGACAAAGACCTCTATTTTGTTTATGAGCAATTTCTTCGTTCTAAATTTGAACAATTCTCCATACACCCATTTCCAAAGCAGAGAATTTATCCTTAGTCATTCGCTAATTAATTTGTTCTACTGCAATTTGATTACTTACGCCGGTAGGCTTAACTTTCAAGTTCATAATTTCATTAATTAGAATTGAAGTTAATTCATGAGGCATTAATCTTTTAATCTTATCTTCTGGCGACATTCTCTAACCAACTTTAGTTCCTAAAAGTTTTTCTTTTGCTTTTCGCTCTGAAATTAAAAAACTAATTGCGCCGGAATACACAGCAGAATACAATGCACTATGCATCTCACTATTTAATGTAGAATTTGCTTTAATACCATAAAGGATTTTCGGGCAATTGCGAGGTTGAATTAAGTCATATTCATCTCTATTGAAAAAGCCGTAAGCTGGCAGAAACTCTTGTGTGGCTGGGTCAAAGGTTTCTTTAATCATACAATCGGCGAAACCAATACCTAATCCGTTAATATCAATCACAACTTCCTTAGGATTAAATCGTTTAATTAAGCGTTTAAGTTCAAGAACCTAGACATCAAAAACTTTCTCGTCCTCAGTCTTACCAAGTACAAATAAATTAACTAAATTCATTCTATATCGTTCTTCATTAGGGAATACTTTTAAAACTGTTGCTACCGTTTGACAGCCACGGCGAGCAACGTCAACAGAAATTATATAGAAGAAATCTCCATCTTTTCCGCCTCTTACTGTATATTTTGTCTCCGGATTAACAAGGCGGCGATACTATAAAAATTTATCATAGTCAAACCACGCTTCATTGGAACTACCTACGAATCTGCTCATATACTCTTTTGCAAAACCAGATTCACTAAAGGTAGAACTCATTTTCATTTCATTTAAGAAGTCTTTAGACAATAATCCTGTCTAAACCGGCACTCGATAGTCAAAGCCCCAAATAAAAGCATTATGAGGATTAATAATTGATAGTTCCAACATTTCAATTGTTTTATCATAAGCAAAAGTATTTTTGTCTGATGCAGATGAAATCCACATTTGAACTTGTTGCGGTTCTTTAGGATTAACTTCCTAATTTTTCATAGGGCGGTCAACGTTTAACAAAGGAAGAATAATTTCATTAATGTCGTCTGCATCGTGGTCACGGTATTCATCAATGATGCCGGCAGTAGCACGATTACCACGAGTAGAGTTAATAGGTGTCATAATTGTAAGCTAAGACCCGTTTCTAAATGTTAAAGTTACATAGTCAGAACCAAAATTACCTTCTCCCTAAATTTCGCCTTTAAGAAGTGGATAAATTTCCCAAAGCTAATGAATTTTCTAACTTGCAATTTTTGCAGACTGAGCTTTACCGGGAGCACAACTAAAACATCTACTGCCGGGTCTGAAAATACAAATCAACATTAAAGCAAGAATACAAATAAATGATTTACCGGCGGCACGAGGTGCGATAGTAAGTATACGTCCATGACGTAAGCAAGCTCTTAAAAACAAAATCTAAAAGAATTTAAGTCTAAATTTAGAAGTAGAGGGTAAAATTTCTTTTAAATAAAGGTCAGGATAAACGCTCCAAACCTCATAATATTTCTTATAAAGCTCAAAGTTTCGTTCCACCCTTTGCGGCGTAAGGACTACGCCTTTTTCTAAAACTATCCCATTCTTCATATAAGTTTTGCTTTGTCCATGAATTGACGAGTGGACAACATTTATGATGTCTTTTGGTAAAAAAATCTAAGTCGTCATTTTTCATCATCCCATATATCAATTTTGAAATCTTCCTCTTCTAAAGGTGAAGAACCCTATTCTTTCAGATAATCTCTAAACTCTTTCTCATTAAAATTAATTCCAGACAGTTGCGCCGCAACCTTTAAATTTTCAATTCTTTGTTCAATTTCTTCTGCAACACCAGTCTCACCTACATATAAAGCCTAATTCCACATTTTAATATCTTTAAGTGCGAAATCGGCTTCGTCTCTAACCTCTTCATCATAGTAGTCAATTTTAACTCCTCTTTTTTCTAAATAAGCGAAAAGTTCTCCAGAAGAATTTAACTCGTTTGCATCCTTAACTACTTTTGGAGTAAGGTTAGCCAATTTAGAAAGAGAGTCATAAGCTCTAAGGTCTTTATCGAAATCCTCGCCGGCGCGAATTTTATTCTCTATAATTAAAGAAATCTTACAAAGTTTTAAGGCTTGGTCTTCATTCAATGCTCCAACAACATTTTGCGAATTTAGAAGTCCAACATGTAGGTTTTCTAAGTATTCAAGTTCTTCCTAATCATAATTCTTGCCCCATTTCTATTTAAGTTTTTTCTCTTTCGCCGCTCTAACGTTGGGAAGCGCATCTTCAACTCTGTTTTCTTCCTAAACCTATAAATACGCATCATTATACATTTTCCAATCAAGAGTATCATAAGGTTTTGTTCTAAAAATCGCTATATATGTACCAATAGCGTCTTTTCCCTTACTTCTATAAATCTCGTCAAATTTTTCAGGAACAAATGGAACATCTGCCCACTAACACATTTTATCTGCAACATTCCATAGCTCTCCTTTTTTATCTGCCTAATTTAACTAATCCATTAAACATTGGCGACAAATAGGCAAACTGCCACCAAACATTATTGATTTAACAGCAATGTATGCGGCGGTATTCTTTTCTTCTCCGCATCTCTAACATTTTTTTAGTGCCATTAAAATCACCTCCAAATTAAATTAAGACTTCAAATTAAGCCCCCAAATTAAATTAAGACTCCAAATTAAGCCTCCAAATAAAATGTTGCGCCGGCACGCATAAATTTAAAGAAGTTTAGGGCGTTTCTTTAAACTAATGCTATGGCGGCGCAACACCTATGTAGTACCTTTTTTGAAATTTTTAGGATTCTGTACCCCCCTTAGCTACCATGTTATTATTTGCAACCTTAATATCTTTTGCGAGTTTCAAAAGGTCTTTACGTCTTTTTGAATCCTCGCTTGCAAATGCCATGCAAATATCTGTACAAAAGTCTGCAAAATCTTCTTTCTCCTCAACATTTAAAATTTTGCCAAAACCAACAAGGTCAGTAACCTAAAAATCTTTAAAGCAGTTTAATAACTACTCAATCTATTTTTCTACTTTGTTAAAAAACAATCAAATCAACTCCTTTAATTGAGTTGTGCCAACTGAATGGGTCGCGGCGCAACATCATTTCTTCTTCTATGGATATAAAATTGTGGGTGCCCCTTGCCTAATTTCCTTATCACACTACTTACAACGCCCGGTAAGCCCGTCTGCGGCCTTTGCTTTCTTAACAAAGTTACGTGAGTCTCTTAAAAGTTCTCTCCCACATCTATTACAAACTTTCCAAGCCTTTTTATAATCCTTACAAATAAATTCGTCAAAATTAAGTTCAACGGCTTCCTTAATAAGTCCAACTGCCTTATTCCAAATTGTTGAAATATAATTCTCCTAATGGTGAATCCCCAGCTCTTTATCTAAAACTTGTGAAATTTGTTTATTCGGCATCCTCTTTTTCTTGCATTCCACAATCAAAAGTTGTTGCTCGCTCAAATTCGCTTTTTCAATGTAAAAGTCTAAGGTCCAAAGAAGATTATTAAGTAAGGAATCTGGATAATCCTTAATAAAGTCCTAAATTTCTTCATAGTGCTAAATAAGTTGGTAAAGATGGTTTGAATCTCGAAAATCGAAATAGGGTTTTTTCGCCGCCTTTAGTTCTTCAAGATAATCGTCTGTTAAAATCTCCCAAATTTTTGTATTGTCGGTTCTCGGATTCTCGAAAAGATGGTCGTGTTCATAACGTGTGAGGCCGCGCGGGAAGACTGGATAGGATAGGTGTGAATTTGATGGGGTGTCGTGAAATTCGGCTTTGTTCTTTTGCGTCCCCATTGTGGGAAAAGCTGAGTCCCAAAGATAATATTGGGAAGTTCTAAGCTAAATTAAATGATGATTTAGTAAATAGATTTGGTGGGAGTCTAAGTGGGGAGTTTGGGGCTGGAAGGGCTCTTTACCTTCGTTCTATCTTAAAATGTGGGTTAGGTTGTCAATTTGTTCCCAAAGTTCCACCATACCGGGGATTGTAGCGGCTCTCTCCTTATCAATTTGGGGTTTGCCTTTTTTGTAAATAGTGCGATTTTTTTGGAAAATTGTTTCGTCAAAAGTTGGGGATTCGAGCAGTTCTTCAAGGGAAACGGTTCGGTCCTTTTGATAAGAATTGAACTTGGTTTTAATTTGAACCTCTTTGCGGTCGACAATGGATGTGCCGTCTTCGTCTTTTCCATAGAGGACGTAGTTGGTAACGGTTTCGAGTTCTGTTTTATTGAGAGAAGAGAGGTCAATTTGACGCACTGCTTCTAAACGGTCTTTTGCTGAATATATGTTGAAGTCTAATTTAAACTTCATTATCTCACCTCTTTCATTTTGATTTAATTAAATTATAACGGAAAATTGGGGAAAAGTCAAATTAGGGAGTTTAGAGCATAGGGTAATAAAAATTTTTAGTTCTGAATTTTTGGGGTGTTAAAAATTTTTATTTCTGAATTTTTGGGGGTGTTAAAAATTTTGACCCTTGAAAATTTTGTACTAGGCCGGTGGCTTAAAAAATTTTCAAAACTTTTTTCAAAAAAACACACCCCCCCATACCCTTTTTATTTCTAAGGCACATACTCCATTTTCCCTATTTTCTGGGCATACACTCCATTCAATTGGGTACTTCTAAATTGGGGTGGGTATTTTAGGTACTTTTGTTTGAACGTGGGCATTTAACAATTGAGGGTTTTAACAAACAGTGCTGTATTAATAACAATAACTTTTATTATCAGCGTTTCTATTTTAAAGAGAGTTGTTAATAACAACAACTTTCTTTGTGAGCTACGTTTATTAGAGAGAAGAGCAGCACACAAATTAATAGTGTATGAGCTACATTTCTACGTTGTGCCGCAATCAGCAAGCTGAAAGAGTGCTTACAGCTTCAGCATAGCAGTGAGCTACAGTTCTACACTAACAGCATGCGGCAAGCTGTAACAACAGCACTGACAGCGTCAACTGCATCAGCGTGTAAGCTGTGTTCAGCGTCAGCTGCGTTCAGCGTGTAAGCTGCGTTCAGCACACTAACTCAATTAAGCTGAATAGAACATTTGTTCTATTTAATTAAATGATAGTAAACGAACGATTAAATTTAAATTATTGCGTTCAGCTACATCAACAGCAAGCGAAAACGATTAAGTCCATTTTAGTTCACTCAACAGCACGATCAGCAACGAAAACGATTAAGTTTTATTTGTTCAGCACTCAACAACATATTGATAAATTAATAACAATCAGCATTGTAAAGAAGCAACTTTGTTAAAAAAATAACAATCAGCATTTAGTTTTCTTATTATGGTACAGCTTTTATTTATATACATATTTCTACATCAACAACAGCACAAATTAAATAGTTGTATCGTTCAGCCACGATCAGCACCAGAACATTTGTTCTATTAGATAGAACAATAACAGCATTAAATAGATTATGGTTAAATTGGATTAAGTATAATTGAATTGTATTAAAATAGTTTATTATGTTATATAAATTGATTATTATAATTTATTGTTGTGATTGTAATACAGCATTTATTTATTTTATTATTTTATTTATTTTTATTGTACTGCATTTATTTATTTTATTATATACTATATTTATATACAGCATTGTATAAATAGTACAGCACAACACGACAACAGCATGACAGCAACAACAGCATAACAGCAACAACAGCATAACAGCAACAACAGCATAACAGCAACAACACAATAACACAATGACATAAACAGCAACAACATAATAACAATGATAATAATAATATAATGATAATAACACAATCAGCACAACAACATTGATAATAGTATAATAACAATACACAATCAGCACAACAGCATTGATATATATAGTATATAATGTATACATTATATATATTATATGTATTATATATTATATTATATATTATATATACTATATATACTATATATACTATACTATATATACTATACTATATATGCTATACTATATATACTATACTATATATACTATACTATATAGCATATAGTACTATATATAGTACTTATATAGAGGTACTTATATAGAGGTACTTATATAGAGGTACTTATATAGAGGTACTTATATAGAGGTACTTAAAAAAACGCCTATTTTAAGCCGTTTTCTGGACAGCAAAAAATGCCTATTTTCCTATTAAAATTTCGGGCGGGTCAAAACCTACTATTCCTATAGGTTTAATAGGAAAAGTCGGAAAAAAAAATCGACCTCTATTTTTTGGGAAAAAGTTTGTTAAAAAAATAACAAATTTTTCCGAAATAGAAAAAGCCGGATAAATCCGGCTCTTTTTTTAATCATCAATTTTAATAACTTTACCGCCAACTTTTTTAAGGTGCGTTAATTGGTATTCATTGGCAATAGTTGCTTTTTCAAATTTTGCTTGAATTTTCATGCCTTGATATTCAAAGTCCGGTGCAGTCCAGAAATCAGTTTTATCTTTTTTCCATGTTTTGCCGGTCAGCTTTTCAACAGCGACTTTTTCAAATGCCTCTCCATAGTTATATTTTCCAGCTCTTGCATTTTCAAGTTCTGCCAAAGTACAAAGAATCTGACAGCCGTCTTTCAGATATTCGCTGATATAGCTTTTTGTGGGCTTAAACTTAATGCACTTTTTAGAAGTTGCTTTTTTGCTGATTGAACCAGAACTTGCAGAGTCAATTTTAACAGCCGGATAAAGAATATCAGCAGTAACGATTTTGTAGCATACGTTCGCACCGTCAATAAAGCCCAGCATATAACGGTCAGCGGCGGAAAATTCTTCATAGAGTGCGAACATTTCATTTACTTTTTTCTGATTTTCAAGACTTACAGCCATGTTAATTACCTACTTTCTTAATGTGGAGCGTTTCGCTCTTTGCTTTACCTTATGTATATATTATAGCATACTTTCAGGGATTTGTCAAGGGCTTTTTCAAATTTTCTTTAAAAAAAATTACTAAAAAAAGAGTTCTTTTTTTTGTGTATTTTGGCAAGGCGGTTTTGACCGCCTTGCTTTATTCTTTTTTATTCTTCTTCTTCTTCTTCCATGATATAGATTCTGTTTTCTCCATATTCTAAAATATAATAGAGTTCATATTCAGAACGTTCTATAACTTCATAGCCAAACTGCTGAAGCATAGCAACGATTTCTTCAATGGTCTCAAAAGTTTCTTCACCAGCGGAAACATAAACGGCAAAAGCAAGTTCTCCATAAGATTCGATTTCAACACCAGCGTATTCAGCAACCATACCAGCAAGCATTTCAAGAGAAATAAATAACATAAAAATCAATCTCCAATCTGTTTTTTGTTTTTCGGTTTTCCTTTACCTTATGTATATATTATATCACACTTTCAGGGATTTGTCAAGGGCTTTTTTCAAATTTTTTTAAAAAATTTTCAAATCGGCACTTTGCACAAAAAACTTTCAACTTGTTAAAAATTTTTGTACATTTTGCACATACCCGCTTTTTGTTTCTGATAGGCGGACAGCTGTTTATCAGGTGCGGACAGAACGGCGCTGCTGTCTGTCCGTCCAGCACGCACATTTGTTTGTCCAGCACATACACTTTTCTGCAGATTCGGGCGGGTCAATTCCTACTATTTCTATAGATTTAGTAGGAATTGAACCGCTGAAAACAGCGGGTTCACCGCTGTTTATGTCAGTTCAGTTTCCAAATTTTTACGCTTTTAGCATTCTTGAATTTCTTCTTTAATGCCGTATGCAGTTCGCAGGCAACGTCCCAACTTTTAGCACTCCAGCTTAATTCCATACCGTTTCTAAACTTTACTTTGATTTCAAACATATCATTCACCATTCTTTCATTGATTTAGGGCTTTTCCCTATGTTCTTATTATATCACATTTTGCTGATTTTGTCAAGTACTTTTTGAAAATTTTTTTTATTTTTTTTGCGTTTGTGTTTAGCTTAATCGCTAAACACAAACTGAATAACTCTATTTTCTACAATCAGATTCCAGAACTGCACTCCATTGACCGTTCTGATGAATTCCATCTTCAAGCCGTATTCAGAGCGGACAGCGGTCAAAAAAGTAACGACTCTTGAAACAGCGTTTTCGGTCAGCGGTTCGATTTCAGCAATAGCAAGAGGATTTCCAAAAGTATCGAATGCAATAACGTTCGTTTCCGGAATTGTAGCAAGAGCATTCACGATTTCAAGATAGATTTCCATAAGTTTTCACCTTTTACCCTTCAAGTTTATTTTCTTTTCTCAATTCGTCTGGACTTCTTTTGTTGTCACCTTTTATTTTGTCATGTCGTGTTTTCCTTTACCTTATGTATTTATTATAGCACATTTTCAAGCGTTTGTCAAGGGCTTTTTTAAAATTTTTTTAAGTTTGTGCAATCTGCACAAATTCAACAACTTAATTTGTGCAGATTGCACGCCCTCTTATAAGAGGGCTTTCAGTGCATCAATCATAGGAATTTTTGCCCGAAAATAGGCATTTATTGCAGTCCGTCCAGTTTGTTCCCATTCTGTGCGATTTTTAGTAGAATCATCTACAAGAATATCATCAGCAGAATTTGCAAATTCAGTCTTGCTAATTTCCGGCTTTACTATGTGGATTTCGTCAGCATAGGGGAAATATTTTGCAAGCCATGCTTTTTTTACTTCTACAGTCTTTCTGATAAATTCAGCAGAACAATCAGTACCAGTATAAGAGATAATACCAATTTTCCAGCCGTCAGCCTTAAGTGCAGAAATCACATTCTTCATTTCGTCAGCCTTAAAAAGAGGACTTGCAATTTCATAAGGCGTGCTATCTTCTTTAGCAAGGGCATCTTTAAAGCCCTTAACGAAAAACAGACCTGCAAGTGTACCGTCCATGTCAAAAAATAATGTTTTCATAAAATCGACCTCATTTCAATTTGTTGTGTTTTCCTTTACCTTATGTATATATTATATCATACTTTTAAGGATTTGTCAAGCCTTTTTTTAAAAAAAATTAGAATTTTTTTAAGTTTGTGCAACTTGTATAAAGTTTTCAACAATTTCATGATTGTTTTGTGCAATTTGCACAAATTTCAAAAATTTCAAAAAAATTTGCAAAAAGTACTTGACAAACGAGCGGAAATGTGATATAATAGAATTACAGTCAAGGGAAACAATAAAGAGTTTCTACAACAACGGTACACCGGACTGGGAACGGAAAAACGAAACCTGACTATATACCTATACTCAGAGTATAATAGCAAAAGCGAAAAATGGCTATATACAGCCATTTTTCGCACTCATTTTTTGAATATTACAAATAGTAAATATGAATTAGTTAAAATTTCTAATTTTTCGTTTCACTAACTTACTTGCTCAGATGGCTATATATAGCCATTTTTAAGGTATCGAGTTAGCCTTTGCTAACTCATCAAATAACAGCTTACAAAATTTTTGACACGATCGGCGCAGTTTCTACCAGCTAACAACCAGAAATGGCTATATTGCGAGGTTTCAGAGATTTTAGTTAGCCTTTGCTAACTCACTCAGCGAACATATGTTCAGCGAAAAAATTGTACAATTTACACAAAAATTTTCAACTTTTTTAAAAAATTTTGTGCATTTTGCTCCATTAGCAGAGGCTAACTGAACCAAATATGAACAAATTGTAAATTTTCCGCTCAAAAAACATAGAGTTAGCATAGGCTAACTTTTTGAATTGGAAAAACGGCTGTTTTCAGCCGTTTTCCGTTTCCGTTTCCGTTTTTGGTAAAGAGGGGATAAAGCCCCTCTTTTTAATTATTAGCAAAAACTGCATTTCTGATTCTTACTGTATAAATATAGTTTGTGTATTCGTCTGCATATTCTTCACAAATAAAATCAGTCTTTTCAAATCCTAAATTTTTTAACTCCTGAATTAAGTCATTTTCTGTTTTCATAACCTCTTGAATTAAATCGTATCCATACATACCTTTTTCACCAATCTGGAAATAGAAATCAACTTCTTTTGATTCAATCTTACTTACAAGATTCATTTCAAACAAGTTTTCTAAAATAGTGCTTACACCATACAGCATATAAATCAATCTCACTTTCTGGACTTTGTCCGGCTTGTTTTCTTTAAGGGCTTTTCCCTTTTCCTTATGTATCTATTATAGCATACTTTTAAGGATTTGTCAAGGGCTTTTTTGAAATTTTTTTAAAAATTTTTCGATTTGTGCAGAATGCACAATTTCTAAACAGTCTTTTGTGCATTCTGCTATTCGTTTGAGCGGAAGGACTATTTCAGGGGATTTCCGGACTTATTCCGGAAATCTGTATCTTGTTTCAGTCCGCTTGTTATAATATTTTCCGTTTTCAGTGTAGCACATGCCCACGCCCCCAAAATTTACCGTGTCCATTTTGTCGCCATATTTCGCCATAAATTCAGCGTATTCAGTGCCGGAAATTTCGATTTCAACAGTCTGCTTATCAATTACGATTTCAGGAACATTCTTTACAAGAGTTCTGATGAAATCAGAGTTAAGCAGATTCTTGACAGCCTTAGCAGTGAACCAGTTACCGCCAAATTCAGCTTTTACCATTTCGATTTTTGTTTCAGTTGCCTTTGTCATAAGTCTTTACCTCTACTTTCTTTATTTGAGCATTTATGCTCTTTGCTTTACCTTATGTATTTATTATAGCATACTTTTAAGGATTTGTCAAGGGCTTTTTTGAAATTTTTTTAAGTTTGTGCAAACTGCACAATTTCAACAGTTTAATTTGTGCAGTTTGCATAGTATCCGGAAATCCCTTAAATAAGGGATTTTCCAGAAAGTTTTTCAAGAAGTGCTACCGGACAAACATTACTTGCACTTTTACCAAAAAATTTCAATTGCGTTGCATATCCATTATAAATAATGTCAGGACTTTGTGCAAAATTTTTGTTGTCAGGAGTTTTATTAAACAGTGTTTCAAGTTTGTTTCCGTTTGTTTTTCCGGTTGTTTCATTCCATTGAGTTTGAGTGCAAAGAAGAAACGGATTTAATGCAAGTAAATTTTTCAATCCAGTGTTAGCACGGATTATTATTTTTCCACCGTTACTGCTACCGCTTGCCTTATCCAGTTTAGCAAATTTCCAGAAAGCAGAAAAGTCAATCAGTACACCATAGATATTGCCGTCTGTATTCTGGAATGCAATCAGGTACTTTTCGGACTTGCTGTATTCGTGGTAAATTTCACCACATTTAACAAGTAATTCTTTCTTTTCTGCTACAGTCATTTCATTCAGATTTTTCATATAGACAACCCACTTTCTTTAAATATGTTTTGGGGTATTTCCCCTCTCTACATTTACTATTATATCACATATTCAAGCGTTTGTCAATACTTTTTTTGAAATTTTTTTAATTTTTACACTTTGCACAAAAACTGTACAAATTAAAGTATCTGTATTATGCAAATTGCACAACTTTGTATTTAATTTTAATAATCAGGCTCGCAAAATTTTTCCGGTTGAGCGGAACACTATAAAAAATAGTAGTAGCTGAATAAAAAATTTTAATGGAGAAAGTTTTCAACAATTTTTGTGCAAAATGACGAATGTTCCACGTGAAACATTTGAGTTAGCATAGACTAACTAGAGACCTTGAAATGGCTATTCTACGTTGTTTTGTAAGTTAGCATAGGCTAATTCGAGCGAATGGCTATTCTACGCTGTTTCTACGATTTTAGTTAGCCTAGGCTAACCAGGGACCGATCCTATTTTCCCCCCTTCGACCTCTAAATTTCACCCGGGCGCAAAATTTATCCCCATAATTCGCCAAATTTTAAAAGTCTCTGTGAGCTACGTTTATGAGCTACAAAATGGCAGAACGCAACTCCAGTGAGCTACGTTCTGCTATTTAAAATTTTAATTAATTTCAATAAGAATATAATGTTCGTATTTCCAGCTTCCATAGGTGAAATCTTCATCTTCAATTAAATCCAGCACGATTTGTTCAATATCTTCACCACTACCAAGCGGATAAGTCACACTAATTGTATCATACTCCCACTTAATTCTACAGTGAATTGTACCGCTGTTAATCATTCCATTCAGCTTATTGTATAAATCAAGCTTTGTCATTTTAAATTTCTCCTCTCAATTATTTATTGTTTTTCCGAACATCAGACAGCATAAAGAGAATTTGCAACGGAATCAGTCTTGCAACATCTTCAGGACAGAGATTCTTGTTAGTCTTAATGAAATCTTCTGTAACAGCATTATAGCAGTCATTGCAGACAATATAATTTTCTTTGCCGACAGAATTATCATAGTTACAGTACCGCTTGCAAATTTCGCATCTCATTAAATCCATATTGTGTACCTACTCTTTCTTTAATTTATTCCAGTCTTTCCCTTGACTGTAATATAATTATATCATATTTTAAGAAATTTGTCAATAGTCAAATTGCACAAACTTTCCTTTCGCCGCCATACATAAATTTGTGCAATCTGCCTATGCGCCCGGGCGCGGGGGCAATTTTGCCCCATATTTAGCCATTTAATACACCTGATAAGATTCTTCTGTAGGTCTGATTAAAACGCTAAAATCAGCCGTTTTTTCGTTCATCTCCATATACACATGAATATATGCAGTTTCTGAAAAGTCCAGTTCATAGGCACGACAGCATTCACCATTAACGAAATCAATTTCATAATAAAAATATTCGTTGTATTCTTCCGGCTTAAAGTTTTCTGCTACAATTTCCATAACATCAGATTCACCAAAGTGCATTGTATTTCCATTCAGCACATTATAAATATAACGCTTACGGACAGAAACAGCATCTACTACAGACAGTACACCATCACCATTAAAATCCAAATGAGGATAATATTCGTTAGCAACAACAGTCTCCATGATACTTTCAGCAATTTCTTCTGAATACCAGCTATAATAATTATCAGCCGGAATAGGCTTTACCATATTCAGAACAGCAACAGCAGACGTTAAAATAGAAATAATACCCATAAAAATTTACCTCTAACTTTCTTTTTATTATCAGTCTTTCCCTTGACTGTAATATAATTATACCATATTTTTATTTGAAAGTCAATAGTCATTATACACAAACTTTTATTTAATTTCTGTTCACTTTTCTTCATGTTCAATCCCTATAATATCATAAATAATTTTGATAGATAAGTCAAATTTTTAAGACCCCATACTTATTATTATTGATAAGAAATTTTTTAGACCCTATAAGTAAAAGTTGTTGCGCCCGGGCGGATTTGTGCAATCCGCCTAAAAAATAAACAGACCCCTCTAAAAAACTATACAAATTGCACAAACTTAAAAAATTTTTGAAAAAGCCCTTGACAAAATTAAAATTTTATGATATAATATAAGTACAGTAAAGGAAAGGAGATGGCTCAAATGAGAGGTCGTCATTTCAGTTGGAAAAATTTTAGCAAGTTTGTAGGTGCTACAATTGCGGTTATTTTCTGGGTATGGATTTTCTGGTCTTTTATAGACGTAAATCTGCACAATGAAAAGCATTATGAATACCCCTCTGAATACAATGCATTTGTTCTGTACTATAATCTGTTAGAATCTGCCACAAGATAAGAAAGTGAGGAAAACACAATGAGAAAGAGAACTGTAGTAGAGAGAGTTTTTAAGTGTTCCGTATGCGGTACTAAGGCAATCGCATACAAGAAGTCAAGTCATAGAACTGGAGAGGGACACCAGAAGCACATGTGGTGTTATAAGTGCATGGCAAGAACAGCATTTATCCAGCAGTCTAAGTGGGATTAAGGGCTATTTTTAGCCCTTATCCCCACCCCAAAATCTGCGCCCGGGCGCATTTGTGCAAAATATACAATTTATGCCCCTCTAATTTGTGCAAGTATACAAATCTTAAAAAAGCCTATTGACAAATTATAGAAGTTGTGGTATAATATATATGTAAGGTAAAGAAAACCACAAAACAAAATTGAAAGGCTGGTATTAACCATGAAAGAAGTAACTACTTATATTGCAGAAGACGGACTGGAATTTTCCACTAAAAAAGCTTGTCAAAAATATGAACAAATTGTAAGTAAAGTCGGCGGAGATATAGAAGAACCAGTTAAAATGATTAAAGAACTTTGTCGTTCTATGTCTTGCTGTGATGAATGTCCATATTATGCCCCATTCTCTTGCACCTGTCGTTTTGGTATTGTAGACCCTCAACAATGGAGCTTTTAACATCTTAGCCCTCTATTAAGAGGGCTTATGATGTTTATAAATCAAATTTATTGCGCCCGGGCGCATTTGTGCAAGTTGCACAATCAGCTCCCCTCTATAAATAATCTTTTGTGCAAAACAGAGAAACAGCAAAAAACCTATTGACTTTTCTTTAAAAGTATGATATAATATAAGAGTAGTAAGGGGAAAGAGAGGAACGGAACGAAAACCCGATACTCTCTCTACCCAAAGCCTTATCACTGCTATATGCAGAGATTGGAGTATTTCTCATGAAAGACGTACTGAGAACACCCGTTACCCGTACCCTCCCCTCTGGTGTGAAGATTACTTTCACTTCTCGCCGTGAACTTGAAAAGTTTGACGACGAACTCCGCAAGGCGGTTGAAAAACGCCGTAAGGAAGCCGAATCCGGCATCTCTCCGGACGGCAAGGACGTTGAATTTACTCCTGATTTCACTTGCTAAAGCGTGTCCCCACCTTGTGTGGGGACTTTTCCCTACACTTTAGCACTTTAAAGCGTAAAGCCGCCCGGGCGCAAGGGCAATTTTGCCCTTATATCGCCATTTTTTAGAATATACGCTTAGTAATTTCCGGTTGCCAGCCAGCGACTTTCTTAAACTGTGAGTAATATTCCGGCTTAGTAGACAGAGTAATATATAAATGACCGTATTCATAGTTATAAATTTTATAAGCGTACTTGCTTTCAAAAACCACGTCAAAGCAAACAGAACGCAAATAGCAGACAACAGCAAGCAGAATTAAAATTAAATACATAAGCTTTCCTCCTTAGAGTGTAGAGGGGACAAAGCCCCTCTTATTTTCCGATACCATAGAAGTTGACAGTCATATAATATCTATCTTTGATTGTGTCATACTTAATACAGCCGTTGTCAGTAAATACGGTCAGTGTTTTGTCGGTCATTGTTTCAGAATCCTTGTGACCGTAAACCTCTCTGAATTTCATATACAGAGCGTTACGAAATTCGTCATAGCCTACAGAATAAGTCGTGTTACCGCACAGAGTACCATAGAAAAGGTCATAATGGCTTTTAATGTTGACGAATGCAAGCAGACAGCGGACAGCTTTAATAATACTCATAGAAGTGTACCTCTCATTTCTTTTATTCAGTCTTTCCCTTGACTGTATATATATTATAGCATATTTTCAGGGATTTGTCTATTCGCAAAATGCACAAACTTTAAGTGTTGAATTTGTGCAAAATGACGATGCGCCCGGGCGCAAGCCCAGAAAGCCCTATGTTTAGGGCTTTTTAGCTTTCGTCACAATAATTGTGCGGTCTTTGTGAAGTTTCTGGAGTTGCTGTGCAATGCGTTCCGCTGAAGCCTTGTCTTTAGTGGAATGAATTGTCAGGCGAATAGAACCGATTTTCTCAACTACATTATACATATGCTTTACCTCCTTAAAACGACAATAAGAACTCTACAGAACAGCCGAAATTCAAGGCAAGGAAAATTCCGTTAATAAGTGCCGGAGCAATTACTTTTCCCTTAATGCTGTCAGTCAGTCCGATTGCAGAATTTACCACAAATACGAAACTTGCAAGCGGATTTCCAATCCAACACAGACCTGCGGCGATAGCACACAGAAATACAGATACATAATCAATCTTACGCATTATCAGCATCCTCCTTAACATTCTTGCCGGAACGGCGTACACGGCGATTAGCAACCTTGACACGGGTTCTCTTATTATAGATGTCAGAAACCCATTTGCCCATAGTATTCTTTTTGTAAGCGTTATTCTTCATAAGCGTACCTCTTTTCTTTGTCGTTGTTTCTCTTTACCTTACATTATATATTATAGCACATATTAGAGCAAATGTCAAGGGCTTTTTGAAAAATCAGCATTTTGCACAAAAGGCAACACTATATATTGAATAAAGTATACAAGTTGCACAATGCGCCCGGGCGCAGTCAGCTTATGCTAACTATAAAACTTAAAAAACGGCTATCTCTAGCCGTTTCTTATATATTTTGTATCCTTATATCTCAATAAACATGACCGTATGCCCGTATATGTCAGAATATTTTAATCCCCATGTACGCTTCTGTATCAGCTTAAATCCGAGCATTTCAAGAGTTTCTTTTACCTCTCTGGTATGTCTGCTGATTTGGGCTTTATATTCGTCATAGTCAAAAGAGGTCTTTCTTAAATCACAAGTTATCATTACACTGCCTGCACAAGGACTTAATTCAGCAAGATAACAAGATTCTAAAGCACGATAATCTGATAAACTTAACATAATTAACACCTTAACCTTTCAAGTTGTTTTCCTTTACCTTATGTATTTATTATACCACAACTTTTAGAATTTGTCAAGGGGTTTTTTGAAATTTTTTTTAATTTGTTACTTTGCACAAAAAGAAAGTTAAACTATCAATTAAATTATACATATTGCACAAAGAGCCCGGGCGGTCAGTCTATGCTAACTATAGAATTTAAAAAACGGCTATTTCTAGCCGTTTCTTTGTCCTCAATCAATCATAATAGTCAAATCAGAAAAGTCTATTATATAAGCCCCTCTCCAATTATGATAGTCATTGATTCCCTTACCAGTTAAAGTATTAACAGAATTCACATAATCAGCAATAGCATTGTAAAAAGCGTCATAATCTGTGCAAAAGTTATTGTCAATATCAATAGTAATCCAATCGATAGAATCTCTTGTGACTGCAAAGAAAATTCCGTACTTAGCGAAAATTGTGTATAAATCTGTTAAAGTCTTTGTTAAAGTGTTCATAATAAATTACCTCTACTTTCTTTATTTGAGCATTTATGCTCTTTGCTTTACCTTATGTATTTATTATACCACAACTTTTAGAATTTGTCAAGCCCTTTTTAAAAATTTGTCACATTGCACAAAAAAGTTTATTGTATTTAGACAAATTGCACAAACCGCCCGGGCGCAGTTAGCTTATGCTAACTGCGCAACATGGAGAAAAGGGCGATTTCTCGCCCATTTCCTTATTCCAGATAGTCGTCATAGATAGTGATTTGTACGTCACCGCATTCTTCCACGTCAACAACAACCTGACAGCCGTATTCTTCAATCAGGGAACGGACGTAAGCGAAAAATTCGGATTCAGCAACCTCTGCTGTTTCGATATAACGGAAGTCGGAAGCCTTAAAGATAGTAACATTCAACATAGTTAATTTCTCCTTTTTGATTTAGTGTTTGTCTTTACCTTACATTATTATTATATCATATCCAGACTAATTTGTCAATAGTCAAAATGCACAAAGATTTTTAACAAATCTGCATGCGGTTTTGTTCAATTTGAACAAAACCGCCCGGGCGCAAAGCCTATTACTCCTATGGTTTTAGTAGGTTTAGTATATCAAGAAAAGCCCCATATAGGGGGCTTTTTCTCAATACATGGCTTCTTGATAGCTAATAAAGAGAGAGGCAACTACTGCCGGATTTACGCCAAACTTAGCGATTTTTTCAGGATTTGCAGTCAGGTCAGCAAGTACCTTTTCAGCCGTTTCCTTAGAACCGCATTCACAGAGCAGAAATCTGTCGCATGTAGTTTCCCACTTAGTACCCTTATTGTAAACAGAGGGCTTAACGGACTTGTAGCAGATAACATAAGTATTCATAGATTATTCTCCATTCTGGACAGTACGTCCGGTTAGTGTATGTGGGGTTCGTTCCCCTTACCTTATGTACTAATTATATCACATTTCTTGTGATTTGTCAAGGGGTTTTTAAAAAAAATTTTTGTTTCTACGTTTTGCACAAATTCAAGACTTTCAAATGTCTATTCTTTATGCAACTTGCACAAACCGCCCGGGCTCAGCAAATTGCACAAAAATAGTATAAGAACTTTGTGCAAAATGACTATTGACAAATTAAAAAAGATGTGATATAATATTATTGTAAGGTAAAGAGAGAGTACCTAAAGGGCAGACTCCGTAAGGCTCTGTAGGAACAGTCCCGCAAAAACTTTAGTTACTCCTCTATCTTACAAAAATTTGTGCAATTTGACTATTGACAAATTAAAAAAGATGTGATATAATATATAATGTAAGGTAAAGACAAAGCAAAGTCAACAAAGACTATAAAATGAGAAAGTAGGTATTCTATGATGCTTTATATCCCCTATGTTACAGATGATGATGATTATACCCCCTCTTGGACTGGAAACGTTAGCTATCCAACTATTACAATTAGAGGAATTTTCACAACAGAAGAAAAGGCAAAGGCTTCCATTTCCGGCTGGAGATATGAAAATGATAACTATGATATTATGAATTATTATATTGATGATGAATATATTGAAGAATATTTTTCAGACCGTGAAGATGACGAAATAAAGGAAATTAAGTCACTTGACATAGACTATGAAGGAAAGAATTTGACCGTATTTATTGATAATCATTATGGTAATTATGATATAGATAAGGCTTATGATGAAGATTATTCCGCTGTATATGATGAACACGGCTATTTAGGCGTTACAGACTATTAAAAAAGCCCTCTTTATGGGGGCTTTTCTTATTATACAGAGAGTTATTGCGCCCGGGCGGTTTGTGCAAGATGCTGAAAGTTTTCAATACATCAGGTCAGGCAGCTGTGCAGATTGCACAAACTTAAAAATTTTTTCAAAAAGCTCTTGACAAATCCTAAATTGTATGGTATAATATATATACAAGGTAAGGGAACGGACAGCAACGGCGGCAGCCGCCTGACGGCTCTCCGGTCTCCATCTAAAACTGAATAGGAGGTACTATCCCATGTGATACCCACAACTGAATATAATAATTGAGTTGACAGAACGTCAATTCTGCGCCACAGCCCACCCCTTAGGGGCGCAAGGGATTGAGATTACTCTCTCTGAATGCGGGCACGGTTAGACCGGAGGGGCATGGTCTAACCACAATAAAATTAAATTCTTTTTCTCTACCTTAAGGAGGTACAAGCTTATGTTTACAAATATTACTTTCAACAATCAGCCGCTCACCCATGAAATGGCTATCCGCCTGATGTTGGCAGAAGTTGATGCCGAATACGGCGAATATGACTGTCCAAAAAACGGTCATACGCAGGCGGAAAGCTTTGCCGCCACCTTTGAGGTGTGCCTGCAGGCTCTCCTCTGGAGAGAGGAAGATGAAAAGGCGGCCTCTGACCCGGTGCGTTAATACGCACCATTTTAATGCACTAAAGTGCGCCCGGGCGCAAAACCTATTAAACCTATAGGAATAGTAGATGTTGGCCTAGATCAGGGCCCCGACCCTCACTCTTCGACTGCGTCCAACCCGGGCGCAAAATTTTTTACCCATATATCGGAATTTCTCACTCCGTGTGAGCTGCAAACCCGGGCGCAAAATTTTTGCCTATATATCGCCATTTTTAAAGCGTCTGTGAGCTGTGAATTTGCACAAAACACAATCAAATTTGTGAAGAAATTTGTACAACCTGCACAAACTTTTCACCTCACTTTATCCCCATATATAGAGAAAAATTCCAGCCTCCAATTTGACAAAATTAAAAATCTATGATATAATATATATACAGTCAAGGGAAAGAGAACAGAACCCCGAACGACTGGTTGCCGATTCCGGATAGGCAAAATAAACAAATTGGCTTTAAAAAGTTTATGCAACTTGCCAATTGACTTTTCCTTAAAAATGTGCTATAATAATAGTACAGTAAAACACAAGAGGGATTGAAAAGTAAAGACAAGGCACGGAAAGTAAGACCTTGAAACTGACTGAATTTCCCTGACTGCCGTAAGGCAAGAAAGTGAGCGTTTTTATGGCAACTACAGCTAAAACTATGACCGAACGTGAACTCCTGACCGCTATTGTAGAGGGTAAGGAAATTACTGCCGAAATGGTCGACAAGGCTCAGGCTATGCTGACCGCACTCGATAAGAAGAACTCTAAGCGTAAGGAATCCGGCACTAAGACACAGAAAGAAAATGCCGAAATTAAGGCACAAATCCTCGAAATGATGGACGTAGGCAACTGCTATACAGCTAAGGAAATCGCTGATGTTATGGGCTTTTCTACACAGAAAGCCTCCGCACTCCTCGGACAGCTTGTCACTGCTGGAGAACTCGAAAAGTCCGAAGTTAAGGCAAAATCCGGCAAGGTTATTGGTTACTCTCTCATTACTGCCAAAACTGCCGAAACTGCTGACGAATCCGAATCCTGATAAGAAATCCCCCTATATGGGGGATTTTTCCGTATCTACAAAACCACGCAATATAGCCATTTCTGGGCTTGCGCCCGGGCTCTTTGTATAAGTTGCACAATTTATAGGCAGTCGGCACAACATTTTTGTGCAATCATATAAATTTCTAAAAACCTATTGACAAATGACAAAAGTTGTGATATAATATATATGTAAGGTAAAGAAAACCACGACCAGTAAAGGAGAAAATTATGAATACTTACAAGTACATTTCTTTTAACACCCCTGACTATTTCGGCACATACTTCTATGTTAAGCTGACTGAAACTGACAGCGAAGCCACATTCCAGAACTTCCTTGAAGATGCTTTTACTTCTTTCCAGAATTATGTTGCCGACTGCATGGAAGGCGAAGCCTATGACGAATATGCTGACGAATATGGACAGTTGGTAGATGAAATCGGTTATGAAGAAGCCCTTGACGAATACCGCAACCGTTGCTATATAGAAGAAATTCGTGACGTTCCGAAAAACGAAGTTCCTGATACAGGAGTCCCCTATACAACTGATGACGGCGAGCATATTGAGTTCTAAGGAGAAACGGCGGAATACCGCCGTTTTCTTATATCCCCCAAAATGACACAATATAGCCATTTTTAATTTGCGCCCGGGCGCATATACTCCCCGTATAATAAATTTCCTTAATCCCCCTATAAATATTATTTATTATACGATTCGTATATGCCCCGGCATCTTGCACAAAAAATAAACAAAAAAATTCTAATTCTTTGGTGAAAATACCACTTGATTTTTTTCGTATTCTATGCTATAATAATATTACAGTAAAGATAAAGAGGGCAACGGCAACAAGCCCCTTCCCCTCTGTTTACTGTCGCACTTCTGCCGGCAAGTTGTGCAAAATAAACAAATTGGCTCTGCAAAGTTTGTGCAAAATACCAATTGACAAAATTCAAAAAGTATGTTATAATATATACATACTAAGAAACACGGAGAAAACAGAATACTACAAGGCATGGAAATAAGACCTTGCAAGTGCTGTTATCCCCCTACCCCGTTTAAATACGGAGATTGGAGCTTTTCTATGGCAACTACAGCTAAAACTATGACCGAACGTGAACTTCTGACTGCTATCGTAAACGGTGAAACCATTACCGCTGAAATGCAGGAAAAAGCCTCTGCTATGCTGACCGCACTTGACAAAAAGAACGCTAAACGCAAAGAATCCGGTACAAAAATCCAGCGTGAAAATGGCGAAATCAAGGTAAAAATCGTTTCTGCTCTGGAATCCGGTGAAATCGAAGTCAACGAAAATGGCTATGCTACTGCAAAATCCGTTGCTGATTATCTTGAAGTATCTACTCAAAAAGCCTCCGCACTTCTGAAACAGCTTGTTGACAGCGGTGAACTGGAAATTGCCGAAATCAAGGCAAAATCCGGCAAGGTTAAAGGCTACCGCCTGCCGGAAGAAGTCGAATCCGAATCCGATAACGACTGATAAGCCGGAAAATCCCCAGAAATGGGGATTTTTCCGTTTCTGTATACTTTAGCACTTTAAAGCCCCACCCTATACGAATCGTAATTTTGGCTATATATAGCCAAAAATACAATCTGTAAACCCCTCTAAAAATGGCTATATATAGCCACTTCTGGCTCGCGCCCGGGCGCTTGTGTAGATTGCATAAATTCTGGACAAAAGAAAAAGAAATCTTTGTGTATTTTGCGAATAGACAAATCACAAAAAATGTGATATAATATATAATGTAAGGTAAAGAAAAACTTAACACCGCTTAAAGCGGAGAATGGAGATTGCCCTATGGCTATTACTGTTAAACTCGCACCCGTTGTAAACTCTACTGTTAATGCATGTGTTCTGCCCTCTACAATCAGTATTATGCGGAAAATCGCTGACGGTGTATATGGCACTGAATCAGAACAGGCTTATGCACGTTCTTATGTAGAACGCTATGAACAGAAAGCCGAAAAAAAGCGTATTTGCCGTGAACGCATGAATCAGCTTATTCACGACAGAATCCGTGAATACCTCTATAACAATACACAAATTGGTGATATTGTTACTGTACTTTCTGTGCAGTCCGGTCTTGACGATTACGGCGACTTTCAGGGTATGGAAAGCTACAATGCACGGCGTGAACATTGCCTGAATGCAAAGCGTGACTATACCAGACCGAAAATCCAGAAAGCACTTGATTCTTTGGTAGAGGACGGCTTTTTCTCGACTTCTATTGAGAATGTTGTAGGCTATAATAACAAAGTCCGTGTATACACAAGAATCGCAAACAGCATTATCTAAAAGAAATCCCCCTATATGGGGGATTTTTCCGTTATACAGTTTGTAAATCTTCAAAAACCACGCAATATAGCCATTTTTAGACCAAGCGCCCGGGCGCAAATACTCCCCGTATAATTATTTTAATTTATGGAAGTATAATTATACGGTTCGTATTTGTGCAATTTGTACAGCATCAGGAGAGACAGCGACAGAAAGTTTGTGCATTTTGACAGTTGACTTTTCAGGGGAAATGTGCTATAATAATTATAGTGAGAAACGAAAATAACAAAAATTCAGTTCGTTTCAGAATAGGAGATTTTCACCAATGGCAAAACGAAAAACTGAATGCACCTATTTAAGCAGTAATGCTCATTACGGTATTGTCTTAGATACAGAGGGTTATTCTGCTATGCCGTCTTATAATATCGGCTTTACTGTTGTAGATTTGCAAACTCTACAAGTAGTAGAATGTCATTCTTACGCTATTCCTGAATATTTGGAACAAAATTTGACCTATAATCAGGAAAAAAATCAGACTAAAGACCTTAACACAATGTATGTTAATAACCTCCATGACATTCTTAAGGGATTCAACTCAAAGTATAATTACAAAACAGAACGTGGAATGTGGCTGACTTTACAGTCTGTAATTAAAAAATATCAAGTTCGTGATGTTTTCGCTTTTAACTTTCCGTTTGATAGGTCTGCATTAGTTCGCTCTTTCGGCAAAAAAGCCGAAAAACTTTATACTTTAATCAATTGGCACGATATTCAGACCATGGCTTTCTATACTCACTGTAATAATCTGCACTATTGCGGTTGGTGTGCTATGAATGGATATTTAACCGAAAACGGCAATATTCAGACAAAAGCAGAAACTTTCTACCGCTATTTATTTGACCCTGAATTTAAAGAAGAACATACGGCATTGAGTGACGTAAAAGCCGAAACAGCGTTACTTTTCAAGGCTCTTGCTACTGACAGAAGCGTAAAAACTAATCATATTTCTGCATGGAATGAATTAAAAAAAATTATGGCTGAAAATGGCACAAATCCTGATGATTTACTTTCTGAGTGGCTTTTTGGCGAATAATCCCCATATATGGGGATTTTTCCCTACTTTACAAACTGTATAGGCGGCGAAATTTCGCCGTTTATACAGAGCGTAAATTGCGCCCGGGCGGCTTATACAAGACGTATAATTCCGTCAGGTTGCATAAAAATTGAATAGTCAATTTGGTTAAAACGCTGAAATTTTTTTTAACCTATTGACTTTTTATAAAATTTGTGCTATAATATATATAGTAAGAGAAACAAAAGCCCACACCTTAAGGAGGTAGCTTATGGCAGAATTAACACCTACTCAAATCAAAAATCAGAGCCGTGCAGAAAGTACCGAAATCCTGCGGAAAATCCTGATTGCCGAATTTGGCGAAGATAAGGTATTTCAGACTGGTGACAGTGAATTTTCCGTACTTTGGGGAACAGCACCGGACGGCAAAGAAATGTATGTAAATTTCAGTCCAGAAGTTAAAGAGTTCGAAGGAAGAAAAACGAAAATGCGTGAATATCCGGCATACAACGGCAAGGAACAAGCGGAAAAATACAAAGAGGAAAAAGCAAAGAAAGACGAAAGTAAAGCCGAAAAAGCTAAACTTAAAGCCGAAAAAATGGAACGTGACCGCAAAGCAAGAGCAAAGCAGAAAGAAATCAGAGAAAAAGCACGTCAGGAAAAAGCCGAAAAACAGGCAAAAAAGCAGGGTTCTTAACCCTGCTTTTCCTATACCACTTGTATTATACAGAGAGTATAGACCGCCCGGGCTCTTTGTGCAGATTATATAAAATATAGACAGTCGGCACAGTAAAAGTTTGTGTAAAATGCCAGTTGACAAATTTCAAAAAATATGATATAATATAAGAGTAGTAAGGAACAAGAACCCTAAATCCTAAGGAGGACTGCCCTATGGAATACCGTGTAGAAATTTATAACCCCGTTACAAAAGAATCTGTTTGCTATTGTAACGTTCCGGCACACAGATTTGACAATTACAATTATGAAGAAAAAGAAAAACATTTAATTAGTATTGGACTGGAAATGTTAAAAGATGATGATTCAGTTCCAAATAATGACTTTGATAACATTGATGATTATCTGCAAGAAATCGGAGATACTGAATTTGCCTTTTGTGGAGAAGTTCTTGATTATATCGAGGGAATGCCATCTTTTACCTGCAACGTAAGTCCTGAAATCAATCCTAATACAGAGAGTAAAGCCGACAATCCTATTATTAAAGTAACTGCTAATTCTTATGAAAAGCAGAACGGCATTTCAGCAGACGAAAAGCCTATTGGCTATGCTGGGCAATATGCCTATGGAAATAAGTTCGTAACGGCGTGCATTTTCCGCACCTATACAGAAGCAAGTGAAGCTGACGGATTTGACCGCATTATTCCCGTATACTATGAAAAGCCCTTATCATAAGGGCTTTTCCTATTATACAAATAGTATTGAGCCCGGGCGCAACAACTTGCACAATTAAATAACTCAAAGTTTGTGCAAAATGACTATTGACAAAACTACTTTTATATGATATAATATAATTACAGTAAAGGATAGAACAAGAACAGAAAGAAAGCAAAAGGCTTGAAAGAATTCTAGTCACTTTATTGTAGAAAATAATTTTATCGCTACTAAGTAGCAGAAAGTGAGTTTTATGATGAGAGAAAATTTTGATTTTGTACTTATGTATTTCTTATCTAAGGCAGCAGGCTTTAATGATTTATTTTGTTTAGAATATGCACCGCCAACAGCCAGAAAAATAATAGAAATGATAATGAAAAGACCTGAATTCTTTACAAAATTTTATAATAAGATGAAAAATAAAAAGTCCTCTTTATGAGGGCTTTTCCTCTGCGCCCGGGCGCAATTAAGAGAGGCGAAAAATGGGCATTTATACCCATTCTCCACTTACGATTTTTCCTAAAATTGTCTCCAGTGCATTTACTGCCGAAAATTCCTTAGTTACGTTGAAAAAAGTACGCTGTTTTGCCGTTTCCCACGTTTCACAAACTTCTTTATTATCATCAATCAAAATCATTCTTGCAGTTCTTTTTGTTATGCCGTTTTGTTTCGGTACTCCATAGGACTGACAAACAATTTCGTCAATGAATGGTAAATTTTCCCGAACCCATGCGATTTTTTCAGCCTTACAAATTTCTTCATACTCACGGCTTGCTTGCATAGGAAGCCAAGTAATAACGTTAAATTTTACGCCATAATTAGCCAATTCTGCGACAACAGTCAGCAGTCTTTCTTTGTCAATGTTCTGCATTAAGCGACCAGTTGCAAATGCTCCTGCTTTTTCATTTTCAAGCATTTCAAGCCAATTGCGTTTGCCGTAAAGGTCAAACAGAGTGCCGTCAAGGTCAAAATAAACAGAGATAGATTTCATAAATTAGTTCCTCGCTTTCTTTACTGTATTTATATTATATCATATTTTATGGATTTTGTCTATTCGCAAAATGCACAAAGTTTTTGTGTTGAATTTGTACAGATTGCACAAGTCCGCCCGGGCGGAATTTGGGGTAGTAAAAAACGGCGATTTCTCGCCGTTTTCTTTTAGCCAATTCTCTTGAAATATTTTGTGTTGCAAGCATGAATAAGCACATAGTTTCCGGTATCAATCAGGCGGTTAAAAGCAGAGGCAACAGCACCAAGAGGACAGCACAATTGTCCGTTATGGTCTTTTTCGCACCATTCAGGGTGTACGCTTTGGATAACTTCGGCAACTTCAAGCACTTTTGTATATTCACCAATATTCATTTCAGCGGTCAGCAGTCCGATAATAGAATTGATGATAGTTTCATGACGATTGATTTTCTCGTTGCGTTTTTCTTCATTGACAATAGAGCGTGCAAGCTCCACGATTTTTTTGGAATTTCCAGCAGTAACAGCCTTGTTAAGTTTTTCTACAGTATCAGTGATAGAACGCTTATCAGCTTTAGTCAGATAATCAGTAGAGAATTTAACTTCATTTGTCAGATTAGCTTTGTGAAATGTAAACATAAGCAACTCACTTTCTGCCGTTAAGGCATTGAAATTATAAATATTTTTTAGTAAAGTGACTAAGGACTTTATTGAGTTCGTAACTCTTTTCTTTGTTGTGTTCCTGTCCTTTACTGTAATTATATTATATCATATTTTAAGTCGTTTGTCAAGGGATTTTTAAAAAATTTTTTAGTTTGTAGGATTGCACAAAACTTTCCACGACTTCCTATATTTTTTATATAAAATGACGAACCGCCCGGGCGGACAAAAAAATGCCGAAAAATGGGGGCAAAATACCCCCACTTTCTTATAAATTTTCGTCAATCAGTTTAATAAATTTGCATTCGGGTTCGTTGCTATCGTTGCAATCTCTGTTATTGAAATATCTGTGTTCCACTGTTTCTTTTCTTTCAATATCAATCCGGCAAGTAACAAAAGATTTATCAGGATTTGTTTTTCTTCTAATAAAGTAAATCGCATAAGTGCCGTCAATAATTCTCTGATTGTAGAAATAGCCTACACAATTATTTTGCTGTTTTCCTTCGTCTTGCAATTGTTCAATGCAAGTCGGCACAACAATTTGAAATTCTTCTGTTTCCAGCTTTTCAAGATATTTAAATTTTTCTTGTGTCTTTGCAATTCCTGCACTAATCATTTTGCTTTTTGCAGATTTTAACAATCTCACATTATAACTAAAGTCTCTATTAGTATCTACAATAGAAGTCCAATCCAGTTCATTGTGATTAAAAACATAATTCAGAAAGTCACAAGCATCATTTTTAATTTCCCAATTACAAGCTTTTTCAGTAACTCTTGCGATTTTGCAGACAAGAATCTTTTTATCTATTGTGAGCCAATCAAAACTCCATTGTGTCAGGGCTTTTGTCATTCTTTGGTAAATAGCACGATATTGTTCCGGCAGTTTCATAGAATCTTGATAATCCTTAAAATTTTTAAGGGTTCTATGATTCAGATTCAAGCCGTTTTCACGGAGATAGTTAATATATCCCTTAGGAATTTCACACGGTAAATCATCATAATATGTGTCCGGATTGATTAAATCCATATAGGACAGACAGCTTTCTTTTTCCAGTTCATGGCGGTTAGTTATACAATCAATAAGTTTTCCAAGCAGAGTGCGGTAAAAAATTCCACCGCCTGCATTTACCAGTCTTGCAGGTGTATACTTGACAGAACGTCCAGTAAATGAAATAATAGTGCCACTTACAAAGTCAATAACGACCGGATTCGGCTTATCATCTAAATGAAAGCTGATAGCTGTTTTTTCCTTACTTACATTGATAATAGTACTCATATAGTGTAACCTCTCACTTTCTATTCTTTGGGGCTTTCCCCTTACCTTGTATATATATTATATCATAGAATTTGAATTTTGTCAAGAGGTATTTAAGCGTTTCTATGTTTTGCACAAAATTTTTTCTGCCGAAACCCGTCTTTTGTGCAGAATGACGAACCGCCCGGGCGGGTTTTACAATCTGTATAAATGGCGATTTCTCGCCACTTTTACAGTCTGTATAGATAGAAAAAAATGGCGATTTCTCGCCATTTTTCTTAGAGGTTGTCGACTTCTTCTTGAATGTCATAAAGGGAAATTGCAGGAGTCGGTTCAGTGCGATTCTTTGCAAGCACGGTATTCCAAGGCTTGCACATAGGTTGAATTACACCAACGGCATCTACAGGAAAGCCGTCACGGTCTGTTACGTCAGCGACTTTTACGCATACAGAAAGAGAATTGATTTTGCTACCGCCTGCCGGATTGATTGCTTTAGGCACGAAAACAACGTTTTCTTCACCAAATTCTGCAACCATAGCCTTGTAAATAACGTCAGCTAATTTCTCACGAACGGCTTTTTCTTGTGCAGAGAGTTTCGGAATCGAATCAAGGTCAATAAATCCCATAGGGCAGTCCTCCTTAGACTATTGCGTTTTTCTTTACCTTACATTATATATTATATCATATCCTACAAAAAAAATCAAGTGGTATTTTGCACAAACATTTTCAACATTTTCTCCACAATTTTATGCAAGTTGCACAATAGTATACAGAGAGTAATTATACAGAGAGTATAAGCCGCCCGGGCGGTCAGTATAATTACTAAAAGAATTTAACTTTTGTTTAATCATTTTGTTCAAACTAACAAATCGAAAATTTTTTCAAAAAAACTATTGACAAATTCAAATAAATATGCTATAATATTATTGTAAGGTAAAGACAAAGAAAAGTCAACAAAGACTATAAAATGAGAAAGTGTGTATTCTATGTATATAATTACAATTGTTATCCCTGAAAATGGTAAAGTTATCGCTCAAAAGTTCTATGACCATGATGAACTTGAAAAAGCTATCACCAATCAGTTTATGATTAAGAATTATGACAATAAGGTAAAATTTGCTTATCGAGATTTAGCAATATCCTTAATAGGAGATGAATATTATTCTGTCAATGAAGATGATTGGGATTATCTTGTTGACTATATTCAGGAACGTTATAATATTGAATTCGCTTCTTGTGATGACGTTTATGAATGGTTCGAAGATAATTTCATGAAAATAACACGCTTTTCAAAGAGTGCTTACAAGCCATTAGCAGAACAAACAAGCAACAATGCAAATCCTATTATTAAAATCTGTACTGCAATTATAATTGATGATTGACAAGAAAGCCCTTCGGGGCTTTTCTTAGTTTTTTAATTCCTAGTATTCTCCTAGGTAAACTTCTGTTGCGCCCGGGCGCAACAATTTTAAGATTCAAAGAAAGCCCCAT